>Ga0209319_1000522_pt1 | contig 47662 bp, 71 predicted proteins | sample RifGroE2_FD_184000 | JGI IMG/M metagenome (GOLD analysis project Ga0209319, IMG submission 184000) | Groundwater microbial communities from Rifle, Colorado - Groundwater E2 (SPAdes) (version 2) | ecosystem: Environmental > Aquatic > Deep subsurface > Groundwater | place: Rifle, Colorado, United...
TGTAACAAAAGGCGGAATATCAGATGAAGTCAAAAGTGGAAATATATCGTATATACTGAGTAAGCCTATAAATTACATTTGGTATCAATTTTCAAATTTTATTGGAGAGGTTATAGTTAAATTGATGTTCTACATTCCGCTAAGCTTGGCTGTAGGACTTATAATGATAGGAGAGCTAAGAAACTTCAATTTTGCTTATATACCCTTTATGATAATAGTTATAGCACTAGGTATAATAGTAGACTTCTTTCTCCGAGTAACGGTTGGTTTGCTTGCTTTTTGGATAGAGGATACTAGCCCGCTTTTCTGGATGTATGGAAAGTTCATACTTATGTTTGGTGTTTTCTTTCCAGCAGAATTATTCCCTAAAGCAGTTGCAGATATTGTGAAGGTTAGCCCTGTAGCTGCCATAGTATATGGTCCGGGAAAGATAGTGATAGATTTTAGCTTCGAGACATTTTTGAGCATTGTAAGTATTCAAATCATATATCTACTATTATCTATAGCACTTGCGTTTTGGGTATATCAGAAAGGAGTGAAAAAATTAAATGTTAACGGTGGTTAAAAATTACATAAAATTATTGTACAAATATAAGGTATTAAATATATCAGCATCAATGGAATACAAAGTGAGTTTTATACTACAAATAGTGCTAATGATATTAAATAACGCTTCATTTCTTATCGTATGGGGGGCACTATTTACAGTGAACAAAAGTATCGGAGGGTATGAATTTAAAGATGTAATGCTACTTTGGGCGATATCAAGTAGTAGCTTTGGATTTTGCTATGTGTTGTTTGGAAATGGAAGAAAGGTGATGTCACTTATTATAAATGGGGAGCTAGATGTCTATTTACTGCAGCCTAAAAATCTTTTGTTTAATGTACTTGTATCAGAAACTAGCATATCGGCTATAGGAGATATTTTATATGGATACATTATACTTATAATACTAGGTGCAGATATAAAGCTTTGGGCAATGTTTAGCTTATTTGTAGTAGTTTCAGGTATTATAATGGCTATGTTTGGAGTAATAATTCATAGCCTGACATTTTATCTAAATAATATAAAAGAGTTTATAAATAATATGGAAATGCTTGCAGTATCATTTTCAATATACCCAGAGGGGATCTTTGGAGGTTTTGTAAAGCTATTGCTATACACTGTGATACCAACAGGATTCATGGTATATATACCGGTTAGTGTTATGAGGCAGTTTGATATGGGATTATTCCTAGAGGTTATTGCATTTGCTGTATTTGAAACTATAGCTGCAATTGTTATTTTTAATAGCGGGCTTAAAAGATATGGGTCTGGTAATATGATGAATATGAGGGGATAGATGAAAAATAAATTTATCCCTATTTTCCTTGAAAATTTTCTCGAAAAATGTTATAGTTAAGATAGTAATAAAATTAACTAAATCAATGAGGAGGAGATAGACGATGAAAAATCTAGAAATACTTGACTCTACACTACGGGATGGTGCACAAGCGAGTGGAATCTCGTTTACTGTTTCCGACAAACTAAAAATAGTAAAAACCTTGCACGAAATGGGGATAAAATATATAGAAGCGGGAAATCCTGGTTCTAATCCAAAGGACTTAGAATTTTTTGAAAGGATAAAGGAACTAAAATTGCCGAATTCAGAGATTGTTGCATTTGGAAGCACACGTAAAAAAGATATAAAACCAGAGGAAGATGCAAATGTAAAGTCGCTTATAGGTGCAGGAACTAAGTATGTTACCATATTTGGAAAGGCATGGGACTTTCATGTTACAGATATTATACGGACTAGCCTAGAGGAAAATTTAAAAATGATTGAGGATACTACAAAGTATTTAATAGAAAATGGTAAAAAAGTACTATTTGATGCTGAACATTTTTTCGACGGATATAAAGCTAATCCAGAATATTCTATTGAAGTACTCAAGGTAGCTGAAAAAGCTGGTGCAGAGTGTATCGTATTATGTGACACAAACGGTGGTATGTTTCCAAGTGAGATATATGAAATAACGAAAAAGGTGAAAGAAGCTATAAAAATAAGTATAGGGATACATTGTCATGATGATAACGGGATGTCTACTGCAAACTCGATTATGGCAATAGAAGCAGGAGCCGATCATGTACAAGGAACCTTTATAGGTTATGGGGAAAGATGTGGAAATGCCAATCTGTCGACAGTAATACCAAACCTACAGTTGAAAAAGGGTTATAAGTGTATATTAGAGGATAAGATAGTGGGACTTACATATTATGCAAGACAAATAGCTGAAATATCAAATGTTGTTCTAAAGGATGAACTACCGTATGTAGGAAATAATGCTTTTGCACATAAAGCAGGGATGCATATAGATGCAGTAAATAAAAATCCGCAAGCATTTGAACATATTAATCCAGAGAAGATAGGGAACGAAAGACGGCTTTTAATCTCTGAGGTAGCAGGGCGTAGTGTAATATTGCAAAAGATTCAAAAAATAAATGCAAACTTAACAAAGGATTCCAAAGAAGTTCAAGAAATCATAGATAAGCTAAAAGAATTAGAACATGAGGGCTACCAGTTCGAAGGGGCGGAGGCATCTTTTGAAATTGTAGTAGTAAAACAGCTTGGCATGTACAAAAAATATTTTGATGTTAAAAAGATAAATGTAATGAATGAGTATCTAACACAAAATGAAAAACAGAAATCAGAAGCTGTTGTCAAAATATCAGTAAATCATAAGGATATAATTGTTGCAGCAGAAGGGGACGGATTAGTAAATGCGTTAGATCTTGCTTTAAGAAAATCATTAGAGCAGTTTTATCCAAAATTAAAAGAGATAAAGCTAACGGACTACAAAGTAAGGATTCTAGACCTAGAAAAAACAACAGCAGCCAAGGTAAGGGTGCTGATAGAATTTACAGATGGAAAAAATGTATGGACAACCATAGGTGTATCACATGATATTATAGATGCAAGCAAAATAGCACTTATAGACTCTATTGAGTATAAGTTAATGATGGATCAAAATGGTATTTTTAATACAATAGGGAAGTTTATAAAGAAAATCATGAGGATGGATAGTTGAAGTTACAGTATAGAAAATACACGAAAAAATTAGTATTATCAATTGATAATACTAATTTTTCAGGTTCTTTGTCAAGAGTTGGGGTGCAAATTTTTCCAAAAGATTTGCACCTGTTTTATTTACTGGTTTTATAGCCACTTTAGTTAATGATTACTTTTTATCTGGTTTTTGGTGTTTATGAGCGTAGCAAACAAACCTAAACGCCATATTTCTATCGTTATGCTGCGTGGTGGAGTATTCTTTGTATAAACCTTTTTCCGTTTCTATATCCAAAACTTACTCTCTTTATTACTTTATTCATATTGTTCTGTCCTTCTGCGTAGGCATTTGTGTATTTCGTTTTGAATGAGTTCAATATTAGTTTTTGATAGTTCGTTATTGTTTTTAAAGCTACCTCAAATTCTTCTATATGGCTCGTTTCAACCATTTCATATACTTCTTTTAACTTTTCTTTTGCTTCAGCTTCCGTCTCTGACTGTGAAAATTCGTAAAACTTTTGTAGTATCTCATACTCTACTTGTAACTGTCCACTTAAACCTAACATATCTCTTAATCGTTCCTTATCTTTTTCATCCTTCAGTTTTTCTGCCCTGCACAGCAGTACCCGTCTCGAATGTTTAAAGTACTTTCTAAGCTTATGACCAAACGTTCCTTGTATTCTTTTTCTAACTTTTTGCATCGCCTCTGTAAATACCTTTACATAGTGGAATCTATCTATTACTACTGTTGCATTAGGAAACAATCTTGTTCCTAAGTCTATGTACGTATCCCACATATCTGTTATAAAGTACTTGATTTTAGCTCGCTCTGCTCTAGGTATTGCTAGAAACTGTTCTTGTAGGTAATGTTTTAATCGTTGATTATATACCCCGATTACTTTTCTGTTTACCGGATCTACTAGTGCCGCCTGATATTTGTGACTGCTTTCCTATCAGTTTTGTTTCTTCCGTTATGTTCTTGCCACAGTCAAGACACTTATAGCGACGTCTATTATACAATATTAATACTTCTAACCCTCTAATTGGTACATCCTTTATTGTTCTTAGATAATAGTCATGAATCTTATCAGTCACGCTGCCGCAGCAACTGCATTTGTGTGTTTTACGTGGCTCAGTCACGTAGATTCTAATACTTTTTTTATCTTTAACAACTTTTTCTATAATTACCCCTTCCAAATCCATAATTTCTTTGATATAATCAAACATGAGAAAACCCTCCTATTGTCTATTTGTAGTTATTTATACTTTAGAGGTTTTCTCTTTTATTTGCAACTATTTTCATTAAAAACATGAAAAAAATAGAAGTTGGGAAATTTTACACCCCAACTTCTATTATAGAACCTTACTTTTAACATGTATAGCGGAAACCCGACATTAGATACAGTAGCGACATTTATATTTGTCAATACTTCATAATTATCATCATTTATAGTTATTTTTTTAACATATTTTTGTATTATTTCTTTTTGCTTTTTAGGCTCTAAGGTTTTTAAACTCTTTACAGCTTGCAAATCTTCTTTTATTTTATCTGTATCACGAGCGGCAGTTAGTTTGATTTTTTCTTCTGCTATCATAACAACTAGATTATTTTTCTTATCTTCTAGTTCTGACATCTTGTCCTTCATTGCGGGGTTGTAAAATCCATTAGCAACAGCTTCGACTATGTTAGCTATTTGTTTTTCTGTATCTTTTAATTCCTTTTCGAATACAGTTATTTCACTTTTATATTCGCTTTTGAATTTTTCCAATTCTTTTTCTATATTTTTAAGTAATTTATCTATAGCGTCTTTATTAAAAAGTTTGGTTTCAAGTAATTCTATAACCGCATTCTCAATTTCATCTTTTTTAATTTCTTTCAAAGTACAATTACCTTTCTTTTTGTCACCACAAACGTATGACGAATATATACTATTTTTATTAGCACCACCTTTACGTGTGCTACCAGTCAATAGACTTCCGCATTTTCCGCAATATAATTTACCAGCTAACAAATATATGTTTTCAACAGTATTAAAACTTCTAAATATTTTCTTATTTTTTTCTAACATAATTTCCACCTCGCTAAAAGTTTTTTTATCTATAATAATTGGGATAGCGTTATCAATAGTTATAATGACATCATCATTATTTTTTCTAAATATTTTTTTTCCTTGCTCTGTTTTTAAATTGTGAGTTTTATTAAAAACATATTTACCTGTGTATTTCTCATTTTTTAGTATAGAGTATATTGATGTATGAGTAAAATTTTTATTACTTCTTGTTTTATAACCTTTTTCTTTTAATATTTTACATATAGTCCTATAGCCTGTCCCTTTTAAATATTCGCTAAATATAAAACGTACTATAAAAGCCTCATGCTCATTTATAACGTAGTTATTATCACTATCTGTATCATAACCAAGTGGAAGTATTCCCCCGTTAAATTTAGCTTTGTATGCATTTTCTTTTAAACCTTTCATTACCTCTCTTGCTAGGTTTCTTGAATAATATTCAGCGAATGCTTCAATACTGCTTTCAAGTATGATACTTTCAGGGCTATCATCTATACGTTCTAGTACTGATACTATTTTTATACCTAGCAGTTTTAATTTACGTTTGTATACCGCACTGTCATATCTATCACGGAATATTCTATCAAGCTTGTGAACTATTATATAATTTATACCTATTGAATTTTTGGTGTCAACTAGTAGGTTGATCATCTTCTGAAAATTAGTTCTATTATCTGTTGTTGCTGATTCTGCTCTATCAACGTATATTTGCATTATTTGAGTATTGTTATCAGATGCATATTTTTCTATCTCTCTTATTTGTGCTTCTATTGACTCTTCCCGTTGCCCTCTACTACTAAACCTACAATAAGCGAATGCTTTCATTATCTACCACCTCCGATGAAAAAAATAATAAAATATAACAAGGTATAATTAAATGTTAAATTTCATAAAATAGTATTGACATTATATGAATTTATGCTACAATATAATTAACTCAACAGCTGGCAGTACATTACTTGTTTAGTAGTGTCCTAATACACCAGTTGTTCATTTTTTTAAGTATTGAGTGGGGGCGAATAACTATGAAAACAACGTACAAAATATTGCATTATGTAAGTAAGATAAATATGTATCTGTTAGTATATTTTGTTATTGCGTTCACAATTAAGCTAGTTACGTTTTTTATATTAAAATCATTAGATTTTCAAAAGATAGTAATATTTGAAACATTTTATTTGGATGAAATTATAATATTAGTAGCTTCTTTAATAGTTGTGTTAAGATTATTAAAGAATAAAAGTATAGAAATATCATCACCTTATGAAAAATATATACATTAATGATTAAGATTCTTCAGAATCTGAAATTTGTTTTGGAATTTCTATTTTTAATTTTTGTATAGAATCATTTAGGCTATTTTCAATAGCCTCTTTTTTATTTCTGTATTGATTATCCTGAATAGCTTGATAAAATTTAAGAATTTTTTCTATAAGTCCATCAGTATTTACATCAGTATTCAAATTACAAGTTTGCTTGTTAGCAGCAAACTTAATTTTTATATTTCCTCCGACAATAAATGCGCATACAACCGTAAAAACAATACCTGATAATATAGGTAAAATAAGTTCAACGTTGCCAGGAGAATTTAAAGTTAATTTAATATCCAATTCATTTTTTGAAAAATCACTGTCAGTTAATTCATTAAATAGTTGTATTAGCTGAGAAGGAGAGTTTATAAAATTTACTAATTCTGTAGCTCCTATATTGTTAGTTGTTTTAACATCAAATACTAAATGTAGCTTATTATCTTTTAAATATAATTCATGCATAGTCCTATCTATAAAGGTAGAATAAGCATTAGCATTAGATATTGCGCCATGTGAAAACATTAATCGGTATAAGTATGGATATAGATTATCCCTTTTTGTATCGGCTAACCACTTTACATTTCTTCTTTTTTTTATAATTACATTTTTCATATGAAACATCGTCTATGTATTCCTCTAACTCGCTACTTGTATTTTCGTATATATAGTATTCATCTTCTAAAATTTCTCCAAAAGCAATAAGATCAGAATTAATACTAGGTATTAATACAATATCACCTTTCTTCATGTCAAACATAAATCTTCTTATTTGATTGGCTGTTTGGCCAGGTCTAATATCATTTTTATAAATATTTTTAATTTGTTCTTTTAGCACATCAAATGAAAGGCTCTTTATTTGTTCTGAATCACTAAGTTCATCCCATCCAATTGAAATATACTTACTGAAGTAGAAGTCCTTAAAAAATTTACCACTTTCCGTTCTGACAAACCAGTAATTCGTATTGATATTGATTTCAGGAATATTAAATATATTCAATATTTGTTGTAACTCATCATTATCTCCCATTATTATCATCCTTTCTTATCTTTAGTGTAAAAAGAGCGGTGAGTACTCTTTTTTAATATCCCGATTCAAATTGTACTTTATAAGTTTTAACATATTTATAATAAGCATTAAAGTCAATTTTAAAAGTCTTAGTTTCTCCTGAATTTATATTATCAATGTATATATTTTGTGTATCTAATAGCTTACCTTTTTGGTCATATACAGTAAAAATAAATTTAGTAGTTGAATAATTTTTATTAGATTTGTTTTTTATTTCTCCTAATACAGTTAAATAGTCTGTATCGTAAGCATTATATGAAACATCTTTATTCGTAATATTGCCATAATAAAAACCATGTCCAGCATTTAAATTTATTTCAGTACTGTTGTAATTTTCTGAATCAATATCATAGATATCAATTTGTGATATAAATTCTTTACTGCTTTGAGTATTGATATTACTTGTTTGAATTGATTTTTCGGGCTGGGGGAATAATATTACCGCAATAATTCCTACTACAATAACACTTGAAAATAACTGGGGTAATCCTAATAATGCCATATTCACCACTCTCCTTATTATATTTTAGTATTAAGATTTTAAACCCGCATCTATTATAACTATGCCTATGTATATTCCAAAAAATAAAATTAAAAAATTAAAAAAATACGTGTTTGACATTTCGGTTGTAATCGTATTTATTGATTTTAAATAAACTCGTACTCCGTCAAAAATATGCCCAATTATTGTTGCTGCTATTATTGAACTTCCTAGAGATAATAATAACAATCTTTTATTCATATTTGCCACCACCCTTATTATCTTTATTTTTTATGCTATACTGCTTAACCTCTCAAAATCGTTAATGGTAAATATTAAGAGGGTTTCATCATTTTTAATTAGCTTGTTAAATATTATTACTGCTTCGGAGACAAGTGTTTCGGAAAAACCATTATTAAAATATAGTATTTGTATATCTGTTTTTACATATATGCATATTATCCAATTTGGTAATATACAAGATTTACTTACATATCCTAAATCCGAAAAAAACTTTTGAAACGTTGTTAAAAAACTAGTGTTCATATCGTCCTCTCCTTATGGTGTAATATTGTATATATGACAAAATATGACATATATCGACATTATATCACGGGAAAGTAACTTGTCAATAGGTTTCGTTATTAAGTGTAAAATTACAGACATGAACGGCAATAAAAAAATTTGCTATTTACAGTTCATTAGTAAATCTCTACATTTCATTCGATTTTTGCGTTTTTCACGATACTGTGTCCAAGTTTGAAAGCATTTATTAACATTTCTTTTTCGGCTTCTGTCAATACTAATTTATCTCCTGTAGCAGATACCAGTTCATTGTTATTTACTTGTTGAATTAGATTGTTAAGTTGGTCATTTGCATTTGAAGGATTTTCTTTAATTTCTTCTTTATCTTCCATTAAATCAGATTTTAATATTCCGAAATAATCCGCCAACATTTGCATTTTATCTATTCTTGGATATTTTTTACCATTGCACCAAGAAGATATAGTTGCCGACGGAAGTTTTAGTTCATTCATTAAATCTATTTGAGTTTTATCTTTTAAAAACATCCATCTTTTTAAATTTCTTGAAAAAATCTTTTTCTGTCCTGTATTATCCATAAAGATCACCTCTTTTTTACACATTATACACCTTTATAAAGAAAAAAGCAACATTTTTTAAAAAAAATCTTACTTTTGGTATTGACATCTTACTTAAAGTGTGATAATATATGTTATAGAAAGGAGGGATAAAATGTCAAGTGTACCATTCAAAATATCATTAGCAGCAGCTAGAGTAAATGCGGGATTAACTCAAGAAGAAGTTGCAAAAGCTATAAATAAGAACAAAGCGACAATAGTAAGTTATGAGAAAGGTGAAACAATACCAACATATGATATTGTTGAAAAATTAGAAAAACTTTATGGAATATGTAAGGATTATATTTTTTTTGGGAAATAATCTTACTAATAGTAAGAAAAGAGTGTGCTGGAATTACATAAGGTATTGAATTTTAAGGAGGTATCTTAAGTGGATATGAAAGATGTAGAAAACATTGTAGGAAGAAAAACAATAATAACTCAAGATGGAGAATTTATAGTAGATGAAAATGTACCAATGTTAGTAGAAGCAGCTAAACATGAAGGTAAATTATTTGGATTTAATTTAATGGGTATCGTAGCGGAAATGTTAACAAATCAATAATATTAGGAACATTTGATACATCAGAAAAAGCACAAAAAATACGTAAAGAAATATGGGATTGTAAAACAATATATTATATACCTGAAGAAGATGATGAATAAACATGATGAATGAATATATGAGAAAAATCAAAGGAGAGCGATTTTTATGTTAACAGTGACAATAGAAAGAGGCACAGGAAAAGTATTAAAGGAATATGATGATGGACAAGTTAATGCAGAAGTTGACGAATGGCTAGCGAAGTTTTTAGCGAGGATTATATACGAAAAAGAAAAGGATGTGAAGAACATTGAAAAAGCTAGTTAATAACCCCAATTATTTTATACTATTCTGGGATCATAGCCAAGAAAAAGAAATACAAGGCTTTGAAGAAAGAACGACGTTAGAAGAGGCAAAGAGGGTTGAAAGTAGTCTAAAGCAAGATTACCCAAAAATAGAAGTTAGAATACTTTTTAATGCTACTGAAATAGTAGATGAGGAGGAGTGACTTATGAGGATAGAAGAACAAATAAAACAAATATCTAAAATGAGTTGCAAAGAGTTGGTAAAAAAGATGATGGAGGATTATAGGAAAAAGGCATTAAAAGAAGCATATGAAAAAGTATCTGCAAAAGCAGAAAAATGAAAGGAGATACAAATGAAAAGATTTTTAGAGAGGTTAGCGTGGACAAGCTTGTTATTATATATTTTGTACAAAGTTTTTGATTGTGTAATGACTGCACCTGGTGTGGATGACGGGGGATGTTTTTTAACAGTAGTATTTATATTACCAATTGCACTACTAAGTGGAGTGTATACAATATGGTTAGCAAGATGACCAGAAAATAATTGAGAGGGGGTGATGAATGTGATTAGAGGAAAGCAATACCTAGAAATTAAAGAAGCAGCTAGTCGATTTATAGAGGATCAGGATAAAGATAATAAATTAGTAGAGTTTGTAGAAGTTCAGATAAAAGAGAATAGTAATCTATTTAAAGAAACAGTTTTGAGAGCTATACATGAAGGTCTAGCTGAGGGATTAAAAAAGCTACATTCTGCAGGAACAGAATATAGCGAAAGTATTTAATAATTGTTTCACAAAATAATCATAACACAACTAAAATAAAAAATCAAATAAAAAGGAGAATTTAAGATTATGGATGAAAAAGAATTTATAGTAAAGAAATTTAATAACTTTGTGACAAGCGAGGTAGCTGGATTTTTAGAAAAATACAGCTTGGATAAAGTACAAATTGTAGATGAAAATGGAAACAAGGCAAAAATAACACGAGATAAAGATAATAACTTAGTTATTGAAACAACAACAAAAGAAATTTATTAAAAAAGGAGAATTTTAAATTATGGAGAAAGGTTGCAAATATTGTAAAGAAAACAGTCAGGAATATATTAAGGCTTTTCCTAATAGGAAGTTATATGTGATAACAGAAGATGGCGAAAATAAAATAGCTATAGCAGTAGAAAATGAGTGCATAGGGTTATTTAATATTGATTATTGCCCGATGTGCGGGAAAAATTTAAAGGGGGACACAAACAATGGATGAACTAATAAGTAAATTAGCACTTGCGATAGAACATATGGCGAGTAGCGTAGAATGTATGGCAAATAGTATAAATAAATTAGCAACAAAGCAAGAAGAGACAAGAATAGATGTAAAAATGGATACACCTTTAATAGATTTCAAAAAGATAGAAAATAAATTGACGGGGTCTAAAAACACAAAAGAAGAATCAAAAGAAGAACTAAAAGAAGAACCAAAGGAAGAACCAAAAAAGAATGGAGAGAAAAACACGTTTACATTGGATGGAATTAGGTCCGTGTGTGCAGAGCTCACACGAGCAGGCAAAAGAGAAGATGTAAAGAAGCTACTCAATAAATTTGATGTGGACAAGCTTACGGCTCTGACAGAAGATAAATATGCCGATTTTATGGAAGGGGTGTCGATGTTATGATAGATCACGGTAATAGAGCCCACGCATTGCTTGGTGCATCAAATTCGAGTAGATGGACTAAGTGCACACCAAGTGCAAGATTAGAAGAACAATTTCCACAGCAAGAAACGGATTTTAGTTTAGAAGGTACTTTGGCACACGAGATAGCAGACTTAACTTTGAAAGTTGAAATATCGGATATAACTGTTAAAGAATACTCAAAAGAGATTAAGGTAAAGCGAAAAAACAAATTATTCGATGATGAAATGATAGGACATGCTGATTCGTATACTGATTATGTAATAGATACATCTTTAGAACGTGAAGGTAAATCAATAATAATGACAGAGCAGAAAGTAGATTTTAGTGAATACATACCCGAAGGATTTGGTACAGCTGATGCAATTATAATATCGGATAGTATTATGGATGTGATAGATTTTAAATACGGCAAGGGCGTACCCGTGGGTGCAGAGGACAACACACAAATGATGTGTTATGCACTAGGAGCCTTGAGCATGTTCTCCCAGCTATATGATATAGAAACAATAAATATGCACATATATCAGCCTAGATTAGATAATATAGCAACAAGTCAAATAACTGTAGAAGAGTTATTAAACTGGGCAGAGACTGAACTAAAAGAAAAAGCGGAAATAGCATATAAAGGTGAAGGGCAATTTGTACCAGGTAGCCATTGTAAGTTTTGTAGAGCTAAACATAAGTGCAATGCTAGGGCAGAGGGCAACATGGAGCTTATAAAACAAGACTTTGCAGATGTTATACTGCTAGATGACGAAAGAATAGAATTCATATTACCCAAGATAGATGCAGCAATGAAGTGGCTGGAAGACATAAAAAAATATGCACTAGAGGAAGCTTTGAAGGGTAAGGTATGGAAAGGTTTTAAATTAGTAGAGGGTAAGAGCAATAGAAAATATAAAGATAATGATCAAGTGGTGCAAGCATTAACAGAAGCAGGGTATCCGGAAGCAGTTGTTATGGAGAAAAAACTACTAGGAATAACAGCACTAGAAAAAGCTTTAGGTAAAAAAGAAGTAGGAAATGTATTAAAGGATTTAATAGAAAAACCGACAGGAGCTCCTACATTAGTTGTTGAGAGTGACAAAAGACCAGCAATAGATAATGTAGTAGCTGACTTTGAAACGGTAGCTGATGAAGATTGAAAACCAATTTTGTCAAATGTATGCACTGTGGACACATCTTCGATTTAATTACGTTGCCGGATGAACTAATAGATATGGGCAACTTCTACAACGTTATTACTTGTCCAAAGTGTAAAATAGAGAACCACGAAGATGAATTAGAATATATGAAAGATATAGTGCCAAATAGTGCACAGAAAATTATAAATCAAAGGGAGATTAAAATTATGGCAAAGAGAAATGAAACAAGAGTAATTACAAATAAGGTGAGGTTAAGTTATGCAAATTTATTTGAACCAAAGAGCATTAATGGGGGAGATGAGAAATATTCAGTATCATTATTAATACCAAAAACAGATAAGGAGACCTTGAAGCTCATCAAGGAAGCTATAGCAACCGCAAAAGAAGCAGGTAAAGGGAAATGGGCTGGGAAAATACCTGCGGTATTAAAAGAACCACTAAGAGATGGGGACGAGGAAAGACCAGATGACGAAGTATATGCAGGATGTTATTTTATAAACGCAAGTAGTAAAAACAAACCAGGATTAGTAAATCAATTAATGAAAGAAATAGAGAGTGAAGATGAATTATACAGCGGATGCTATGCAAGAGTATCAATCAATTTTTATGCATTTAACGCAAACGGAAATAAGGGTATAGCTTGCGGACTAAACAACGTACAAAAATTAGCGGACGGGGAAAGACTAGGTGGAGGATTTACAAACCCTAGCAGTGATTTTGAAGAAGTAGAAATAGAAGCAGATGAAGACGATTCATTTCTAGGATAGGAGAAAAAGACTATGAGAACATTAAGTATAGATATTGAAACATATAGTAGTGTAGACTTGATGAAAGCAGGCGTTTATACATACACACAAAGTGATGACTTTACTATTTTACTGTTCGGATATGCTTTTGATGATGAAGAGGTTAGAGTCATAGACTTAACCTCTGAAACATTACCAAAAGAAGTAGAATCCGCTTTAATATCAGAAGCAGTAATCAAAACAGCATTTAATGCTAACTTTGAACGTACATGTTTAAGCAAATATCTAAACTTAGAATTACCTAGTAATCAATGGCGTTGTACATCAGTACACGCCTTAATGCTAGGGTTACCTAACTCACTGGCTGTTGTATCACAAGTATTAAAGTTACCTGAACAGAAAATGAGTATAGGTAAAACCTTAATTAGATATTTCAGTATGCCCTGTGCTCCAACCAAAACAAACGGTGGGAGAACCAGAAACCTACCGCATCACGATTTAGAAAAATGGGAGTTATTTAAAGAATATTGTAAGCGAGATGTAGAAGTGGAAATTATCGTAAAAAAGAAAATAGAGTTTTATAAAATAACAGACTTTGAACAAAAACTATGGGAATTAGATCAGCGGATAAACGATGAAGGTGTAGCAGTAGATATGGAGTTAGTAGAGAACGCTATAAAGATTGATGAAAACTATACAAATAAACTAGTAGAAGAAGCCAAGGCTATTACAGGTTTAGATAATGTAAATAGTGTGGCTCAACTAAAAAAATTTTTACAAGTAGAAGATTTATCGAAAGCCGCAGTAGCTGAAATGATTAAAACAACAGACGACGAGACAACAAAAAGAGTACTGGAGCTCAGACAACTAATGTCAAAGACGAGTGTAAAAAAGTATGAAGCAATGTCAAGATGTGTTTGCCCTGATGGACGAGTGAGAGGTCTATTTCAATACTATGGAGCAAATAGGACCGGACGCTGGGCTGGACGATTAGTACAGGTACAAAACCTACCGCAGAATCATTTATCAGACCTAGACACAGCAAGGGAGCTAGTAAAAGACGGAGATTATGAAAGCGTAGAAATGCTATACGATAACGTTCCGAAAGTATTATCAGAGTTAATAAGAACCGCATTTGTAGGCAGTAATGGAAATAGATTTATAGTAGCAGACTTTAGTGCAATAGAAGCAAGAGTAATAGCTTGGTTAGCGAATGAGAAGTGGAGACAAGAAGTATTTAAAACCCATGGAAAAATATACGAAGCTAGTGCTAGCCAAATGTTTAAAGTACCTTTGGAGTCCGTAACAAAAGGAAGTGCACTAAGACAAAAAGGAAAAGTGTCTGAGCTCGCACTTGGCTATCAAGGGGGAGTTGGTGCATTAAAACAAATGGGGGCTCTGGATATGGGACTAGAAGAAGATGAGCTCCAAGGATTGGTTGACGCGTGGAGACATGCAAACCCAAACATAGTAAAGTTATGGTATGAAGTTGGGAATGCAGCAGCAAAAGCAATAGACGAAAAAACAACAGTAAATATTAGTCACAATATAAAATTTATATATTCAAAAGGATGTTTATTTATACAACTTCCATCAGGGAGAAGGCTATCATATTTGCAGGCTAGTATAGAAACTGTAGGAAGCAGGAGAAAAATAACATATCAGGGTATGAATCAGACATCTAAAAAGTGGGAGAAAATAGACACCTATGGGGGGAAATTAGTAGAAAATATTGTACAAGCCGTTGCAAGAGATTGTTTAGCTGTCAGTATGATGCGGGTACATGAGAAAGGTTATAGAATTGTTATGCACGTACATGATGAGGTAGTAATAGATGCAACAAGCAATCAGAAGCTAGAAGATGTTCTCAATATAATGGGGCAGTCGATAGAGTGGGCTGACGGGTTAATACTAAAAGCAGATGGATATGAAACCTATTATTATAAAAAAGATTAGAGGTGGTAACAGTTGATAAAAATTAGCAGTGACGGTTTTTTAGATATAGCTATAGGTAGAAATCGAAAGGAATCTGTTTATCAAAATAAAAAAATGCTTTGGTCAAAATTATTAGAGAGAGTAGAGGAAACCCACAGAACCTTTGAGACCTATCAGGAATATATGAAGATGACAAAAGATAGACAAGATGACCTGAAGGATGTAGGTGGATTTGTCGGGGGATATCTGAAAGATGGCAGTAGGAAACAAGTATTACATAGACAATTAATATGTTTAGACGCCGACTTTGGTACACTAGATGTATGGGATGACTGGAATATGCTATATGGAAATGCCTGTGCATTGTATACCACTCACAAACACTCCAAAGAGAAGATTAGGTTTAGATTACTAATCCCACTTGACAGACCCGTAAATACGGAAGAATATCAAGCAATAGCAAGAATGATTGCAAGTGATATAAACATTGAAGCCTTTGACGATACCACATACCAGGCACAAAGGATGATGTACTTTCCATCTACTAGCAAAGACGGGGAATATATATTTAAATATACCGACGGTGAATGGCTGAGAGCTGATGATATACTGAAAAAATATATAGACTGGAGAGATAGCAGCAGCTGGCCAACAAGTAGTAGGGTAAATATAAAAATACAATCTGAAATAAAAAGGCAGGAAGACCCTTTAACTAAAAAAGGAATAATAGGTGCTTTCTGTAGAACATACAGCATACAAGAAGCGATTACTAAATACCTAAGTGACATATATGTACCATGTGAAATAGAAAACAGATACACCTATGTAAAAGGGTCTACAAGTGCAGGATTAATAGTATACGAAGATAAGTATGCCTACAGCCATCATTCAACAGACCCAGCAGGGCAAATGCTGTGTAATGCTTTTGACCTTGTGAGATTACACTTGTTTAGTGAATTAGACAGTAACGCAAAAGAGGGAACCCCAGTAAATAAAAAACCGAGTTTTGTAAAAGTATGTGAGATGATAACAGATGATGAAGATGTAAAGCTATTAATGGGAAAAGAAAAGCTATTAGAAGCGAATGAAGATTTTGATGTATCTGAAAACACAGACTGGATAAAACAATTAGAATTTGATAATCGTGGTAACATATTAGCCACTACTGATAATATTGTCATCATACTAGAGAATGATCCTATGTTAAAAGGTAAGTTGGGATTTAACGAATTTGAACACAGGGAAGTAGCCATGGAAAATCTACCTTGGCGAAAGATAAAAGGTGATAGTGCACTAAAAGATACAGATGATGCAGAAATAAGATACTACTTAGAGAAAAACTATAAAATAGTATCCGCAGGAAAAATAAAAGATGCATTGTCTGTAGTTGTAACAAAACATACATATCATCCTATTAAAGAATATTTTTCTGAATGTGTTTGGGATGGAGTCAGTAGAGTTGATACATTGCTAATAGACTACCTAGGGGCAGAAGATACCGAGTATGTAAGGGCTGTAACACGAAAGACACTGTGTGGGGCGGTTGCTAGAGTGTTAGTACCAGGTATTAAATTCGATACCATATTAGTGCTAGTAGGAAAGCAGGGGTTAGGTAAAAGCCAATTGGTTAATAAACTAGGGGTACAGTGGTATAGCGATAGCTTAACAACAGTATCAGGGAAAGAAGCATACGAGCAGCTGCAGGGTGTATGGATTATGGAAATGGGTGAGCTTGCTGCAATGAAAAAAGCAGAAGTCGAAGCAACCAAGCATTTTATATCGAAGCAGGAAGATAGGTACCGTGTAGCCTATGGTAGAAGAGTTGAGAATTTTCCAAGACAGACTATTTTTGTAGGTACTACAAATGAAGATAATTTTTTAAGAGATAGTACCGGAAATAGAAGATTCTGGCCTATAGATTGCGGACAACCTAAAAAAAATATGTGGGAGGATCTAACTCCTGCAGTAATAAAAAAAATATGGGCAGAAGCTATAGTTCTATGGGATAACGGTAAAGGGGAACAATTATTTTTAGATTCTGGATTGGAAAAGGTAGCACTGGAAAAACAAGAAGAGCATAAAGAAGAGGATTACAGGATTGGGATGATTAAGGAATACTTAGATATGCCGCTACCTCCTAATTGGCCAGAAATGGCACTCAGTGAACGCAGGGCGTACATACAGGATGATGATATAGTAACTAATATAGAAGATGGTGTTAGGCGTGATAGGGTGTGCGTTTTAGAGATATGGACGGAGCTATTTAATGGGGAGCCTAAAAAACTTACAGATTATGATAGTAGAATATATAATAGAATATTAGCTGAATTACCTGATTGGGAAAGACATAAAGCAGGTGGTGGTGGATTATTGAGATTTGGAAAAATATATGGTAGACAAAGGGCGTACGTAAGAAAAAATGATAAGCATTAGGTGTCAACAGATAGCGTCAACAGAACCAAAAAAACGTCAACGGTGTCAACAGAATACAAAATTTTACAGGCAACAGTGTCAACAAAAGAAATTGAATTGTTGACATATACCGTTGACACTTAAAACCTTTGTGAAATCTAATAAAATTTATCAATGTCAACAGTGTCAACAGATATTTATATAACTGATTATATTATGTATATTAGGTAGTATAAGGGGTACATATAACGCCTAATATGCATTATACGTATAATACGCGAGGCTTTTGCTACACCGTTGAAACTTAAAAAAATTATGGAGGGTAGATTATGGAACATTTAAGCAGGGATAAGGTGGAGATTGCAAAGGATTGGTTGGAAAAGTTTTTATTATCAAATGGACCAACAGATTATTTAACAGTGAAATTAGGAGCAAGAGTAGAAAAAATAACAAGAGGGGAATTAAAAAGAGCAAGAGTAGAATTAGAAGTGAAAAGTACGCAGACTAGTGATACGTGGGTATGGTCATTATGAGAGAGAAAAGTATTGAGAATTATTTCAAGACAAAAGTAAATAATCTAGGCTGGTTATGCTTTAAATTAGCTACACCAGGTACAGCGGGAATACCTGATAGGCTGGTAATACTACCAAAAGGAACTATATGGTTCGTAGAATTGAAGCAGCCAAAGGGAAGACTAGAGAAAATACAGAAACATATAATTAAGACTCTAGACACCTACGAATGTAATACAGCAGTTCTAAAGGATAAAGGAGATGTGGATAGATGGATTTTAAGCCTTACAGTTACCAGCAACAGATAATAGATTGGATTATAGATAAGCCATATTGCGGACTATTCCTAGAAATGAGAATGGGAAAAACTATATGCACACTTACAGCACTGAACATTTTGAAGTATGACCGTTTTGAAGTAGATAAAATCCTTATCATAGCACCACTTAATGTGGCAAAAGTTACTTGGAGTGATGAAGTAAAGAAGTGGGAACATATAAGCCATCTGACGGTATCAAAAATTATAGGCACAGAGAAAGAAAGAGAGCAAGCCATAAAAGAAGATACGGATATATACTTGATTAATAGGGATAATGTAGATTGGTTAGTTACCAAACACTTGAAAAATTGGAAGTTTGATACCCTTGTCATAGATGAATCATCAAGCTTTAAATCTAGTAACTCAAAGCGATTTAGAGCACTAAAAAAGGTGAGAAAGAAACTTAAAAGAGTGATTGAACTCACAGGAACGCCAACACCAAATAGCTTAATGGAGTTATGGCCACAAATATATTTGTTAGATCAGGGGGAGAGACTGGGGAAAACTCTAACGAGTTATAAGGACAGTTACTTTAAACCCGGGAGACGAAACGGACACATCATTTACGAGTGGATCCTAAAGGAAGGTGCTGAAAAAGAGATATACGAAAAAATTAACGATATATGCATATCCCTGAAAGCGGAAAACAATGTGCAGCTGACAGATAGAACTTATAAAACCGTAGAAGTGGAGTTGGATGAGGTCGCCCTAGGAATGTACAGGCGGTTAGAAAAAGATAGAATTACAGAAATGACAAGTGCAGTTGTAGCGGTAAATGCGGCAGTACTTGCGAATAAGTTATTACAAATCGCAAACGGTGCAGTGTATGACGAAAATAAAAGCGTTATAGAAGTGCATGATTTTAAACTAAAAGCTTTGGAGGAATTAATAAATATTAAGCTAGATGGTAAAAGTGTTTTAATATTTTATAATTTTCAACATGATGTAAACAGGATTAAAAATATATATCCTGACGCAAGAGAAATAAAAAAAGCAGAAGATATAAAAGATTGGAATAATAGAAAAATAAAAATAGCCTTAGCACATCCTGCAAGCGTAGGACATGGACTTAATTTACAATATGGCGGAAATATAATTGTTTGGTTTGGGTTAACTTGGAGCTTAGAACTATACCAACAAGCAAATGCAAGGCTACATAGACCCGGGCAAGAAGAGGACGTAGAAATATACCATCTAGTGGCTAAAGATACGATTGACGAAAAGGTGATGTATGTTTTATCCCAAAAAGAAGTGACTCAGGAAGCTTTGATAGAAGCATTGAGGTTAAGAATTAAAGAAATCAGAAAAGAAGGGAGGGAGAGTTAAGTGAAAATATACGTTATATACGAAAAAATGTACCATGAAGCGGCGGACGTAAAAAAGAATTTAATGGCAAAGACAGATGAGAAAGAAGCAAAGGCACTTGTAAAGGAATTGAGAAAGATAAACATGAATGTGGGTTATGAGAAAATTGAGTTAGATTAGAAGCTTTAGGATTAAGAATTAAGAATTAAAGAAATCGGAAGAGGTGAGATATGTGGACAATTATAAAAATAAAATCAATAGGGATGTAACGGTAAAAAAACCTTGGTACTATGCAGTTGTTCAAAATCCAACAGTTACACACCATGACACAAAAGTAATTTACGGCTCGACGCCAGAAGTTGTAGAAAGGAAAATAATTAAACAAATGAAAAAGTGGGAGAGTGGTAAAAATGTACATTTGCAGAACGGATAAAGAAGCAGCAATAATAAACACGATAGAAGATTTTAGAGATTTTATATCAGACGATTTATATGAGACATTGGAGGAACTCACGTCGGGTAACCGGGACGAGCTAGAAAAACAGGTAAAAATTTTAGAAAATGAAATAAAGGGCTACGATGCTGATGTGTGTGGGTTAAGAAGCGGCATGACGGAAGCGTTAGAGTTGTTAGAGAAGATTTTAGATGGTAATAGGATAAACAGAAAAGATATAGAGAGTGTAAAAAAGATATTAGAGAATTCGGAGGGGTATTGATATGAATTATGATGAAATACAAGAATTAATGAACAAAAGAGGCTATGATTTACAGTTACGTAATGCAAACAAGACATATCTACTTTTTTATAATGCGATCTTAGGATTAAATTGTGAAGTTGGGATAGACGAAAGAGGTGCAATTACATTTGAATTATCTAAAATGATAAATATGATACACTGCACTACAACAAAATGCGGAAGCCTAGAAAACGATAAACATTTTAAACGTTTTGAAGATAAACTAAAAAAGATAGGGGAGTGTGAGTGAGATGAATAAAGAATTGAAAAGGTATTTTAAAAAGGTTAATGAATTACGGTTTAGTAAAGAAAATGGATTACTATCTGACAAATATATAATTGTACCGTGCACAGAAATGGAATATCTAGAATTATTAGAACCAGAAAAAATAAAATCTTATATTTCAGATTATAAGGAGCCTAGCCTTAACCTAAAGCAATTATCAAATACAAGTACAGAAGGTGCTGAACTAGAAGTATTTTATATAGACAGTGGGGATAGCCGCAATAGTTTATTTGCAGTAATTAAAGGGCAAAACCACTGCTCAGTAATTTCAAAACGTTATTTAGATATGGTTACGAATGATAAACCACGGGCGTATAAATATAAATCTAATACCAGAGTTGGTGGAGTTCGTATAGAAAATAAAGACGGTGAATTTGTAGGGTTTATAATGCCTGTTAGATTAACGGACAAACTGTATGAGAAAATTGAAAGCTTGGTTGATGCAGCCGGTAAGTAATAAGAATATTCTTGAATTATAAATAACAGATAAAAAGGGGTGGGATACATTGAATATCAAAGAACAGGAAGCTATTAAAAAAATTATACAAGAAACCATAAGCTCTAGCATACAAAGCTATTTAAATAGTGCTAATAAGAAAATATATGACAAAAGACTAAGAAACACGCGTTTATTACTGGATAACTATAATAATTTTATCGAGCATTGTGGAAATGCGGTGTACAATAGTGAACAGTTAGAAGAAGATATATTTGTAGACAATGAAATAATAATTAACTCGATACTCAAGTCTAAAAGACGTACTGAAATTATGATAAATCATATTAAATCATGTTTAGATTACTATATAAATTCAGGGCGTATGAGTAAAAATATAGAGATACAAAGACGAGTCGAGGCCGTAGAATTAATATATATAAAAAAGATGAAACATAATGAAGCGGCGGATTATCTACATGTAGATCCAAGAACATTTAGGAGAGATAGAAAAAAAGCAGTAGAGGAACTGGCTGTGATATTTTGGGGTGTGGACGGTATAAAATTATGTTGATGTCCAAAGCGTGTCCAAAACGTGTCCTTTACATGTCCTCTTGAATGGTATATAATGATAGTGTGAAATAACTCTAATGAGAGGGTGAGAAACATGAAAAGAATAACATAAGAAATAGAAAAAGAAAAAAGTTGCTATGGAATTATTCGAAAAAGTGTGATATATTAGTATTATTAAAATTGTGTAAAATGAACAGATACATAGAGAGATTAAAATTCCCCCGAAACAGACTATCAAAAATGGTAGTTTGTTTTATTTTTTAAGGATGTGATACGTATGGCTAAATCAAAATGGGAACAAGTTAAAGAAAAATTAATACTAGTAGAAGCTTGGGCTCGTGATGGTTTAATCGACGAGCAAATATTCAATAATTTACGTATTAGCAAAGATACGTTTTATAAATACAAAAATAAATATGTGGAATTTTCTGACGCCTTAAAAAAGGGTAAGGAAGTTGTTGATGTAGAAGTAGAGAATGCTTTATTTAAAAAGGCTACAGGATTTACAACTATGGTAAAGAAGCATTATAAACTAAAACACGTGACATATGAAGATGGAAAGAGAGTAGAAGAAAAAGAAGAGCTTAAAGAAGTGGAAGAAGAGTTATATACACCCCCAGAGACGATGGCACAAATATATTGGCTAAACAATAGAAAGTCGGCTCAATGGAGAAATAAACAACAAGATGTATCAAATGAATCTGATTCAGGAAATATGCAAGAACTTATACAAGCGATATTAAAAAGTAAAGGTGATGCTAAATGATAGAATGGCAACCTTTTGGAAAAAAATCAATAGACTTTATATTTACCCCATTGGAATCCGATGCACGAATCAATATTTTAGAGGGGTCGGTTAGAAGCTCAAAAACCGTTACGATGATACCCAAGTGGCTGAACTATATAAAAAATGGACCTAAAGGCTTGTTATTAATGACAGGAGTGTCTAAGGATACTATTTACGATAACGTACTGATAGATTTATTTGACACTACAGGATCCGGGGCATATACATATAACAGACAAACAGGAGACTTAATAATATACGGGAGAAAAATCAAAGTAGTAGGTGCAAAGGATGAGGGTTCAGAAAAATATATAAGAGGTAAAACATTAGCGGGTGCATATTGTGATGAACTATCACTTATGCCTGAATCGTTCTTTAAGCAGTTGCTAAACCGTCTAAGCGTTAAAGGTGCTAAGTTATATGCAACAACAAACCCAGATAGCCCAATGCATTACTTGAATAAAGAATACATTACAGACGAAACAAAAATAAAATCAGGTATGGTCAATATAATACATTTTGAGCTAGACGATAATCCAAATTTAGACGACGACTATAAAACGTTTATACGTAACGCATATACAGGATTATGGTATAAACGTATGATTTTAGGGCTGTGGGTAATGGCTGAGGGTGCAATATATGATATGTGGACCAACGAGAATATATACGAGAAAATCCAAGTTGGGGTAGAATCAACGTGCAGACGTTTTATAAGTATAGACTATGGGACTACCAATCCTATGGTTTTTTTAGATATTTATGATGATGGTGTAAATGTTTGGGTAAAAAATGAGTATTACTTTGATAGCCGTAAATCTAACACACAAAAGACGGATAGTCAATATGCAGATGATCTAATAAAATTTATTGGTGACGAGTATCCAGAAACAATAATTTTAGACCCATCCGCTGCATCATTTAAGGCAGAGTTAAGACAACGAGGGCTACGAATTACAGATGCCGACAATGGAGTAAATGATGGGATAAGAATGGTAGCTAGCTTATTGGCTCAACGGAAATTGAAAGTCAACAAAGCCTGCAATAACCTTATAGAAGAAATACAGGGGTATGTATGGGACGATAAAGCAATCAAGCGTGGAGAGGAAAAGCCACTCAAAACAAAGGATCATGCTTGCGATGCAATGCGGTATTTCGTTAAAACTAAAATAAAAGCTTATAGGCTTATAAGTTAGGAGGTGTAGATATTATGGCAAAAAAGAAGATAGATAACAAAATATCCAAAACAGCAGATGCGTTTATGAATATAGCAGCAAGACTTGGAGCGGGTACGGGAAACATACTAGAAGCTACAGAATATCCTTTGACTAGACTAAGCAGAAATTATCAACTTATGAATAGTCTTTACCGTTCACATTGGATAGTGCGTAAAGTAATAGACGTAATCCCGGAGGATATGTGTAAGAACTGGTTCAATCTATCTAGTCAAATAGAACCAGGCATGATGGATAAATTTAATAAAACAAGTCGAAAACTTAAAGCAAACATTTTAAAAGGGATGAAGTGGGGGAGACTTTACGGCGGTGCTGCGGGAATAATGCTAATAGAAGGGCATGACGATTACTCCGAGCCCTTAGACCTAGACAATGTATACCCAGATAGTTTTAAAGGTTTGCTAATTATAGATAGATGGAATGGCGTATATCCGCAACCAGACATAATTACAGACATATCCGATGCTGAGTTTGGAATGCCCGAATTTTATGAAGTTACATCAGAAGCGATAGGAACAGTACGTGTGCATCATTCACGTTTAATAAGATTTATAGGTAGAGATTTGCCTTACATAGAATCAGTAGCAGAAACATACTGGGGAGCAAGCGAGGTAGAGCACATATATGATGAACTAAAGAAAAGGGATAATACATCATGGAATATAGCACAGTTGGTATTTCTAGCAAACTTAAGAGTATTAAAGATGAGTGATTTAGGGGAAGCGTTAGCAATATCAGACGAAAAGGTACAACAAAGTATATATAATACAATACAAGCACAGAACGCTTTGATGTCAAATCAAGGTATATATTTAATAGATAGAGAGGATGGCTTTGAAACGCATCAATATAGCTTTGGAGGATTATCTGATATATATGAAAACTTTATGCTCGACCTTTCAGGAGCTGCGGAAATACCTGCTACTAAATTATTTGGCAGAAGCCCAGCAGGATTAAATGCAACAGGCGAGAGTGACTTACAAAACTATTACGACACAATAGAGGAAAAACAGGAGTCATCATTAAGACCGATAATAGACAAGCTACTACCCGTAATATGTATGAGTGTATTTGGTGCGATACCGGACGACCTGGATTATAAATTCAGCCCAGTATCAAGACCGAGCAATCAGGAAAAGGTTGATATAGGCGGAAAGCATACAACAGCTATTACAGACACGTTTAATTCGGGGTTGATTAGCCAAGAGATAGCACTTAAAGAATTAAGGCAGATGGAAGAGACAACAGGTATGTGGTCTAATATAACTGATGAGGACATAGCACGAGCTGACAAGGAATTTAACCAACAACAAGAGATGCAAGTACTTCCTAACGTGAATTTTGATGATGAATCATGAAAGATAGAAAAATAGAAAATAGTTACAGACGAGCATTAAGAAGTATAACTAATCAAATAACCGCAGAAGTAATTAAATTTAGTAAAGTTGATGAAATAATAAGATACCTAATAGCACTATTTAATAATGATATATTCAGAATAATTTGCGAAAAAGAAGCTACAAGAATGGTTACGAATGTAAATAAATATACAGCGACAACATGGAGGGAAGCAGCAGCGAAAGGTTCTAAGGGTAATATAATTTATAAGGCATTAAAAAAGAACCTAGAGGGAACAAAAGGAATGTATATAGCTGAACAAATCAACCGTAACGCCGAATTAATAAAAAGTATACCCAAAGATTTATCGGCAAAAGTAACAGAGCATATTAAAGAACAGGCATTAAAAGGTGTTAGGGCTAGTACAATATCTGATCAGATACGAAAGCAGTTTGTTGACATAAGCAAGACCAAAGCAGACCTTATAGCACGTACAGAAGTAAGTAAAACCCAAACAGCATTATTAAGGTCACAAGCGGAAGAGATAGGGCTTGACTGGTACATATGGAAGGCAACAGGAGACCAGAGAACAAGGCACAGTCATGAAATAATGGATGGTCTTTTAATTAATTGGAAAGAACCTCCAAGTCCTGAAAAGTTAGCAGGAGATAAACGTACATATGGAAACTATCACGCAGGGGAAATATTTAATTGTAGATGTTATGCAGAACCAGTTGTGGATATAAAATATGTTGATTTTCCACATAAGGTACATATAAACGGTGCGATAAAGATGATGACACTAAAGCAATTTAAAGAGGTGATGTAAGTTGATATTAATAGACAATAGAACAAAGGTAATAAAAATAAGTAAAGGAGACTATGCACCTTTACAATTCAACATTCAAGGTTATGTGTTACAACAAGGGGATGTGATACATTTTTCAGTTAAGAAAAATGTAGAAGATGGAACACCGTTGATATATAAAGAAATAACAAATGACGGAGAAAGTTTTTTTATTGTAACAATTACAGAAGATGATGTTGCAGATATGGATTTTGATGACTACTTATACGATGTCAGACTGGTTTATGCAGATGGCACAATCTACACACCTATTTATCCTACACTATTTCGAGTGATGGAGGTGGTAGGCAATGGCTAACGTAGAAGTAACACTGACAATCGAAGCCGAGCCAAGGGTAATTATTACGGATATAAATTCATACAAAGGATTACCTGGTCCCAATCTAAGTTTAGTTACCTATGCGGCGGGAGAAGATATAAGTGGTCATAGAGCAGTGTATATGTCTGAGGACGATACTGTAATGTACGCAGACAAAGATGGGGACCAAGTGTGTGTGCTAGGAGTCACTACTCAAGCTTCGATCGAAGGTGATCCTATTGCTATACAGACATTCGGAGAAATAATAGAGCCATCTTGGAACTGGGATGTATCAAAAGCAATATATCTAAGTAATAACGGATATCTGACACAAGAAGCACCTATATCGGGTATAATCCAAAGAATTGGAATACCAATTAATAAAACAACGATGTTTGTAGATATACAAATGCCGATTGTTACAATCTAAAAGGAGAGTGGATTATTATGGCAGGAAATAAATATTTAAAACAAGTAAATGGAGTACCAACAGAAGAGGTTGCAATACAATCATCAGTAGGGGCAGGAGATGCAGGGAAAATACCAGCATTAGATCTAGCAGGTAAGTTAGATGTAACAATGATGCCTGTAGGGATAGCGGCAGAAACAGACTTGATAGTAGCAAGTGAAAATCTATCAGCAGGAGATTTTGTAAATATATGGTCTAGCACAGGAGTAAAAGCGAGAAAAGCAGATGCTACAGTAGCAGGAAAAGAAGCTCACGGTTTCGTACTAGCTGCAGTAACATCCGGACAAAATGCAACAGTATATAGAGCATCACAATCAAACACAGGACTAACAGGAATGACACCAGGAGCAAAACAATACTTAGCAACGACAGCAGGGGGAAGAACAGAAACAGCACCTTCGGGTTCAGGAAATGTAATACAAATATTAGGAGTAGCAAAGTCAGCTACAGAACTGATATTTGCACCAAGTTGTCCAATAACATTGGCATAATGGGGGGGATTTTATGGCTAACAAAAAGCCTTTAGTAACAAAAGACGGAATAACACAAGAATTACCAGCATCAGATAAAATAGCAACATCGGATATAGCAGGAATAGATCCTACAACAGCGCAAGAAGCAACTCAAACTACAATAAACACAAACCTTTTTCAGTATGCCAATGATGGAAAAACAGCTATTGCGACAGCTATAACTGCTAAAGGTGTATCATCAAGTCCTAGTGATACATTTGCAACATTGGCAACAAACATAGGGAATATACCAAGTGGAGCGACAATTAACGGAGCGGTAGATGCAACAGCTAAAGCATCGGGAACTATAACATCGGGAGACATACTAGAGGGTACATATTTGCCAAGCTACACCGCACCTGACGTTATACCAGCATCGTCACCGTACGCCGGAGATATAATATACTTTAATTCAGAATATTATATGGCAGTTGGTATCGGTTCAACACCTTATTTATATATATACAAGATGGCAACGGGAGTATGGACTAGAATGACAAACCCTGTCACATTACCAACAGGATGGGCAGGGCATTGTAAATTTTGTGAATTTGGAGGAATTTTATACCTTGCAGTCGGGCATGGTGGCTCAACACCATTTATATCAACGTATTACTTGAGCGGAAGCACATGGATTAAAATAGCGAACCCATCAGACCTCCCAGGGTCATCATCGTATGGAATTGACATAATTATTTATAATACTGAAATGTATTTAATGACAGTATGGCAAGCAACAGGGTATATGATAATATGGAAATGGAACGGAAGTGCATGGATAAAAGAAACAGCACCAGCAACACTACCAACAGGGAATTGTAATGCCTGCAGCTTTTACATATTTAATAGCACATTGTATTGTGTTATAGCACATGCCACATCACCATACATAACAATTTATTATTTAACTGGAGGAGTATGGACTAAGATAGCAAACCCTGCATCATTGCCAACTACAACATGTAGTGGATCCGATTTCTTCGAGGTTGGAGGGTCATTACATATTGCACTAGGAAGCAATAACAGCTTTGCAACGGGGTCATTCTATTTATACAAATTGGTAGACACAACATGGGTAAAACAAACAGTCCCTATATTAACCCGAGGAACTGTTTATAGAATTTCATGTAAGCCTTTTAATTCAAAAATAATTATAATGTTTTCAGTGAGTTCTGATAAATATACCCTTTTTGAATATGACGGTACCACATTCAAGCCAATAGGATCACCCGAGATTATATCTAGTGTCGGAACACAATCGGTAACTTCTAGACTTTGCATAGCAAATAGTGAGTTGTGGGCTGTTCTTTCAAATAGTTATGCACCATACCTGACAACGTCAAAGTTCGGACTGAAAGTAAGAACTAAAAACTTTGCGAATTTTGACTATATTACAACAAGCATTTTGACAGGAATAGCAAGCGAAAGCAAGACAGACGGACAATCAATAAATATCAAGTTACTTAAGGGGGAACTGTAATATGAAATTTTACATACAGATAAACGAAGATGGATACATAACGGATGCTATAAATTACGAATACGAAAAGTATATAGAGTGCCAACTTCAGATACCACTACCTGATAAGTTTATAGCAGGGTGTTATAAATATTTAGGGAATAATCTTGTAGAGCGAGACGAAGAAAGATATAAACAATTGATTCAAGAGGAAAGTGAATAATATGCAAAAGATTATATTTATAATAATTTTATTACTTACATTTCAAACAACGGTATTTGCAGACTACATAATACCTAATACCACACCTATCTATAATCAGGGCAAAGCCCCAACTTGCGTTGCATATGCGATAAAAGAAGTTATAGAAATGCAAACAGGACAAAAAATAAACTACAAAAATATTTATAAATACCATGAGCCTAACGGTGGAATGCATATTGATATAACACTGGACAAGCTAGGATTAGAATATAGCATATTATCAGATACAAAAGCAATAAGGCAAGCTATAACCGAAAACTACGGTGTATTAATAAATATACAAATGGATAAAAGTATTTACAAATTAAGTCGTAAAGGAATACTTGACAAGTCAAATCGACCTACAAATAACTATCATTGTATGGTGATTATAGGTTTTACAGATACACATTGGATTGTACAAAATAGCTGGGGAAAATATTGGGGATGTAGCGGTCTATGCTATATCCCTTTTGATTACTCTTTAATAAATAGGTATTACATAATAAAAGGTGGTGATTTAACTGAAAGCATATTACGGAAGTAGATTTTCGCAAAACATGACTAAAACTCCTGAGGATTATTTGATATGCCATAACGTACCTATAGCACGTACAGGATGGTATACATATTTAGGGCAGGAGTTAGGAATGGACGAGTATTATAACGAGCCTATAGAAGTGTATAGGGGTGAAGAAGAAGTATTTTCGCAAGCATCTATCGCATCGTTTGAGGGCAAGCCTACAACAGACGAACACCCAACAACAGATGTTAGACCAGATAACTACTCTAGTATACTTAAAGGAATAGCAACAAATGTAAGACGTGGGGCAGGAGAAAATATTGATTGCCTAGTAGCTGATCTAATTATTTATGACCCAATATTACAATCAGAAATAGAAGCAGGGAAGCGTGAAATATCATGTGGCTACGAATGCGTTTACGAGCCACTTGAAGAACCAAATAAATATCAACAAAGGCAAATTCGAGGTAACCATATCGCTGTTGTTACAAATGGTAGAGCAGGAAGCCGAGTTGCAATAAAGGACGAAAGTCCAATTTTAAAAAACGAAAGGAGAATTGATATGGGAAATCAAAAATCACCAAGTCTATTTGCTAAGATGTTCGCAGCATTTGCAAAAGATGCCGAACCTGAGGAAATAGCAAAAGCGGTAGATGAAATGGGAACAAAAGAAGAGGCAAAAGATGAAGAACCAGACATCACGGGGAGATTAGCAAAGATAGAGGAAATATTATCTAAGCTAGTTAAAAGTGATGAAGAGGTGCATGCTGAATTACCAAAAGACGAGATGACAGAGCTTGAAAACGAACTATCAAAAGATGTCAACGGTGAGGAAAGTGCAACTATTTCACCTGAGGAAATTAAAGACGAAGAGCCAGAAGAAGAAAAGAAAAATTCTAATGACTCACTTTTAACTACTGTTAGAGCTATGAAGCCTATAATTGCAGCAATGAAAGACCCAACAGAAAGAAAAAAGGCGACAGATGCACTTATTAAGTCAGTTAGAGGTCAAATGACAGTAAAGGATAACGATGCATCAAAGTTAGTTAAAATTATGAATGATAACGCAAAGGCACGTGACTCGAAGATGGTAGATAATACTGACTTCGGTAAGAAATGTGCTGAAAGAAATCCACATTTTAAAGGAGGAAAATAATTATGATTGATGGAAATGTTCAAATAGTAAAAGAAGGATTAGGTATTAGTGAAACAAATGAATTAGACGTTGTAGACAAAGACATAGGAGAAGTTGATGATGTAGCTGTAACAGACCCGACAGATGATGCAACGGTAATTGCTGTATTAAAAGGATTACTAACAGAAATAAATACTCTAAATACCTCAATAACAGATTTAAATACAGCAATAGGAACAACAGCTGATGCCGCGGTGTCGACAGCTGATACAAACGGTACGCTAATTGCACTTACTAAAGGTGTAATTACGCTAAACCAACCAGTATAGGAGGAGATTAATTATGCCAGGAAAAGTAATAGGAATATCATTGAATAATGGTTACCCAGGAACAATAGCAAGAAATGGGGATGAGGTTTCAAAAACTCGTCCAGTTAAAGTAGGGACAAGTAATATAGCTTACGGTGACCCTGTAGTTTTAAATTCAGATGGAACAATACAAAAGTTTGAGGCAGCAGGAACAGATGTAACATTTGCAGGAGTTGCAATCCGGAAAGTAAAATCAGCATTAACTTACACAGTGCAAAATGCATACTATCAACCACAAGAAGCAGCAGACATCCTTGAAAGAGGTTCGGTAACTGTTCAATGTAATGTAGGATCACCAGCAATAGGTGGAGCGGTTTATGTAAGAGTAGCTACAAATGTAGCAATACCCGCAGGAGTAGTTGGAGGATTTGAGGCAGCAGCAGATGATGCTAATACAATTCTTATAACTGATGTTCAATGGGGTAGTACTAAAGACTCAAATAGCGTTGCAGAGTTAGTAATTCTGACACGTAAAAACGTATAAGGGGGAATAGAAAATGATAACAAAAACTTATGATGCAAGTAGCATGCTACAAATGCCTAATAGAACAGGAGCGTTTACAATGGATGCGGCAGCAATAAGCGGTGGACTTACTTTTTTGGTTTCAGAACTAGAAAAGATGGATCCTAACCTAAGAGAACCATTAACATCTACAACATATCCTAGAGACATAGAAATTGAAAGCGGCGGTGGATGGGTTGACTCAACATCAGTAATGAATGTAGACTATGCGGTATCTGGAGGCAACTCAGATAGTGTAGGTGGGGTTCAAAATGCAATAAAAAGGATACAAGCCAACGTAGGTAAAGACATTTATAAGGTATTACCTTATGAGGTTGCAATGTCAATCAAGTTTCAGGATTTGCAAAGAGGTAATATAACGAATAGAAGTCTTGAACAAATATACGATAATGGTATAAGATTAGACTTCGATAAATACATGGATATGAATGTGTATTTGGGCAATACAATTTACGGATTTTTTGGACTTATAAACGACACTACAGTAACGGCAGGTTCAGTTGCAACTGGAGTAAGTACAAAAACAACATGGAAAGATAAAACACCAGATGAAATATTATACGATGTAAATAAACTAATAACTGACGCGTGGGCAGCAGCACAATATGACCAGACAGCAGTACCAAATCATATATTAATAGACCCAGCAAACTATGCATACATAGCAAGTACAAAAGTATCGTCAGCTGGGAATGTCACTATACTTGAATTCTTACTAGCAAATAATATCGCTAAGCAAAAAAGTGTTGATCTATTTATAGGTGAGTCAAGATTCTGTATAGGAGCAGGTACAGGAACAACACAAAGAATGGTAGCATACGTAAATGAAAAGAGATTTGTAAGTATGGATGTACCAGTACCGCTATCAAGGGTTATGACACAACCAAATGTTAACAATGCGAGTTATGATAGTTTATATATGGCTAACGTTGGACAAGTTAAGAAACATTATCTTGAAGCATTTAGATATGCAGACGGAATATAAGGGGGTATGTTTATGATAAGAATATTCAGTAAAAAAGCATTTGAATTTACAAACCCAGCAAATGTAAATGAAAAGTACAGTGTTAAAGCGTTAAGCTTTGATACTGTACCCGATTATGCAAAAGAAGATAATTTATGGAAATGGGCATTAGCTGATGGAGATTTAGAAATATTTGAAGATGTCAAAGCATTTGTTAAACCAGAAAAAACTAAGTGAGGTGTTTTAAATGTCACTTTATGGAAGTCTAAGCGATATCGAAATATCTGGTATCGTCTCGGATGCTTCCAACATTCGTGTTGGGGATAATCCAGTATATACAGTAGATGATTTTTATATATTGTATCCACAGTTTGGGCAGAAAACAGACGGAACATACGTAGTAGCAACAGAAATACTTAATATGTACATAGCACTAGCAAATTCATGCATAAAAGAAACTAGATGGCACAGTTATTGGAAGTTTGCAATGGGATTATTTATTGCACATTTTTGTACGTTGTGGTTACAGAGCACAGCAGACCCAGACAGTAATGCAGCACAAGTTGTGTCGAAGGGTCAGTCTTTAGGACTCATGGCTAGTAAAGCAGTTGATGGGGTTAGTGTTCAATATGATTTTAGTTCAGTTGCAAATGACTTAAATGGGTGGGCGGCATGGAAACTTACTATATATGGTCAACAGTTAGCTACATTTGGTAAATTAGTAGGTAAAGGAAATATGTATGTTTATTGAGGTGATTTTATGTTAGATGTTACTATAAATGTAACTAACAATCTAGATATTACAGAAGATATAAAAAATAAACTAATGGAACTATCTAAAATGCAAGTACTTGTAGGAATATCAGAAGAAAGAAGTAGTAGGGGTGAAGAAATCACAAATGCAGAACTTGCATTTATACATACAAACGGGATAAGAAAACGTGAAATGATTGATGACATGCAACCAAATCTTAATTCTGGTATGCAGTATAAGCAAGCATACGATATGTATATACAAACTCACGGTTCTCCGTTTTGGCACTCTCCGCCTAGACCTATTATTGAACCAGCTATAGAAGATAGTAAAGAAGCTATAGCAGAGCAATTAAGGGAAGCTATACAGGCTACTCTTGAGGGCAAAGATGGAACGATACATTTAAAAAAGGCTGGTATGCTAGGAGCAAATGCATCTAAAGCATGGTTTGAGAATTCTAAAAATGGATGGGCTCCAAACTCTCCGCTCACTATTGCCAAAAAGGGTAGTGACGTGCCTTTGATTGATACAGGAGAGCTTAGAAAGTCTATAACCTATATAATAAGGGAGAAGTGATAGTATGCCTAAAATAAACGTATCTGAAATAATAAATGACCAAGACTTCGCAGAGGATTACAAGGTATATAGAAAATCAGGTAGTTGGGTAGACGGTAGATGGGCACCAACAGAAAAAGCTATCAATTTTTATGGTGTTGTCACTGCGGCGGGAAACAAAGATATTATACAAGTACCAGAGGGTGATAGAACATCTCAAGTTATGTGTTTTCATGCTACAAAAGAATTATATGTTACAAATTCTAAAGGTACATCCGACGAAATCCTATGGAGGGGCAAACGTTATAGAATACATCTTATAAAAGAGTGGGCTGACTTCGGATATTATAAAGCGTTAGCGACCTTGATGGAGAGTGATTAATCGTGACATTAAAAGTAATTGAAAACTTATTCAGAAGCTGGACTTGTCTAATGCTAGGACTAAATCCTATAACAGACAAAGTAAGAATTGGATGGCAGACATCAGGTGCCCCAGCATGGAAAATCAGTGAAGATATAATTTTTATAATGATAAATAATGTAGATGATCCAATTATAAAGCAAAGAGACATAGAATACTCAAATAAAGATGCAGATAATGCTAAACAGACTGTAAGTTATACAAAGGTGCATGCTGTGAAATGGGTATTATACGGACCTAATAGTTATGAAAATGCAGAAAAAATAAGAAACGCAATATACTTGCAAGAATTTAAGGAACTGTTTAGTAAAAACAATTTGTATTTGATATTGGATGTTACAACCCCTACTAGATTTCCTGAATTATTTAACGGGAATTGGTGGGAACGTAGCGATTTTACAGCATCATTTAATGAATTAATAATAGTATCTAATACAGTTCCTTATATTCAATCGGCAAGCTATGAAATCAAGAAAGGATAGGTGAATTAAATGAATAATTTAACACTTTCAGATATAATTAATTTGACAGTATCATTAAGTCCTGTTGCTACTGTAAGGGCAGGATTTAATGTAGGATTGATAGTTGGCACAACCGATGTGATAAGTGCAGTTACAAGAACACAAGAGTTTGCAAGTCTGTCTGAAATGATTGACGCGGGATTTGAAACCGATGACCCTGAATACTTAGCAGCAGGTTTATATTTTGGACAGTCTAAAGTACCATCTAAATTAGTTATAGGTAGATGGGATAATACAGGAACAGAAACAGCACTTCAAGCAGTAACAGCATGCAGAGCCTCAAATACAGATTGGTATTCTGTGTATTTATGTGATGCAGTTAAAGAGGATATTTTAGCAGTAGCAGGATATATAGAAACAGCATACCCTACATCAGTATTTTTCTATGATACAGGTGATGCGGATGTACTTGCAGGAACAGCAGGGAATGTAATAGAAACGCTAAAAGGATTACATTATTCACGAACAATAGGACAATATTCAACGGATGATTATTCAATTGTTGCAATCATGGGATATGCTATGGGGGCTAGTGATACAACGTATACATTAGCACTTAAACCTGAAACAGGAGTAACAACAGAAAACCTAACATCGGCACAAGTTACATCAATTAAAGGGAATAATGGAAATGTCTATGTAAATAGGGGTTTGACATATAATGTATTTGAACAAGGTGTTATGGCAAGCGGACAAGCATTTGATGAGGTAATAGGACTTGATATACTTGTGAATGATATAAAAACATCTGTTATGGATGCATTAACAAGCAATTCTAAAATACCACAAACAGAAGATGGTGTAAGTTATCTTGTAAGCGTAATATCTAGTGCATGCTTAAAGTCTAAAAATAAAGGGTTTTTAGCAGGTGGTCAATGGAACGCAGCTAACATACTTACAATAGAAACAGGAGACACTCTCTCAAATGGATTTACAGTACTCGCGGACTCACTTGTCAATCAGTCACAAGAGGATAGAGAAGCTAGAAAATCTCCAACAATATATGTACTGTTAAAATTGGCAGGATCTATAGAACACGTGGTTATTAGTGTAAATGTTAACAGATAAGAGGAGGAATAAAAATGAATACAACGTATAGTTTTGCTGATGTGACTTTAACTATAAATCACCCTAAAGTTGGTAAATATATAGCATCTGGAGGGGGTATTGGTAGTATAAACTTGTCTATGAGTAATGATAGAACAGTTCATGATATAGCAGCAGATGGTAGTGTTATGGTATCAAAAATAAGGGCAAGAAACGGGCAACTGTCACTAGCTATTCAACAAACATCACCACTTAATAAGTGGCTAACAAAATGGTTTAATTATCTTGAAACCGCATCAACTTCGGCTTGGGCTGATACTACAGTAACTATTAGATGCCCTGTTATGGGAGATTCTAAAATACTTACAGGAGTATCTCCACAAAAACAAGCAGATGTACCATATCAAGCACAAGGTCAACAGGTTACATGGAATTTAATGGCTGCTGATATACAGCAAGAAGCAGCTTAGGAGGAGAAGGTTTATGAATAAAAGAGAAACATTTAAGGAAATAGAAATAAAGGGTAGAAAATTTAGAATAAATAAATTTGATGCACTTACGGGTTCTTACATAGCTTATACATTGATGAATGAAGTATTGCCAATGGGATTAAACATGAAAGCTGGTATTCCAATGCCAAAGAATAGCACTAAAATGACAAAAGAAGCATTTTCAGAGCTACAAAAGGATTGTCTGAGGGTATGTGGCGAAATGTTAGATGCAGGGTTTGCTCCGGTTATCGATGAAAATGGTAACTGGGGTGTAAACGACTTAGAATATGATACAGCTACAGTCTTGAATTTGACCATACAGGTATTGGTGTCTAATGTATCAAGTTTTTTCGACGAAAGCCTCTTGCGTTCACTAACGGAAACTTTTTCGGATACGAGTTTGCAAGGTGCGAAAATATAGATGAATTTGCATATGCTCCCGTATTTGCTGAAATGTGGAGACAACATGAGGTGTGGGATGGTACTTATACATTAGATGACTTACTAGATGCACACGAGATTATGCAAGTAAAGGCAGAAAATCAAGAGAGAGCAAGGATATATGCACAAGAAAGTAGGTGATTAATATTCTAGGAACTATTAAAGATTATTTGGTGGGCTTAGGGTTTAGAGTAGATAATAGCGAATTTAACCAAGCTGTTAGAGCTATGAGTACTTTTGAGAATGCTATTAGAAGAATGTCAAGCAATTCAAGTTCTAATTTAAATCAGACAATGAGGGTTATAAATAACTTTAGAAATGAAATCGGTAGAATGTCTAACAATTCAAATTCTAATGTCAATCAAACAATTGAAGCTATGAATAATCTTGAAAGAAGAATTAATAGAATATCTGATAGGACAAGATTTAACCTTGCACCAGCTATTGGAATAGTATCAACCGCTATATTGGCGGCTGATACAGCTATTGCAACATTATTGACTAGTCTTGCCAAGACAGATATGGAAATGGAGAAATTCGCTAGGCTTATGTGGACTTCTAAGAGTAATGCAATGGCTTTCAAAAGCTCATTAAATGCTATGGGGGCACAAATGGAAGACTTATATCTAAGCCCCGAACTCATGAATACATTTTTAAAGCTAAGAAGCCAAGCAAATAGTATGGAAGCACCAAGTGAATATGGTTCTCAAATGAAATATTTGAGAACCATTATTTTTGAATTTCAAAGACTGAAGCTAGAGGCTACATATTCGCTACAATGGATAGGAATGTATCTGATGAAATATCTAGGCAAGCCACTTGAAAACTTTAGAACTGCATTTCAAAAGCTGAACGATAATATTGAAAAAGATATGCCAAAATGGACTAAGAATGTAGCTATGGTATTAAGTTGGGTAGTTAGATTAAGCGAAGCATTTTTAAAGCTGCCAGATGGGGTTAAGTTGTTTGTATTGGCGTTAACTAACTGGAAGCTCATAGCGTCCGCGATGAAAAGCCCTATTACATGGATGATAGCAGGAATAACAGCGTTGTTATTGTTATTGGATGATTATCAGACGTATAAAGAAGGGGGAGACTCATTATTTGAGGATTTTTGGGGTGGAGATACATTTACTAATCTAACAACTGGAGTATCAGAACTGGGGACATCCTTAGATAAACTTAAAACAGCATTTTTAAATTTGATAACCTCAGAAGGATTTAAAACATTTGCCAAATTTATCGTTGATGTAGGATTGACAGCTCTTACTAATTTAACAAAGGCTATTACTAATTTATTCGAAAGCATAACAGCATTATTAAAAGGGGATTATAAAACAGCTCTTGTAGAATTAGGGAACTTTCTAAGGTCATTGTTTGGTATGGAAAATATTGATGCTAGCGATATGTCGTGGAAAGACGGAGGCGATAGTCATTCAGCTGGATGGTCAAATTCTGTAGGCGATAAGTGGATGGACATGGAAAATGCTGTCGCAGGCTTTTTCACAGACTCATGGAAAAACTATGGAGCAGGAAAATATTTGAATAGTAGTGGAAATACATATAATGCAACATTTAATGTAACGGCTCCAGACGCACAAACTGCCGCAAATTCAGTTGAGAGTAAAATGAAATACTGGATACGTGGCTTACAAGGGGGGTATTAGAAATGGCATTATCACCAGTATTACCTTATAAGTTACCCGAACTAGGTCGGCTTATATATGTTAAAACAAATATAGGTGGATGGTTTTTCGATGCGTTTCTAAAGATAGACCATTCAAGTAGATTAACAATTACAGAACATCCAATACAGACTGGTGCATCTATTGCCGATTATGCATATTTAAATCCCCAACAACTTACTTTTGATATAGGAATGTCAGATGTAGCACAAAGCTTAGTGCCAGATCAATTTACTCAAGGTTGGTCTAGGTCGGTTACAGCATACCAGGTACTAAAAGAACTTCAAAAGAATAGGGTACCGTTACAGGTAAATACTAGGTTAGGGGTATATAAAAATATGCTTATAGAAAGCATAGACACATCAGATAACTATCAAACACAATATGGGTTAAAAGCTACAGTAGTATTAAGAGAGTTATTTATAGCACAAGTAACAACAGTAAAAATAAGTGCTAGACCGCAAGTTACAGGAAGCACAAATAAAGGTAAGGTTGAGCCTGTAGCACCTAATCAAAGCATATTATATCAATTATTTAGTGCGAATGGGGGTAAGTGATTATGGCTTATAAAATTATACCTCTCACAACAAATCCAAACCAAACATTCATAAGTACACTTCCAATTGATAATAAAAATATAGAATTGAAATTTTACATTCGTTATAATACAGAAGCTGAGTATTGGACTATGTCAATAACGGATGTATCTACTCAAACATTATTAATTGACTCTCTACCGCTACTGACAGGATTTAATTTACTAGAACAATATGATTATATGGGAATAGGTAAAGCTTTTATAATAAAAAGTGGTTCTCCAAATACCGAAAACCCAGATGACACTAATTTAGGCACAGACTTTTTACTAGGGTGGTGTGGGAATAATGAGTAGTTGGCAGGAGATGGCGATTAGTGAAGCAAATAAACAGAGTTGTGATAAAGATATAGTATTGGCGACAATAGAAGCAGAAACAGGCGGTCGTAACGTAATGGGAGACAGTGATCACGCTTACGGATATGGACAAGTATGGTATAAATGGCATAAAGAAGCTTTTGATTTTGCAGCTAAAAGATTAAATGTATCGTATCCTCAGGCAGATGGACCAAGCCTAAAACAATTTATTTTGAGTAATAATTTATTTTCGATGATAGTAACAGTAAAAACTATAAAAGATATTTGGTTAGGGCAAAGCAAAAATTGGCATGATTTTACGTTATCATATGTAGGACCCAAAATACCCACATCAGATTACAACCGTAGATACAAAATATGGCTGAAATATCACGACGGAAAAGATATATCATCAACTATATCAACTACTCCCAATACTTTATATTCTACGGATAACTATGCAAGCGTAGAAGAACCTACTATTTATAAAGTGGATGCAATGAGCCAAGAATACGGTGACATTTTATACGGTAGAAAATACCGAGTACTAATATCGAATAATGGGGATACCGCTCTAGATGTATCACGGTTGCGTTGCACATTTAATATAGTAAAAACCGTACTAATGCAACCTAATTACTGTGAAGTGGTTATTTACAACCTCAATGCAGAAACAGAGAATGCGATCATAAAAGAAGGGATGCGAATACTTGTTGAAGCGGGATATGAAGGAGAACAGTATGGGGGAATATTTGATGGTGATTTATTACAGCCTATCAGAGAAAAAGAAGATGGTACTACATTTAAATTAACTTTATCTTCTTTAGATGGTGATAAATTTCTTCAATTTGGTTTCTCTAACTTTTCTATTCTGAGAGGTCAATCAATGCGTGATATGGTATACGATTTAACGCAAAATACAGAAATTAGTACAGGTTTAGGGAGTATATCAGAAGACCTAAACACATCGCAGCTCACAAGAGGTAAGGTGGTTTTTGGGCTTGCTAAAAATGTATTAAGACAAGTTGCACAAACAAATTCGGCTACGTTCTATATGGAAGATGGAAAAGTAAATATAATAAAAGCTACAGATATACAAGAGGATAGAGTAATTGAACTTTCCCCTACTACTGGACTTATAGGAACACCTTCACAATATGAATACGGTGTTATTGCTAAGTGTCTTTTAAATCCACGTATTAAATTAAATAGCTTAATACATATAGATAATTCATTAATTCGTGCTAGAAAGGCAGAAAATGGAGAGGTTCTAAGAAGCTTAGACGACGATGGATTATATAGAGTAATTAAGATTACGCACATAGGAGATACTCGTGGGAATGACTGGTATACAGAAGTAGAAACAGTCACACAAAGTGGTATACTTCCTAACATGGCTTCTACAGCTTATACAAATATATGGTGAGGTGATACATATGTCAAAAACAATAAGTGAATTAGTAGGCGGAATGGATGATTTGTTTAGAATTTTTGGTGATACATTAAATAATAAATTAAGGGTAGCCATACCATGCTTAGTACATTCATTTGACCCTAATACACAAACAATAACCGCACAACCAGTGCTACGTGAAAATATACGTAAACCAGATTTAACTACGGAGTGGGTGCAGTTACCTCTATTATTAGATGTGCCAATAGTGCTACCACGAGCAGGAAATTTTGTTATGACTATGCCAGTAGCTGTTGGAGATGAATGTTTAGTTATTTTTGCTGATATGTGTATAGATGCCTGGTATTCAAATGGCGGCATTCAAAATCAAATAGAAAAACGTAGGCACGATTTATCTGATGCAATTGCTATTTTAGGAATCTGGAGTCAACCAAATAAAATAAGTGATTATTCTACAGATTCAACACAGTTAAGAACGTTCGACGGTACATCATATATAGAGTTAAAAGATAATGAAATAAACCTTGTAGCTAGTAGCGTAAAGGCTAATGGGAGGAGTGTGTTAACTTCATGAGTGTTAAATACAGAAGATTAATAAATGGGGATTATAGCTTTGGCAGAAATAATGGAGATTTTCTCACAGGAATAGATGCAGTTAGTCAAGCAATCAGAACAAGACTTTTATTACTTAAAGGTGAGTGGTGGGAAGACACAGAACAGGGTCTGCCTTTATTTCAGAGCATTTTAGGGCAATATGAAACCCAGCCTATAGACTTACTTGTTCAAGATACTATTTCAAATACAAAAGATGTTATAAATATAGTTAATTTTGAGAGTACATATAAAAATAGAACGTATTCGGTGTCGTGTACAGTTGATACAAAATACGGACAAGCTTATTTGGAGGTGACTTTATAAATGGCTTATTTTTCACCATATATAGATGAAACAGGTTTGCATTTACCTACATATTCGGATATACGTGATCAACTTATATCTGATGCAAAGAATATATTCGGACAAGATATATATTTAGAAATAGATTCACAGGATTACCAATGGATTAGCTCAGTAGCTGAAAAAATATATGATTCATTTCAGCTGTTACAACAAGTATATAATAGTAGAAGTCCACAAACATCAGTAGGGGTAGCACTTGACAGTATGGTTAAATTAAATGGATTATCAAGAAAATCTGGAACACCGTCAACATGCTTAGTAACGATAACTGGCACAGCAGGAACTATAATTAATAACGGAGCAGTAGCTGATATAAATTATAACAAATGGAATTTGCCTACAAGTGTGACGATACCAGTCGGTGGTATTATAGATGTAACAGCGACTTGCCAGACAGAGGGGACTATTGTGGCTAATATAGGAGATATCACAACAATAACGACTCCAACGTATGGTTGGACTTCTGTGTATAATCTAGTAGCAGCAGTCGTGGGAACTAATCAAGAAACTGATTCAGAGTTACGAGCTAGGCAATCAGTTAGTACTTCGATTTTAAGTAAAACATTACTTGAAGGCACTAAAGCCACTTTACTTGCGGTATCAAATGTAACACGACTTGCGGTCTATGAGAACGATACAAACTCAACTGATTCTGATGGATTGCCAGCTCATAGTATAACATGTGTAGTAGAGGGCGGAACCGATACAGATGTAGCAACAGCAATTTACTTAAACAAAGGTATTGGAGCTTATACAAATGGGGATCAAGAAATAACTATAACGGATTCATTTGGGCAAGATACGGTAATTAGATTTTACAGACCTACATATAAATCAATAGACGTTGTTGTGAACGTAAAAGCCCTAACAGGATATACAACCGATATAACAGCTCAGATAAAGCAAAATCTAGTAGACTATTTAAACGGTATGCAGATTGGGGATAATTTATCTATATCTTCTTTATGGGGTATATCGCTTACAGCTATGCCAGACTTAAAAACTCCTATGTTCTCTATAACAAGCTTAACAGCAGGACTACATGGAGGTTCACAAGGTACATCAGATATAGTAATAAGTTATAAAGAAGTGACACAAGGTGTACTTGCAAATATAACAGTGAATGTAACGTAAGGAGGCGTATAAATGGCAAATGATAAATATCTGGGTGTGATAACCTCTGAACATAACGAACAACCGAATTTTGTATCCTGGTTGACAAATGTATTAAATAAAGTGGAAGATGTTTATAGTTTGAATATAGATTTTGACATAGATACAGCAGTTGGAAGCCAGTTAGATATAATAGGAGAAGTACTAGGAAGAAATAGAACTCTAACATTTCAACCGACCGACGGGTCAAGTTCAATTTTAGATGATAAATCGTATAGAACATATTTGAAAGGTAAGGTACTCCAAAATCAATGGGATGGTACGATTAATGGACTGGCAGTTATACTTAATACTATGTATCCTGATTATGTAATAACAATTGTAGATAACCAAGATATGACGATGACGGTTACGATAATAGGTAATGTAACCGTGTTAGAGATTGACTTGATACAATACCATTACTTTATGCCGAAGCCAGCAGGAGTGAACGTGACTTTTAGTTTGCCGATAGGAACACTTGATTTGGTAGATGTAACAATAGTAGATGGTGAATACGTACCAATTATAGATAACGATACAGGGCTAGGAGATATAGAAAACCTAGATATAGGTGGAACTTTATCGGGAGTAATAAACTAGAAAGGGGAGATTATATGGGATTACTAAAATGGGATAATGCTGGGGTAGAACCCACAGAGGGAAAGAAAGTAGCAGGATTTCAAATCGGAGAAAAACCGCCGGCTGATTATTTTAACTGGTTATTTAATAAAATAATCAATGTATTAAATTTGAGTGCGAGCAAAACAGGAACAGAGACACTAGAAAATAAAACATTGGAAGCGTCAATAGTTAATACTCCTACCATAAAAAACTACAATGAGACTGTAAATATACTAGGAAGTAAAACAGGATCAGTTGTCATTGATTTAGAACTAGGAAACGTAGTATCAATGACAGTAGCGGGTGCGATCAATTTATCATTTGCTAATCCACCAGACACAGGATACGCGGGGAGTGTAGTGTTATTCGTTACCAACCAAGGAACTAATATAACCTTCCCATCAAGTGTAAAGTGGCATTTAGGAATTAAACCAACATTCTCTACGGCAGGTTTAGATATTCTAGTTTTCACAACAATAGATGGCGGAATAACATGGCACGCCCAATTGTCGACAAAAGGAAGTGCATGATGATATGTTAGGACTAAATATGATGCGAAATAAAAGAATGATTATACCAAGTCAAGTAGAATATATTACACCTGGTACTTATTATTGGGTAGTTCCGGAAAATGTTGAATCTATTTGTGCTGTATTAGTAGGTGGTGGAGGCGGCTCTTCTGACGAGCTAGGTTCTGGTGGTGGAGGATTAAGATGGATTAATAACCTCCCGGTGGTACCAGGAAGTCAATTGACGGTTGTTGTAGGTGCTGGAGGAAATGGTTCTATTGGTTCTGATGGTGAGAGTAGTTACATATATAAAAATGGTTATAGTCAGCTTGTATTATACGCCAAAGGTGGCACTGGCTCAAGCGACAATGGAGAGGGTGACGAAGGAATTGGAGGAACAGGTTCAACTATTGGTGTTGGTGCTTACGGTGGTACTATAGGTGGGGGTAATGGGGGCAACGGTGGTGGTTATCACGAAGGCAGACCTACTGGAGGCGGAGGTGCAGGAGGTTACTCTGGTAATGGTGGTCGAGGTGGTAACGGAGCATACGGTTCTAGTGCTGGTAGTGGAGGAGCTGGAGGCGGTGGAGGCTATGGCAGTGACACATATACACCTGGTGCTGGTGGAGGAGTAGGAATATATGGACAAGGTAGTGATGGATATGCAGGAAATGATGTAGGAGGAGGAAATCCGCCTACAGGCGGTGGAGGTGGCTCTGGAGGTGAAGCTGGAGGTAGGGCAACTAATCCGGGGGTTTCTGGAGGTTTATATGGTGGTGGTGCTGGTGGTACTAGAGATTCTGCTGATTACTCTAGCGGAGCCGGCGGAGCCGTAAGAATAATATGGGGAGAAGAAAGAGCCTTCCCAACTACCAATACCGGAAATTTATAAATAAGTAATTTAATACTATAAACTAATCTAAGGAAGGTGCAGACATGGATAAAATAATAGAATTTCTCATAGCTAACCCGTTTTGGTTAGTATTTTTATTTGTAGCGATAGTAGTAGCAATGATCGTAGGAGGTACGTTATACTTAAAATTAAAGGCTCCTAATAGCCAAAATTGTACTATTGAACCGTGCTTTTATAAAGATAAATTTAATGAAGGTGCAGGTGATATAAAAAATTTAGCTACAGAAATAAATACTGGAAATAAATTAATAGAAGCTACAAATAAAAAGATAGAAGATAACGCAAAAGAACATAGGGAAGCTTTTGCTCAACTGATAGCAAAAAGCGAAAGGCAAAACGAGGTGCTTGCTAAAATTAGCACGCAATTAGATATGCAAAATCAATTATTGTTAAGTAAATTAAAATAGCAAGAATGTGATAGATAAGCCCCGGCCAGACATTTTAAAGGCAGGCCATAAATTAAAACAGGAGAGTGATACATATGCAAAACAGGTTTAAAAGTAAAATATTATGGTTATCATTAGCAAGTGCAGTAATAGCTTTTTTAGTTAATGCAGGAGTAATAGATACAGGCATGTCAGATACATTAACACAAGGTGTAAATACATTAACAACAATACTTGTAGCAGTAGGTATATTAAACGTTCCTACAGACCCTAACAAATTTTAAGGAGTTGATAATATGAGTCAAGCATGCAGAGATTTAAATGAGTTGCTACCGTACGTAAAAGAGTTAGCACAGCAGTTGGTTGCAAAATGTAGCCAAATTGGAGTACCAATATGTATAACTGAAACATATAGGTCTCAGGAGCGACAGAATGAGCTGTACAAGCAAGGTAGGACTACAAAAGGACAAATAGTAACATGGACTAAAAACAGCAAGCATATAACACGTAGAGCATTTGACTTTGTACCTTTGAAAAACGGACAAGCAGACTGGAATGATTTAAGTAAATTTAAACGAGTTGCCGATATCGGGAAAACGTTAGGACTCACGTGGGGAGGGGATTGGTCTACACCAGACCGTCCTCATTTTCAATATGATGGAGCAATACCAGAGGAGGCGAAGAAAGTGGAAGAAGTTAAAGTAGAACAACCAGTACAACCACACTATGCAGAACCGGCATTTGATTTTTTAAATGCTAATGGTGTAGTGGTGCATGAAAAGAATTTTGATGCACCTATCAAACGTGGCGATATTATGATATTGCTAGCTAGAATGAAAGGGTATCAAGGTTAGGGTGATGTAGCAAGTGTCCAGAGTTCTGGACAAATAACTCCGGACATTAGGACAAATAAAAGTAGCCCGTAACCGGGCTACTTTTTATTTCTTATTATAGTTGTCGCTACTGTATAATATAGCGGAAACCGGATTTGAACCCCCGACACTGCGGGTATGAACCGCATGCTCTAGCCAACTGAGCTATTCCGCCATGTATTTGATTTTCGAGACTTCTACGAAAATATTTTCATATCAATTAATATACCACATTATATCATAAAAGTCAATATGGTTTGAGCATTTTTCAGGATAAACTTATAAAAATTTTTATTACCCTTATATCAAATTTTAGCCATTTTTCTCCCGATGCGTCATCCTGAGGAGAGTGTTTTTCTCGCAGCTCTTTCAATACTGTTGTATTATCAAATAAGTCTATATTTATTTTGTTTTCTTTAAATAAGTTTTCTATTTCGTTTAGTTTTTTTGCTTTCTTGCCATTTCATCAACCTTCTTTTATATATTTTTTCTCCATTGTATCAGAAAGTTATTATAGAAAGGTTTCTATTTTATTACGTATATGTTATATTTTTAACTCAAATACTAAAAAGCAGATTCTCACGTCGAGAAAAACACTCTCCTCAGGATGACAATTTGGGCGTATTTGGCATTTCTGTAAAAACAGAGGGATTTATAAGTTTATCCTGAGCATTTTTTAGGTAAAACGCATGAAAAAATTTATTTGGTTAATTCTATCTCTTATACCAAATATCCTGATTTTAAAAAGAAGTTTATGTTTCAAGCTTCTTTTTTGCATAAAATTTAATAATTTTGGAAAAATAAAATGTAGAAGTATATAAAAAGAGGTGGTAGATATAGCGAGTAATACAGTTTATGTAAAATTAGAAAATAAGGTAAGTATAACAAGTAGCACAAGTATAAAAATAATGGATATAGCAAAGATTATAGCAGAAGGTGTTCTTAAAGGTGAAATAGAGGAAATGAAGATTTATGAAATAGGCGAAATGAAGAAAGCGCTATATTCTATAGATATAGTAGATGTTATAAGTAAAATAAATAGCATTCATCCAGAGCTTGACATAGAAAGTATAGGTGAAAAGGAGACGGTAATCGAGTATCTAAATAATGAAAAAAAGCCGTCAGCATTATGGGAATTTACTAAAGTTGGTTTCGTATGTTTAATAATATTTTTTGGGGCAATGGTTGCGATAATGACATTTCATACGGACGTTGCAATGCCTGAGGTACATCGAAAGATATACG
>Ga0209319_1000527_pt1 | contig 47317 bp, 34 predicted proteins | sample RifGroE2_FD_184000 | JGI IMG/M metagenome (GOLD analysis project Ga0209319, IMG submission 184000) | Groundwater microbial communities from Rifle, Colorado - Groundwater E2 (SPAdes) (version 2) | ecosystem: Environmental > Aquatic > Deep subsurface > Groundwater | place: Rifle, Colorado, United...
TAATACATTCAACCGTTTTGGGAATTGTCACCTCTTGTTGTTGCAATGTAGGCTGTTGTCCTTTTCTATCCCTTTGCATTTTTGCATAAAATTTAGCTCGTAAATTCCCCTGTAAAACACGATAAAACTCTAACTGATCTTTTATACGGGAACAATTTTTAGATACTGCCGCTATGATGCCCATGAAATCTTCATAGACAGCGTCACCATTCATTTGTTGCATCAATGAAAATGATATTACGGTAAAAAACAACTGTACGGCATTACCGTTGAAACATAAAACCCTACCATTTTCTTTATCTATCGCTACTTTAATGCCCTCATATGCATATGTATAATATAATTGAGTTATAAGTTCGCCATCTCTAAGTGCTAAAAAAAACGTCTCTTGACCGGGCGAACAATCCTTACACACCTCTGATAAAAAAAACAATTTGAAAAAAGCAAAAGTAAAAGAAATCGCTTCATTTTTTTTATCTTGCGGCAAAAAACCGGCTATTGCTTTAACAAAATTTTCAGGGATACCCATAGGTAATAACAACCCTTCAAATATTCGTTTTTCAGTTAAATCGTGATCATTTTTCAAAAGCTCTTGTAACTTAAACTTAAAACAGTCATTTACAGGTGGAACGGCTACTACCGTGATCGGCTCTAAATCTATTGGTGCTGACAGTGAAGATGTTGATAGTGGAGTGGAAAGCATTGGTGCTGATGTACCCAATGTTGGCGATGAAGATATTATAGAATCAGCTATATTCGGTGGTTGCTGCATAAAATTATTAAAAAGTAAATGCCTAATTAAAAATTCCGCTTAGTATAGCATTTAATACTTAAAATAATCTTACACTGGAAAAATAATGTTTATATACTAAACGAAAACAGGTTTTCAGGGTTAGCACAAATAGACTCGAGCAGTTTGGATTTTCCGCTAGGCGGCAACGAGTCGAGTTTGAGGAGTGTATTGGACATACATGACTCAAACGCGGAAAAAATTTCAGGAATGAGAAATTTTCAATGGCGCAGCCAGTCCGAAGGATGATGGGCAGGAGCCGATCATAAAACCAAAATGCGAAGAGTATATATTTACACAGTGTTGAAAACGCAGAGTTATTCGTAGTTGAAGACCAGAACCTGCAGCTACGATGGTATCCGACTATGTAGTAAATTTTTATTCAGCCGCTTTGGCTTTTTCTTGTTCTTTTTGCTGCTGATAGATGGCTTCAAAACCAATCGGTTTTAAAAGTACTGCCGGCAAACTACCATTTACCACTTGCTCAGAAATAGCCTGGCGCAAGTATGGATAAAGAATATCGGCGCAATATGCAGATAAAATATGTTTCTTTTCTTCTTCGTCAAATCCTTCCAACTTAAAAATACCTGCTTGATCAACAGAACAATTACAAATTTCTTTATCGGAAATTTTAATTTTCAAAGTGGCGCTTAAAACAACTTCATAAAGTTTATTCTCGCTCCATTTATTGTGAGAATTTTTAATTTCAAAATTCATCTCTGGTTTCCATTGCAAAAGCAATGAATTAGGTGCATCGATTAACTCGAAAGATGATTTTTTGATATAAATTCTTTCCACATCAAATACTTTATTGTTGGTGTTGTTTTGATTATTTTGATTTTCAGTTTTTTCAGACATATTTCCCCCAAAAAAAGATATAAAATTAAATTATATACTAAACGAAAACAGGTTTTCAGAGTTAGCGCAAATAGACTCGTGCAGTTTGGATTTTCCGCTAGGCGGCAACGAGTCGAGCTTGAGGAGTGTATTGGACATACATGACTCAAACGAGCGAGAAAGCCAACAACGCGGAAAACCAAAATGCGAAGAGTATATTTAAAATCCTCTAAACCCTACTTCCAACTTGCATCATTTCCAAAACTGCTTTAACAATGTTTTCTTCGGTAAATCCAAAAAACTCAAACAATTGTGCAGCTGGAGCAGACTCACCGTAACGATCAATACCCAAAACCTTGCCTTCGCTACCTATATATTTATACCATCCATCAGATACGCCAGCTTCAACAACCAGTTTTTTGGTAATCCGCGTTGGTAAAACCGCTTCCCGATATTCCAGACTTTGTGCGGCAAAAACATTGGTCGATGGCATTGAAACGAGACGTACATATCTACCCGCTTTTTGTAACGCTTCCACTGCTTTATAAGCAATACCAACTTCCGCACCAGTTGCAACTACAATCGCTTCGGGATAACCTGCGCAATTTAACAAAATATAACCACCACGTTTAATGTTTTGTGTAACTTCCGATGAACGAGTTATATTAAGTGTTTTTTGTCGACTTAATGCCAAACAAGTAGGTCCTGTCATCCTCTCAATTGCCATTTGCCATGCTACTGCCGTTTCCACCATATCAGCCGGTCGCCAAACGGAAAGATTGGGCGTCGCCCGCAACATCGTTAATTGTTCAACAGGCTGATGCGTCGGACCATCTTCACCTAGCCCCACTGAATCATGCGTTAAAACATAAATCACACGTTGTCGCATCATTGCCGCCATACGCATAGCACTGTGCGCATAACTGGCAAAGACCAAAAACGTCCCTCCATAAGGAATAAAACCACCATGCAGCGCAATTCCCGTCATCATGGCAAACATACCAAATTCGCGTATGCCATAATGCAAATAATTACCATCGGTAGAATTACTTGTTATATCTTTAGAACCTGACCAGTTTGTCAAATTTGAAGGCGTCAAATCTGCAGAACCGCCAAGAAGTTCAGGTAAAATCGGTCCTAAAAACTCAAGACATTGCTGTGATGCTTGGCGCGTTGCCAAATCTTTACCAACCGTTCTAAATTCTTCTATCATATTAGCAACTTTCTCAGACCAATTTTTGGGTAATTCTCGCTGCATTCTGCGCAGTAAATCTTCCGCCAAATCCGGATACTTTTCCTGATAAACACTAAACAAACCACTCCATACCGCTTCGTGTTTTTCCCCAGCAACACGCGCATCAAAAGCACTATAAATATCTTCCGGAATTTCAAAAGGTGCGTATTGCCAATTAAGATTGGTACGGGTTTGATTAATTTCTTCAATTCCAAGCGGATTACCGTGGCAATCGTGAGTGTTGCACATATTTGGTGCACCAAAACCGAGGATAGTTTTGCAACAAATAATACTTGGTCTATCATTTATTGCTTTAGCCTCAAGAACTGCCTGACGAATAGCGTTTTCATCGTGACCGTCAATACTTACAACATGCCAACCATAAGCTGCAAAGCGTTGTGGCGTATTGTCTGTAAACCAGTTTTCAACATGCCCATCAATCGAAATACCGTTATTGTCCCAAAAAGCAATCAATTTACCCAATTTGTGCGTACCGGCAAAAGAACAAACCTCATGCGAAATACCCTCCATCAAACAACCATCGCCCAAAAAAACATAGGTATAATGGTCGATAATATCTAAACCAGAGCGATTAAACTGCGCCGCTAAAGTTTTTTCCGCCAAAGCCATACCAACAGCATTAGCCAAACCTTGCCCCAAAGGTCCCGTAGTTGTTTCTATTCCAGGCGCACAACCAATTTCAGGGTGTCCAGGCGTTTTAGAATGCAACTGACGAAAATTTTTCAGATCTTCAATGGTCAAAGCATAACCTGTCAAATGCAACAAAGAATATTGCAACATTGAGCCATGCCCATTCGATAAAATAAACCGATCCCGATTAATCCAATGTGGATTAGCCGGATTATGTTGCAAAAATTCACGCCAAAGCACTGTGGCAATATCCGCCATGCCGAGCGGCATACCAGGATGACCAGAGTTGGCTTTTTGAATGGCATCCATACTTAAAAAACGGATGGCGTTAGCAAGTTCGCGAGTTGTTAGCATAAGGGCTCCTGTCAAGTTAACCGCATGAATCGGCAACATGAAATTATAAGTTTCAACGTTATGTAAATACAATTTCCTTTAAAATCAATACATTAAAGAAATAATTTAAAAAATCAAGTACATATAGAGAAAGACTATACCAACCTTAGCAAAAAATGAAGAAATTTTTGCCCTAAGTTTTATAATTCTGATAATATATGCATTATATAAACACTAAACCCATGGTAAAAAAACACGTCAACAAAAGAAAAATAACGCATCAATCAAAATTATGCAAAAACTATTCTCGATCCTATGTTCAATCTTTTTTGCAATGTTGCTGTTTGTTTTTAGTTCACTAATCCTTGCGAAACCGCACCCACCTCAGCCGTCTCCATCAACAAAAACCACCCAAGGATCCATGAATGTCACAACTAATGTCATAGCTTCTTGCAATATGACAGCAGGACCAGCCTTGGATTTCGGCGATGTTGTCGCAGGCACTGGAATTGCAGAAAAATCATCTTATGTCACTCTCAATTGTTCACGCGGCACTATCATTTCTTCACTAACAGTTGACACCGACACACTTGGTGCAAAAGAACTTAAAGATGGTGATAGCATAATTGTTATGCAAGTTTACAAAACCGCGGGCGTCAACTTTAATAACAAAAAAACTCAAGCTGGAACCAAAGATAACAGCGGAAACTGGATCGGTGGAGCAAATGTCGGTTTTCTTACCAATGGTAACATTGTACTTAGAAAAACTAATATGCAGGTAAATATTTACGCCTATATTGATACGGCAACCGCTTTCGCAAACACCACTTCAAGCAATGTACATACAGGAACTCTAGGAGTAATTGCCAACTTTTAAATACCATGGAAAATATAAAATTACCCTTATGCACATAAACTTATGTATTAAAAATACACACCTAAATAAATAAAAAAATCTATGAAAACTTCCTTTTTTACACTACTTGTTTTTTTTCTAGTAAATGCGGCTAACGCCAGCAGTATCAATATTTCCCCCGTTAGCGTCTCACTAGACAATAAACATCCTTTACAAACAATTACCATCAAAAACAATAACGCAGACAACCCATTTATTTTTGAAGCTAAAGCCTACTATTCTGATATCAAAGACGGTAAAAATCTCTCTACTAAAAAAACTACTGCTGATTTAATCATAACTCCGCCCAGTAACCGACTTCTTCCTCAACAAGCAAACGTCATTCGTATCGCTTTGCATAATGAAAAAAAAACTTACGGAGAAACTTTATATAGCTTGCGTCTCAAGGAAATAACGTCCCAAGCAGATGCAAAACTTGCCAACAATCACCATAAAAAAAACAGTAATGTCTCTCTAGCTTTGGAAGCCAATATCCCTGTTTTTGTCTACCCAGTTGATGCTAAAGCAAAACTCATTTGGGACATTCAAAAAAACAACAACCTAGTCAAAGTTAGAATCACTAATTTAGGAAATTCGCATCTGGAAATAAAAAACATCGATGTTTATAGCGAAGATACTGCAAAACCTCTGATTAGCAAGGAAATAAATGAAAGATTATTCGTTAACGCTAGTGGAATTTGGGAGTTAATAATTCCAGCGGAAAAATTGAATCAAAAATTATACTTAAAAATTGTCGCAGGAAATAAGGACTTTGTGAAAATCATTAACAAAGTTCATACTATTTAATCTTCATAAAAAATCGCTGTACTCACATACTACCGCCAACGTATCCTTATAAACATTAGGATCAACATCTTGCATAGGGGTAAGTCTACCATAAATAGGTATTGACTGTTCTTCTTTGGTACCGGCTACTACCGCAGGTTGGCCACACATTTGCCCATCCCCCCAAACAAGAACATGCGCCGGATTTCTATATATATTATAAGACAGCTTGTTATTCATATTTGCCATATGGCGCCGGGAACATGTCCCACTTGAACCTGAAGACATTCTCACCGTAATATCTTGCTTACCACAGCTACACCTATAATACAAAGTAGCCACAGCATCCTCATTACCCAAATCTTTAGTATCATAAACTCCAAAATTCATTACAGGCGGCGCATGCTTGAAATAACAATCACAAGAACATTTATCTTTAGCTTCCGCCGACGACAAAATACTTACAAATATGACAAAAATAAACAAAATAGAATATTTTTTTTTGCAAACAACCATAGTTCTTTTAAAATTATTTATTTTTTAGTTCAACCTTAAGTCTTCACTTAGGCGGGTTATTTTCTTTTCTCTTTTTTTCAGCCGCCATCACAAAACTAATAAATAATGGATGTCCATCTCGCGGATTAGAGGTAAATTCAGGATGAAACTGGCAGGCGAAAAACCAGGGATGTTGCGACTTCGATAATTCAATAGTTTCCACCAAATTGCCATCAAGGGACAAACCTGAAATTTTTAGCCCTGCTTCAACTAAGGTTGGCACAAACTTACCATTTACTTCATAACGATGACGATAACGCTCAACAATGATATCCTTATCATATATCGCATGAACTAAAGTATTTTTTTCTAAATGGCATTCATGCCCACCTAAGCGCATCGTGCCACCCAAATCAATATCTGTATCCCTTTTTTCAACAGAACCGGTGTTTGATAACCATTCAGAAACCAAAGCAACCACTGGGAACTTTGTCTTGGCAGCAAATTCCGTACTATTTGCCTCTGCTAACCCCGCCACATGACGCGCAAATTCTATAACTGCGATCTGCATTCCCAAACAAATTCCCAAATACGGCACTTGATGTTCGCGAGCAAATTTTGCCGCCAAAATCATTCCTTCCACACCACGCTTACCAAAACCACCCGGTACTAAAATTGCATCCATACAATCAAGAATTCCTGTTCCTTTTGCCTCTAATTCTTCCGCATCGATATAAACTATTTCCACTTTGGTTCGCGTATGAATACCAGCATGCCGCAATGCTTCATTGATTGATTTATATGCATCAACTAAATCGACATATTTTCCAACCATGGCGATTTTAACTTTATGTTTTAAATCACTATCATTAAGAACTATGTGCTGCCAGGAACTCAAATCGGCAACACGTACACCTAACCCAAGTTTTTGCGTCACTAAATCACCAACCCCATCTTCTTGCAACAACAAGGGAATGGAATAAATATTCTTCACATCTGGTAATGAAAAAACGCCACCCATTTCTACGTTGGAAAATAAAGCTATTTTTTCACGCGCTTGTGCGGAAATAGGTTGTTCTGAACGGCAAATTAAAATATCAGGTTGAATACCGATAGAGCGCAATTCCTTGACAGAATGCTGTGTTGGTTTGGTTTTTATCTCACCTGCTGTAGCTAAATATGGTACTAAGGTTAAATGGATAAAAAGAGTTTGCTGCGCGCCAAGCTCAATACGCATTTGACGAATTGCTTCCAAAAATGGCAATGATTCGATATCACCAACCGTACCGCCAATTTCAACCAATGCAATATCACTATCCCCTGCCCCAGCTTTGATACGCTTTTTTATCTCATCCGTAATGTGCGGAATCACCTGTACCGTTGCACCCAAATAATCACCACGCCGCTCTCTTCTTATCACTTCGGCATAAATCTGCCCGGAAGTCAGATTGTTTGCTTTGGTCATTTTGGTACGCAAAAACCGTTCATAATGACCTAAATCAAGATCAGTTTCTGCCCCATCTTCGGTGACAAAAACTTCACCGTGCTGAAACGGACTCATTGTACCAGGATCAACATTGATATAAGGATCAAATTTAATCAACGTAACTTTAAGATTACGCGCTTCAAGAATTGATCCTAAAGAAGCAGAGGTAATGCCTTTACCCAAAGATGAAACCACACCGCCAGTAATAAAAATGTAACGTGTCATATAAGAAATTTTGAATTTTAAATGTTAAATGGACGAATAAACCAAATCATAAATTCCCCTTCCCGCCTTAATTCCCGTCCTTTCAAACTTAGTTGAAGGACGCGGGTAAAGTATACAATCATAAACACAACAAGCAAAACGTGTATCTTTTTGCATCAGTTTCGCCACATGCTCTGCATAATCTTCCCAGTCGGTAGCAAAATGGAAATACCCCATACGGTGTAGTTTATTACTTATCAGATCAATAAACAACGATCGCACCAAACGTCGTTTGTGATGACAGCGTTTTGGCCATGGATCAGAAAAAAACAATAGAATTGCAGCAAGACTTGCATCAGGTAAAGCTTTTTCCAAAACAAGCAAAGCATCTTCGCTATAAACACGGATATTGGAAATATTTTCCTTCTCAAGCGCATGCAAAACAGCCTCAACGCCAGGACGATAAACTTCGATGCCAATATAATTATGATGCGGATTAGCTCGAGCTGCTGTCAGCAAAGCTTCGCCATCGCCAAAACCAATTTCCAGGATTATTGGTGCCTGATTTTGAAAAACTTTTCGCGCATCGCAAATTCCGTCGGCAATAGTTAAGCCATAACGCTGCCAAAGTTGTTGGAAATTGGCTTCGCGCTCCTTAGTCATGCGCCTTTCACGACGCACAAAGCTGCGAATAGGTTTGTGATTTATTGACATAATATTTTCTCAATCTTTTGTATTCATTTTTCTGATATCGCCCTATAGACATCATCCCATAATTAACTCCAAAATTGTCCGCCAAAATCGAAGTACTATATGTAAAAATAATTTCAAGCTTTTATGGTTGCCATTTTATGAAAAACTGTATATTTTGAGGTTACATGTTTTTTTAAAAAAATTGAACTGTTTATCAAAATTTCAGCGGGTGTAGTTCAATGGTAGAACAGAAGCTTCCCAAGCTTCCAGCGTGGGTTCGATTCCCATCACCCGCTCCATTCATTCGTTCATTTCATTAAATGTTATTTTTATTTATGAAAAAAATCCTCAAAACTCTTGGCATTATCCTTTTAATTTTATTTTTTTTAATAGCGGGAGGTTTTACCTATCTTTACAAACACGTTAATCCTAACGATTTCAAAGGCAAAATCAGTGCCTTGATTGTAAAAAACACTGCTCGCGAAATCAATATCAAAGGCGATATTACCTGGACTTTCTTTCCAAGTCTGGGTCTAAACATCCACGATATAACTTTAAGCAACAACAGACAATTTGCATTTAGTAATTTCGCTAAAATTGGCGAAGCCACTATTCATATCAAACTACTCCCTCTTTTATTTCACAACATACAAGTTAGTCGTTTAACAATCAAAGATATGAGTTTGCAATTAATTAAGAACGTCGCTGGGCAAAATAACTGGCAAGATTTGGTCATTAAACCATCTCCAACCAAAGAAACAACAATTTCGACCTCACAACTCCAATCTTCTCAAGAAGATAACTTAACCAAACTCACTGTAGAAAACATTAATATATGCAATGCCGCAGTAAGCTTTGTAGATCGCAGCACAGGTAAAAATATTGTTTTTCAAGGCGTCTCTTTTAAAGGTAAGAACATAAATTTTGCTAAGCCTTTCGAGTTTTCTCTGAATTTCACCTTTAACAATAACCTACCTAATATTTCAGGAAGTGGACAAATAAATTTACAAGGTATCACACTACTAAACTTCGAAAAACATCTCTACTCTTTCACTCCACTAGAAATTACTGCTAATGTTTTGGATAAACATTATTTACACACTTATTTGCCATTTAAAGCAAAATTTAATGCCGCTTTAGATTTGGCTACACAAACTTTATCCGTTAATGATTTTCAAAGCACAATTGGAGGCATAAATTTTAATGGCAATTTAGCAGGAAAAAAACTGATTGATGCGCCCATTTTCTCAGGTAAATTAGCAGTTTCCAACTTCAATCCAAGCGCTTTTTTAAGTCGTTTTTTAGGTATAATTAATCAAAACCCCAACCTAAAAACTTTCAACCAGGCTACGGCAAAAATAGAATTTCAAGCTTCATCAAAATTCCTCAAGATTCCACGCCTGGAAATCAATTTAGATGATTCCGTCATGCGTGGAGACGTAAATTTCACACGTTTTGGCGCCCAATATTTGGGGTTCACTCTTGCTATCAATAATTTCAATTTAGCAAATTACACCAATTTCAAAAAAGCACCTTTGAAAAATGCAATCACAGCAACAACAGTTGTGCAAAAAATAAAAACCATAGTCAACACAATACCGAAAATGCCTAATGATTCGGTAGATAAAACGCTTCCAACAACCCCACAAAGTATCGCCCTAGATGGAGTTATCAAAATCGATAATCTACTTTTAAACAAAATCTCACTGAAAGACGCCAATATAACCATTTCCGGCACCAATAAAAATGTTCTTATTGAGCCATTTACCGCTCACCTTTATGATGGTGTTATAGAAAGTAAGGCAAACATTGACTTAACAAACTGGAACAACCCTAAAATAAATACCCACCTCAACTTGAACGGAGTTTCAGTACAAACCTTGTCTAAAAGTTTAGCCAATTTTGACAAAATTACTGGCAAGTTATTTCTGCAGGCTGATTTTAAAAATTCAAACGGGCATGGACATTTCGTCATTAATAACGGTGCCTGGCAGGGAATTGATATTTCCTATTTAGTGAACTCGGCAAATGCTTTAATCAACAATAAACAAAAACCAACCGAATCCCAGCCACCAGAAACCAAATTTAAAAAATTAGCCGGAACATTCATTCTTAACAATAGTATTTTTAATAATAATGATTTATTGGTTGAAGCTGGTCATTTTCACGCTACAGGTAACGGCACAATCAATCTAAATTCGCAAACATTGGATTATCAATTTAAAGCAAGCACACAACAAGGCGATAGTAGCTTTACTGTACCAATTAACATTTCTGGCACACTGAATAATCCACAAATTCATTCTGATTTAGGTAAAATGGCGATAAAAATTGGAGAGAATTTACTGAAAAAATTGAAACTATGATTTCTTCACCATAAACCATAAACCCGTAGTCGCAAGCTTTAGCTTGTGTTAAAAATTCATCGTGAAATGCGCTGTCTAAAGCCTGCAGCTACCAAGGTGATGTTATTTTTTTGTTTTATTTTTCTTGACGTAAGCGCTTACAAAAGGTTTAATACGACTCTTCGCAATTATCGCTCACTCTTGTGGCCGGATAGCTCAGTCGGTAGAGCAGAGGACTGAAAATCCTTGTGTCGACAGTTCAATTCTGTCTCTGGCCACCATTTTAACTATTATCCCATTTTTACTAAGACATAACTTTATTTTCCTATAATTTAAATTTAAAAACCATAAAGGAAATTTATGAATCTTAAGATTTTACAAGCTATGAGTACTAAAGAATATATTAATCATCGCTTAAAGTTAGAACTTGCTCAACTTATAACAAGCGCGGAAAATAGAAGCAGAGATGTGTTAATTACGCATCCGATTATTACTACACTTTCATTAAGTTGCACTGCAGCAGCATCTCCTGCTGCTGCATTAAATCGCTTTACTACCCCATCTTTTTTCAAGCCCCAACATGCTCACCCAGCACTTTCCGCTCCTTCCAGTTCCACCACCCCAGGTATACCTTCCGATCCTACCCCTATTGTAATTTCAGGAGCTGTGAATATACGTATTTCCAAGTTTACTAATATCTATGATACTTGGACACATATTGATTTACGTAGTAATGGTAGTACCTTTGAAGAGGTATGCCGTAATCTTGCTAGGTTTCCTAATGCTGTTATTTTGAACCAGAATAAATCATTAGAATTGGCGATTAAAATTGTTAAAGGGATAGAGCGTGATGATCGCCCTGAAAATTGTGGTGAAGTAAGACTTGCACAACGTGCTGCGTGGAACGCTAAAAAACACGCAAAACAGATGGAGATCAGCAGGAGAATCCGAGAAAATCGAGAAGCATTTATACAAGAAGGTAAAGATATGGATCCAGATTGGGATGATTCATCAGTGCCATGTTTTACGGTAAGTCGTATGGATGATAAAGATGAGCAAGATAAATTGATAGACAGACAAGACTTTTTCAATTATGTATCACAAAGGAAAACCGCACTGGATAAAAAAATAGAAGCCAGAATAAAAAAACAAGAACTAGAAGAAGGTCGAAAGTTTGTAGGAGAAGAAAGAGACCAAAGAGAGGAACCAGAAACAGCAGCAGAAAAAGCAGAAGACACAGAAATAAATAAACTTATGCAGCGAATTTGATAAAGTTCTCTTTACCCTTATTTCAAACCGGCTAACTCAAAAACTCATCCACCTGCTTACAAAACTCGATGCAATCGTGTTCGTGTGGAAAATGTCCAGCTTTGGGAAAAACCACTAACTTTGCCTCTGGGATTATTTTTTTCATTAATTGACCCGCGGTAAGTGGCGAGCTGGTATCTTTCTCGCCCCAAATCAACAAAGTCGGTACTTTGATTTTTGGTAATAATGATCGAAAATCTTCATTCACAACACGCACCAAAATCTCTCGCATCACGCCTTGTGCTCGCCTATAATCTTGCGAGCCTACTTTATTGCGATACGCATTAACTTTTCGCGCTAAAAAAATTTTTAATAAAGGCAAACACGCCAAGTTTTTTAATAATTTGAAGGCATACATTTTTCCATACTGTGTGATTTTTTTGGGTAATTTAATACCGGCACTGCTAATCAAAACCAGTTTTTTAGTTGCAACTAAATTCTCAGCGGTTAAATATAAAGCAATTTTACCACCCAAAGAATGTCCGACCATAATTGGATTGATAATTTCAAGCTCACGTGCAAATTCCGCCACTAATGCCGCATATTGTTCCGTTTGCCAAGCTGTTTGTGGTGGTGTGCTTAAACCAAAACCAGGTAAATCAAGTGCAATAACTCGAAAATTTTGCGCCAAATGCATAATGACTTTTAAATACCCTTCAAAACCCCATCCCCAGCCGGGCAAGAAAATCAAACTCTCCCCTGCCCCAAAGATCTTGTAATGAATTCTTAAATTTTGTATTTTGATAAACATATTGAATCAATTGCCGTTAACCGCCAGCGTAGCCGCAAATTACGTAGCTGCTGGCTTTAGCCTGCGCATTAAAATTTCAACCTACCTTTTCACAATATTTATATATCCAATCTAACGTGCATTATATCGCAGGTTAAAACCTGCGGCTACGATATTTGAATTAAAACCCGCGCGTTAAATATATTCCAAATAATAAAAATACAATTTTAAACTAAAGACAGACAACCAAATTTGCATTATGATTAAACAATTAATATCACCTTTTGAAATTATTTATAGAATTATTATGACACTACCAATCAAAGTTCCCATGACTGTTCATGGAGCGAACAAACTGCGCACTGAACTAGACAAACTCAAACGTGAAATCCGACCGCGCATCGTTAAAGCAATTGAAGAAGCGCGCGCTCATGGTGATTTGCGCGAAAATGCCGAATATCACGCAGCTAAAGAACAGCAAGGGATGGTTGAAGCACGCATCCGTGATATTGAATACAAACTAAGCAACGCAAATATTATCGATATTAGCAAATTAGCAGTCAAAGATATCGTCGTTTTTGGCACAACTGTGTATCTTCTCAATCTTGATACTGAAGAAAAAAGTGTTTACCAAATCGTAGGCGATGATGAAGCAAACATCAAAGAAGGCAGAATTTCTATCAATTCGCCATTATCACGCGCCATTATCGGTAAAAAAGTTGGCACAGAAGTTGAAGTCACTACTCCAGGCGGCATTGTTGCTTATGAAATCTTACAAATTGATTACATATAAAGATTTATTCCGCCTCCAATACGAAATCTCCACTTCCTTCGCTATCATCTTTGTTATCTAAATCCTGATCTTCCTTAATAAAAAGAGACGCAATAGAAAAAGTAGGTGATGGTGAGGACGGCGGTGTTTCAGCTTCTGATGGTGGTAAAGAAGGAGAAGGTGGCGGTGATGATACAGGAGGAGATGGAGGAGATTGCGTAGTATTAAACCAAGTTGATACTAAGCTTCTCTTAACCTCATGCGCGAAATTTTTAACATCTTTGATATCATGATCACCAACCACTAGTTTTTTTAATAAATCATTGGTAATGGTGCTTTCTCGAACCAAAAACCCTTGGTCAGTAAGCACAAGATCCGCCATCAATTTGCCTGGAATATCAATTAATGGCTCTTCTGGTTTGGTGGTGTTTCTAATATGAATATTATCCAATTCCACGACACAATAAATCCTCGTGTTTTTACCTGATTTATCTGCAATAAAATTAGCAGTTTTTACGCTCTTTGAATTATCAACTATAAAAACAGGACTTTCCAAGGTTTGCTTTAATGAAGAAGAACGGAACAATTTACCAACTCTTCCAGAAGATTTAGGGGAATGAGTCGTATCTTGAACAGCAGTAGCTTGCGTAGATGTTAAAGGCAAAGCTGGTCGCGCTATTGCCCCCTGCACACAGGAAGGAAGTAAGTTAAGCACCTCCTGGTTATAACTTTTCCCCAATAAAATTAATAATTTCCTGTCTGCAACATCAGTTAAATCTAAATTTAACTCTCTAGCAACTCTTTGAAGAATTTGCTCCTTCATATAAATAGGGGAGGCAATTTTATCTTGCCACTCTTTGCGTAACATCTCCAAAGTCTTTGACTCTATTTTTTCTTTATTTAATAATAATTCTCGCCAAGTCTCTTCCTTAATCTCATTCTCATCAGCTATCTTTTTGCCATCTACGCCATTGATTTTTAAGCCACGATTTAAATCAGTAAAAAATTGCCCTAATGCTTCAATCACTTCTTGTTCCGACCCAGTCCCAACAGTATCATTCAACGCCGCCGCCATTGGGATATGAAAAAGATCATCACGAACACCATCACCTACATTTTTACTCCTAATTTCCGCTATTATTTCATTGTATAAATTTTCAGATATACTGCGCAGGCTTTTAGAACGAATTGGATCATCACCAACTCTAGGGAAATCTTGTATTTTGGTCAACAGTCCCTCTTTAAGCTTTGTTAACTCCCATTCTCCAGAACCGCCTATGTTTCTGTAAATGTAAGCTTCATCGCCACGTTTAATTAACACTGGTATATTGTTTTGTGCATGTGATATCTGCTTCACATTACTGCGAAGAATTTGTGATTTAATTTCCTGATTGGGATCAACAGCCCAAAAAATAAATTCATTTCTTTTGAGGATTTTTAATGCTTCATTCTGCGATGCCATCAATTCCGTTTGTGAAATGATTATTGGAAATTGAGGCTGGGCTTGTCCTCTCTCTTCGTCATAGCCTCTTGCAAACATTCGCCCAATCCCAGCCCATCCTGAAGAAGGATTGCTTATTTCAGAACCTGTTTTTTCATTATTAGACATATCTTTCTCCTTATAAAAATAAGCTTATGATTTATAATGAATATTTTCCCACATATCTCAAATATCTACAAATTTTTTATTTAATTGATCTATCTCATCTCTTGCCTTAGCCGCCTCTTCAAATTCTAAATTGCGCGCATATTTGTACATTTGTTTTTCCAATATTTTAATTTTTTTCATAATTTTTTCTGGCGTTAAAAAAATATCTTCAGGTTTCTCTTTTGCAAGTTGTGAATCTTTTGCGTCAGCATGTGCATCTGCCATAATATCAAGAATTTTTGTGGCTATGCTCTTAGGAGTAATATTATGTTCCCGATTAAACTTAATTTGAATTTCACGGCGACGCGTCATTTCATCGATTGCACTTTGCATTGAGCCAGTCATACGGTCTGCATACATGATTACTTTACCGTGTAAATTACGTGCCGCCCTACCACTAGTTTGGATCAACGAACGCGTGGAACGCAAAAATCCTTCCTTATCGGCATCTAAAATTGCTACTAAAGAAACTTCCGGCAAATCCAGTCCCTCACGCAATAAATTAATACCGATTAACACATCAAAAACACCCAAGCGTAGATCTCTTAAAATCTCCACTCGCTCAACCGTATCGATATCAGCATGCAAATAACGCACCTTAATTCCGTGTTCCGCCATATATTCGCTCAAATCTTCCGCCAAACGCTTGGTTAGTGTAGTAACTAAAACTCTTTCTTGAACCGCTACACGTTTTTTAATTTCGGAAAATAAATCATCAACCTGTGTGCCGGCTGGTCGAATTTCAACTTCAGGATCAATTAATCCAGTCGGACGCACCAATAATTCAATAATCGCATCGGCATGTTCCAGCTCATAAGTGCCCGGCGTTGCTGAAATATAAATCGTCTGAAAAGCAAACTTTTCAAATTCGTCAAAACGCAAAGGTCGATTATCCAAAGCCGATGGCAAACGAAAACCATATTGCACTAAAGTTTCTTTACGCGAACGATCGCCTTTGTACATCGCGCCAATTTGCGAAACCGTTACATGAGATTCATCGATCAATAAAAGCGCATCTTTGGGTAAATAATCAAGTAGAACTGGTGGTGGCTCGCCTATTTTGCGCCCCGACAAGTAACGCGAATAATTTTCTATACCATTGCAATAGCCAAGTTCCAAAAGCATTTCCATATCATAACGCACACGCTCCCCAAGTCGCTGCGCTTCAACCAATTTGTTGGCAGCATACAATTCCTCTAATCGCACCGCTAAATCAACACGAATTTGTTCTACCAAAGCTTTAACTTTACCTCTTTCAGAAACGTAATGACTTTTCGGGAAAATCATCACGCGCTCAGTGCGACGAATGATTTTATTCGTTAGTGGATCAAAATAAAAAATCCCCTCGATAAGATCATCAAACAACTGAATACGAATCGCATCACGTTCTGCTTCAGCTGGAAAAATATCGATCATATCACCACGCACCCTATAGGTACCGCGCTGTAATTCAATATCATTGCGTGTATATTGCAATTCCGCAAGACGACGCAAAAAATCGCGTTGTTCAATTTTTGTTCCAACAACAATTGGGACAGACAATTTCAAATAAGCTTCAGGATCACCCAAACCATAAATTGCCGACACGGTTGCAACAACAATTACATCACGACGTTCCAAAACAGCACGTGTTGCCGACAAACGCATTTGCTCAATATGTTCATTAATAGCTGAATCTTTTTCGATGTACGTGTTGGTAGCGGGAACGTATGCTTCCGGCTGATAGTAATCGTAATAAGAAACGAAATATTCGACGGCATTATGCGGGAAAAAAGACTTCATTTCGCCGTACAATTGTGCGGCTAAAGTTTTGTTATGCGCCATCAACAAGGTCGGGCGTTGTACTTTTTCTATAACATTGGCAACAGTAAAAGTTTTACCGCACCCTGTCACACCAAGTAAAACTTGCCGCGCCATGTTCGCACGCAAGCCTTGCACCAATTTGGTAATTGCTTCTGGCTGCTCGCCAGCTGGAGAAAATTTGGATTCAAGTTGGAACATTTAAAAGATTTTATGTTAAGCAAGAGGCGTCGGCAACTTAAATTTTCCCGTGCCATAATAGACAAATATAGATACCAAATATCTTGATTTATTACAAATTAGGAGTTAAACTACTAATTTGTAACAATTATTAAGCTAACTAAATTATATGATTCAAAGACAACTAGAAAAACATTTATTGCGTTTAGCAAAGCAATACCCAGTCGTTACTTTAACTGGTCCTCGTCAATCAGGGAAAACTACTATTTGTAAAAAAGTTTTTCCTGAATATGAATATGTGAATTTGGAAGATTTAGAAACCAGGCAATTTGCATTTCATGACCCTAAAGGTTTTCTCAATCAATTTCAAAATGGTGTGATTATTGATGAAATTCAACGCATTCCAGATTTAACTTCTTTGATCCAGGTAATCGTAGATAACGACGCAAAATCTTCCAAACATTTTATTTTAACCGGTTCACAACAATTTGAAGTAATTAATGCAATTAATCAGTCTCTTGCCGGTCGCAGTGCCATTGCCCGTTTATTGCCATTTTCTTATACCGAACTATATACACGCGATGACGAACCATCTATGAGCACTATTTTATATACTGGCTTTTACCCTAGAATCCATGACAAAAATCTTAACCCAACTGAAGCGTTATCGTTTTACTTAACCACCTATATTGAAAGAGATCTGCGTCAATTAATTAATATACGTGAATTATCAACTTTTGAACGTTTTTTAAAATTATGTGCGGCTAATATTGGTCAATTAACAAATTACTCTCAATTAGCGAATGATTGCGGAGTAAACCAAGCTACAGTAAAATCATGGTTATCGCTTCTTAAAGCAAGTTATATTATTTTTGAACTACAACCACATTTTAAAAATTTCCATAAACGATTAACCAAATCTTCTAAAATTTATTTTTACGATATTGGTCTGGCTTCTTATTTACTGGGAATTACTAATCAACAACACATAGAACAACATCCACTTAAAGGATTCTTATTTGAAAATTTTATAGTCTGCGAACTCATTAAAAATCGATATAACAATGTCCGCGAAAGCAATTTATTCTTTTTTCGTGATCATGTTGGAAATGAAGTTGATGTAATACTTGATTATGGTCAAAAATTAATTCCTATTGAAATAAAATCTTCACAAACCATGAACTCTGCTTTTTTAAAAGGTCTAAATTACTATAAAAAAATCTCCGCGCAACCTGCTGTCGAATCATTTTTAATTTATGGTGGTAGCAACAGTAGCCAACAAAACGGTACTACTATATTTGATTTTCATAATTTGGCTGATTTATATCGAAAACTTGAAGAAGTATAAATTATTGCATTTAGTAAATTACAGATTAGCCAAAAATTTTTGTACACGACAAACTTTTAGTATGAAAAAATGGTTCTGTCAACACTGAGTCCAAATTACATATTTGGCTACTGGCTTGATTAAGCTTATCATTAGATTTTCTAAAAATATATGATAATCAAATACATTGCCCACGCTGCCAGTCAATAAACATACAACAAATAAAAAAGAAAACCGTTTTGAACTACGGGTAATTCCGTTGCTCTAGTTGTGGCGGGCAATATAATGAACGCACGGGAGCAAAATTGAATTTTATTGAATACAAAACCGAAGTGGTAATGATCGCGGTGCACTATTATTACCGTTTCAAAGTAAGCCTTGATGATGTTGTAGAATTGATGAGTATGCGGGGATTTAATCTTTGTCATCAAACTGTTCATAACCGGGTACAAACTTTTGGAGTTGATCTGGGTTTGAAATTACGCAGCCGCCGTAACGGAAAAGCTGGAGAAAAATGGCATGCCGATGCAACTTATATAAAGGTTGAAGGTCGGTGGTGTTATCTTTATAGCGCTATCGATAAAGAAGGAAATTTAGTTGATGTTTATTTGAGTGACGTACGTGATCAAGCTGCAGCCGAAGCTTTTTTCGAACAGGCACAAAACACCAGCGGCGTTACCACGGACAAGGAGCCTGCACTTTATCCAGCCATTGAAAATATATTTGGCAACAAGACTAAACATCGGGATAATAAATATATGAACAATATAATTGAGCAAGATTACCGAGGAATCAAATCACGCTATAAAGTTATGAAAGGTTTTAAAAGCTTTTTTTGTGCTTTAATCTTTTGTACAGCATTTGAGGAAATACGACAGTGTTTTCGCACGAAAAATACGACGCGAGCAGAGCGTCGCGGGGTAATTGCGTCCAAAATTAGTAACTTTAATGAATTATTTGTAGCAGCCACGTGAAGATAAGGTGCATTGATACTAAAAATACAAAACGGACTCAGTGATGACAGAACCGCTTTACATAACTGTTCCATTGCTCCTCAGACCCCAAGGTTGACAGAACCAGTAATTTTATTTACATGCCTTAATGTTGTTTTAATTTTTTTCTGATACAATTACAATTGAAAATTAGATAAGAATTGGAGAAATATTATGACATATGCAAATAACTTATTTGAGATTTACCTAACTAGACAACGGAGAAATTCTGAAAATATTGTAGGAAAAGTAGTATTTGAAGCCCCCCCCATAGAGGAGAATCCTTACTATCAAGTAGCAGTTAGCAATGTAACTACAATGGAATTGGACAAAATACGCAAAAGTTTTGTTTTGTTAAAGAATGGATCAAATGAAATAAGAGCTGTATTTCCCCTTTCTAATGTGGGTGTTGATACTCCAGAAAATTCGAACCGGATGCCATTAGCGCTATCATTAATGGCGTTAAAAACGTATCTTGAAAACAAGATGGGTGCAGAAAATATTTCAAGAGCGCTAATACCAATAGTAGATGATAGTGGTAATGAACAAGCTATTGAATTTGATTTTACCAGCAGCCAGCCAACCGTGAAACTTATAGGATCCAGACTAGTTTCTAACGTCACCAATATCGTACGTTTCATAGAAAGATTATGGCCTGGTATACAGTTTGAATTATTACGTCATGATAAATCTCGTTCAGATAGCCCCTATTTTACACAGAATAGTAATATAACTCAGCCGTTACTTGACACTAGTAGTATTTCAGTTATTGGCAGAATTAGCAACCCTTCTAGATCATTTCACAATTCTGTAAAAAATTATTCTTTAGGAGATGCACCAATAAATAAAGAGCCGCCAATTACTGTTTCGTTAGAAAGTAATGGAGCTAAGATAAGTGCTTTTATGCAAAGTAAAGCACCAACTATCCCAAAAGCTAAGAGCGATGGTTGGGGAATTTTCAGAGGTATTGCACTAATAATTAGTGGAATTGGTTTCCTTATAGCAGGAATCTCATCGCTAATTGGTACTTTGGGTGTTGCCACACCGTTTTCGGTGATGATGATGGTGGCAGGTATTGCTATCATAGGATCTGGTATTGCGACTATAGCAATTGCTTCAACACGCACACCAGTAAGGATAGGTGAAGAAGAAATAACTATGTCTAAGAGAAGTGCTAGCGTTCCTCATGCGACAGCTGAAACACAACCACTAATCGGCGGCAATAAGCCTGCTCATGAAGCTACTTGTTCTAATCAGTCTGCTACACCATCTGGTTCTGGTTTCTTTGCTACTCGACCTACTCAAAAGAATGAGGCAGAAGATTCTTCACCGCCTTATCAGAACCAAGACTATAACAGCCTAAGATTGTAATAACTATACTCTGGCTCAGCACGTCAGGGCAACCTCATTAAAATTTTATTGACAATGGGGTTTGACAACCATCCGTACCAAAAGTTACTCTAAGAAAAAATATTCATATTTTTCAATATAGTTATTTTGGTTCTGTCAACACTGAGTCCGAATTACATATTTGGCTGCTGGCTTGATTAAGCTTATAATTGAATTTTCTAAAGATACAGGATAATCAAATGCATTGCCCACACTGCCAGTCAATAAACACACAACAAATAAAAAAGAAAACTGTTTTAAACTACGGGCAATTCCGTTGCTCTAGTTGTGGCAGGCAATATAATTAACGCACGGGAACAAAATTGAATTTTATTGAATACCCAACTGAAGTGGTAATGATAGCGGTACACTATTATTAACGTTTCAAAGTAAGCCTTGATGATGTGGTAGAATTGATGACTATGCGAGGATTTAGTCTTTGTCATCAAACTGTTTCTAACTGGGTATAAACTTTTGGTGTTGATCTGGGTTTGAAATTACGCAGCCGCCGTAAAGGAAAAGCCGGGGTGAAATGGCATGCCGATGCAACTTATATCAAGGTTGAAGGTCGGTGGTGTTATCTTTATCGCGCAATCGATAAAGAAGGAAATTTAGTTGAAGTTTATTTGAGTGACGTACGTGATCAAGCTGCAGCCGAAGCTTTTTTCGAACAGGCACAAAACACCGGTGGCGTAACGCCGGAACAAATTACCACAGACAAGGAGCAAGCGCTTTACCCGGCTATTCACAATGTATTCGGAGGCAAAACCAAACATCGTGATAGCAAATACATGAATAATATAATTGAGCAAGACCACCGAGGAATCAAATCACGCTATAAAGTTATGAAAGGTTTTAAAAGCTTTTTTTGTGCTTTAATTTTCTGCACGGCATTTGAGGAAATACGGCGGTGTTTCCGTATGAAAAACAAGACGCGAGCAGAGCGTAGCGGGTTAATTGCGTCCAAAATTAGTAACTTTAATGAATTATTTGTAGCAGCCACGTGAAGATAAGGCGCATTGATACTAAAAATACAAAACGGACTCAGTGTTGACAGAACCGAAATTTTAAAATCACACCGCCGTCCCAATAATATGCGGAAGACCATCATGTTTTTCAACAATGTCATGCACCAAATCCCAATTAATAATCGCTGATTTAACTGCTAAAGCTTTTGATATGGCTGCTTCTACAGTTACGCTATTTAAAGTGCTTTCTGGCTCATCCAGTTCAATAGGATTATGCACTTCCAAATATAATTTATTGTCCAACCAACCTGACTTAATTGGGTGATTTATAATATAAACCGGTGTTTCAACAGGCACTTCTTCATACAACATCTCAATAGCATCACTGGATAAACGCATACAACCGGAACTGGCAAAAGTTCCAACGCTTGCCGGCTCATTAGTGCCATGAATCAAATACCCTCTTTTTCCCAAATAAAGCGCGTATTTTCCTAAAGGATTTTTAGGACCGGGCATGACAATATCTGGTAAATCGATATTATGCGCTTCCATCATATAAGCTTGAATAGACTTTGGCACCATCCAAATCGGATCTTCTTCTTTTTTGATAATTTTCGTCGCAACGGTAGGCGTGCGCCAATCTGGTCGTCCCATGGCAACAGGAAACGTGTAAACAAATTTACCATCAGAAGAAAAATAATACAGCCGCAATTCCGGCATATTGAGCACAATCCCTTTTTTATACACAGGCAAAACAAATTGTGCCGGAATAATTACAATATCATCAACGCGCAGTGCGTTATTAACCAATCTCCGATTAGCCGCCAAAAAACTGTCTAAACTCAGTTCATAGCGCATACGTATACTTTTAACCGAATCTTTTGACTGAACCTGGGCAGTAAAAATCGAACCAATCACATCATCACCCAAAGCCGGCATAGGATAAACCGCAGCAATAGCGCAATTACTGTAAATAAAACCTACGAAAAAAATCCCCGTACAAAACAAAAAACGTAAATATTTGATTATTGTTTGCATATTTTATCTCGTAAATTTCTATACACTAAAGTGGTACGGGATCACTTTCATTCCTATATTCTTTAATTCCTTCATTCTTTCACTCCTTCCCTATCGCCTACTGCCCGCAAAAAATCCCAAAATATTTAAGAGGCTAACGAAAATATTCAATAACGCAACATATAAAGAAATCGTTGCCATAATATAATTAGTTTCGCCACCGGAAATAATTTGACTGGTGTGAAACAAAATCAAGCCTGAACAAAGCAACATAAAAATTGCAGAAATGAATACTTGGAAAATCGGCAAATTAAAAAATAAGCCAGCTATTGAAGCTATCAGTGCCACCATAATACCAGCGAAAAGAAAACCACCCATAAAACTAAAATCCTTACGGGTAATTAAAACAAATGCCGACAACAAAAAGAAAATTATTCCCGTACCACCAACAGCCGTAGTTATAATAGCTGAACCATTGGCGAAATTATGTAGATAAAAATGCAAAGTTGGCGCAAGTGTGTAACCCATAAAACCGGTAAAAGCAAAAACCGCCAGAATTCCCCAACCACTGTTGCATAAAGATCTCGTTAAAAAAAGTAAGCCAAACATACCAAGAATTGAAACAAAAACACCAGGATAAGGAACATTACATAAAGTAGCCCATGTTGCTGTTCCAGCACTGAACAATAAAGTCAGACTCAACAGTAAATACGTGTTGCGCAAGACTTTGTTAGTTGCAAAAACCGATGTTCTTTCTCTTACTAAAGTATAATTTTGCATTTTAGTTACTCCCCGAAAAATTAGAATATTTTAATTTTATCTTATTACAAACTATAATCCCATACCCGCAATCCCGTACCCGCAGACTTCAGTCTGCGTCATAAATCCGAACAAAATCATATATGCTCAATCTATATAATGGAACAATGACTTTTTATGTAAATTAAATTGCTATATTTTTCAATATGTTATATTTTAAACTCAAAAAAATTGTGATTTTAATTAACAAATGAGTCAATTTAAAGTAAATTTAAAAAACTTGTCGTGTATTATATCACAAATTGCACATTATTTTATTAAAAATATGCAATTCATTGTTCGGAGAGGTGGCTGAGCGGTCGAAAGCGGCGGTCTTGAAAACCGTTGAGGATGCAAGTCCTCCGGGGGTTCGAACCCCTCCCTCTCCGCCAATTAAGATTTAAGCAAAAACCCCAACCCCATCCAAACTACAAATTCTTGCTATAGCTCAAGGAATGAGAACCCAATGGGATAGCATCCAGGACGGATACGAATAATTCATCCCTCTACCTCCTGACCAAGTAATTTTGAATTAAAAACACAAGTTGGGTCAAGTCCTGCATCTCAAATTGAAGTCAGATACAAGACTTGGTCACGTTTTTCGACCAGGGTTTTTCTTATTTTTTCCTTCCACCCTGCCCTTGTCCGACCTTACGCCTAATAGATTCAATTCTGAGCTGCATACACTGATGACAAGCTTCGGCGGTATCGGTTAGACAGGCTTTATTTGGGTAAAGCGTGTAATGAATGCGGTATTTGGGCTGGGTAATATTCGGCATAACCACATTCGCACCGCGCATTAATCCCAATTCCCGCCCACGAGCTTTATTCAACGTTGCAAGTGCCGTAGTACTTGGAATATTGGCTTGTGGGCACATTAATCTAGCTAAAGCTATCACTTTGTATGTCATGATTTCAGAATTTGGTACTTGTTCATCAGATGCAATTTCTAATCTAACACTTCCTGCACCAAGCGGAGTATTGGGATCAGGTATGTAAGGACCAACCCCAATCATATCCAAATCCAGTTTAGCAAAAAGCTTTATATCCTCCGCCAAAGAAGTATAACTTTGCCCGGGAATACCAATCATAACGCCACTACCAACTTCGTAACCAATTTCTTTTAGCTCTTTTAAAATTGCAATACGATCACGCCTAGAGTCATCTTTATTTAATTTGGGGTGAATTAAATTATAAAGTTCAGGATTAGACGTTTCAAAACGTAATAAATAACGATCAGCACCAGCTTCTTTCCAGGCTTTCAAATCCCCATATGAGCGTTCACCGAAACTCAAAGTTACCGCCAAAGGCGTTTCTTGTTTAATGCGCCTAACAATATTGCTAATAAATTCGGTAGAAAAACCGTAATCCTCACCAGATTGCATAACCACCGTGCCATAATTTAAAGCTGCTGCTTTATTTGCACCCTCCATAATTTCCGCTTCATTCATCCTGTATCTTGTCACTTCATCACTTTGACAATTAATACCGCAGTAAGCACAAGCACGGCAACAGTAATTGGAAATCTCCAAAAGCCCACGCAAGTGCACTTCATCACCAACGTTATCCAAACGCACTGTATCGGCAAGTTTCCATAGTTCTTCCAGTTTATCTGAATCAGTGGTGCGTAACCATTTTTCGATTTCTGTATTAATCATATATTTTTTTGCGCTCTGTTCGTAACTTATTGATTCATATGGTAATTATATTTACATATCTTTATCTTCACAAACCGCCCGATACGCAGCAACCGCTTCTGGAAAAGGTTCAAGAACCCTCTCTAACATATTCAAACAAAATGCAATTACCAATCCATAATTTGTACATGGTACGCCTGCTTCGTGACACGCCAAAATTCGGCTTAGAACTTCCCTGCGATTAAACATACATGAACCACAAAAAACCACTAACTTATAATCTTTCAAATTAGATGGAAAATCGTGTCCTTGCTTAATTGTGAAATCGATTTCACCGCCAACGTATTGTTTAATCCAACGCGGAATTTTAACCCGACCAATATCGTCTTCAATCGGATGATGCGAACACGCCTCACTAATCAAAACTTTATCCCCTGGTTTTAATTGCTTCAGAGTTAATGCACCTAAAGTTTGCGAAACCAAATCGCCTTTCAAACGCGAAAACAAAATAGAGAAACTAGTTAGCCAGACGTTTTTTGGCACAATATCTTTAATTAAATGAAAAACCGAAGAGTCAGTGATAACTAATTTTGGTGGTACTTTCAAAGCATTTAAAGCATCTTGCAATTCACTTTCTTTAACCACAATACTGATCGCGCCGCCATCAAGAGAATCGCGTAAAGCTTGAACTTGAGGAAGAAGCAAGCGACCTTTAGGTGCTTCTTTGTCAATCGGCATTACCTGAATCGCAATTTCTTTCGGACCCAAAATATCACGCAAAATCACAGGATTATTAAATAATTCCTCAGGAGCTGCCGCTAAAATAGCTTTACGAAATGCGGCAAGACTTGTTGCATCTTTGGTAGATAAAGCAACGCAATGTTTTCGCCCAAAGCGATTGATTATATTTTCATCAGTAGGATAAAGATCAATTTTGTTTAAAACAATTACAAAAGGAATTTTGCGCTGCGTAAACTCTTCAGCAAGTTTTTCTTCAAATTCACCAAAAACATTCGCCTCCGTAACAATTACTGCCAAATCAGTACGCTCAAAGATTTTTTTAGTTTTTTCAATGCGCAATTTACCTAAATCGCCACTGTCATCGATCCCAGCCGTATCAATAAATAAAACTGGACCAAGCGGCAAAAATTCCATCGGTTTTTCGACAGGATCGGTTGTTGTTCCCGCTTCTTGCGAAACAATTGAAACCTCTTGTCTTGTCACAAGATTCATCAAACTTGATTTACCAACATTACGACGACCGTAAATACCAATATGACAACGGAAACTTTTGGGGGCAAGTTGCATGATAAGTCCTGAAATTAAATTAAAAATAAAACCTGAACGGTGAATTATATATAATTCTTCTCATTCAATCTATCTTGCAAATTATATATGTTTATTAGAATATATATAATTAAGATTATGTTAATACATCTGTGTGTTTATATTTTTATGTGTTTAATTATATTAATATACGCAAAAGTAATGAAATATTTATTCTAATTTAGAGGCTACTTTTATGATGCAGACCCCAACAAAACCAGCATTTATGTTTTTCAAGACACTCCCTCGAGACATGTACCAGGAAATTTTTAAGCATTTGGATATGTGGAGTTTAAAAAATGCAGCCCACATTAACAAAGAAGGAATGCTAACCGCCCGATCGGAAGCGATACGACGTGTTGCACTTCTTAATTGCATTGGAGAAGCATGCTTTTCTGACTGCTATATACCAACACCTATTTCAGCACCACTACAACCCATCTACGACCAAGCACTATCCAAAAAAACGAAAGATCAAATTCAAAAACACATAAAAATAAATGTTCCAGACGATCCTTTTTTTAATCCACAAAAAAAATTCCTATTGTATCCCCTGACAATACAGGCAATCTCTGCCGGCACATTAACAATACAAGATGCAGTACAAGATACAATTATTAGACCTATTGCGCTTCTCCATTGCATTGGAGCATGCATTCCTGGTTATACACCAACGCCTATTCCAGCACCACTACAACCCCTCTACTACCAAGCGCTATCCAAAGAAGAGAAAGATCAAATTCAACAATACATAAGAACAAAAAACATTCCAGGCGGTCCTATTTATCCACAAAAAGAATTCCTATTACATCCCCGTACAATACAAAGAATCTCTGCCAGAAAATTAACAATACAAGAAGCAGTGAATAGCACTTCCACAGATGAAATTATCAAGCTTTGCTTAAAATCACCTCTTGATAATTCTTTTCAAAACCTTAGAGGGTTAATAGCATTTGGAGCAGACCCTAAAGAAATTCCCCGTCTTAGCTACGAACATAGGTACAATATGATGTACAAATCGCAAATAAAGCTCTTGGAGGCAGGCGTATCCCCAAACATTTTATTAGAAAATAATATTCGTTGCGAGGAAGTTGGGCTCTATATACACAAATACGTACAAGGAAAAATCTTAACCCAACAACAGATAGACCAAGTTTTTCTTAGTATCGCAAATTTTAACCACATTCAACTGGAATGTGTGGAGTCTGGCGTATCAACAGGAATTGTAGAAAAATTTCCTGCAATACATCGAGCAGCCGCAGAGTGCGCAGCATATATGAAAGCACAATGCTACAACCACAACACTCCTCAGATAATTCAACAAAAAATAAACAACGCTTTTCTTAATTATATCGCCGTTCACCAAGATTATCTTCTCCATAAATCAGATTTGTCCTGTTGTATACTATAAGTACTATTAACATTGCCGCATTTCTATTTGGAGTTTCCCTTTAATTTCACATCGTAGGGACAGAATATTTTCTGTCCCTAACCTTAAACACAAACATCCCCTTCCCCGCCCCTTACTTTTGCCAACAATTTTTCGACCAGCTGTTTTTGATTTTCCGGCAAAGATGATAATTCTCTAGCGATTAATTTTTCACCAGCCTCAAGAGTTTTTGGTGAGGCATAATATTGCAAATATTCCTGAAAAGACACCAAAGCATTTGGCGTACAAACGTTTTTAATTTTGCCTGATTTGGCTAAAGCCATAAATTCTTCACCAGTACGCCCTGAGCGGTAACATGCTGTGCAAAAGCTTGGCATAAACCCAAATTCCACAACATCGCGCACTACTTCATCAAGCAAACGATGATCACCCAAAGAAAATTGACTTGCTACCGAGCTATTTTTTTCCACATCACCATAACCACCAGGATTTGTGCGACTTCCTGCAGAAATTTGTGAAATACCCAAAGAAAATGCTCTGCGCCGAAAGTCGCTCGTTTCCCGAGTCGATAAAATAATTCCTGTGTAAGGAATTGCTAAACGCAAAATGGCGATAATTTTACAAAACTCATCATCAGAAACCAAATACGGCGGCGCACTAGCTAAACTAGAGCCCAATGCTGGTTCTAAACGCGGTATGCTGATGGTATGTGGTCCAATGCCAAATTTATCGTTTAAATGCGCAATATGTTGTAATAAAGCTAAAACATCAAAACGCGGATCAGCAAGTCCAAATAAAATCCCAATCCCAATATCGTCAATTCCAGCTTCCATAGCGCGATCAATCGCAGTCAATCGCCAATCATAATCGGCTTTTTTACCCGCAACATGCATTTCTTTGTAAGTATCACGATGATAGGTTTCTTGAAATAACTGATAAGTCCCAATCGCCGCATCCTTAAGTTTTTTAAATTCTTCTAATGTAAGCGGTGCAACATTGACATTCACGCGACGAATTTCACCATGCTCACTTTTAACCGAATAAACCGTATCGATTGCATCAAAAACATATTGCAAACCTTCGCCCGTATATGACTCGCCCGCTACCAATAAAATACGTTTCTGCCCCTGCTCAATTAAACATTTAACTTCTGCGGCTATTTCAGGTTGCGTTAAAGCGCGACGCTGCAATTCTTTATTTTTAGCGCGAAAAGCACAATACAAACATTCATTATTGCAAAAATTAGAAATATATAATGGCGCAAAAATAACCAATCTTTTACCATAGATTTCTTTTTTAACTTCCGCAGCAGCATGAAAAATTTCTTCAAGTAATTCTTTATCTGTTACCGTCATTAAAGCGGCAACATCGAATAAATCTAATCCTTTAAACCCTAAAGCCTTCGCAAGAATATCCCGCGTTTCTAGAGCAGAAATCGGTCGTTGTTTGGATAAAATACCCTGGATTTGCGCTTCGTTGATAATAAAAGAACTGTTCGAAACCATAGTTTTCACCTCAAGTTTTTTTAAAATTAAGCCATTATAACCCAACCAATAAAAATACGGTATTGCTTGAATATTTCAAAATCCCCACAATAATATATAATTACAATATTCAAATCGTGAATTTTTTAATTTAAATCTAAAAGGTTGAAATTATGCGTCAAGACAAACTAACCAGCAATTTCCAAGTTGCCCTTGCTGATGCCCAATCAATCGCTATTGGCAAAGACCACGCTTTTATTGAACCAGCCCATGTCTTGAAAGCCCTGCTTGATCAGGAAAATGGTTCAACTTTTAGCCTTTTAACTAAAGCTCAAGTCAATCTTGCCAATTTACGTAACTCAATCGATAAAATCATCGATCAAATGCCTGAGGTTAGTGGCACAGGTGGCGAAATTCATATTTCTAACGACCTGAATCGCCTACTTAATTTAACCGACAAACTCGCCCAACAACGCAAAGACCAATTCATTTCCAGTGAATTATTTGTCCTAGCTGCACTGGAAGATAAAGGCGCACTTGGGCGCGCTTTAAAAGACGCTGGCGCGGAAAAAAAAGCTTTAGAAACAGCGATTAGCGATATGCGCGGTGGGCAGAATGTCAACGATGCCGGCGCTGAAGAACAACGCGGTGCACTCGGCAAATATACGATCGACATAACTGAACGCGCCGAACAAGGTAAAATTGATCCTGTTATCGGACGTGACGATGAAATTCGCCGCACTATCCAGGTTTTACAGCGTCGCACCAAAAATAATCCTGTTTTAATTGGTGAACCAGGCGTCGGTAAAACCGCTATTGTCGAAGGATTGGCGCAACGCATTATCAATGGCGAAGTGCCTGATGGTTTAAAAAGCAAACGTTTACTCTCTCTTGATTTGGCAGCATTAATCGCCGGCACAAAATTTCGCGGTGAATTTGAAGAGCGCCTCAAGGGGGTTTTAAAAGATATTGCCAAACAAGAAGGGCAAGTTATTCTTTTTATTGATGAATTACACATTATGGTCGGTGCAGGTAAGGCCGAGGGTTCTATCGATGCCGGCAACATGTTAAAACCTGCCCTCGCCCGCGGCGAATTGCATTGTATTGGCGCAACTACACTTGATGAATATCGTAAATATATTGAAAAAGATGCCGCTTTGGAACGCCGTTTTCAGAAAATTTTGGTCGACGAACCAAGCGTTGAAGACAGTATTGCCATTTTGCGCGGCTTAAAAGAACGCTATGAATTACATCACGGGGTCGACATTACTGATTCAGCAATCATTGCAGCAGCTACCCTTTCACATCGCTACATTACCGATCGCAATTTACCCGATAAAGCCATCGATTTAATTGATGAGGCTGCCAGTAAAATTCGTATTGAAATGGATTCCAAACCGGAAGACATGGACCGCCTTTATCGCCGTTTGATTCAATTAAAAATCGAACGTGAAGCGCTAAAAAAAGAAACTGACGAAGAATCCAAAAAACGCCTAACCGACTTGGAAGCAAATATTGCTGAAATTGAAAAAGAATATTCCGATCTTGAGGAAATCTGGAAAACCGAAAAAGCTAAATTACAAAGCGCACAAGCCATTAAAGAACAACTCGATCAGGCGCGCCTAGAAAAAGACGTTGCCCAACGCGCGATGGATCTAACTAAAATGTCGGAACTGCAATATGGTCGCATTCCTGAGCTAGAAAAAAAACTTGCCGAGGCCTTGAAAATAGAAAAAGAAACACAAACCACACACCTATTGCGTAATAAAGTCACTGAAGAAGAAATCGCCGAAATCGTAGCAAAATGGACACATATTCCAGTTAGCAAACTCTTGGAAGGAGAACGCGATAAACTTTTACATATGGAAGAAGCATTACATCACCGCATTATTGGTCAGAATGAAGCAGTCACGGTAGTTTCCAATGCGATTCGCCGCTCTCGCGCCGGACTTTCCGATCCCAATCGTCCAATTGGTTCGTTTATCTTTTTGGGTCCTACTGGAGTTGGTAAAACCGAGCTTTGCAAAACTTTAGCCGGATTTTTATTCGACACTGAAGAAGCGATTGTCCGTATTGACATGTCAGAATTTATGGAAAAACATTCCGTCGCACGCTTAATTGGCGCACCTCCTGGTTACGTCGGTTATGAAGAAGGCGGTTATTTAACCGAAATCGTACGCCGTAAACCTTATTCATTGATTTTATTGGACGAAATCGAAAAAGCTCATCACGATGTTTTCAACATTTTATTACAGGTTTTAGATGATGGTCGTTTGACTGATGGTCAAGGTCGCACTGTCGATTTTCGTAATTGCGTCATTGTCATGACTTCCAATCTTGGCTCACAACAAATTCAGGAATTAGCCGCGGAAGGTTATGAAAAAATCAAAGAAGCTGTTTTAGAAACCGCACAAAAATATTTTCGTCCGGAATTTTTAAATCGCGTTGACGAATTGGTCGTATTCCATTCATTACGCCCAGAACAATTGCGTCCAATCGCCAATATCCAAATCGCTCGTCTTGCCAAACGTTTAGAAGATCGCAATTTATACTTGGAAGTTACCGAAGATGCTTTAGATCATTTATCCGTTATCGGCTACGACCAAGTATATGGCGCTCGCCCACTAAAACGCGTCATTCAACAACACTTGGAAAATCCATTAGCACAACAAATTTTGCAAGGCACACATTTACCAGACAGCATAATTAAAGTGGATTACAAAAAGGGTAAGTTGGTATTTACTGCAAAAGCATAAAAATAATTACAAAAAATTGCCCTAAAAACCTGTGACCGCAAGCTTTAGCTTGCGGCTACATTTCACTACCCGGAAGCCATTGATAACCATTTGCTATATGACCTGTATTCTGCTGATGCTGAGTAGATGGTTGTGGCTGAGAACGAAAAAAACAACAACAACCACATTTATTGGTGGCAGACCTTTCCTCATACGTATCTACCAATTGCGTTGTATTGATAGATCGATTTTTTGAAAAATGATGATACGAATTTCTCATTAACGCGGTTAGATCAATATACTCTTTTAAAAACTGTGGTGATAAAAATAAATTCATTATTGCCTGCTCTTCAACCCCTTTCAGCTGCCTTTCATTCTGAGTAGCTATCACTATCTGTCTGCCCTTAGCTGGAAAATAGTCCTTTATCAGTTTATTAGAAAAATCAATATCTATTTTTAACAAAGGAGGCAACCCTTGGAAAGAATTTACTATTGCGCAACGTTGAATTAAAGGATCCCCTTGCGCAGCATTTTGCATAGCTGTATGAATATTCATAACATGCTGTTGAACTGACATATCTATACAACCAGGTTTTACATTAAACTGCAGCATATAGCCATGATGATCTATATATTTAACAGTAATATCAAATTTTAGATCCGAGAGTAATTCTCTGACCTCATTTCTGCTGTTTCGAGTATCAAATCGCATTTTAAGAGCATCTAAAATAGCATTTGCTTCTATTTTTGATACTTCATTTTTTTCTAGTGGGGATGATTTTACCGCTAATCCAGATTGTGTAGCACGAGGTAAAATACATCTCATTAATGGCACTGGAGTAACCTGTTGTACTACTGGTACTGCTGCCAATGGTGCCGGCGCAGCTCCCGATAATGTTATAGATGTTGCATTAGAAATTGGAGCAATCGACTGCGATTCGGGTAAAGCGCTAGAATGTTTTGACTTCTTCTTTTTTATTTTTTCCGGTGGCTTTTTGTTTATCGCCTGCGCACTAGCCGATGCTGCTAAAGAGACTGGCGCACCAGAAGACTGAGGCAACGGCTGCTGCACTGGTTGCAAAGTGGTAATTACAGATATCGGTTTAACTAAAGATTGTGTATGTGGTTGTAATTTCGCCTGCGGTTGACCAGGACACAAAGAGGTAATCGAAGAAGAATGAGCAGCGGAATTTGCTGTTGGAGCTGCTGAACTATTAACCGTCAGCATGTCTTCGCTTGTAATGCCCATATACTCATAAATTTCTTTACTCAAAGTAATTGACGCAGACTTTCCATCAGGAGCCACCGTGACAACAATTTTTTCCGCGGCTAATTTTTCAATATGAGAACTATCTTTATTATATATACCAACAGCCCCTTCAAGCAGCTCCTTAAATTTATTAAGTTTCACAAGTGATGTGTTTAATTGCACTTGTGCTAGTTGTACATCAGGTTGTGTGATAGTCAAAACTAAACTTTTATTAACAGGATTTAATACACCCTCAGTAAAGAGGAAATCTCCGTCCACTGCATTCTTTATATATTCCACCCACCCATTATCGGTTGGTCCAGTATAGTTAAGCTTACGAATTAACGCCACATCAGACACTAAATTCCTACGAAAGCTGTTAACTTTACGAAATATACTTTTACTTGTGTTTTGTTGTTGTATCATACTTTTTTCCTACCCTATTATTTTTAAGATTTTTCGTTAGATGTCTTATTACACACAAGTATATAACATTAATCTTAACATATCGTTAAATAGGGGGAATAAAGACTTGTTTTGCTTAAGATACACTTAAAGCAAAGTTGTAGCCGCAATCCCATAGCCGCATGCTTTAGCTAGCGCGGTTAAATTGATGCAAATTTCGTGTTTCTTAATATGGCTTTATTTCTGATTTATGTTTTTGGGATTTACCTAATATTGTACAAATCCAAACATATGCGCGTTATCGTCCGCGCGGGTTGAAACCTGCAACTACGGTGTCTTTGGGGTTCCCCCATCGGTTTCCAAATGAATAATTGCGTAAAACACATTACATCTTAAGCATTTCCATAACTAATTTAAGTAAAAATGAAACCAATTTCAGATTCATCTAAGCTAGTTCATATATCCTGCCTACACAAAACAAAAAATACCAATTTGTTTTTAGCTCAAATTAACAGTAAACATTATTAAATCCAAGAGGAAATACCATGCCTAAAAAAAACATAAAAAACAGCCTGACTCAAAAAACACCAACTACTATAAATGAATACGCAGCTTATTTAAATTCACTCGGCATTTTCAAACACCACTTCACCATTACCATTAAAGAAGAGATTATACAGCCTTCACCGATCGAAGGACCAACAACCCCAGGAACAGGACAACTTGGCAACAATGATCAAATGTCACAATATCGTGCCGCTCAGCAACTCCGACAACAGCAACAACGACTCCAAAATATACAACAACCACTCAATATAATTCCGATGCGCTTACTAGATTAAAAATATAATGACGGTTAATTCTTAAGCTCTGTTACATCTAAAAACACAGGGCTTAAGACTGACCTCCAATTCAACCCCCACAAAAAGAAACCCATCGTTTAAAATTAAAATTAAAAGTTTATATTTTATGGCAAATCTTTCGTATTTTACCATAAAAAAAATGCGCCATCAGTGCACCATTTTAAGATTTCAAAGAAAGGATATTTCTCTGCAACGTAGATTTTAGCGGTGGACCCACTAGGATTACTCGTTACTTCCTGTAACTCGCTCGCCCCTTCGGGACCTGCTTCGCCGTTCTAAATCGTCTGTCCTGTCGATTTAGTCGAACCTAGGTTCTCGACCTTTTGCAATATGATATTTTTTCTGATACGAAAATCGAAAGACTTGTTTGAGATTATTGGTGGGCCCACTAGGATTACTCGTTACTTCCTGTAACTCGCCCCTTCGGGGCCGGCTTCGCCGTTCTAAATCGACTGTCCTGTCGATTTAGTCGAACCTAGGACCAAGGGATTATGAGTCCTAATAATACAAAAAACAGCAAAAACCTACAAAACATAACAATAATAAAATCAAATAGTTAAGCAGTCAAAGTTAATGTGGCTTATTGTCAAAAGTTGTATTTATTTGCCAGCTAGTGCACCAAAAATTATTTTTTTAGGTGGCACCTATTTATCGATTCTTGAGAGTCAGTGAAATGATCAAACTGCTGCTTCAATAGATTAGTCATTTAACAATGCTCTCAAGCCATCGGCAATATTATTATAAGAATCAGAAATGCTTCTAAATGATATTGCATATTGTCCGTTTTCTTTTGTAATATCTACCACAGCCTGAGGATCTTTATATTTGTTACATATTTCCTGAGTGAGATGCACCACTGGCACACCAGCTTTCTCTGCTATCGATCTTAGTTGCGGGGTGAAATCACAACATTTTTGAATTATAAAAGGGTTAGATTCAACACCAAAAAACTTCTTAAATTCATCTTCTGAAATAGACAATCCCCTTCTTATAGCAAATTGTTGAAACTTTTTAACACTATTATTTATATCGTTTATCCATTTTTCTGCTGCTTTAGAAAACGAGGTTCCTTGCTGAACACTACCACCATTAAATCTCTTAGCCATTTGAATCACCAAACCTAAGAATTTATATTGAAAGCTAAGCCCTTTAAAACTTTGAGTTGTTTGATATTCACCAAGCAATTGATTCCAATTCTGAAAAATCGAACTTAAATTATCTATTGCCTGTAACGAAAAAAATGCGGGAGAAACTGGGGCTATAAAATAATCACTCAACATCATTATCAAAGCATTAACTATGCTACTTGCACTAGGTGAAGTATCGATCAAAATAAAATCGTAACTATCCTTATGCTTTCTAATAGATCGCTCAAACTTATACGGTATGTTACTTGTAAATTCATTTCTATTTTTAATAATCCCGTAAAGATCAACCTCAATGCTAGCTACATTGATTGAACCAGAAATTAGATCTAAGTAACCACAGCTAGAGCGCTCCGAGTTAACACGAAATATTTCTTTATCACACTGCTCTCCTTTTAATTCAGCATTAAGATATTCAAATAACGAAATATATTTTTTAACATTTTCACTCCATTTAGACCCTTCGTCTGTCGAATATTCAACGCTAGTAGAAAGCCCATATATCGCTGCAGTTAAATTCATTTGTGGGTCAGCATCGATGAGCAATACCTTGTACCCTTTATCAGCTAAAATAAAACCTAAATTATGCACCAAAGTAGTCTTACCAACACCACCTTTATGATTAAAGAACGTTATTATTTTTCCCATATTATGAAACCCAATATTTTATCTGTTTATCAAAAATACATTCATTATCTACGATTCCCTAATTAGCGCAAGACAGGAATTGTTATTTATAATTTTCCCCAATTTTACATCAAAAACAATCCTATACTCAAATTCTTTATTCAACTCCTGAAATTCCTTAAACCCGATTTCTTTACTAAAAACCTCATCAAATAGGCTTTCGATTTTAATTTTAAAAGGATAAGCCTTTGTAAGCTCAATTTCTTCTTCACGGATAGTTACTTCTTTTTCATAAGTAAAGACCTTGAGTAAAATTTCATCGACGATAAATTTTATTATCTCCTCGTTGGCATTAACTTTTTCAATAAGCGCGTCACATGAAACTCCGCTATTTTCCAAAATTTTAATAAAACTTAAACAATCAAGATGCGTGTACCGATTAATTTTTTCGATTATCTCGTAAAAAGTTAACTTGCCGGCAGTTTTAATTTCGCGTTTTTCACCTTTTTGATAATTTGCTTTATTTTCTTTTAGAAAAATATTGCTTTTTTGCACAATGCTTTCCTTCCTCTCACCGATGTTGTCAAAAGCAATTTTTATTGAGGTTTTGTCGGGGTTTTTGATAGAAATAATTTTACATATTTTCTTTTTGATTTTCAGTCTTTTTTTCTTTAGGACTGTTAAATTATGTTCACTTTTGATTTGATTTTGGATATTAAAATCAGCAATGCTGATTTTAAAACTGTTTTCCAGTTCTTTATCTAAAATTTTGTAATTTTCATCTGACAAAAAGATGCTCGCTTTGATGCTATTATCGCCCACCGCCCCAAACAGCGTGTTGTTGACTGCAAAACAAAAACAGATGATTTCGGTTTTCTAAACAATGCTGTTGCAACTAGGCTTTTGCAATTCCATCCCTCTGTACCATTACCGACCAGCAAAAAAATCTGCTTATTACTTGCGGCTGTTAATAACTTTAAAAATTCTGGTTTGTTCTTTTCGGCTTCAGTGTGATATTCCAAGATTAACCGTAAATCCTTATTCATATTTAATAAACTTCGCTAAAAAAAGACAACAAGGGATAGATAATCACCGCAAACAAATATGATTTTTATTTTAAAAACAATACGTTATAAAGATATTATTATTTACGTGGTGCACTAAAGGTGCAAAATTAATAAAGGCATTCGTTTGATACTATTTACAAATTACACTCAAAAGGCATTTTATTATTTCTTAAACATGTTTGTTCCCACCTATTTAAGATATTGCCCAAAGTGTCCTTTAATAAATCAATTGTTATGAAATAATTTTCTTGATAGCCATTACTAGTATTGCTTAATAACATAGTATAACCTTCATGAACTGCTGTACACCTACCAAAGTGATAGAGAACATCGGTAACCGTAAATAATTTTAAATAATTTTGAAATTCTTCTATTTTATTTTTATCAGTAAACCCTGAGTTTTTTAAATCTTCAGTAATATCAGTAATCTTTTTATAACGAGTATTATTACTGTTAACCGAGGTATCGCCACCATAAATACCAATTAATATTGATTTAATTTCTTCAGATAAGGCATCATTATCTTTTAGTTTTTTATAATACCCACCAGAGCTAGTTTTTAAGTACCCATTTGATTTCCATTGATAAAAAAATAACAAATCAACCAGACTAAAACAATCATCTTTAGAAACGTTTTGTAACAAATCCAAAAATGGTTTTTTTGCGCCTTGACGTTGTTGAACTAAAAAATGTGATAATTCATCAATAAAACAACACAAAGCTATAAAAATTACATCCAAATAGTAATTACCCTTTTCACTTTTTAAACGATAAATTTTGTCCAGATATTCCCTCCAATTGCCAAAACATGCTTTAATGAAATGTTCTTTTTCGTTCATACATTATTCACCACTTATTAACCGTGAGCATAAATGCTACCGCACACTGCACCATCAGTGCACCATTGGAATATCTTAAATAAAGGCTAATCACTTGAAACGCAGATTTTAATTGGTGGGCCCACTAGGACTCGAACCTAGGACCAAGGGATTATGAGTCCCCTGCTCTAACCAACTGAGCTATGAGCCCAACTTCACAGAAGGTGAAATTGCAAGTCGACATGAAATCGATAAGTTAAAACGACCACGATTATTACATTTATACCAACAAATTTCAAAGCTTTTCTATTTTCAGTAAATTTTATAAAATTACAAATTCTCAACTACTAACTTTAAAAAAATAAATATTTAAACATAATTTATTGAAAAATATAGCAATTTAATTTACATATCCGTGCATATCGTGTTGTTAAATTATTTAAAAAACCATAAATACAACGTAACCGCAGACCGTAGCCGCAGGCTTTAGCCTGCGTAACCTGATATACTCTTTACCATTCAAAACAATGGGTTTGACGCAAATAGGCCCGAGCATTTTGAGAATGCGGCTAGGCGCCAAGGAGCGAGTGCCGGAGTGTATACAAACATACATGAGGACACGAGCGACGATGGCAACAACGCCGCAACTCAAAAGGCGATGGGTATATATACACCATATCAACCACGCAGGCTAAAGCCCGCGGCTACGGTCTACGTCTACAAAGTCGTATCTCACCCGTGAAGTTAAACGACAAAGCAATTCATAAGGTATAGTATTTGCATGCCGCGCAATAATTTCTATCGGTAAACCGCGCCCCCATAAAACCACTGGATCACCAATTTTAGCCATAGGACAAACTCGTAAATCAACTGAGGTCATATCCATAGCAATACGTCCAATAACCGAACACGTTATGCCATTTACCAAAATTGGTGTGCCGCTTTCAACGCCAAGCGCATAGCCGTCACCATATCCAGCCGCTACAATCCCAATGCGCATTGCCTCGGGACAAACCCAGGTACTGCGATAACCAACTGCATCACCTTTTTGTAAATCATGTATAGCGATAAGACGCGAAGTTAAAGTCATAACCGGTTTTAAACCAAAATCCAGACCACTGCCTGTTGCTAACGGAGATACACCATATAGCACAATACCAGGACGCACAAAACCAACTGAAAAATCAGACCAGTTTAAAATCGCTGAAGAATTAGCAACACTAGCAATTCCAGCGCTAAAAACGCTCACAGCTTCATTAAAATACTGCATTTGTTCATTAGTTTTATTGCTCGTTGCATCATCGGCATCAGCAAAATGCGTCATCATTTTAATTGGCGCATTAACTTTACCGCTGGCAAGTAAACGCTCATAAGCTGCTGGTATTTCCTGGAGAGAAAATCCCAAACGATGCATACCGGTATCGACTTTTAACCACACATCGAGCAAATTTTGCAAAGGAGTTTTTTCTAAAACCGCTAACTGGTGACTATTATGAATAACCGTAGCAAATTGATATTGATCGACTAAACGCAAATCTTCCACATCGAAAAAACCCATCATGATCAAAATCTTTTTTGCAATTCCAGCACTTTGCAACTGCATAGCTTCATCCAAACAAGACACTGCCAAAAGCGCAACCTCTGATTCTGCCTGTAGTTTTTTTGCCACTTCACAAGCGCCATGCCCATAAGCGTTACCCTTCACCATGGCAATAATTTCGCCCTTTGGAGTAAGCTGCTTAACTACGTGCAAATTGTGCTGCAATGCAGCTAAATTTATATCTGCAACAACATTGTGATTCATATCAAATACCTATGTGAAAAGAAAAATATTTAAGTTAAGCGCCAACCCACCGCACCCACCCAAAAAATACCTGATTAACACAAATATTTCAATACAGTAAAAATTACGGTATTGCCAAATATCCAAATTCAATATAGGTTATTGGGTGGGAGGGAGGGTTGCGTCCATTCCATAAATTGTTAGCCAAATACAAAAATTTAAATTACAACCTAAAATGACTACCAAAATACTCGCTATCGATACCGCTACCGACACTTGTTCGGTGGCTCTAAAGATCAACGACTCAATAATCGAACGCCATGAATTAGCGCCACAAAAACAAAGTGAGCTAATTTTACCCATGATACAAGCAGTTCTGACTGAATCAGGTTTGGATTTACATCAAATAAACGCTATCGCTTTTGGTTGTGGTCCAGGGAGTTTCACCGGCATTCGCCTGGCAACCAGCATTGCCCAAGGACTTTGTTTTGGCGCCAATTTACCAGCTATTCCTATTTCAACATTACAGGCTATGGCACAAGGCTTTTACCGCACCAATCAAAGCAAAAATGTCATTATCGCACTCGATGCAAGAATGCAGGAAATTTATTTTGCGGCATATCGAGCAGATGCAAATGGATTAATGCAACCCATAATCAACGATTGCCTTTGCAAACCAAACGCACCGCTATTTTCCGATCTTATGCGAGAACAATCCTGGGATGGAATAGGCAGCGCCTGGCAAGTTTATCACGATGTTTTACAGCAATGTTGTGCGCAAAATACCGTTCAAATTTCCAACATTCAACATGACTATCGTTCACGAGCACTTGATATTACAGAATTAGCGCTTATTCAATACAATCTTGACAAAACAGTTAAAGCAGAAGATATTTTGCCCGTTTATCTGCAAAATAATATGTTTCGTTCATCAACATCATAACAACCTTAAATTTTATCAGAAAAATATATGGAAACATCTAAATACATTTGGCAAAACGGCAATTTCGTCCTCTGGGATGATGCTAAAACTCACGTTTTAACCCATTCTCTCCATTATGGTGCTGCCGCTTTTGAGGGCATACGTTCGTATTTAACCCCTAAAGGTCCCGCGATTTTCCGCCTCAAAGAACATTTTAAAAGACTATTTTACTCAGCATCGGTTATAAATATGCAGCTGCCTTACAGCTTGGAAGAACTAATGGCAGTAACCACCGAACTTGTCGCTCGCAATGAACTTGAAGAATGCTACATTCGACCACTTGCTTATTATGGTTATGGCAAAATGGGTGTTAACCCAGTTGGCGCACCAGTAGAAATAACCATAGCTTGCTGGCCATGGGGTGCTTATATTTCCCACCCAATCGTCGACATGAAAACCAACAAATATATCCGCATACCAAATAGCGCTGCCGTTGCCGACGCTAAATTAACCGGCAATTACTTAAACAGCATTTTGGGAATTTTACAGATGCAAGGTTCGCCCTATCATGAAACGCTGTTTTTAGATGAAAACAACCATATCGCCGAAGGTCCAGCGGAAAATTTGTTTTTCGTCAAAGATAAAATTTTATACACACCAAAACTTGGAGCGATTTTAGCCGGCATCACGCGTGATACAGTTATGAATATAGCCAAACATATTGGCTTACAAGTCCTAGAAACCGAGCTGTACTTAAAAGATGCCTATGCCGCTGACGAAGTCTTTTTAACTGGTACGGCAATCGAGCTCATGCCCGTGCGCTCGATCGATGATAAAATCATTGGAAATGGCGAAATGGGCAGCATTACCCAGCAGTTACAACAAATGTATTTAGACATAGTGCATGGAAAAAATAATGATTTTTTGCATTATTTATCTGTAATTTAACAAAACAATTCGTAAATTTAATAAAACAATTCGTAGCCGCAGACTTTAGTCTGCGTCACTAGCAATTATTGCACATAATATATCGCAGGCTGAAGCCTGCGGCTACGGTCTGCGGCTACGAGCCACTTAAAATAGCAAAACTTTCTGATAAGCCATCTATTTCATCTGATAACGTATTTATAACCATTTTATTTACATGTCTACATCCATACCCCCACAAATAACCGACCTCTATGAACGCGAAACCTCCCTCGATCCAACACGCTCGTTTATCGTACAAGCGCCGGCAGGATCTGGTAAAACCAGTTTACTGGTACAACGCTATTTAGTGTTACTCACCCGCGCAGAGACACCAGAAGAAATTATAGCGATAACTTTCACTCGCAAAGCTGCTGCCGAAATGCATGAACGGGTTTTAAACGCTCTTCTTAATGCCAACCAACCCAGCGATTCCAACGATAGTTATTTGCTAAAAACCAAACTTTTAGCACAAATGGTTTTAAAATGCGATGCCGAACATAATTGGCATTTATTGGATAGCCCCCAACGCCTCAACATTCAAACCATCGACGCTTTTTGTCAAAAAATCGCCCGCCAAGCACCTTTATCCGCAGGTTGCACTGCTAACGCAAAAATCTTACAAAACGCCGCTGTCGAAACTTGTTATTTAGAGGCAACTCGTACAATTCTCGAGCAAATTTTACGGCAAAATAACCAAGATGATCCTCAACTAAAACATCTAAAAAATTTACTTTTACATTTAGATAACGACGTTGCACGTTTGGAAGATCTTTGCGTTGCCATGTTAAAGCGTCGCGACCAATGGTTACCACATCTAACTCCTATTCATGACGATAACATATTAAGACAGACAATCGAATCAGCACTTAAAACAATTGCAGAAGAAAATCTAAAAGAATTTTTAGCTCTTTTTCCACAAGAATTGTGTAATGAATTTAACCAACTTGCTGCATTTGCTAACAGTAACCTAGAATATCAAATCAAAAAAACAGAATATTTATCCATACAAATTCCGCATTCTTTTGCATTACTATTAACAAAAGAATATGCCTGGCGTAAAGTCGTCAATAAAACTATGGGTTTTCCACCTGCGGCTGAAACAACTTGCGTTAATGAAAAAGGCTTACGCAAAAACATGAAAGAGCGCATGGACGCTTTACTCAAAATACTGCAACCCAATGAAAATTTACGCAAAAAATTAGAATATTTGCTAAAATCTCCGCCAACGCAATATACAGACCAACAGTGGCAAAATGTTTGCGCGCTTGCCTCTTTATTAAAACTATTGGCAGCACAATTACACGTTACTTTTAGCAAACAAGGTGCCACTGATTACGTTGAAATAGCCATAGCGGCCCAAAATGCTTTAGGTAACAGCGACGAACCAACAGAAATAGCGCTAAATTTGGATTACCGCATTCAACATCTTTTGATTGATGAATTTCAAGACACTTCCGTTGCACAATTTTGCTTGCTGGAAAAATTAATCACTGGCTGGCAACCTGATGATGGACGCACTCTTTTCCTTGTCGGCGATCCAATGCAGTCAATTTATCGCTTTCGTGAAGCGGAAGTTGGCTTATTTTTACGTGCCCAACGTGAAGGCATTAATTCCGTGCCTTTAGAGTCTTTAGTTTTGACCACTAATTTTCGTTCGCTACCCAACGTAGTAAACTGGGTCAATACGATTTTCCCCAAAATTTTTCCCGAAGAAGTGGACATTGCCAATGGGGCTGTGCCATTTACTCCTGCGGTTTGCTCTTTAGAAAATAGCCAAAATAAATCAGGTTTAGCAGAAGTGAAAATCTTTGCGACTGATGATGAAACGCAAACCGCCTTTTCCGTAGTAGAAAAAATCCAATCTATCCAAAAAGAAAATCCCGAACACACTATTGCCATTCTCGTTCGCGCCCGTCAGCATTTACAGCATATTCTCCCCGCATTGCGCAGAACAAAAATCAATTATCAAGCTATTGAACTGGAAACTTTAAGCGAAAGTATGGTCGTACAGGATCTTTTCGCCTTAACCCGTGCCCTGCTCTCACTCGCCGACCGCATTGCCTGGTTAGCCATTTTGCGCGCACCGTGGTGCGGTTTGAGCTTAAGCGATTTATACGTAATAGCTAATGGACCACACGCTACTATTTTAGAAAATATTTATGATTCGAATAAGATATGCAAAGAAAATTACCATATAAATCAATTTACTATTTTAAATTCTTCCAAAAATAAAGTATTAACTTTAAGTACTGATGGCGCGGGACGTCTTGCCCGAATTTTGCCTATAATTACAGAAAGTTTACAAAACCGCGCTCGACAACCTTGGCGCATTTGGCTGGAAAATACCTGGCTGGCATTAGGAGGACCGGCTTGTTTAAGTAAAGATGAATTAGAACAGCAACATGCAGAAAGTTATTTTACCTTACTTGATCAACAAGATCAGCTGGACTTACAAATTTTAGCCAAAGAACTCGAGCGTCTTTATGTAAAACCAGGATCACAAACACCAAAAAACAGTGTACAGATCATGACTATTCACAAAGCAAAAGGCTTAGAATTTGATCATGTTATCATTCCAGCTATAGAAAAAACAGGGCGCCAGGATGAAACTAAACTACTGCTTTGGCAGGAACGCACCTGCACTCATGGCGATCAAAGTGATTTAATTTTAGCGCCGATTAAAGCCACTGATGCAGAAAGTGATCCAATCTATCAATATCTTAACTTTTGTGAACGCGAAAAAAGTTTTTATGAGTTAGGACGCTTGCTTTACGTTGCCACAACTCGCGCCAAAAAAACTTTATCTTTATTCGGACAAGTTTCTGATAAAAAAGTAGAAAAAATTCAGGAAACAAAGGAAAAAAAAGTTAATAATTTACTTGGTTTGCTGGCACCTTGCTGGCAGGATCGATGGTTGCAGCATACCGTAATTATGGGGACCCCACACCCCGCCCAACTCATTTTAAACACAAATTCCAGAGAAAATAAATACCGTATTTCTATAGGACAAGAAAATTTATTTCCCACGAAATCCAACTCTAAAAAAACTCCTGTTGAAACTGTAAAAATATTTAAAAATACGGTATTGTCAGAACAAAAAACTGGTTCTATACTGGAATTGGGCGGGATAGGGGGTCCCCAGAAATATTTGGGACAGTTAATTCATACTATTTTGGCGAAATTAAGCCAAAAAAATCTACCTAACAACACAAATGAATATATTCAGCAACAGCAAGACACATGGCGTCTAGCTTTATTGCAATTAGGCGTAAATCCGTCCGAATTAGAATCAAGTTTACAAATCGTAAATCAGGCATTAAAAAACATTTTAAATGATCCGCGCGGTCGTTGGATTTTGGATTTCAACCATCAGGATGCTAAAAGTGAATATGCTTTAACCAGTGTAAATAATTCAGGCATTGCGCAGCACTTAGTTATCGACCGAACCTTTATTGATGAAAATGGTATACGTTGGGTTATTGATTACAAAACCACAGCAAACGAAGACAACGTCTGCGAACGCTATAGGAAACAATTGGAAAATTATGCCAACATCTTAAGCTCTCTTGACCCAAGACCAATACGTTTGGGGGTGTATTTGACAAATTGCTCAGGATGGGAAGAGTTAGAGAATGAAGGAATAAAGGAATGAAGGAATGGTTGTATATGGAAAAAAATTTAATTTTCGTAATATCTCAAAAAGTTAAGTTATTATAATTGTGATTCCGTAGCCGCAGGCTTTAGCCCATAGGCGTCAAGCTAAGGATATAATTAATCATATTAAAACCTCTTGACCAGTAGTATCCATAAGCTTTTGGCAGGTTAGCCGCCTTTTTTTTCGATGCCTATCTTTAAATGCAAAATCTCTTAAATCACTAAAAAATATTTCTATAAACTTTGTGAACCGATATAAAGATTTTAATGCCCTATAAAAATCAATTGCTCTCGACGCAAATTCTTTGTAAGCCTTGATGAATGATATCTCGCTACATTTTTCCCATCGAAGCGGAAAACAAAGATATAATAGCATCACTATACATGCTAACTTTGCATAGATTTCACAGAGTATCCTGTTAACTTTCTTACCGCTTATTTTTGCTATACCAGCTTCGCTTTTGCATAATTTAAAAAATAACTCTATTTGCCAACGTAAACTATATACCAAATAAATTTGCTCTGCGCTTAGCATTTGTTTCGGTACGTTTGTTATGTATATCGACCATTGTGCAAGTGCCAATGTTTCCTTTGTTGGCTGTCTCTTATTTTTCTTAGCATCTCTTTTGATTTTACGAATACGTTTTTCTGCATCTTCATTCGATAAACGTTGCGCTATTAACCGTACTTCCATTTTCTCATTTTGCCCCACACGTACTTTTTTTTCACAAATCGCTCCACTATTTTGGAGCTCGTTTAATAAATCTATTACTTTGCCTTTTTCATTAAAAATTTTCACTGCATTAAAATATCGACTAATGAAATACGAACCTTGGTCTTGTATTGTCATGAATGATTTTACTTTGAAATATCCTAAATCTTGCAAATACAAAGCACCTTTTTCTATCTTGTTTAAATGTCCATAATAACCTTGATCACTTCTGCATCCTTCTGTTATTTCCAACTGCTCTATTTGACCGCGCATATAATCAAATAATACTTGCACTTTAATCCCAGACTCAGATGCCGCCCCTCCAGAACCTCTGTATAAATTTTTTAAATTTGTAGGTAGCGATATCCCACTGCTATCCACCATATGCACAGTGGAAAAAGATTTTAACAAATTAATTACATTACTATTTTCTGCTCTAAATTGCTCGGTAGCTTTTAGAAAAAAATTTTGCATCAATGATACAGATGCTGAATTAAAACGTTGGTGTAATCCTTGTTTCCTGATTTTAACTCCTTTCTGTTTCATAAGCCGGCACAACCGTTCAAGGCTTATTGTCGTATCTGATAAACATCCTGATACTAATGCTTCTACAAATAATCGTGATCCTAGCTTTGATTTCCGTTTAACAAACTTGGTTGTTTTATCCAGCTCTATTACTGTTTTAGTAAAAAGTTGCATGACATTTTTACTTATATTTGCTATATTGTTCCTCGGCATAGAGTCTCCTGCTTTTTCGTGCTTGAAAAAACTTTTTAGGAAACTCTATGCTTTTTTTATTATTTTTCAATATCTTATCAAAATATTTTTTTCCTTAGCTTGACGCCTATGGGCT
>Ga0209319_1000531_pt1 | contig 47059 bp, 56 predicted proteins | sample RifGroE2_FD_184000 | JGI IMG/M metagenome (GOLD analysis project Ga0209319, IMG submission 184000) | Groundwater microbial communities from Rifle, Colorado - Groundwater E2 (SPAdes) (version 2) | ecosystem: Environmental > Aquatic > Deep subsurface > Groundwater | place: Rifle, Colorado, United...
AGATGTATAATAAAATGTTCCATCATGTGGTTATACAATATATTGTTCGTGTTTAGTTAATAATAATAAATAGTTTATTTAATATTTGTTTCATTAATGCTAATTTTCTTAACACACCAATATTAATTTTTTTGTGTTATTGTTTACTAATAAATGATCATATATAAAAATTGTTTTTAAATATTAGTACCGCATATGTTTTTTGTTATAATTTGTTATAAAAATATGATGAAAATACGTCGAAAATGCATTTTCGACGTATTTTCATCATATTTTTATAACAAATTATAACAAAAAACATAGCTGGGTTACTATGATTGTTCAATGGACAACATAGAAAAAAATTGCAAATTTTTTTCTATGTTATCAATTGTAACAATCTATAGTTACCGCATGCATTTTTGATGTATTTTCATCATATTTTTATAACAAATTATAACAAAAACATGGTGCCGAATATATAATAATTAATTGGATAATACATTATCTAAACATTAAATTTATATAAACTTATATTATAGATGGAACACATTGAACATATATACTTATCAACAGAATTTGAAAAAATATCAAAAAATTTTGAATTCATTCAAAATAAATTTAAAGCATATGATAAATTATTACAAGAAAATGATGAATTAAATAAATATATTGTTGATCAATTAAAATTAATATTAGTTAATATGAAACAAATAATATATAAACCAGATGACGCATTTGAAAACATAAATAATTCATTAAATTTATTAATTAAAAAAATAGAAAAATAGAAAAATAAAATTATAATAAAATTAACTTTTATTTGTTGTTAATATATTTATGATGTTATTTAATAATAATAATATAATTGTGTTTGTATGTTAAATATTTATTTAAAGATACATAAGATAATAATATTTATAATGGACATACTAAGTAACACAAATAGTAAAAGTATTTTTCAAATAAATAATCCTCTTTGTGGTATTAATTTTTGTTATTATGTTCACGAATTTTTAGCAGGTGATAAAATATATGGCACAATTATTGAAAGTAACATAAAATTATATGAAGATAAAATATTGCAAAAACATAACAAAAAATTTACATATAATTATTGTGATCAATTAACTTTTGATGATTATAATAATGTTATATACGACAATGATTGTTGTGCTACTGATGATGTTGTAGATTTATGTTTAATTTATAAAAGTGTATTAAATGTCAAAAATTATGTTCCTCTGCGTTTTAGTGATTTAGATATTCTACTTAAAAATGGTGCAAAAATTTATTGTGACTATATGGATCAAGGATTTGATTTAATTGAAGATTTTGAACATAAATATGGATCGTATGAATTATTGGTTAGGGATGTAATATATTGTGATAATGATGGTTCTGATTCATGTTCATATTGTGCTGGCGAACAACCATTAATAGATTTGAATGATTACAATAAATTTTTAAACAAAAATTACAGTTATAACCAATATATGACATTATAAGCAAAAATAAATAAAAAAATAATATTAAGTTAATTTAAAACGACAATAATCGATTATTGTCGTTTTATGACGTCCTGTTTCAAAAATTTTAACAAAAACATTATTTAAACAATGATAATTCTCATCGATCTTAATTTCATATTCAACTGTTGTGTTCTGTCCAGTTGTTTTATTATATGCATCCGTTTGCCAAACTTGTTTCCATGTTCCATAAACCGGAATCCACGTGTATTCATCATCAATAATAATATGTGGAACTTCACATCCTCCAATTTTATTAAAAAACCATGAATATTTATCATAAAAATCAGTATTTGTTGAGTCATAATTTATATTTTGTGTAATGATTTCAACATTTTGTGGGATAAATTCTTTTTTAATAAATTCAGTTTTATTATCTTGTGCTGAACCAATGATAAAACGATTATCATTGATATTAAAATGAATTTCATTAATTTCCATTTCGTAATAAATAACTTAAATTTATAGCGCTATGTATATTTTTATTTTTTCAATTTTTTATATTTCATGCTTGAACGAGTTCAAGCATGAAATATAATATAATTGTCATAATGAAATGGTTTCAATTTTTTATAACAAATTATAACAATTTCTATCTGCGGAAAAAATTGAAACCGTTAATGAGAGTTTTACTTCGACATGTCGAAGTAAAACTGCATTAATGCTTACTGCATAATTTAATATATTCTCGCGGTCGCGAGAATATATTAAATTATCTCAGTAACCGCTACACTATGATAATTGTCCTATTTATTAAGTTAACGTGTACGTTAACTTAATAAATAAAAAATTGAACTTTTTTTTATATATTATTGCTATTATGAAATATTATTAAACATGGCTCGATTTATTTTTTGTTCATATGTTGCTAAAGATGGTTATATTGTTGAGGTATCGGTTGATGATAATCAGCGTGTTAAAATTAATAATGGACGAATTGAAATAACTAACGATTATAATTTTAACAATACATCGATTAAGGCATATGATTTTATAGAATTAATTTGTGAGGTTGGAAAATTAAATAATATAAAAACATCTGGCGATATTAGGCAAGTATATGATTATTGTTATCGATCAATTAATAAAATGTGAAAATATTGTAAAAAATTGATAATAAATTACATTATAATATTGTAATTATTATTGTATATTATTAATGACCGGACTAATATTTAACGAATCACCAATTGAGATACAAAATTTAATATTCGAAAAATGTACAAAACAAACTCTTTTAAATATATCAACAATAAATAAAAATTATTTAAGATGTCTACAACAAATAATTTTTGATAAATATTATATAAATTATTCAAAAAATATAAAAATTTATGATACAAAAATGATTAAAAAAATAAAAAATTGTGATATTTTAGATGATACTGATTTAAAAAATTTACAAAATTTAACACATTTAGATTTAAATACAAATAAAAACATAACAGACAAAGGACTTCAATATTTAAAAAATATTGAGAATATCGATTTAAGACAAAATAATACTATATCAAATGAAGGAATCAAATATTTGAAAAATTTAAAAATTTTAAGATTAGGTAATAATAATTTAATTACAGATGATGGTTTAATAAATATGCAAAATATAACACATTTATGTTGTAATATAAATATAACTAATAACAGCATTAAAAGGATGCGTAATATAAAAATTATATATTTATGGAAAAATAAAAACATAACATCAGATGTAATAAAAAATATGAAAAATTTTGAGTATTTTAAATATTAACAATTTGGTTCAAATAATATGTATTAATTATCTTATCACAAATTTTTTGTTTAATAATATTATATAATAATGATATTTTTTTATGTTCGCGATCTAACTGATTGGTTAGAAATTAAAAAAGATGAAAATATTGTTGAAAAATTTAAACCAATCACAATTGATGAAGAAAAATTAGAACAATGCCTTTCTGAAAATAAAAATGACGACGATAATATTGTTAAATGTTATTGTGATGATATATTTGGCTCATGTGATTTAAAAAAAATTGATTTAACGAATGATATAAATTCATACTATTATGACAAGCGATCAGTTAGTGAACTTACTAATTCTGATATTAGTGGACTTTTTTTGGATTTTTTTAAATCGACTAATCAAAAAGTACAAGTTTTAAACAAATTAAAAAATGATGAAACAATAGATCAAACAAAATTTGATGAATTAATTAGGATAACTGATAAAACAAATATAATAAACCAAATTTTTGATAAATATAATGATGATAGAACTAGTATTATATTTCAATTATTTTTTAAAATAATAACGTTTAATGATATTTTAAATGCACAAAAAGTTTTAATAAAATCAAAAATTACTGAAATACCAGTTGATATTACTGAAAAATTAATTTGCTCACATGATGAAAAAAATATGATATTAAATTATCCGTCGCTTGGTGATATAATAAATTTAAGAATAATATTTTATGAATTGTTTATGTTTTTTGAACCTAAAAATCATTTATATTTAAACTTAAAAAAATTAATTGATGAATTATTGATTGTTATTATTGAAAAACATTCAAATTTTTATAGCATTAATTGTAGTGCTGTTAAAACAGATATTTTAAAAAAATTATTTGAAGGTACTAAATTTGGTGTTGAGAATAATTATGAAATAATCAATACGGATATTGAGTTTATTAGGCATTTGATTAATGATGAAATTAATATAAATCAATTAACATTTTATAATTCAACAATGTTTGATGAAAATATGAAAATTGGAGGTTATTACAAAAAAAAATATTTAAAATATATGAATAAATATGTGCAACTAAAAAAAATTATTAATAAATAAAAATTATATATATATAATTTTTATTTATTAATAATAATTATCGTTATATGTTATATGTGATATAAGATTTTTTTTTGTCATTATCCCATGATATGACTGATGTGAGTCAAAAATATAAAATTTATTTTCTTTATTTTCTTGAAACAAAATTACTGGAAATGTTTCGTTTGCTCTATTAATTATTGCGAACGAATTAATTGATTCAATAATATTATCAACTTTATCGATCAATAAAATTATTTCATTATATTTACAATTTTGATATATCTTATTATAATTATTTAATATATATGCATCATCTAAAAACATTTGTTTGTTATGCATATTATTTTTTTTTTTATTAATCCCAACATCAATTAATATATTTTTCATATATTCAACATAACATTCGTTATTTTCTGTAAAATTAAATTTATCAATAACTTCATTTTGATTTGAAATTATATGATATGAGTATGGAACACATAAATTTGTATAATCTTTTAATTGTGATTGATTATACGAATTTTTTTTTTTTTCCAATAAATTTGTATATTTATATTCTGTCGACTCCATTTTAATATATTTAAATATATTATATATCAAATACACTTATAAATATTTTGTGTTTACAATATGATATTATAAAGACAATTATAACTATTATATTTTTCAATTTTTTATTAATAAGTGTCGTATTATAAATTATAAAAAAAATTTAAACTGGATTAACCTTATCTGATTTATTTGAAAAAAGAGATTTTATATATAAATACATACCAATTACAAATAAACAGAATGGACCAATACTTGCACATGATAAAATTATACCAAAATTAATTTCTCGTTCAAAAAATATATCGTATGGTTCGATTGATAATATTGATATGTGTTTAAATTCCAAAAACGCATTTGATTCATAAACACTAATTGTTGATCCAGTCAATTCTGATGTAAAAAATGGTGCATTTAATTTATATTCAAATACATCACATCGTGTTATGCTGCTCGATAACATATAACATTCTGTTATATTATTATTAGAACACATATAAGTATATCCATTAACAATTAATATCGCTTTACAACAATATCGTGTATATTGTCCATATGGCATCGAATCACAATAAATATTTTTAACTTCAGCATCATATATAGTTGGTATATTTTCTAAAGGTAATGATGATAAACCTTCTGATAATTTAACGATTCCAATAATAAATAGGCATAAAAATGGAATCCAACATAAAATTGCTAGACCATAAAGAATTCGATGTATCAACATATCGAATAAGTAAAAAGAAATTAAGAGTAATAAGCTTAATGAATTTAGATAATAGGAATTATATATATTTTATTTTTCAATTTTTTATATTTCATGCTCGAACTAGTTCGAGCATGAAATATAATATAATTGCCATAGTGAAACTGCATTAACGGTTTCAATTTTTTAATAACTTCACGGTTTTGAAGTTATTAAAAAATTGATAATAATTAATTTAACAAGTAAATAATTATAATTAATATATACTTAAAATGATACATTATATTAAATCCAATTTATTTGATATCTTGAATAATTTAGATACACATAAAAAATATTATATTATTCATTCGTGTAATTGTATGGCTAAATGGGGCGCTGGTTTTGCCCTTAAATTAAAACAGCTATTTCCTGAATCATATGAAATATATAAACAATCATGTAATAGTGATAAAATTGGTTCTGCCCTAATTATTTCGACAAAATATGATAATGTTTTTATTGTTTGTCTATTTGTTAGTAATAAATATGGATATTTGAAAGATGAACCGACTAAAATATTATTAAACACACAAATTAGTATTAATGATATGATGACAAAAATAGATTTACAAAATGCTATTTTATGTTCCCCAAAAATAAATAGTGGATTATTTAATGTTCCATGGATTGAAACAGAAGAATTAATAACAAAAAATATAATAATAAAAAATATTGATTGGTTTGTTTATGTGTTATAAATTTATTCTTAATTAATTTTTTGATGGTTTTTTAGTTGGTTTTTTTAATAGTTTTTTGATTGGTTTTTTGATTGCTTTTTTTGATGATTTTTTCGATGATTTTTTGATTGGTTTTTTGATTGCTTTTTTACCAGTAAAATAATTTGGATCTTGACATCGTTTTAATTTACTATTTCCATAACAATCATCAACATCATCATGAAATTTAATAGATGACATAATATAATATAATAAAATAAAAAATAAATTTAGTTTTTTTTTTGACATAACATATATTTACACAAAAATTTTTTTCCAAAATTGGTATATTGTTTCCATGATTCAATATTTAATTTACAATTATCGCATATTTTTTTATCTTCTTTTAATTGTTGAGTGATTGATTTATTCATATCTTCATCGTTGATATATGAATTTTTATTAACTTTTATTATTTGTCTAAATATATACTGTTTTAATTTTTTATTAATATTTGTTAATTGTGATTTATAATTTGATATTTTTGTATCTTTTTGATTGATTTCATTTATTAATGTCGAAATTTTTTTCTCTAATTCTTGATTTTGAAATTTAATTACTAATGGAACATTTGAATATATCCATTCGAATGTTACTAATATTTTTGAATGTTTATATGATTTTTGTGACTTAATCCATTTTCCAGCATTATGATATGCATAAATATAATCTAACTCATTTAATTTTTTCTTATTCACAATCGTTCTTGGACTATTTTTAATATCTCCAAAATATAATGGATCTATTTTAATCAAATCATCAATACAACAATATTTAGTATCATCAATAATAATATAATTATCAAGAGACATATTATTTTAACATATATTCAATCATTTCAATTATTAACAGTTAGTATTTCAAATTTTTTTATATTTAACAATACTATTTGCCATACATATTATTATCAATATTGATACTCAAATTAATCATACAATCAACACAATTATCCTGATCTGTTGAATAATGCAAATTACAACAGTGATTATTGCATTTATTACATACAAAATTCGAACATGCATGACAAAAATAACATTGGTTTTCTTTTTTTGGATTTATTGGTATCGTATCAAATATTTTATTACATTTATTAATATGATTACAATGACAATCACTACAAAATTGTTTTAAACAATCACAACATTCTTTTAAATGTTTACCACAAAAATTATTTGAACAGTTGTCACATTTACTACATTCCATATCAAAATATATATTTTTATTAGATCTACATGTTTCACATAAAATAAATTTTTTATAACAATTTTCACATAAAATTAATGGAACGACACAATAATTCGCGACAGCATATACTGGATTATTACTTATTGATGAACATATTGAACAAATATTCATTCGATGACTTTTTATATTATTAACTACATATGTATTTATATTTAATATTTTTAGTATTAGTTATAAATTATAAAAAATTGAAACCGCATGTGTTTTTTGTTATGATTTGTTATAAAAATATGATGAAAATACGTCGAAAATGCATTTTCATCATATTTTTATAACAAATCATATTAATATTGACTATAACAAATAAATGAAATAAAAAAGGTAGCACTTGAACAAAATCCAAATGCAAAAAGATATATAAATAATTAAAAAAATTTTAATTCTTTTGGTGACGTTTAATTAACATTTTTTTAATAATTTCATTTTGTCTATCTAATTCAATGCTTGTATCTTGTATTTTTTGTTTAAGTTCACTATATGGATTAAATGTTTTTTCGATTAATAAGTCGTTTTGAATAATATTTTGAATTTTACGATAAAATTGTTTAGCGACTTCCAATGTAGCAATTTTATCTTGAACATGCATTGTTTTTACAGCATTATTATAATCTAATATTATTTTCTCAACCTCATCTATTAATTTATTTTTATCACAACAATTCGAACATATTAGTTCTGTTCTACATTTATCTAATGTCAAAAATATTTGAATCGTATAATTATCTTGTTGCTTATAATAACTCATTTTCGTAATACAATTTAAATCAAATAATACATGTATGATTTAAATTATTCAATTTTTTAATATCCATTTATAAAATTTAGATTTAATATTTTCACCATCAAGATAAACTAATATTATATGTTTATTTGTACCATCATTAATTATTGGTATAATTGTATCCTTCGTTTGTTCGTCATTTATTATTGTTATTGTCTTGATATTTGTCGAATTTAGTTTATTAAATGGTAAAATTAAATGTAAGCTATTACGTTGTAAAACTGTTGTGATTATGTTGATATTTTCTTGATTAACTTTAGTAAGATCAAAATTATAGTACACATTATTATAATATAATTGGGTATCAATATAATACGTTTTAGTATCACCAACATCACAAATAAATGGATTATTTTCATTATTGTCGCTCATGTTCCATAATTTTTTTGACAATTTTTTTGATAATCTTTTTAACAATACATTTAATATTCTACGTATTTGTTCATCACGATATATTATTGACATTTATATTATATTAGTACATATTATTAAATCAATTTAATAAATCAATATAAATATAATTTACACAGATTCATATTAATAATAAAAATTACTTATGTTTGGATATATTAAAAAAATGTTTAGCTATTTGTTGTGTAGGAAAAAAAAAATTCATCAAATAAACATACGTGCTGAATTAAATAATTTTATTAATGATGAAAATTATTTTAATATGATACGACAATTATTAGTCTCACAAGGAAATATACCTTTAGACTCTGATATTACAAAAGCTAAAATTTTATTAACACAAATTGCAAATAATAGACAATTTAACAAACATCTTAACGAATTAATTAATGATGTTATGAATATTATTGAAAAAACAGATCTACAAAATTTACGATAATTATTTACACTTTATCATTTTAATTCTTTTCTGTCTTTATTTAATTCTTTTTCTTTTCGTTTTTCACAACTTTTATTTCTTTCTTTTTCTTTTTCTTTTCGTTTTTTGCTTAGTTTTAATTCTCTTATTTTATCCATTTCAATTTGTTGATTTTTTTTTAATATTTTATAAACAATATGTTCAATATGTTTATCTTGTGATTGTTGATTTTCTTTAATATATGAATCAATTATTTTTTTTATTTCAGTAATCAATTCATTACTTAAATTTAATTTTGGTTCATGTTGTTCGTTAATTGGTTCAATAATAAATCCATTAGTTGATTTAATTGATTCAATATTTAATAATATTTCACTTTTTATTGGAAAGTCAGTAATAATTTTGTTGCTTAAAATTATTGTTTCTTGTTTGAGTTGTTCATTAATTGGTTTAGATTCAATAGTTAGTTTTGACATTTATTATAACATAACGATTTAATTTTTATATATTTTTATAATTCCACACTAATATTGATAAAAAAGTGTAAGAACTCAATGAATTTCAATTTTTTGTTACCATGAAATAACATTGTTATGATAATTATTTAATATGAATAATAATATAATATATAAATAATAATTTCATTATTATAAGTAATGAAACACAATTTCGTTGTTATCGAAGATATTGTCGATTTTTCTAAAAAACAATTTGACAAAATACATAGACTATTTAGTATCGCGAAAAAGAAAAATAAATTTATTAGATTTGATGATGCATATATTACAGTTACACATATTAATATTGTCGATGGTTGTTGTCATAGTTGTAAAATTAATTGGAAAGAAATACAAGTTAATGGATTAATTTTTAATAGTGGCGATTTTAAAACACCACATAATTATGTTGCACAAATTACTCCATCTGGATTATTATGTAAATGTGATTCACATTATGAAACAGTAATTAAAGAGTATCCAAAATTATTTAATTTAGATGGCGGTCCTATTGAATTAATATTTGATGGATTTGTTGAAAATACACAATATTGTGTATACCATCGATATTTATTTGATGGATCATTTAATTTAACAGATAGTTGTGTCGATATGAAAAATTACAAAATTTTAAGATCAAAAAAATTTAAAAACAATATTCAAAAAAATATGTTTAATGACATCATACCAATTAAATATAAACAAATATCCAAAAAAGATGATTATAATGAATTTGATATGATTAAAGAACTTGATGAATTAAATTCACAAACAAAATGTGTTAGATATTTACAAAATGATTATCATAGTGATATATTTGTTGTTGATAAAAAATATACAAATATTATTGTACAAAAAAAATTAAATGATTTATATAAAATTATTGGTGTTTCTCCAACTATAAATAAAAATTTAATTAAAAAATTAAAAACTAATTGTGTGTTAACAAAACATGAGCTATTAGATTTAATAAATACTATTTATATTATATAAACAGTAATATTGACTAAATTTTTCATAAACTATATTTACCAAAATAATAGTCAAAATGTGAGCAATATTTTTCCTTAGATTTATCTTTTAATTCTTCAAAAAGCGCATGTTCAAGTAGTATATTTTTTTTAAATGCAATTTCGTACTCATTTTCACATTTAATATTGTATAATATTTTGATTATTTTTTGTTTATCAATAGCAATGTTGTTTTGTCTAAAAAATAATTTTAATAATGATATCGTGATATATTGCTTGACTTAATAAATATGTCAAATCATTTATATATTTATTTCCTTGTATTCCATTCGTGTTACTCACTCCAACAAGTTCGCGTTGTTCACTGACGTTCACAACTTGCCCTTGTATTCCATTCGTGTTACTCACTCCAACAAGTCCATAATTTTCGCTTACGCTCAAATTATTCTCTTGTATTCCACATTTGTTTTTTGTTATAAAATGAATATTATTACCTAATTTCGTTAAATATTTTTCTACTAATTCATAATCATTATTTGGAATTGCAATATGAATTATATTTTCAATTGTAACCTTTTCCATTTTAATATGAAATATGAAATATTTTTTTAAATTATATTTAAATTTACCAATACTTTACAATAAATATGTTTTTGGTAATAATAATATTAATAGTCACATGATGTTTGCTATCATTATTTGTTTAATTATACCCCTAGCATATCGCATATAAAAATTGTTATTTGTGGTTTAATTCGTATATTTTTATGTTTTATAAAAATATTATTAAAAAAATTAATATTGTTGCGTTAAGGAAATTAGCAATATCGAAACAAATATTTTATAAGCTATTTATTATAATTAATTAAACATAAGTAGCATATAATATAACTACGCGATGGGTCATTTTATTATCCATCTGATGAAACATATTTATTTATTTTTACATCAGATGGATAATAAAATGACCCATCGCGTAGTTATATTATTAATCGTGTTTTGATATTTATATTATTTATGGTTTAAAAAACATATATTACTCTCATTTGATTTCCTTAACGCACTAATATTGTAAAAAAATTGAAAAAAAATTTTCGTGGTTATATTGTTTATTTATTAAATATCATAAATGATCATCAACGTCAAAACGATAACTTCGAGCCATATTTTTGATTGTTCTGAACATGATACAATTGCTGATTTAAAATCTAAAATATCACATACGATTCATCTTTATGATATTACTTTGTGCCATAACGGGAAAATATTAAGAGATTTTGAATTAGTTACATCATTAAATTTAGACCCAGATGATTATATAGCTATTGTGTTAATTGGATACACAAGAAAACTTGATATTCCTGAAAATTGGAATTGTCTAATTTGTACTGAAAGACAAACAACTATTGTTTTTAATCCATGCGGACATTTTGCGATATGTGAAAAATGTTGTAAATTTATTACACGATGTCCTATTTGTAGATCTCATATAGATAAATATATGTACACTGAAAGAGCACAATCATATCAAATATTTGATAAATGTGCAAATTGTAAAACAAATTCAATAAACACAATATTTATGCCATGTTTACATCATCTATTTTGTAAAAAATGTGCTATGGATTTAAAAAAATGTTGGATATGTGAATGTGATAGAGATGAATTTTGTGTAGCATATAACAGCCATATTTAAATTAATTTAACATATGTGTATCATATTTGGGTTCTTCGATATTTTCTAAAGAACCAGTTTTTACACCCAATACTAATTTAATAAAAAATTGACTTGTACGCTTGACAAATTCAGGAATGAAAGTTATAATCGTACTAATTTTTTGTTTTAATGTTACAACTTCTGTTTGTACATTATTTATGTGTGTATTATTATCACTAATTAAAGTTTTGATTGTTGTGTTTTCTGTTTTTAATTCTTGAATGTTTTGTTGTAAATTTTGTGTTTGAATATTATTATTTGTAATTGTTTGGTTCGCAGTATTTAGCGATTGTTTAAGACTATTAATTTCATTATTTAGATTATTAATTTGTATACCCGATTGCGTGATTTGATTCGTTAAATTTGTAATTAATTTTTCCATATTAGCAAAATTTTGATTACACATTGTCATATTATTTTTATAAGGATCATATGTTGTAACTGTCCCATAAATAGGTAGAATTTCCATAACATATTCTTTAATTACAGTTGTGTTAATGAATGGATCACAAATTACTAATTTGTTCATTTTTCGTTTTGTAATATACAAATTTAATTATAAGCAAACATATGCATAAATATTTTCAATTTTTTATTTATTAAGTTTGTATGCATGCGAACGATCAATATAAAATAATTATTATAATAAATGGTTGTAATTTTAAAAAAAAATTGCGTTTATAACTCATTAGTTTGTTGATTTATACAATATATTAGTAATATAAATAACAATATGAATAATAATATTAATATTGATCTTGATACCAAAGATATATTAGATATTAGTGATTTGTTAAATGTCATATATAACAATTTTAAAAAATATGGTCCTGAACTAGTTAGAAATATTGATTACGAAATTAATGGAGATATTAATTATAAAATTGAATATGATGAAAAATTAGAAGATTTTATAGAAAATTATTATTGTCAAGGTTTTGTATGTGAATATTACGAAGGATTTATATTTAGAGATAATCATGGAAGTTATTATATTGAAGAAAATCCATTATTATTTAGTCAATTTATTGATTTTAAACATTTTAATCATATTGGTGACGAATATTTAACTGTTCCAGATGATAACGAAAAAATTATTGATAAATATAAATGTGTCACAAATATATTCGATACAGTAACATTCAAATCAAACAAAAAATCATATAAAATTATTGACGATGTAATTATAAGTATAAATTAATTTAAAAGATGTGTATCATATTTAGGTTCTTCGATACTTTCTAATGAATTTGTTTTAACACCGACAACTAATTTAACAAAAAATTGGCTGGTGCGTTTAACAAATTCAGGAATGAAAGTTATAATCGTTGCAATTTTTTGTCTTAATGTTACAACTTCAGTTTGGACATTTGTTATATTAATATTATTATCATTAATTAAAGTTCTAAGCGTATTATTATCTGTTGTCAATGTTTGAATTCTTTGTTGTAAATTTTGTGTTTGTGTATTATTGTTCGTAATTGTTTGATTTGCAGTATTAAGTGATTGTTTTAGGCTATTAATTTCATTATTAAGATTATTAATTTGTGTATTTGATTGCGTGATTTGGTTTGTTAAATTATTCATTGTTGAATCGATTCTTGCCATCATTGTATCCATTTTGATAAAATTTTGATTACAAATTTTTGTATTGTTAATATATGGAACATATGATGGTGTTTGAAAACTTCCCTGACCATCATAATGATATGTTATTGTTGTTATCATATTAACTGGATCACAAACAGCTAATTGATTCATCTTTTCGTTTTATAATATTAAATTATAGGAATGTACATGAATTTTAATTTTCAATTTTTTGTTTATTAAGTTTGCAAACTTAATAAATAAAATAATTAGAATGATTTTATGAGATTACAATTTTTTGTTTATTAAGTTTGCAAACTTAATAAATAAAATCATACTAATGATTTTATGAGATTACAATTTTTTGTTTATTAAGTTTGCAAACTTAATAAATAAAATCATACTAATGATTTTATGAGATTACAATTTTTTGTTTATTAAGTTTGCATGTATACAAACTATTAACATAATAAGTTGGAACATGTGTTATAAATTAAATTTTTTTAAATATTTATTAAATAACCATCACTATACAATATTATTATAATTTGTCAACATATGCGTGTCATATTCTAATTCTTCAATATCTTCTAAAGAACCTGTTTTAATTTTTAATAATAATTTAACAAAAAATTGGCTTGTACGTTTTACAAATTCAGGAATAAAACTAATAAGCGTTCCAATTTTTTCTCCTAATGTTACGACTTCTGTTTGTACATTTGTTATATGAGTATTGTTATCATTAATTAAATTTCTAAGTACATTATTATCATTCGTTAATGTTTGAATATTTTGTTGCATATTTTGCATTTGTGTGTTATTATTTATAATCGTTTGATTGGTATTATTTAGCGATTGTTTTAAACTATTGATTTCATTATTAAGATTATTAATTTGTGTATTTGATTGCACAAGTTGATTTGTTAAATTCGTCATTAATGTATCAATTTTAACAAAATTTTGATTACAAATTATTGTATTATTTTTATAAGGTTCATATACTGATATCGTTAGAGGTGGTTCAAACCATACTGGACTACTAATTTGTTTATTAATGTATGGTAAATCAGTTACAACTAATTGATTCATCTTTTGTTTCGTAATATCAATTATTAATTATAAACAACATATACATAAATAAATTCAATTTTTTATTTAATGATCGAATATGTTCGATCATTAAATAAAATAATTGGGTGCAGCCATTAGGCAAATTCAATTTATTAAATAAAAAAATAGTCAAGTAATTTTAATATGTAAATTTTTGAGCATGTGGTTTATAACGAATACAACTAAATTTAAATTCAAATGAACTTTGTTCTCTTGGCATATCACATACAATTTTATCAAAATATAATTTCATATCAATAATTAGTTCTTTTTTTTCGTTATAAATATGTAACGTATTAAAAGTTGTATCACTACTTTTTTTAATATATTTCAACCAACAAATTGCAAGACTATTTACATAAAATTCAATATTTTTAGATTGATTTATGATTGGATTAATATTTTAAAACCGGATATTGCTAACGTTTGTGTTCAAATAAAAATATTTTGCATTTGGAATGGTTCTAAATATATCACAAAATTGATGAAATTCTGATGGAATATTTTTATGACTTAACATAATTGGTTCACCAAAAATATCTTTTGTCGCATATTTAATATTCGTATTATCTGTATCAAAGTTTGTGTCATCAAATTTATTCATGATCATATCAATCAATATTTTTTTATCAATTGTTGATAATCTTTGATCAATATTTAAACAAGTAATATAATGTTCACAAAATAGCTCAAAATCATCATAATTAAAAGTAAAATCTTTTGTCATATATCTCAAAATATTATAACTATTACTAATATTTGTGATATTTGATACAGTATTTAGAGGTATATTATTTATAACAGATAATTTATTAATTAATGAATTTAAACAATATGGTGATCCAGTATTCGCATTTTTAATATATTTAGAAAGTATGTTAAATAATAATTTTCCGGATTCATCAAATGAATGAGTCAAATTAAACATGAACCAAATAATATTGTTTGACATATGTGGATAACAAAATTTATAATTTTGTAATAACATAACATTATCATAAAAAGTATCGAAATCAATTATACACGAGCTCAAATATTTATAATAAAATTTAATACATTTGAGTCTTGACATTAATAAAATATCAATAAAAGGTTCATTAATTTTATCATTTAACCATAAAATTACTTTATCCATACTTTGAACAGATGCTAAAAATTTTTCATCATTCGTACTTATATATTTAAGCGAGTTAACAAAAATAATACGTTTAAATAATCTATTGGCACGATCTTTAAGAATTGGAAGTTTAGCAAGAATTTGTTCAAAATATGTCAAAATGGATGATTCCATTTGAATTACAATTAAATAATTATTAAATAATGCGATTAATGGTCGGCGAACAAAAAATGAAATATTAAATTTGTCCATAATTGTTGTAAATTTATTTCTCAAATCAACAACACATTGTGATTCATTTTTGTCTTCATCTTCAATTTGTTCATTATTATTTATTTTTTTATTTTGATGAAGTTCATTTTCATTATTTGTTTCGCTCGAATGTTTATTATGAATAGTTGTCATTATGTGTTTATTATGGATTGATATATATGAATATTTAATATTTTAATTTTCAATTTTTTATCAATATTAGTGCGTTAAGGAAATCAAATGAGAGTAATATATGTTTTTTAAACCATAAATAATATAAATATCAAAACACGATTAATAATATAACTACGCGATGGGTCATTTTATTATCCATCTGATGTAAAAATAAATAAATATGTTTCATCAGATGGATAATAAAATGACCCATCGCGTAGTTATATTATATGCTACTTATGTTTAATTAATTATAATAAATAGCTTATAAAATATTTGTTTCGATATTGCTAATTTCCTTAACGCAACAATATTAATTTTTTATTTATTAACTTCATGAAAAAATTGAAAATTAAAAATATTAAATAATCATATATAAATTTGATTAATTATAATGTTTTGATTCAATTATCAAATATGGAAAATCTTGAATTATTTGAAAATTTACGAATTTTTTTGACTGATGAAAATGGACATTTTAATGGAGAATGCAAATTTAAACCTGAATTGGTTGATGGTTCTTTTTTAATTAATATTTATAACAAATATGGATTCAATAAATTAAAAGAAATTATTGGTTATCATATGATTAATCATCAACACAATTTATTACAGGTAACCACTAATTATGATACAAATAAATTAATTGAATATTTAAAAATTGGATGTCGACTTGCACTTTATAATTATGAAAATTATTTTTCTTTTTTAGAAGTGCATCCATTTTTTCATACTAGCAAAAAATATAGTATCGTTTTAGAATATTTTATTAATAATTATGAGACTTATGCAATTGAATATTTGATTGAACATATGAGTCGTAGCGCTAGTCGTGAAAAAATTATTTATAATCATATTAACAATACATTTTCATATGCAGAAGACTTTGCAGATTATAACCATGTTATTATTATGACAATATTAAAAGTTATGTTTGAGAATTTTAATGAAAAATCATTTGACAACTGTAAATTTATTATCGATAAGTATTCAAAATATGAATGGTATCAATGGAAAGATATGTTTTTAGTATTGTATGTTTTAGGTAGGAAAACTAATAATATTTTATTAATCAAGTATGTTATTTCTAAACAAAGTATTGATTTTAATAAATTAGAAACAATATATTCTCATTTTGAAACTATTTATTAATATTGTTGAACATGAGGACTTATTTTTTTATAAATATTTATTCAATAAAATTTTCTGCAATAAATAGTTAAATTATGGTATTGATTATCTTGATTATATTGACCATCTTGTTTAATTTTTGGAATATTACGAATCATATTTTTTGTATCATTAAAATTATAATCCATTTTAATATGTGAAAAAAATTGATCTGCAGTAATTTTCGCGAAATATTCTGGATGATATGCTATTCGATATAGAATTGTAAGTATAATTTTATGCGAAAATCCCTTTAATTTACTATTTTTGAATATTTGTTCGAATATTTGTTCCATAATTATACTATTTATAACAATATCAATAGTATAATAAAATATATTTTCAGTTTTTTATACTTTATGATCGAACAACGTTCATACATAAAATATAAAATAATTGTCATAGTATATTGGTTATTGATGTAATTTAATATATTAAAATGCTTTGATAGAACGTGGATGATGACAATATTTACATCCGACAACTTCGCATTTAATACCATTAGAACAACTATGTTTAAATGGACAATTTCCATTCAAACATGATGAACCATGTGGACACATTATTTTATCACCATGAATATCATATGCAGAACAAATTCCATGTGGATGTTTATGATTGCATTCAACATGACGAAGTATGTTTAAATTATAATTTCGAACTTTATTTTTTATTTCTTGAACATGTTTTTCAAGTTCAATTTTTTCTTTTTCTCTTTTTTCTTTTCGAAATTGATTACCTTCATTCATGCGTTGTTGTGCTAATTTTAACTCTTTATCAATTCCTTCATTTTTCGTTTTAATATTAGCTAATTCTTCATGTTGATTATGAAAATGAAAATGAAACGTACTAAAATTATTAAAAAATTTTGGCATACGAATGTTTGATGTATTTTGCATGTTGATAATAATTATATTAAATATATGACATATATACATTAATAAATTCAATTTTTTTATTTATTAAGTTTGCATGTATGCAAACTTAATAAATAAAAAAATGTGTGCAGCCATTAGGCAAATTCAATTTTTTAATTTACAAAAAGTTGACAATTTAATATTATTACAATTAATTAAACATATAAAAAAATTGAATTTATTAATATCAATATGTATCATATAATGATAATTATTAAACGATCTTAAAAACAATGAACCAACTAATTATTAGTAATCCATCTGTACAAAAATTAGATAATATTTCGACTTGTCCAAAATGTTCTATAAGACCATTTACAAATCCAATTATAATACGAAGACACCAAATAAATTGTCCATACACATCATTTGATCCTTATAAAAATAATATGACGATGTGTAACCAAAATTTTAATAGAGTTGAAATGATTAATAATAATTTAAAAAATCAAATTGAACAATCAAATGCACAAATTGTTAATCTAAATTCAAAAATAGACAGACTTGAACAAATAATTTCAAACAATAATACACAAATGCAAAATATACAACAAAATATTCAAGTATTAATAACAGATAATAATATATTAAAAAATTTAATTAATAAAAATAATGATCATATTGATGTTGTTCAAAAAGAAATCGTTACATTAAATCAAAAATTTGGTAAAATTATTAATTTCATTCCAGAATTCGTCAAACGTACGAGTCAATTTTTTGTTAAATTAGTTGTTGGCATTAATACTAAAACATTAGGAGATATTGGAGAATTTGATTATGATACGCATATGTTAAATTAATTTAAATTTTTTTGCTTCCACCAACATATAATGAAGTTAATTTAATTAAATATTTAATTCCTTCATCAGTTATATTTTCATTATCGCATATATTTAAAGATATTAATTTTGTCAAATATTTGATTCCTTTATTTGTTATATTTGTATTACGACAAAAATTTAAACGAGTTAAATTTGTTAAATTTTTAATTCCTTCGTCTGTTATTTTTACACTCCAACCTAAATTTATTTGAATTAATTTGGTCAAATTCTTAATTCCTCCATCAGTTATATTCTCACAATCACCTATATTTAATTTATTTAAATTTGTTAAATTTTTAAATCCTTCATCTGTTATATTTTCACAAGATCCTAAATCTAAATAAGTTAATTTAGTTAATTTCTTTATTCCTTCGTTTGTTATCTTCGTATTTAAACGCAATTTTAATTTTGTTAAATTTATTAAATTTTTTATCCCACCATCCGTTATAAGTTCGTTACAATATAATTTAATTAAGTTTGTTAAATCTTTAATTCCTTCGTCTGTTATATTTTTATTCCAACCTAAATTTAATAAAGTTAGACTTGTTAAATGTTTAATTTCTTTGTTTGTTATATTTTTATTACCTCCTAAAAATAGACTGGTTAAATTTGTTAAATTTTTAATTCCGTCATATGTTATATTTGTATTTAAACGTAAGTCAGTTAAATTATTTAAATATTTAATTCCTTCATCTGTTATTTTTTCATTCAGACATAAATTTAAAGAAGTTAAATTTGTTAAATATTTTACTCCTTCATCTGTTATGTTATTGTTAAGATCTAAATTTAAAGAAGTTAAATTTGTTAAGCGTTTAATTCCTTCATCTGTTATATATGTGTTCCCATCTAATTTTAAGTCTGTCAAATTTGTTAAATGTTTAATTATTTCATCTGTAATATCAACATTATTAATATTTTTAATTTTTGTCATTTGTATGATATCATAAAATATTAATTCACTTTTATAATTTACTTCATGATTTAGGAAAATTATTTTTTGATATGTTTTTAGATTGTATTTTGATGTTTGCGATAATTTAAATAAAGTTGATAAATCACATTCATTATTTATTAACTGTTGTATCTCTTCAGGCAGCCGATACATTGTTGTTATTTATATGTTTGTATATATTTGTAATTATAATTTGTGTTATTTTCAATTTTTATATTTCATTATGATATTTAAAATACATTTAAAAATTAATTAATCCTATCAATTCTTTAATACCTAATCTATATTTTTTATGTTTAACATTTTTATCTTTCGGAATAATTTTAATTAAATTTGTCAACATGTGTAAATTGCATTTATTAGTTAAACATTCAACTTTAAATTTGAATATAATTAAACGGAAACCAAATAATTCACATATATTTTTGTTATAATTTGTTTTTATTAAATATATATGTTTCTTTAAATGTGGGTTGGTCATGTTAATTAATTTATCGAATTACAAATGTTCATTCTTTTTTACTATTTTTGTTTATAATATAAGCGACATTTGTAATTCGATAAGTTAAATAACAAAAAAAACGAATTAAATTAAAATAAAATTAATAAAATTAGCGTCGACAGTAAATTTATAAAATTTTTCCGCAACACTTTTTTTATTTATAAATTTGACTATTCTTGTATTAATAATTTTAACACCATAATTATCAAAAATAGTATTAACTGTGCCCATAAAACTTTTAACAGTATTAATTTTTTTTTTAGATAATCCAAATAACTGACAATTATATTTATTAAACCAAGTTGTTTTTAATGTCTCGATAATTTTTTCGATTTCTTCTTTGCTTATTTTTTTGTCACCTTTTTTTATATCTTCTAAATTAAATCCTAATGTGTCGATTAAATTTAAAAGAACTGTCTTTTGTTCTAATTTTTTAATCTGTGTAAATTTAAATTTATAATCTTCATCAAAAGTAATATTTTCGTGATCTTCATTTTTAAATAAATATTTTATATTTGAAACGACATGTAATTTTCTGTAATATTTTTTCATAAAATCTTCATCAATAATTTCAGCACCAATTATTTTTTTATATGTAAATCGTTCCATTTTAATTTTATCTTCATGTGTTAGTTTCGATGCATTTTGTTTAATTAATAGCTCATCAAATTCACTTTGATCTATATCTTGAGCCGATATTATTTCTGTCTGTATTATTGATGTATGTTTAACTTTTATTTGATTTTCATTAATAACAATATCTTTGTCAAGTTCATATGTATGTGATTTATATTTCATTAAATTTAATAATATTGGCATAAAATAAGCACTATTCTTGTTTTCTTTTTCTAACAGATTATAAATTAATATTTCATTAAATAAACTATTTTCATATTGTATTTCAGCTTTTTTAGTTTCAGGATTGATTATAATTTTTCGTTTATTATATTTATTATATATTGTCATAAAATATTGTTTAACTTCCGAATATGTGTAATGATAAGCATATTCATAAAATGGAATATGATTGAGATAAATCATTATGTTGTTATTTTTTAAATCTCGAATTCTAGCACACATTTGTAAAAGTCCACGTTGAGAAGTTGATTTGTTACTCAAAACACAATACATTTTATCAAAATATTTTTTATTAAAATCAACACCAGATTCTATCGTTGGTGAATATATAACTAAATCAAATTGTGCCCAATAATCATTTACATTTATAAGAGTTTTAAATTGGTCATCATCAGATTCCGATGTATAAACACATGCTTTATATTTTTCTTTATACGTAACATAATATCTTAAACACACTTCAGAACTCATTCCTACTATTACTATTTTCTTACCATTTTTAAGATCATCATCAATTTCTTTGTCAAATTTGGATTCATTATTAGTAAAAATAAAATGTTTTGGCGATTTTGGAAAAATATTTTCGACAAAAATAAATGAACCGATATCTTTAATAAATGTCAAAGCTCTATTACTTATATCACCATCTAGCATAATACATTTTTTAGAATTATGAACGATACCAATCATATAATCGAAAATTTCTTCTTTATCTTTTAATGTATCAGCATTAAAATGATTTAATGTACTTTCTATTTCGTCAAATATTACAAGATCATATGATGGAATTTCAAATGTTTCATTGCTAATAATTTTAAGTAAAGAATCTATTTGACAAATAAATCGATCTGCTGTAAAATTGCGATCTGTGTATTTTTCAAATTGGAGTTCATAAAACGAACCATAAATATTATTGCTTAATGTTTTACGGTATGAAATATATAATACACGCTTAAGATCATATTCACGAATCAATTTAATTAGTAATTGAGTTTTGCCAGTTCCATATGGAGATTTAATAACAAAACTTTTGTTGATTAGATCCAATTATCAATTAAATAACTAACAAAACAAGATTTTTCATTTTAATTATGTATTGTTTAATTACATTCATATTTAAATATGAATGTAATTAAACAGAAACCAAGAAACCAAGAAACCAATTAAAAAAAAGTTATTTATGTAAATTTTTAATATAAATTTAAAATTTTTATTTTATTTTTATAAATAACTTTTTTTAATTGATTTTTTGGTTTCTTGGTTCCTATTTATATAGTTATAATTTATAAATCAATTAGTTCTTTCAATTCTTTAATACCTAATCTATATTTTTTATGTTTTAAAGTTTTGTCACGAGGTTCAACATTAATTAGTTTGGTTAATATCATGCCTATTTTAATAGTCGACATATGCAAATCACATTCATTTATTAAATAATCAATAATTTTTTTTGTCTCAACATAATCATTTAAATTATTCGTAATTTCATATTTTTCATTTAATTTTTCTAAAAATAATGTATTTTCATCTTTTATCCATTCTTTAGTTTCTTGAGTTACACATTTTGGTTCTGTTATTGATCCACCTATATATTTTTCATATTGTTGTAAACTATTATATGTATCGGTCATAACATAAAATAAAGCATCTTTATATTCGTTTGTCTGAAATTTAATTTTTATTTCCGGATCAGCTAATTTTTCGTCTGGATTTATTGGATTTCGAACAAAACGCAGTTTATATCTAATAAACCTGACACGCTCATTAACACCAGAGTCCATAGGAGTTATTGGGGGCACATCATTTGCAAGTTCAAACATTGTTGATCTATTAATAAAATTATGTTGGGATTCATAATTACCTCTAATTTTCATTCCATCAGATCCTGATGATAAAGCTTTTAATAAGTTCCCGTCAATACCTTTATTATTAGTAACACGACATTCATTACTGAATGCAATTCTGACACCGATTAAATCTTTAATCCAAGCTAATTTTTTTGATTCGTCTTGTGAATTTTGGTTATATAACAAATTATTCGCATCAAATTCGTCAATATAACCACCAAAAGCATTACGAAAAGCATTAACTAAAACACCTTTTCCACTATTGCTTTGTCCGACGGAAAACAAAAATTTTTTTCGATAATAATCACCAAACAAAGCCATACATAAACTTTTTTTTAAATAAATTCCAGATTCATATCCTTCAACATCGTTAAAAGCAACGACAAATAAAATATCATGAATTTTTTTAATTAAATTTTCATCTCTATTTATAGGATAATTTCTGTTTATTCGTTTAATAAAAATAATGTCATTATTAAATCCTTTCGTGAATGTATTGGTCACAAAATCATAAATACCATCAGCAAACAATAATTTACCTAATGACGAATCAATATTTTTTGTAATAAAATTTGTATCTTCTAATAAAGATGTTAACCATTTTTTCATATTCATAACATTTTTTTCTATTCCGCCATAATTTATTAATTTTCCGGTTTCTGGATCATGAAATATAAGATCGTTTTTAAATTTATTGACACAAATTCTGAATGCTATTTCATTATTTTCCCATAATCCTATTTGCTCATTAAAGTAATATACATCTTCGTTATCTCTAACAATATTTTTTCCCATTAAATTAATAAATTTTTTTGCAGCATAAACATCATCAATGACTGATTTAAATTCTTGTTTAAACTTAAAATTATGTTCAAATGGTTTATTAATTAGCTTAATTTTAAATCCTGTTTCTTTGAATATTGCGTCTTCGCCTCCTCTTAATAATAATTCAGGAAAATTAATTTCATTTTCTAATTTTCTAACTTCTAACCCATCATGTATTAGAATATCAACTTGTCTGTTAACAGATTTAAAAAATTCATCCAACACTAATATACATTTTCTTTCTTCAGTTTGTAATATTAATGCGAATAAAGAAGCTTTAGGATTATCTTTTTTCTTAACTAAATTATGATATTCTAAATATTTAACATAACACATATCCATCAGATTTTTTGTTTCAGTTTCAATTAGTTTTAGTCTACTTATATTTCCTTCAGGTTCAATATAATTTTCATCACAATATTCAGAATGAAGCTTAATATTGCCTCCATATGCAACTTTTAAAAAAGCTGTTTTTGCTATTTTTCTATCAGAACTGACTTCTAATAAACATTCATTTCTATGATCACAATAATATTTAACATTGTCAACACATATGCCCCAATCAGTTCCTAATTTTTGCATAAGATTAAAATGCATATTTTCACAATCTATGTCCCAATAATATTTTTCTAATAATGGATTACGAATATCATGTGGGAAAGCTTGTAACCCTTTATTATTTTTAACATATAATCTTCCAAGTTTATTATGTTCACACCCTTTGCCATAATGATAAACAACTTCAACACAATTTCCTTGTTTTCGTCCCTTTTTATAATTTCGCAATTTAATCAACTCATTTTTAGGATATGAATCAATATCACGTAATATTTCTTCCATTACATCTGGATCATATAATTCTTCTTTAACAATATGAAAATCTGAATTTATATTTGACATTTGTTGTTTTTAATATATTAAATCTATACTTTTTTATCGCAATTTTAACCGAAAATAATAATAATTAAAAATTCATAATTATTTGATTTAACGAAAGATCATACGAAAATAATCAATATGGTAATTAAAAATTTAATATCTTTTGATGAAAAAACTTGATTAATTACATATAAAAATTATATAAAGTTAACTTAAAAAAATATTATATATAACACTATTAATAATCATGGAAGAACTAAATAATAAACAAAATTTATTAATAAATAACAAAATTGTTAGATTTAAAAATCTCATTTACAAAGAAGAAAGAAAAGCAATACTTAAAAAAATATTAACAATTATTGGAATTGATAATACAAATAAAATTTTTTATTCACACTTATTAGATGAAAATGAAAATATACAAAAACAAATTATAGATTTAAGTGATGATATTCAAAAATATTTTAAAGTTTCATCATGGGCAGCATTTAAACCTGATATGGTAATCGGAAGACGATATATTTCGATTATTAAAGCGATTTTAAAAGAAATGGATGTTATTTTTATAAGCGTATCACAAAAGATGAGATACAAAAATAAAACAATAAATACAACAATGTATACGATAACAGATAAAGACATATAAAATTAATTGAAGTTTAATGACAATTCCATACAATCCATTAATCTTTTCTGGACTAATTCAGTTTCTGCAATTGTTGGTGATCTTGGCGTATATTCTGTAGTATACCATGAACTAAACGGTCCAGCTACAACCCATCGTCTATGTTTTTTTTCATGTCTGAGTTGATAACTTGAATATAATTGTGGAATATCTTGTGTTAATTTTAATAACTTAACATCTAACACAATTTCATTTTCATTAGTTGCATCTGCTTTAATAATTACTGCGCCAAGTTCTCCTAATTTTGGTGTTAAATTGAAAACCCAATGACAACATTTATATTGTGATCCAGTTATAATAAGGTTAATTTCATTAATTGTCGTTTCAATAAAATCATTCGTCACATTATATTCACTTAACTTGTCAATATAATGTCGCGCATTTTCTGGAGTCAATTGATCTCTTGGTACAATAAATTGTGATGTAATTTGTCTTTTTTGAATTTCAGGTAATTTACTTGGAATTAAATTAGTTACATGTGTTGTGTTTGCTGTAACAAATACTATTTGCCAACCATTATTATCTCCTTTAACTTCTGCATTCATTGTTCGATTTGAATTAGAATTATATATTGCTGCTAATTTAGCTTTTTCATTATATTCAACTGTCGGTGATTCTTTTGTTAATTCGTGGGTTGATAATCTGGTTACTTTTTGTTTAATCAATTCTAAACTATTTAGTTGATTTAATAAAAGGATACTACTATCTAACTCTTGGTTAATTATATCAATATTTTCGCTAACATGTTGTATTTCAACACAATTGTTTTGTAATTGTTCAATACGTTGTTCAACATTATTAGTCGAACAAACGATTTCTTGAGTCATATTTTTAACGGCTTTATTAATTTTTACGAGTCCTTTAATAAATTTAAATTCATTATTATCAAAAACAATTGAACTATTATCATTACAAATAACAAGAGATGTTGAATTATTAATATTTTCATTAGGTATATAATCAATCATATATTCAACTAAACTTAATGTAACATCACATAATGATTTACCGATTTCAGTAGATTTAATAATCGCACTTTGATCGGACGAATTTGTTTGAATAATTGATTGTTCAATCATTTTTATATATTATTTTATATATGAAAATGAGTTAGTAATATTATTTCAATTTTTTATTAATACAAGTACAATAAGAAAATTAGCAACAATTATGTGAAACAAATATTATTAATTATTTATTATAATTAATAAAACTTTTTGTTTTATAAAAAATTGAAAACTTAAATTTGACATAATCTTATCAATATATGTTAGTACAAATGACATTAAAATTAGGAAAAGATTTTAAAGGAATAAAATTATTCAAAATTCTTGATGAAACATTAATTCATAATGGATTTAAATATAAATTAGGTGAAAATATTGATACATTAGAATTTAATCCAACAGGAACATGTCAATGTGGAGGTTTATATTTTGCTGACAGTGAAAATATTATGAAATTTTTAAATTATGGTAAATTAATAGCAACAATTAAATTGGATGATAATGAAATTGTTTATTGTGAAAGAAATAAATATAAAGCACACAAAATATTTATTGAAAAAATTGAAACGTTAAAGAATTTTTTTTCTGATTTGACAGAAAATGAATTATACAAATTTATTAAACAAAATGGACAAGTATTTCAATTTATAACAAAACAAACATATGAATTATGTTTAAAAATTGTCAAACACAATGGTTTATTACTTAAATATATTAAAGATCAAACTCCTGATATATGTTTAGAAGCTGTTAAACAATATGCATTTGCGTTACAATATGTAAAAGAACAAACACCCATATTATGTTTAGAAGCTATTAAACAAAATATAAATACGTTTGAATATATAAAAGATCAAAATCATTATATATGTTTAGAAGCTGTAAAATACAATGGACAAGTTTTGGAATATATTAAAGAACAAACTCCTGATATATGTTTAGAAGCTGTCAAACAAAATGGATTTGCACTTAGATATGTAAAAGAACAAACTCCTGCTATATGTTTAGAAGCGGTTAAACAAAATGGTTTTGCACTTAGATATGTAAAAGAACAAACTCCTAATATATGTTTAGAAGCTGTCAAACAAAATGGTTTTGCACTCCAATTTGTTGAAAATCAAACTCCTGATTTATGTTTTGAAGCTATTAAACGAGATATATCTGTTTTAAAATATATAAAAAATCAAACTTCTGATTTATGTTTTTCAGTCGTTAAACAAGATGGATTTGCGCTTCAATTTGTAGAAAATCAAACTCCTGATTTATGTTTAGAAGCTGTTAAACATAATGGATCAGCACTTCAATATGTTAAAGAACAAACATCTAATATATGTCTAGCAGCTGTTAAAAATAATGGATTAGCACTTCAATATGTTAAAAAGCAAACATATTATATATGTCTAGTAGCCGTCAAACAAAACGGATTTGCGCTTGAATATGTTAAAGACCAAACTAATGATATATGTTTAGAAGCTATTAATCAAAATGGATTAGCGCTTAAATATGTTAAAGAACAAACATCTGATTTATGTTCAGAAGCTATTAATCAAAATAAAGATGCAATTATGTTCGTAAGAAATAAATATTTATTTTATTTAAAAATTTAACATAATATTGTTATGTTATCAATTATAATAATCTTAAATTGCAACTATGTTATGATAATTATATTTATATTTAGTGTGTACACGAATTATAAATATAAAAAATTGAAAACTTAAATTTGACATAATCTTATCAATATATGTTAGTACAAATGACGTTAAAATTAGGAAAAGAGTTTATCAGAACCAAATTATATAAAATTATTGATGAAACATTGATTCATAATGGATTTAAATATAAGCTAGGAGAAAATATTGACACATTAGAATTTAATCCAACAGGAACATGTCAATGTGGCGGTTTATATTTTGCTGATGATGAACATATTATGAAATTTTTAAATTATGGTAAATTAATAGCAACAATTAAATTAGATGATAACGAACCAGTTTATTGTGAAGAAAATAAATATAAAGCACATAAAATAATTATTGAAAAAATTGAGACGTTAAAGAATTTTTTTTCTGATTTGACAAAAAATGAATTATACAAATTTATTAAACAAGACGGACATATACTTAAATATATTAAAAACCAAACACATGCTATATGTTTAGAAGCTGTCAAACAAGATGGATATCTCATTGAATATGTTGAAGACCAAACACATGATATATGTTTAGAAGCTATTAAACGAAATGGATGGACGATTCGATATATTAAAAATCAAACTCATGATTTATGTTTTGAAGCTATTAAAAAAGATGGACATATAATTGAATATGTTAAAGAAAAAACATCTGATATATGTTTAGAAGCTGTTAAACAAGATGGACATTTACTTAAATTTATCAAAAATCAAACTGATGATATATGTTTAGAAGCAGTTAAACAAAATGGATTAGCACTTAAATATGTTGAAAATCAAACACAAATTATCTGTTTAGAAGCTGTTAAACAAAATGGATGGGCTATTGAATATGTTAAAATACAAACTTTTGATATATGTATGGAAGCTGTTAAAGAAAACGGAGTAGCACTTCAATATGTTAAAGAACAAACATATGATTTATGTTTGGAAGCTGTTAAACGAAATGGATTGGCACTTCGAAATGTTAAAAGACAAACATATGATTTATGTTTAGAAGCAGTTAAACAAAATGGATTGGCACTTCGAAATGTTAAAAGACAAACATATGATTTATGTTTAGAAGCCATTAAACAAAATGGATCAGCACTTAACTATGTAGAAAAACAAACACATGATATATATTTAGAAGCTGTTAAACAAAATGGATTAGCACTTGAGTATGTTAAAGAACAAACACCTGAAATATGTTTAGAAGCTGTTAAACAAAATGGATTAGCACTTGAGTATGTTAAAGAACAAACACCTGAAATATGTTTAGAAGCAGTTAAACAAAATGGATTAGCAATTCGATATATAGTAGAACAAACACCTGAAATATGTTTAGAAGCAGTTAAACAAAATGGATTAGCAATTAACTATATTAAAAAACAGACATATGATTTGTGTTTAGAAGCAGTTAAACAAAATGATTTTGCTCTTCAATATGTAAAAGAACAAAAACATGATTTATGTTTAGAAACAATTCGACATAATGGATTATCACTTGATTATATAGAAGAACAAACGCCTGAAATATGTTTAGAAGCAGTTAAACAAAATGGATTATCACTTAAGTATGTCAAAGAACAAACGCCTGAAATATGTTTAGAAGCAGTTAAACAAAATGGATTATCACTTGACTATGTAGAAAAACAAACGCCTGAAATATGTTTAGAAGCTGTTAAACAAAATGGATTGGCACTTAAGTATGTTAAAGAACAAACACATTATATATGTTTAGAAGCTGTTAAACAAAATAAATTGGCATTTGATTTTTTTAAAGAACAAATAATTAATTTATTAAAATAAACACATAATTGTGTTTGTAATATTTATGATTTTTTAAAATTGTGATCATAATATCATAAAAATTGAACAAATTATAAGTTGTATGAGTTAATTGTTATTAAAATTTAATAATAATTAATAATGGATCCAACAAAAAATAATGATTATACGAATGATAACGATACAAGTGATAACGATATGAGTGATGATTCAAGTGATGATAATGGAGATGGAGTAAGTTATAAATATATTTGGTACAGTAGATATATTAACAATATTGCTGATTTTAATTGTATTCCACAAAAATATATATCAAAACAACTAGCAACAAAAGCAGTTAAAAAATTTTGGGGAAATTTAAAATATGTTCCATATGATTTATTATCAAAAAAATTATGTGAAAATGCTTTTAATGCTAATTTTCAAGCAATCAAGGATATACCAAAAAAATATATTACACCGACGATGTGTGATATTGTATTAAATAGGGGAGTGCGTTATGAATTATTAAAATGTCTACCAGAAAAATATTTAACTAAAGAAAATATAATTAAATGTATTAAAAATTCACCATATGATGTGTGCGAAATTCCTTTCGAACATTTAACTATTGAAATGTTTGATGACGCATTTAAAAGAACAAATTCATATGTTTATAAATATTTACCTCAAAAATATAAAACACGAGAAGTTAGGGAATGTGCTCGCAAATACACTGATGCTTTTTGTTTTTTAGATAATTAATATAAACATATATAAATTACAACAATATAATTATATGAATACTTTTGATTGTAATTATAAATTTTATAGAAAAAATTTTGATGAAATTTATAGCTCTTTGGAAAAAATGAATATACTTAAAAAACAAATTAATGATATTTTAACATCAGATATTTGTAACAACAAAAAAATTATTTTTTTTAAAAATATTAACCCAATATTAAATAAAATGAAAGAACCATATTATCAAATAAAAAAAAAATATCATTTCGATGATAATCACGAATTTGGTTATGATTATAAATTTTGTGATATTTGTAACGAAAATTGTCAAATAATAAAATTAAATGATTTGACTAATGTGAATATAACTGAATTTATGAATTGTGAGTTTGTTGGCATCGTTCCAATAATAATTAAAACAAAATTTACTGATATTGATACAACTATAAATAAGCCATCATGTGATTATAATTTTAGTTATAAAATAGATCCGTCACATTGTGAACATTTTATTTATCATGATTTTGAACTCATATTAACAAATATACATGAAGATAAAAATCTTTGGTTCAAAATAAAATATAAAAAATTAGAATATAATATTGATTATGATTATAATGAGACAAATGAATTTATGATAAATTTAAATGATATTTCTGAAGAAGATTTACTTGATAAGTACTATACGACAAATATAATTATTGGAGATTATTATGATTTAGAAATTAATATTCGTGATATTTTAACAAGTATTTTTAAATAACACGTTATGAAGTGTCAATTTATAATTTAACAAATTAATTCATATAAAAAATTGAAACCACTTCGTTATGACAATTATATTATATTTCATATTCGAACAACGTTCGAACATAAAATATAAAAAATTGAAAAAAAAATCATTTGATATATATTAACTTAATAATAATTAAAATGGAAAAAACAATACAACACCTTGAATTTATTAAATCAAAATTTATGAAAAAAATTGATTTGTCAATTTTTGGTATTAATACTACGATTGATGATTTTTTTAATTGTACTAAATATGAATGTGATCAAAATCATATAGATGTATTATATGATTTTTTTGAATTTATTGATAAAATTAAAAAACAATCAGAAATTAAAATAAATGACGTAAATGAAATACGAAAAATTGAATATCATCCACTTTTGAATTTTAATGGATTGGATAGTATTTTAAGTGGTTTGGATAGTATTTTAAGTGGTTTGGCATTTGTATATGCATTTAGACATAAAAATATTATTGATAACAAAACATTAGGAATTTTATTTCGTGTAATTGGTTGTTGTGAACTTGGCTGTGATTGTGATGAAAATTTTATTAATATTTTTAATTTGTGTGAATCATACGAAGAATTATATAACTTATGTGGTTATCTTGAACAAATTAAAATTCTTACTATTGAAGGAAATAAAGTTGAAAAACCAACATTTATTAAAGTATGGAAATCATTAGCATTTATGAAAATAAATATGGATCAATTATTTATAAAAAATAATAATCTAACTGATGAATTAGATAAACTTAAATTAATGCCACCAATGTATCATTTTAAAGGGGGCGAATTATTTCAGAAATCATTAAAAGAAGCTTTAGATACAGGTTTAGTGCAAGAAAAAAATATAGTATTATATTGTGATTCGCTTTATGATTGAACGAAAGCAAATAATTTTGTTTTCATTTAACTCAATAAAATTATTTTATATTTACGATGACCATGATGTTTCAATTTTAACTTCTTCAATCGAATCCCATAATTTAGTTAATTCAGATGCATACATTACTTCATTACCTGTCCATCCTGATAATAATGCACCTCGATACAAACATTCAGGTAAAATTGAATTATCATAACCAGCAACTTGAACAGACCAAATATTTAATTTTGGATTAACTATTTTACGATAATGTTTTAACAACATCAAAACATCAACATAATGAGATTTATCAACTTCACCATATCGATATTCATCATATTCTGTTTGGTTTGTACCATATAACCCACCATGACCTGCTTGTTGATCTGAATAAATAAATAAGTTGGTTGGATTATATGCTTGGTCATTTGGTTTTTTAAATGCGCTATCAAACCATAACCAAATACCATTTTCAGTACTTAAACCAATTGTCGAACCGATTTGTTCAATTTCATTTAGCTGTTCTAATACTTTTCTGCTCTTATTAACTTCGTACATAACTAATCTATCACCAAATATTCCGACATATCCTTTACCAGAAGTTTTATACGAAGTAATTAATGCTGACAAATTTGCTATTGTTGAAACTTTAACAGATCCATATGTTGAATTAAATGTCGAATGAGCAGATCCAGAATTGTCACATAATGAAACTGTTGAACCTTCAATTGATGGAAAATTTTTAATTGATTCATCAATACAGCTTTCTAAACCATCTTTCACAATTTGAACAAATTCCGGATTTGTTTTACATAATTCATTAAATTCGATCTGTTTATTATTATAATTATTACTGTATTTTTTGGCTTTTTTTTTACAACAATGTTCGATATGATTAGTACCATGAAAATTAACATATGCTGTATAATATCTGAATGGAAATTGTTTTCCATGTTCAACTCCTTTAATTAAATCTGACATAATATCTTTTATGTCCTGAACATCTCGTTTATGTTTGACTAAATCAATAACAATATTTCTCAAATTTCGTAATAAAGCCATATGCGGTACTCCTATTTGATTTAATATTTCAATCCAATTTTTACCAGATGATTTTAATCTTTCCCAAGTTTGTTCATTATTTTCTATTTTAATATCACCAGTTTTAATTATTTCGATCAATAACTCATTTTTTTCAGGATTTGGATGAGATAACCTAATCAAATCAATAATATTTGCTGAATTAAGATATTTTTTGAGTTGATATTTATTTAATGATTCTAACACATCAGCCCATCCACGTTTAATAATATTTGGTAAACTCTTTACAGAATTGGTATCACCCTTCATTTTTTTATAAAAATTTAATTGAGTTAACATATCATCAGGTCTTGAACAAACATTTTTCATAACTGTACGAAACTTATTTGGATTTTTGCTATTGAAATCAACACGATTTTTATGTAACGCAGCTTTCATAATTATCATTTGTGGATTTTTTCGCATTAAAAATTTATTTCGCAAATCTTCAGCAATTTCTAAAGTTGCTTCAAAATCATAATCTAATGCGTCATCGATTGCTTTCAATGTTAAATCAACATTTGATTCATTATAAGGATCAAATATTAAATCCCCATAATATTTTTCTAAAATTTTGTCTGCAATTGCTTGTTTCTTTTCTCCGGATCTATAATATTGTGGTTCTCCAAATATTGATGATGCTAATATAAATTTTAATTTTATGATCGGACTTAAATTAAAATTTATTCCTTCCATAAAATTTATAACTTTATTTTCAATTGTTGTATTCATTTTTAATATTAAATTAATATTAACTTATTATATTTTTTAAATCTTTAAGTTACAAATATATTTATTATAAAAGATTTTTTATAATAAAAGTACATAAATAAAATATGTAACAATTAACAATTACACATTACGTTATTGATTTATATATGATGTAATCACATATACTGCTATTTTTTTGCAAAAACGAATAATTATATATGATTTGGTTGAGTGTGAATTATAAATACATATTTGAAATCATTTTTTTTATTATTGATGTAATATATATTTCTGCTACACTCAATATAACATTATATAATATATCTTTAAGTTATTTTTAATTAAATAAAAATCAATAAAAAAATTAAATTAAACAATATTTTCTGTATTTTCTAATAATTTAGTATCGTATTGAACATTTTCAAGTTCATTTAACGAATTATTTTTAACATGAAATAATAGCCTAACAAAATATTGTGATGTTGCTGAAACAAAATTTGGAACAAATGAAAATAATTTTCCTAATTTTTTGCTTAAAGTATTCATATCTGTCTTCAGTGAATTTAGTTTTTGATTATTTTCGACTACATTGTTGTTTAATGTATCAATATGTTGATTAAATTCTTGTTTGATTACATTCATTTTATCAATATTAGATAAAATTTGAGCCTTATTCGCAATACTAATTTCATTAAGAGTTCTGACTGAATTATTTAAAGCTGTGATTTGTGCGTTAAATTGTTGAATTTGTGTTGCTAGATTAGTATCAGTTGTTTTTAATGTGTTAATGTTAGTATCGATTCTGTTAACATGACTCATCAAAGTACTAAAATTATTTTGAATATGTGATCCACTGACATGATTATTTCCGCTAACGTCAAGCATTGATATCGTAGTTTATTAATAAATTTATGTTAGATTTGACTAACAATTTTAATTTCAATTTTTTATTATGATAGTTTGCACATGTGCAAACTATCATAATAAAAAACATACACAGCAATTATATTATAATTAATTAAATTTATTGATTGTTATTACTCTGCACGTATTTTTATTAATCGTTATAACAATATTATATTTATAATTAGCTGCATAAATATTTTTTCCGTGTATTTCGATACACTTATTATTTATTTTTTTTAATATTTTATTAACTAATTTTTCAATTTCATTGTTTGATAAAGCCAAATTTAATTTTTTATTTATTCGTCCATAAACAAGTTTAGTAAACCTAATATTTTTCAAAATATATTTTAATAAGTTTGTCATAATTAATATATAAATAATATAAAATTTAAATGATAATTTACTTTATTATTTATTTAATGACATAATTTAAGAATCAAAAACAAGTCATAATAGGATCTTCACTTTTAATTTTAATTCTTTTTTCAAATTTTAGACTACAACAAAGGTTGGTTAAAATAAAAATTAAATTGATTGTTCGTTAATCTCATGAATTTCAAGTGTTGTATCAGACGGATTTTGAGTTACACAATCATTTTTGTATATTTGTTCACATAACCATTTATCAATAAGTTGGTTATGCAAATGTGTATGAAAAACTGAAATACTTTTTTCAGTTAATGATTTACAAAATATTAAATAAGTGTCATCACTATTAAATTCCCATCTTTTTCCAATAACACCAAAACAATCAGTTAGTTCAAAAATTGCACATCTTTGATATATTAAATATTTGGCAGGTATTCTAAATTGGATATAAATTTTGTATTTTTTTCCAATTTCTGAGCACTGTTCAATTTTATCAAAAATTTGATCGATATTCATTTTGATATGTCGTTATAATATGTTGTTATAACAAGCTTACCATATTTTATAATTTTCATTTTTTTTCAATATAATGTGTATATATGTTATAACGCATGTGTTTTTTGTTATAAATATAAAAAATTGAAACCATTTCATTATATCAATTATTAAAGAAAAAATTGAAATTAAAATTACCTAATCATATCATGTAATTATAATATAATATCAAAATGATGGCATTAGATGCAATTGCGAATACGGTCGGAACAGTAAATCAAATTACCAAATCAGTAACAGAAACTCTTGAGCTCTTAAAATCACAAAATACCCAAAGTACAACAGATATCAATGATCGCGAAGGATTTGCACAAATTCAAAATACTGGAGTTATAACAACATACAACATACCATTATCAAAATTTCAAAATTTCTTAAATATTTGTTTCAATTGTAATATATTTAATGCTCTCGAACAACATATTAAAACATATTGCACAACAACATTAGTTGATGATTTAAATTTAGCATTAATAACAGAAAGTGATTTCACATCAAAAGTATACGACTTGTGTTATAATAACGGTTACGGATTAATGAATATATTTCATCTCAAAATTACCCCAATAAATCCAACGTCAGTTAGTATAGAAAAAAGTATAATAGCTAATACTTTCACTCCATCTCAATCATATGTTATTATTTCTGAAAGTAGTCATAATCTTTTAAGATCAAAATGTAGTCAACACATTGAATATTTACCAAGTAATTTAAGACCAGAACATTTCAATTCAATTTTAAAATTCAATGCTGACATGATAGAAAAAATATCTTAGTAATATTAAAAATAAATTAATTTAACATATGTGTATCATAATCAAACTCTAAATCTTCTAACGTATTTTTTTTAACACCAATAACCAATCTAACAAAAAATTGGCTCGTACGTTTAACAAATTCTGGAATAAAACTAACAATGTTACTAATTTTTTGTCTTAATGTTACAATTTCTGTTTGAACATTTATTATATTATTTTTATTGTCATTGATTAAAGTTCTAATTGTATCAATATTATTTTTTAACTCTTGAATATTTTGTTGCATATTTTGCATTTGTGTATTATTATTAACTATCGTCTGGTTTGCGGTGTTTAGTCCTTGTTCTAATCTATCAATTTTAGAATTTAAATTTGTTATTTGTGTATTAGATTGGTTAAGTTGATTTGTTAAACTTGTATTTATTGTTTCAGTTCTAGCAAAATTTTGATTACAAGCAATCATATTATTTTTATAAGGTTCATATAATTGATTCGTAATTGTATAAGGATTTCCAAATGCGTTTGTTTTTGTCGTATATTTATTGATATATGGCAAATCACTAATAATTAATTGATTCATTTCTTTGTTCATTATATGTTTTATTTTTTACGAACATATATGATTATTATTTTCAATTTTTTATATTTCATGATCGGACGACGTCCGATCATGAAATATAATATAATTGTCATAGAAGCGGCAATGGGTGATTGTTATAATTTGTTTTATAACAAATTATAACAAAAAACACATGCGGTTCCAATTTTTTATAATGCTATAATTTTATATATAATTTATGTCATCATAAAAAATTATTAATTTATATGTCTTAAGATTTTCATCAAATAATATATGATTAATGTTCATTATCATTTTTAATTCGCGATCATCAATTATTTCTGGAAAAATAGTTTCTCTTTTAATATATATGTCAATATATTCAATATCATTTATATGTTTAATAGTTGGTTCATAATTATAATTTTTAACATTATCTAATTTAAATAATGTTTCAAAATTTTCAGTTATTATTTGATCAATATTTTTTAATAATTCAAAAAATTGGTTATCTGATTTAATATTTTTTATTCTAATTTTATTATTATGTCGATCGAATTCTTGTTTTTTGATATTGATTTGTGTTATTAATGGCTCATGCATCCAACGTTGTAATTTAATTGGAGAGATAAATCCATGATTGGTTTTTATTAAAGGTTCATAAATGACATCGTATGGACAAATAGCTGATATGTTAAATATATCATTTCTTCTGAATCGAAATTGCATGTGTTTAATTATTATTTAAATATTAATGATATATTAATATTTAAATAATTAATATTAATTCAGTAAATGACATTTGAACAAAAATAAAAATCATTTGAAGAAAAACAAACAATACGTTGATTTCCATTGTAATATGTTACTTCAAAATCAGTAAGTTGTTCAAAATTAATGTTACCACTAAAAATTTTGTCAAACATTATTTTATAAAAATCTGTTTTTAATGGTTTATATTTTATAATATCATCAATATCGATAATATATTTTTCATTTAGTACACAATAAACTTGACTATAAATATGTTTTGCTAATTCTTTAAAATTTTGTGGTTTATAATATACATCTTCACAACTTTCTTTACATAATTTTATATTATTTTGTGTTCGCTCATTTTGTAAAAATTCATCTGTTTTTTCTTTATCGAATAAAATATTTGTTGGTATTGTTGATCTTCGAATAAATGTGTCCATATTCATATTCTTTTTGTCAATTCTTCTTATCTCAATATTTGAATTATTATAACAAGATAAATAAATATAACATTTATCAATGTTACGTATCATAATTTGTTTTAATTTTAAATAATTTATAATATTATGGCTATCAATTATTTCATCTGTGATATCAAAAAATGGATGCTCGTAGTTTGATGCTTTATATATTATGATTTCCATTTGTGTAAAATACATAAATTATCTTTATGTTCGAATAAAAATTGGAATCATAACAATATAAAAAATTGATAAAAATACATTCAACACAAATAACATATTTAATTTAACTATGACATATTGATCATGTTTATAACTTTAGAGTGGATTAAATATATTAAAGAATATGAAGATCCTATTTTAGATTTTTGTAATAAAAATCTTAATGACGAAGATATTGAACTACTAATTCCATGTGTTGTCGATAATAAAAATATTAAGTGTTTAATATTATGTCATAATCAAATAACTAGCAAAGGCGCTATATTACTAACAAAAAATTTATCTAACATTGAACATTTAGTACTTGCTTATAATTGGTTGGATAATACTTGTTTATATGATTTAGCGACGAGTAAACTTAAATCTCTTGATATAAGTTGGAATAACATAAATGATGAAGGTGTTAATATATTAATTAAACATTGTTATAAAAATAAACTGACAAATATAACTGTAACGTCAATTTTTGTTAGTTCGAAAATGGAAGAATTATTATCACAAAAATTAAAAGAAAAAATTTATTTATGAATTATCCTCTATTAGTAAATCATTATAACTTTCAAAATAGTACATTGGATATATTGATAGCGCAACACCAGATTGTAGATTAAGTAAATCATTTTGTTCATGATCAACTAACACTGCAGAACCATTATAATATATAGAATCAATAACATCGTCGCCATTATATAGACAAATTGATTTTTTATTAGTGACATCAAAATAACTTTCAGATTCGACAGGAATAATTATATTATTGCGAACACCAAAATAATATAGTTTATTATTGAGTACGAATGATATACATATTTTATTATTTTTTTTCATTATATTAAATAGATTTAAATCAGATTGCAAAATATCTATTTGTTTTTTGATTACGATTTTATTTGTTGCAGTCACAACAATGTGTGAGTTAGTTTTATTGAAAGTTTCTGTTAAAATAAAATATGGCATTAAGTATTTGTTATTTGATAGTATAAATATTATTTATATCTATTATTTGTATATTCAATTTTTTATATTAATGATTCACGTGTACGTGAACCATTAATATAAAATAATTTTCATAACGAAGTGGTTCCAATTTTTTATATTAATGATTCACGTGTACGTGGACCATTAATATAAAATAATTTTCATAACGAAGTGGTTCCAATTTTTTTAGATTTATGTATATGAATTTAATAATAATTTTATATACTGGTTTTGAATATTTATAAAATAAAGTTTTGAGTATCAAACATAATTGGTATACCTTTTCCAACTTGTAGACCATTGTTATAAACCATATATTTTTTTTCATATGAATTATCAGTATCACCTTCCGATTTAATGTTAAAAATAAATTTATCTTCTTCAGAAGACATAAAAATATTACCGAATGCTGAACACGTATTTAAAAATATTAATTTACCATCGATTGCAAAAACAGATCCAACATGACCATTATGTATTGTGATTAGTTGAACTGCTGAACATGTTATATTATTTATACAAAATCTAGTTGAGTCACCTTTAATTGGTTCTTTTTTAATTGTTAATTGTCCATTTGATACAACTAAATAGCCATAAGATGATTTAATTTTTTGTCCATTAAAAATAATTTGTGATCTATAATTTTCTGCATGTTCTTCTGTTTCATTATTAATTTTAATATCACTTTGTTTGGTAGCTTTATAAAAATTAGTTTCTTCTAACATTTGTTGTTCGACGAAAGGAATGAATTTATTATGTTCATCAATTTTTTCGATTTGAATTGTAAAACTACCAATATTATTTAAAATATTATTTAAATATAATGGTTCATTAATACCATTAACAAATTTCATATATCCATGATCTGAATTAATACAAATTGGTTCAATCGTATCTGTTCCATATTTGAACCAAAGCAGTTTATTTTCACAAATGATTGATCCAATTTTATTATTATGAACTGTTTGAATTGTTACACTTGAATATACATGATCAATATAAAATAGATAACTTTCAGTTATTTTGTTTATTTCATTTTCAGATTTCAAAACAATTTTATCATCAATAATACAAATATATTTATCTAGTTCAACACATTTTAAAACAGATCCAAAATTAGAAAGTTTTTCTTTTAAAACTATTAATTTTTTTTCGTTTGTAATATCATTTATAGTTTTTCCATTTGATACAATTGCATTTATTGATAACGCGACACCTGATAATAAGTTAATAAAATCATGATGTTCATGATAAATATCGAATAGAACAATTGAATTATTATAATATAATGTTCCGCTATTATACTGATTATCAAAATAAAATATATTATCAACAGGAACAATCATATTATCACAAACACCAAAATAATATGATTTATTGTCAAAAATATATGAAATATATATTTTATCATTACTTGATACAAAATTAAATAAGCACATATCAGATTGTAAAATTTCTGATTCTTTTTTGATTACAATTTTATTTGCTGTCGTAACAACAATATAACCATAATTAGTTTGGAGAAATTGTGACATTTTTAATATTATTAATAAAATTATTTTTATTAATGTCTTATTAAAGTTATTTTTTCAATTTTTTATATTAATAGTTTGTTCGTGTTAACACGAACAAACTATTAATATAAAAAAATGTCATAACGAAGTGGTTCCAAATTTTTATATGCAAATTTTAATTAAATTTTTTTGTTAGTTTATCTAAAATTTTATTTTTATAATTATATATATTCATTTCGCTATCTTTTCTTATTTGTGTATATCTTTTTATATTTGTTGGAGTTAATTTAATAGCGTCTTCGGCATCATCTTGACCAGATGGATCATAATTATACACAAACATTATTTCTTCTTTTATTTTTTTTTCTTGTTCTTCTGTTAATGCTATTTCTTTTTTTTTCTTTTTTGATTTTTTGATTATTTCGTTTATTTTGTTTATATTAATCGTTACAAATTCTTCTTCTGTTTTCTTTTTATCAACTGTTATAAATTTTCCATTATCCATTATTAACATATCATTCGATCGTAAATTAGTTATACAAATACAATTATATTCAGGTGTTTCGTTATTTAAATAAATTTTTGAGATAAGCGTAGGAAATAGTTGTTTTCCAGAACACAATATTTCTTTTTTATTTTCAAGTGTTAATTTTGATATATCTTCTTCTCCAAAATTAACAATATAATTATTATTAATTGTATAGTTATTATTTTGTGTGTTATTTATTGTATTATTTGTTGTATTGTTATTAATATCGCTTGTTCTTTTAATAATTTCATCATTTTCTTTTTTTATTGATTTTTTAGATTTACTTGTTTGTATTATGTTTTTGTATTCTTCATTAGTTTGTTTTAATTCATCAATATTTTTTTCTGTCAATTCAAGTTTATGTTTCGTGAGTTCAATTTGATTTTTTAATAAAATGATATCTTCACTATTTTTATTTAATTTTTTAATTTCTTCTTCGTAATTAATATGTTTATTTTTTTTATGTTTTGTTAATGATTGCGAATGTTTAAAAATTTTATTACAGATTAAACATTTATATCCATTATTTTTAGAATTAATAAAATGTATGTTACACATATTATTTTCGTCATTTGTTTCAATATTTTTCATTATATTATCGACTGTTTTTAGACTACTTGGCGTAGTCTTGATGACTGTTTCTAGACTACTTAACGTAGTCGTTTCATTCGTTTCATTTTTATTTTTAATATTAAGATCTTCATTAATGATTATTTTTGATTTACATGGTATTTTACGTTTCAAATGAAGTTCATAATTATATTTTTTAGAAAAAAGATCTTAAACATTTAATACACGTATATTTCATAAATTAATATGTTACTATATATAAATTTATTTTATATTTTAATTTTATAAAATTTGCCAAAATGCCATAAAAAATGCCAAAATGCCATAAATTTATGGCATTTTGGCATTTTGATAGCGAGAGAGAGCGCATGTGTATTTTTAAAATTTTTAAAGAAAAATAATTTTCTAAAGAAATTTTTTTTAATTTTATAAAAATAAATTTATAAAAATATAACATAATTACGTATAACATCATTTTCTGACGTTAATAAATAAATGTTTAAAATTGAAACTGTTAATATAAAAATTTAATATAAAAAATTGCATGGACATCATTTTATGATTTCATTATGAAACTGTTTTACCATAACAATTAAACTAATAAAAATTGAAACTCACCAGCTCATTTCACTTTATTATTTTGAAACCACTACGCTATGGCAATTATATAAAAAATTAATATTGTTGCGTTAAGGAAATTAGCAATATCGAAACAAATATTTTATAAGCTATTTATTATAATTAATTAAACATAAGTAGCATATAATATAACTACGCGATGGGTCATTTTATTATCCATCTGATGAAACATATTTATTTATTTTTACATCAGATGGATAATAAAATGACCCATCGCGTAGTTATATTATTAATCGTGTTTTGATATTTATATTATTTATGGTTTAAAAAACATATATTACTCTCATTTGATTTCCTTAACGCACTAATATTGATAAAAAATTGAAAAAATAAATGTAATAATATGCATTTATTAAATGTTTAATAAAAAATGTCGTGCACAATTAAATGTCCTTCGTGTGGAACATCAATGATTGGAAATGGAGGATGCGCATTAACATTATCATATTTAGAAAATTTTAAAAATAAGCCAAATTGTTTTTCTGGATGTCGATGTGGATATCCTATTAGAAGCAAAGAAGTACGAAAATATATATTTAAAAATTATATTAATGGTGACAAAAATTCAAATGAAATCTCTTATTGTTATTGTGAAACAAGAAATGGTATTGGACATGTATATAAAGGAACATTTAATAAATGTGTTGTTGGTAATGGTTTATGTGGTGCAAGAATGGGTAGTTGTGTTATTTTTGAAAGATATGCAAATGCATATTAGAATATTTTAGATGTTTTATATGATTTTTGCCATTTTTGTATATCAATATGTTTTATCGCACGTTTTATTTTATTTATATTTTTACATATGTTTTTATTAGCGCCAAAACGTAAATAAGTTAAACTTATTAATTTTTTAATACCAATGATTGTTATATTTTCATTATAATCTAAATATAATTTAATTAATTTAGTTAAATTTTTAATCCCCTTATTTGTTATATCATTGTTTTTACCTAATTTTAAGTTTATTAAATTTGTTAAATTTTTAATTCCTTCATCTGATATGTTTGTATTCGAACCTAAATCTAATTTAGTTAATTTTGTTAAATTTTTTATACCTTCATCTGTTATTTTTGTATCCGAACCTAAATTTAATTTAGTTAATTTTGTTAAATTTTTTATACCTTTATCAGTTATAGTATCATTCCAACCTAAATCTAAACAAATTAAATTTGTTAATTGTTTAATTCCTTCGTTTGTTATATATTTATTCACATTTATGGACAAAATTTTTAAATTGGTTAAATGTTTAATCCCGTCATTTGTTATATTATCGTTTAATCCTAATTCTAAATGAGTTAAATTTGTTAAATGTTTAATTCCTTCATCTGTTATATTTTTATTATAATTTAAATGCAATTCAGTTAAACATATTAAATGTTTTATTCCTAAATCTGTTATTTTTTCGTCAGAACATAAATATAATTCAGTTAAATTTGTTAAACATCTAATACCTTCATCTGTTATATTTTTATTCCATTCTAATCTTAAATTAGTTAAATTTGTTAAATATTTTAATCCTTCATTTGTTATGTTGTTATTACAACTTAAATTTAAATTAGTTAAATTGGTTAAATTTTTAATTCCTTCATCTGTTATTTTTTCGTTAATACCTAAATTTAATTTAGTTAAACTTATTAAATTTTTAATTCCATCATTTGATATTTTGTTGTTATTTTCTAAAATTAAATTGGTCAAATTTGTTAAATATTTAATTCCTTCATTTGATATGTTTTCATTTTTATCTAAATTCAGATCTGTTATATTTATTAAATCTTTAATTTCTTTATCAGTGATATCATTAATATTTTTTATTTTTTTTATTTGTTTAATATCATAAAATAGTAATTTATTGTTATAATTAACTTCACATTTTATAAAAATTAATTGTTGGTATATATTTAAATTTTCTTTTGATGTTTGTGATAATTTGAATAGAGTTTGCGAATCACATTCATTATTTATTAAATATGTAATCTCTTCTGGTATTAAATCCATTTTTTGTTGATTTGTGTTTTTATATTTAATATATAATATTATTTATTAGCGCAATATACGTATTTTTCATTTTTTCAAATTAATTCGACAATAAACTAAACTAACAAAAACATGATATTTTTGTTTAAATATTTGGTTCCTTCATGTGTTATATTTTTATTACGACCTAAATTTAAATGTTTTAAATTTGTTAAATATTTAATTCCTTTGTTTGTTATTTTTTTTGAATCGCCTAAACATAAATCAGTTAATTTATTAAATTGTTTAATTCCTTCGTCTGTTATTTGTATATTCCAATTTATGTTCAAAAAAATTAAATTTGTTAAATATTTAATTCCTTTATCTGTAATATTGCTATTATAACCCAAATTTAAATGTTTTAAATTTGTTAAATATTTAATTCCTTTATCAGTAATATTATTGTTATGTCCTAAATTTAATTGTGTTATATTAGTTAATTTATTAATTCCTTCATCAGTAATATTATTGTTATGTCCTAAATTTAACTGAGTTATGTTAGTTAAAATTTTAATTTCATTATTAGTTATACTATTACAATAACCTAAATTTAAATCAGTTAATTTATTCAAATGTTTTATTCCTTCGAATGTTATATTTTTATTAGTACCTAAATCGAGATAAGTTAAATTAGTTAAATATTTTATTTCTTCATTTGACATCGTATCACAATAACCAAATTTTAAATTAGTCAAGTTAGTTAAATTTTTAATTCCTTCGAATGTTATATTTTTATTAACACATAAATTTAAATTAGTTAAATTCGTTAAATATTTAATTCCTTCATTAGTTATACTATGACAATAACCTATATTCAAATTAGTTAAGTTCGTTAAATTTTTAATTCCTTCATCAGTTATGTTATTACAATCATTCAAATTTAAATCAGTTAAATTTGATAAATGTTTAATTCCGTTATTTGTTATGTTCATATGCCAACATAATTTTAATTTTGTAAGACTAGTTAAATTATTAATTCCTTCATCAGATATTTTTTTATTATTATGTAAATCCAATTCTGTTAAATTTATTAGGTTTTTAATTTCTTCGTCTGTTATGTTATTGATATTTTTAATTTTTGTCATTTGTTTAATATCATAAAATATTAATCCATTAATATGATTAACTTCATATTTTTTAAAAATAATTTGTTGATATATTTTCAAATTTTCTTTTGTTGTTTGTGATAAGTTAAATAAAGTCGATAAATCACATTCATAATTTATTAGTTGTTTAATTTCTTCTGGAATTTCATTTATGTTATTCCATTCGACAAGTCCATAATTATTCCTTTTTGGATTCATTTTAATATTTTTATTTAATATTCTTATTTAACACAATATAAATTATTTTCACTTTTTTATTAATATTATTGTGTTAAGGAAAATGAATAATACCAGACACTTAAATTATAGATTAATTTTTTGTAGTAAATTAAACATATATTTTTATTTATTAAAATTAATAGATAAAATTTTTTTCTGAAATTTT
>Ga0209319_1000533_pt1 | contig 46816 bp, 48 predicted proteins | sample RifGroE2_FD_184000 | JGI IMG/M metagenome (GOLD analysis project Ga0209319, IMG submission 184000) | Groundwater microbial communities from Rifle, Colorado - Groundwater E2 (SPAdes) (version 2) | ecosystem: Environmental > Aquatic > Deep subsurface > Groundwater | place: Rifle, Colorado, United...
GACAGTCAACTCATCAATAAGCTTGTTTCCATCGACCATTTGATCAAATTCGGAAAAATTGACAGAAAAAAAGAGCGGGATCTCAAAAATGATAGAAAAAAAATCTTAGACGATATAAAATCATACGAGACAAATTTCATGATGGCCAAATGCATGTACATAATTGCCAAAACATCCGATCTCAACATAGATGACCACGAAATAGTCAAAGAAATAGGGATCCAACTCTGGAAAAACCACACTCCAAAGACAATCGTCCCCTATCTGACAAAAATACTCAGTTCCTACCCCGGAATAGATCCAGACGACAGCATCTTGGACGAAATCATAAGTTCAATGTGAGAGCCAAAATAAAAAAAATTTTTTTTATTTGGTATAGTATAGATAAGAGATGTTATCCCATAAACATTACCAAGCCGTAAAAATCGGCGAATTACTCAGGAGTGGAAACGGATCAGTTGCGTCTTTCAAAAAAGGAATTGAAGTAAATAAAACAGAATATGATGACCTAGATTTTAAAATATGTTTGGCTGGACTTTATGAATATGACCCGAGAGAATATTTATATAGCGATATTTTCTTGATACTCAGCATGAAAAGAGGCGTAGAAAGAAATAAAGAGATTGAGAAAATAATAAAAAATTTTGGAATATAATATAGCAAAATGAAAAAGAATTATTCTTTAAATGCGACAGAAATGAAATATGTTCTCAAAGAACTTGACAAAATATTCACTTTATACCGAAAAGATAATGACAAGATAAAGATGAATGAAGCAATTCTCAAAATCCCCTTATATTTTTGCGGCGACATAAAAAAAATGAGAATGATAAATGCTGATTTGAAATCTATGATAAGGAAATATCAGCAATGATTAGATTCCCTTATAATAATTATTTTTTGCAGTTGATTTTCCATTGATTTCAGTAACTGAGATTTCTTGTGCGAAATCTTCTGGCAACTTTCTTGTTATGATATCTTCTATTGTTGCGACAGCTAATGGTTTCAGATAAGTTTGATGATGTATGTCTACGAGTATCTTTCCTTTGAATGATATTTTCTTTTTTACTAAATCTGCTGATTCTGATAATTTCTTTGACACAACTACCTTTGGTTTCTTTTTTTCGTTAGCGGAATCTCCATTTTTTATTGCTTGTGCTGCAAATCTGGCTGCCTCCGTTTCGATATCTTTGGAAATTTCCGCTAATATTTTTGTCGCGGCCTCATATGCGGCTTTTGCCTTTAGCTTATTGATATATGTTCCTTTTTCATCGATCTTGAATGAATATCCGAAATCTACTATGAATAATTTCTTTTCAGCAATTAATTTTTGTCTGTTGATGATTTTTGCCTTTGCCTTTGGTTTTATTTTGATTTCTTCTACTCCTTCATCGTCAACTTTTTCGATTTTCTCGATCTTCTCTATTTTTTTATTTTCGGTCATTGTTATAATATAATGACAGAAATAAAAAAAACTGTAGAAGTTGATCAAGGGTTAATTAATCGCTTTGGTGATACTCCCATCGAAAAAAAACCAATAACAGCCGACAAAGTCCCAGAATCAAAACAAATAATAAAAGTGGAAGATGATGAAGATGAAAAATTTGAAGAAGTTGAAGAGGATGACGAAGAAGAAGAGGAAGAGGAAGAAAAATCGCCAAAAAAAAGTAAAAAGAAACAGATGCTGGAAGAATTCAAAAAATTCATGGAAGAGAAAAAAAATACGGAACCAAAAGAACTAGAAAGTAATTTACCAGGTTTCGTATTATTGACAGGATTGGTGGGATTTGGCATTATGATCGCTAAAGGATTCATCGGTGCTGGAAAATCTCAATAATTATTTCGCCACCCCTGAATTTTTTTTTATCATTTTCATATAATGAAAAAATTAGGATTTATTTTTGATTCGGATATTATATTATGAATTTTATTTTAGAATTTTTTATTATCATTGTCAATTATTTATTTTATCTGATTTATTATAACAGGAGAAATTTAAAAATCAGCGATGGAACAAGAAAATCAATCAAAGATAAGTTATGTAAGTTGCGCAAGAGAAATATTGGACGAAGTAATGATATATGCGAGAAATAATGATAAACTTAAAAAATTAGATAAATATGATGATATAATTGGTGATTTTGAAAAATATCGTAAATTATGTGAATCTTTCGATATTTTGCATAACATAGTCCAAACAAATATAAAGCCATTTTCTGATAATTTAGTTAAATTTATAGAATCGATGGAGATGAAAATATCAAACAAATTACAGATAGATGAAAAATCAAAGAAAAATCTGGCAGAGTACATCAAACTATTGATAGAGTTAAGCGACGATTATTCAAAAAATTTTGTGACGGTTACGGATTTAGTCGATGTTCCCAAATTGACCGAACCAACGATCGGAGAATATTCAGAATTTAAGAAAATGTTATGTATAAAAAAATAATATGACGGCATCTAATATTTTTTTTATCATATTTGTATAATAATGGAAGGTGATGGGGATATTGATGATGAATTTGAAAAAAAATTTAATGAGATATCGATAGGGAAAATATCCACAATGGATATAGATGAAGAAAAGATAGCGAAGAGATCAGCATCGAGAGACCTCATATGTATGCTCATAAAAATGGGAGAAAAAGATACAAAAAAATTGAAATCATCTATTTCCGGATGTGTAGATTGCGTCGATATATCTAAATATACAGAGATGAAAATGAAAATGGCTAAAACATCAACTGGATACAGAGCTATTCTCATGCAAATCGAAGAAGAAATTTCCGAATATCACGATAAATTATTTGATTATATATTCGATATAAATAGAAAAAATGGAAGAAAAAAAATTAAATATTTCACGTCGATATATGGAGGATTTAAGATTTCTGTTAGAAATGCTTCCGAAAAATTAAAATGAATTATTTTTTTTCTTTTGATCTGGATGACAAAAACCAAATCAATCCGACGAAAGCAACACCGCCAAAACCTAACAATAAATAATTTTCATATTTCGCCACTTGTGAATTTTTCCCGATCGCTTGGTTAATTATCCCAGGTATATCAATTGCTTTAATTACTTCGTTTGCCGTTGATGTGCCGAGTTTTATTATTTTTTCTTGGGAATCTCCTATGACATTTCCCAATTGTAATCCGATATCTTTCGCTATCACTCCAAAACTTTCATGCGTTTGTTTTACCAATGGAGGAACTAAATTATTTATAATCGAAGAGAAAGAAGTTGATATTTTATCAGAATTCTTTGCTATTTGTACGGATAATTGTTCGATTATCGCGGGGACTACTGTTCCAAATATATTTCCGATGGATTCTGAAATTTTTGGAATGAAATCCTGTAAAAATTTTCCTACTTTATCCAAAAATGATGGGCCGTTATCATTTATAAATTTATTTAATATGTCTTGTAATTTTGGTATTATAACTGTTAATAAATCTGCTAAATGTTCAGCCAAAACTGGTATTTGCACAGATAAAGTTTTTGTTAATGAATCCATGAATTTTGGAAAATTATTATTTATATTGTTGGCGATCGAATTCAGTACTATTGGAAAATTAACATCTATTCCATGTCCGATCCTTTCAGTTAATATTGGAATCATTTTATCTAAGGAATCAGATACTCTGGCGATGACTATTCCTCCATTTCTGTCAATAGTATCAAATCCAAATTTTATAAATTTTGGAATTTCTGCATCTAATGTTGTCATAACACCGGAAGTTATTTTTGGAATTTCTGTTTGTAATAATCCAATTCCCGTTGAAACCATTACAGGTACTTGCTGTCTTATCAAATCATTAGTATCACGCATCAATATTTGGACGCCGGGCCTCACTAAATCCGAAACTGAATTAGCGACCCCTTCGCCTATCTTCGTGTTCAAATCACTTGTTACGTTTCCCATTATTTTATATTTCAACCAAAAAAAATAATAAATAAAAATTTCTGAAAAAAAAATACCTAATTATTTTTATTTTTTTTAAACTTCTGGTAACATTCTCAAATATCCATTTTTATGTTCATAAGCACTCATACAATATGCATTGACAAAAACTGTGCATGCCGTTGTACCCGTTGTTGGTGCAATTGTTAAATTTAAATTGATATTTGTGTTTCCGTATGCTTGCATATCGATATATCCGGGAATTCCTTCCATATTTCTGTTCCAAACCGTATCAATATCATTATCCCATGCAATAACATAAATATTTGGTCTGATTCTTGTAGTATCGCTATTTGTTAAACCATCTGTTGAATTTGTCCCATCATGACATGCTCTGTATCCATATGATATGTTTTTCTTTCCATCACATTTATAAATATCTGTCATAATTTGTGATAAGTAAACAGTTTCTGTTGTGTCATCTTGATTACCGTCGATACGAAGACTTCCTGCCTTCAATGACCATGATGTAATTTGTCTGAAATTTGTATAATTTGGACCTATTCCAATAGAATCTGCTGTTGATATTACATGAAATGTCATCATTACAACTTTCTTTGATCCTAAATTAGTTATGTAAAATGCTTGAGTTGTTGGCAATGTTGTTGATGTAGTTACTGAAAATTTTGATTCAACTACATCAAAATCTTTATACATGATTCCTTTTGAATAGTTGATTTCTTTCATCATTGATATTGGTTTTGGATCTTTTGGAATTTTTGTTGCCATCATCAAGTATGCGTCTGTGATCGCGCCGCCCGCGGCGTATACGCCCCTATTAAAAATATTTGCAGTCCATGGTTGTATCTTTACTTGAATTGTTATAATTCCTTTATAATTACATAAGTCGAAATATCCACCTAATACATTATAAATCTTTGATAATGAAATAACGAATGTTCTTGCTGAAGCCGAATTTGTTTGTGATTCTGATAAAATTTCATATCCACCTAAATTTCGTCCATGTACAGCTAATTCATCGCTTCCGTAGTGTAAAATTGCTCTTTCATATGATTGATACCCGAATTTCACGACACTTTGTTGGTTTTGAGGTTTTACGATGATTTGATCGATCATATGGAGACCTATAAAATTTCCCCACGAAGCAGTACCACCGGTTAACGCGGCGACGGTTAAATATAATTTATTTTCATCTAAAAATCCATATTGAGAGACTGGTAAATCAAATTCGAGAGTATTTCCCCAGCCCGCTGGAGTTCCCGACAAAGCTTGCTTCATATTTACCTTTTCAAACCTTGGCTCACCTAATTTTAAATATTCATCTCTTACTGCAAAAGTGTTTGCCATGGATGTTGCATCAAATAATAATTTATTCCAATCAGATTTTATATTGCTAACGTTCATCATTCTTATTTTTATAACTGTGAAAAAAAAAATTATTAATAAAAATATTCAACATTTATTTTTTTTGAGAAAATTCGTCGGAAACTTCGATTTGCATATAATAATCGAAATTCCATGGACGATCCCATTCATCTGTCAATTCAACCACTGTATAATTTGTTTTTCCTACAGATTCTTTCAAAAGATTGAGCGGTTGTCTTGGTTGGTATAAAATCATCGATGTGGAAACCGAATCTATAGGTATTATAGTTGACACATTCATCTGATGTGCTTTGAAATTGAAGAAATAACTATACACAAGATTTACAACTGACGGAGCAGTGTAAGAAATATTTGCTGTATAATTACCATTTTTCGAAAAGCCCATCAATCTCTGATTTTCGTCAGAACTTATCACCAGAGAAAATGCTGATCCCGCTGAAATTGTCATTAATCCTGTTAACGTTGTTACAGAAACTACAAAAGTTAATCCAGTTCCCAACGAATTTAAATTAGTTTGTATCGCTGTTGCCAGTGATGTTGCAGATTGATAAAATCCTTGTGCTATTGTTGCCACATAAGTATTTGCTCCAACAATTACCGAAAACGAATTATTATATTGATTAACATTATATTGTAAATTGAAAGTGGAGAAATTATGTATTATAAAAGTTTTTGGATTTATCAAAGTTCTGCCAAAACTAAATTGAAATCTAGAAATTATTCCATTTAATAATTTTTTACTATTGATTTCGTAATTTGTCATCTATAATATTATACATATTAAATATTTTTATTTTTAAAATTTGTCAATTTTATTTTTGTCCTTGTTTTACGGCTTCCAAAATTCCAAACAATTTATCTGTTTCCCATTGTGCCGCTAATGAAGATAATCCGAAAATCATACCGTCTTTTAATAATGGCATCCAATCTTTCTTTTTTACTAATTCTCCTGTTATAGTTGATGCTAATTGTTGATTTGGTGATCTAGACCATAACATTCCGTACGAAACCAGCCCGCCGACAGGAATACTCAATAATGGCCCCACTTGCAATAAATTATAAAGTTTTGGATTGGAAAATTTGTCAACAACTGATGGAACAATCGAACGTGTGATTAATCCTGTCAATAAAGTTGTACTACCGCACGCAAGCCCATAAATTGTCCACCCTGGTGCATCGAAATTGAGATATGGTATTCTCATTCCTATTTGTGGTTCCATAAACCTATACCACAATGCAGCATTTGCAGCCGATAATCCTGCATCTGTAAAATTCATCCCAACATTTGATATAACAGACTCAGTATCTTTGAGTGAATATTTTCTTTCTATTTGGACTTCGGGTCTATCTCCGATTACTAATTTTTTAGATTCTTGATCTGATAACATTTGTTCTGCCATCTTTATTTCTTATTTTTTATAACTGTGAAAAAAAATAATAATTTCAAAAATTTATAATATTTCTATTTTTCCTTCTTTTCCATTTTTATTTCTTCCATTTCTTTTATTTCATTCATTCTCCCAATTTTTATGTTGGATAATTGTTCTTTCATGGATTTTATCACTGTTTTATCTGGAGATTCTAGGCAATCCTTCACTTGTACTAATCGTGGAACTAATTTTCCGTCCGTTATCTCGAATTTTTTTGTAAAATTATCGCAACCAGTCCTTTCATTTATATCGCGAACTTTGCTTATGTTATCTATGATAGTCATAGCGAAAGCATATTCTAATGGAAATTTTTTATCTACAGAATATCTCAATTTTAATTTTTCTAGCAAAACATTATATTTTGCATCTTTTGAATTGTAATAATTTAATCCATTCGCATTTATCCTATGCCAATATCTCGTCCACGACATTAAAGTTTCCATTCCTTCTGTTATGATGCTGCTGGCCGTATCCATAATGATTCCCGTTGTATCACATCCGTCCGCAGATTCTATTCTGTCTATGATTTCTTTTAATTTTTCTTTTGTTTTAAATTTTAATTTGGAAACATCTATTTGTGAATTTTCAATCATTTTCTTATAATATGTCGAAGTATTCCACGTGATTATCTTATCGATCATTGATTGTTTTTCTCTGTCGACGACAAGATCATCAGGCTCTTCTTCATTTTTTTGAATTGGAAAATTTATTCCTTCATCGATTCCTCCGCTTATATCTAACGGTTTATTTGATCCTATCATAAATTGTTATATAATTAAAATAAAAAAAAATATATGTCATTATTTTTTATAATTTATTTCTTCTCTTTCTTATCATATCCTAAAAATTTTTTATCTTTAGAATATTTTTTGACATATTTTCCCAATTTTTTTAATGACACGTTACCGGATTTTCCAGTTTTAAATTTTATTCTCTTTGAATTTGCGAAAGAATCCTTGGCGTTTCTAACCCTATCTTTTTTCTCTTCTTCCGTCAACTTAACTGAGTCTCCACCTTTTACAAATTTTTTCGCTTTTTCAAATATACCATATCCATTTTCGAATCTTTCATTATATTTTTTTATTTCATCATCTGATCTTCCCTCATATCCTACTATCTCGCACTCGTATGTCATACCTGGAAATTGTCCATTTGTTCCTTGTATAACATATATTTTTCCCTCTGGAAATAATTTTTTATTTTTTAATACCCTCTTTATCGCGGTTATTGGGGCAAATGTATATTTATGTACGGTTGAGTCATCATTGGAATATCTATATCCCGCGCGCACTTTTCCCATAGGAAATATAAATCCACTTTCCATTATTCCCACTATCGCTGTTACTCCTTTGTCTATCTCCAAAATCTTTATGCTTCTAGTTGTTTTTACTACAGATTTTTTCTTATTTTTTTCTAAATCTATGTTTTCTTTAGAAATTTCTTTCTCTTTCTTTTTCATTGCTGATGACTTTTTCTTTGCTGGGGATTTTTCTTCTTCAACAATTTTTTTCTCTTTCTTTTTCTTTGTCACTGTCTTTTTCTTTGCTGGAGCTTTTTTCTTTGCTGGGGATTTTTTCTTTGCTGGAGCTTTTTTCTTTGCTGGGGATTTTTCTTCTTCAACAATTTTTTTCTCTTTCTTTTTCTTTGCTGGAGCTTTTTCTTCTTCAACGATTTCTTTCATTTTTTCTGTTCCCTCTTCTACTTTTTCTATCGCTTCCATTTTTTTTGCTTTTGTTCTTGCCTTTGGTATTTTTTTTACTTCAGATTCAACTTTTTTTGCTTCCTTAGCAACCTTTTCTTTTATAATGTCCTTTGTCTTTTTCTTTACCATCACTATATTTTTTTATTTGTACTATTTTTATAATCATTTGAAAAAAATAATAAATTTAAAAATGTCAGAGATTTCTTTTAATGAGGAAATGCAAAAGTTCACTTTGATCTATGGTGTGCCGAGATCTGGAAAAAGTTATTTGCTCAGATATTTGATATTAAAGATGATAAATAAAGGAATTATTGATTATGCATATGTTTTCGCTTTTAATATTTCTAAGGAATGGTCGTTCATAGATCCAAAATGTTGTAGAATTCCCGATGATGGATCAATTTCTACAAAATTAAATTCTAAACAGAAAGAAATAAGAAAAGAAATGATTTCTAAAATGAAGAAAATGAGCATGGAAGAATTATTATCATATGTAAATTGTAGCATCCCATCAAATTATCCAAAAATAAAAGCTGACGGAATATCTGGTAGGACTATGGTGGAAATTTATGATTTCATAGATTCTTTCAAATCATCGAGAAAGATAATATCGACAATCGATGCAATAGAAAAAATTTGCAAACATCAGGACTCGCTTATGAATGGATATAATAAAGAAAAAGCAAAATTTGATCAAGGTTTAAGAAAAAAACCAAAATTGCCAAAATGCAGGTGCGCGATAATATTTGACGATTCCATGCAATGTAATAAATTATTTGCGAATCCAAAATTTTTCGCATTTTCCACAAGGTTTCGCCATTTGAACATGTGGCTTTATATTTCTACGCAAAATATTATGGGAATCCATCCAAGAACGAGGGGAAATGCGAACAGGAAAATTATTTTTAAACCCGACAGCTCAGTCGCGTATGAGAATGCTGTGGAATATATAACCGGACATAAAAGAGATAATGAAATGTTTAATTTGTTATGTTCACTCGATAGCACCAAACATGAATTTTTATTTTGTGATGATGAGGAGGGAATAAGAAAGAAAATGATATGTTCCCCATATGATATCCCTAAAGGATCGGCCCATTTCTCGATGTCCTCTCAATAATTCTGTTAAATAAATTATTTTGTCCATTTTTTATTCTCCACACTATTATGGAAATGAAAATATTAAATATTAAATAAATAAAATTAACAATTATAAATATGACATCCATAATTCTGCCCGTGGCGATCTGCACAATTATTCCAGTCCAATAATTTTCGCATTGCGTGAAATTCATTTGTATTTTTTTTTATTTTTTAATTTATTGATGATTATAAAAAGCGATAAATTTAAAAAAATGGAAAAATTTGTAACAACAACATTTATGATGGAATGGTATGACAGACCTATAAAGAAAAATTCCATCGACTCAAACAATAATTTATATAGAAAATTAGTGACAGTATTGAAGGATAGCAGCAATGTCGTTCCAAAATTTACAATACATACAATTAAAATGATTCACAATGATTATTGCCAAGATGTGAAAAGGCTCGATCCTGAAATATTTGTAACAACCGAAAATGAAAAAAAGCAAGCGCTTACTCAAATTGATGTTCAAAATTTAGTATCAAATACCATAGAATCAATATTCGCCAAAGACACAATCTATCCAGAATGCGACAAAGTAAAGTGTACAGTTTTCAATACTTCCACAAATGAATCAGTGATAAAAATCTTTTACAAACATGGAAATTGGTTTCAAACAAGCCCTTGTCTCTCAAACGATTTCTCTTCACTCAAAGAATCATCAGACGAATTTGGAAAACTTGTCACATCATTATTATCTGCTGACAATATCAAAAGCGCAATCAATGATTTCATGACATTGAAAGGGTTAGTTACCGATATTTTACAAACGATAAAAAAATAGCCGCTGATCTTCCGACGATCATATTTTTTTTACCATTTCTATCACATCATTATTATATAGATAAATGGTATGAAAAAAATTATCCTAATGAAAAAATAATATAATTATATAATGAGACCAATAAAATTTTTGATAGTTAGAAGATTTCTCCACAATAACTGCGATAAATTATGTGCAGATGTTATCGACAACATATTATCTTTTATAGATAGGAGATTTCCGATATCAGATTATTTCATGCCAACCGGCCTTAACAAAAACATAATATTATGTTTGGATAGAAATATAACAACAAAAATAAATGTCAACGGTGAAATTAATACTCGTATTTTCGTGAATAGACCAGGTATATGCGAGAATAAGGTGGATATCATTACACATACCCACAGCGGCACACGCAGCCAAATCCACCCATCATACGCGTTGGTATGTAAAAAAAGGATGAATAAAATGATAAATAATAAGAGGAGTAAATACATATTAAATATAGGGTGTTTCCTAAAAATTACAAAGGAAGAATTAAAAATGATATCATTTTAAATGGTTTTTTTTGCTTTACGTGTTCTATGCATTTGTACGCGAAGCGATGATTTGTCGATTTCGCTTTTTATGTAAGCCATAGCCCTATCAGCACTACTTTCCACAAAATCATTATCCAATCGTTCATAATTATCATAAAATGGAAGATCAGTCACGTATTCAAATAAAATTATTTCATCATCCCGTAGATCCACACACATAATATAATCATTAGTGACATCTCCGCATGATTCATAAATTTTATATTCATTAATATTTTTATTTTTTAATATAAAAGAAAATGTTGTGCCGATTAAATGTATAAATTTTTTTGTCATTATATTTATTCCTAAAATATAAAATGAATTGTACACCAGAAATTATTTATATAAGGCAAAGTTGTGAAGGATTTCCGTTATCATATAGCGATTATATTGCGATCATCACTGTACCTTTTCAAGTATTGGCAATGTTACTGCTTGCCCCATTAACATTTTTTATTTGTTTCCATCAAATACGTAATTATTATATTGTTTTTCCAAGATTTGAACAAATGTACATAAATATTTATGAAAAATTAGAAGAAAAAGAAAAAGATAAAAAATCATCCAGCGTTATATTGCCAAAATAATAAAATTAATCAATAGAATATACGGCAAAAGACAATGATAATAATATCTATATTGAACAGAAAAGCATTAGATAGATTTATAAATAGAAAAGATGTTATTTTCTATAAACATACTTATGAAAGCTATGGTGAGATACTTGTCGAAGATTTAGACAAGGAAGAAATTCCATTTATAGAATATTTGGAAGTTGGTCGCATGGAAATGGACGATTATTTTAATAATTTAAGAAAGAAATATGATGGGGCCGGAATACGCTCATATGTATCCAGATGATTATTTAATCAAATAAATTTCTAAACATAAATATATACCGGGCAAAATGTATGACATGTACATACCATTATTTAGCGGCAAATCAAAAGCAATCATTGCAACATTTGATAACGTAAAATTATATAGGTATCGCTATCAGATAGATATAGAAATCTTTGATGAAGTTATGGCTTGCATCAAATCAGCAACTAAAGAACAAAGAAATATTTTGAAAAAAAATAAGATCATATCTTTCGGCATAAAACATCTTGACATCAGAAAATTAGAGAGTTTTTAAATTAGTTTTATTTTTTTTCATTTCCTTTATTTTTTTTACGATTGCAACTTGTCCTCCTTTGGGATTTTTCTTGCTCTCGGCGAAATCTAGCATTAAATTCATATTTGATTGTAATTCCAATATATCAGCTGTGTAATCTCTTTCAGTTCTGACTTTATTTATTTTTAACTGTACTATTTCTTTCTTAAGTTCTTCGATTTCTTTCTTTTGTTTCTGAACACAATCAATTAACGCGTACATTATTCCATCATGATGAATAGCTTCTGGTTGTCCATCTTTATATATCGTGCATTCGTCCCAATATTTTACTTCATCTATCTCTTCAGCAATGAGTCCTATTTTTGTTTCTTTTGATCCTTTGAATGTAAACTCAGTTAATTTAAGTTGATCTATGGTTGAATAGAAATCATGTTTCGATAATCCTATTATATTTTTATATTTTCTTGATGATGCATCCCTATGTATCTGATAACCATGAGACCCAGCAACAGTTTCTATATATAATAATACTCCTGAACCGACGGGAGCCGGATATGTCGAAAACGTGAATGCTTCACTTGATAATTCATTGTTACTGTAGAGATAATCACTAGCAAGTTCTAATTTTGTTGTATCCACCCCCCCTGCTCGTCTTGATATTGTCATATGTTCAAGTGTGTCAGTTGAATTATGTTCATATCCAAGTCTCACACAGTTATCAACATCCTTTCCAACTCTCACATATGAAATTGTACCGGACGCTATAGCTGATTGATAAAATGTTCCGAGAGTGGCTGTTGTGGTCGTTGATGAATCACTTATATTAAGTTGAGGGCCAGTGTTGACTTTATCTAAGTACATTTGAATTGCATTTGTGTTACTTCCATCAACCAACCCCACAAACAGTTGTGGAGTAGTCGCGTTATAAAGATAGCCCGAATAACCATAGTGGGTTCCATCTCTATCTAATTCCATACTTATCATTTTATTAGAGCCCAATGATCCGGCTGTTGCGAAGAATGGTTTATAATTATCTGTGCCTAAACCATTGCTAAGGACTAATGAATTTGATAGAAATGTAAGATTAGCCGATTCGATTAGGTTTGTGCCATTACTGTAAGGGATATAAGTATTATTGGCAGTTGTTATTGAACCTATCGGTAATGTTAGTGATGCAAGTGGATTATTTTTTACTACATTATTACTTGTATCTAGACCTAACCATCCTCCTGATATAACTGCGCCATTTGATACACCTGAGAATATTGGGGACTTTTTTAGTGTTATGTTTGAGGCATCGAATACTGCAATATCATTGCCGACACCTATTGTTCCAAAATTCATAATATCGGCTGCGTTTGTGATATAATTAAGTGCCCCCGAGTATCCCATTGAAAGGTTAGGGTCTGTTGAGAGTGTTGGGCCTCCTATTATAACGAGAGGTGCGGTTGTTTTGCTACTTGTGCTGATTGTGCTTTTTGAATTAACAGTATCATAGAGAAGAGATATGAATTTTGTCTTATCACTTGTTTCATAAACTTTGAGAGATTCTTCAACAAAAGTATCTCCAACTGGTGCAAGGTTGAGATCTCCACTCACTGTTCCAATATCATTAACTTGTAATGGTTTTTTGAGGACAACATTAGAAGAATTGAATATAGCATAATCATCGGCGACTCCTATGGATCCGATATTAAAAGTGTCAGTACCACAATTTGTGAAATGAACAGATGAACCATTATAACCCATCGTTATATTTGAATTACTTGCAGAGGTGTGTCCTCCGATGAGTTCGAGATAATGTGTATTTACATCGGTTCCTACACTGGGTCTTTCGAGGGCTGAATTATAAAATAACTTGAGATATTTTGTGTTATCTCCTGTTTTATAGACGTTGAGGATGTCTTCAATAAATGTATCCCCTGTTGGTTGAATGTTTATATTTTTTGTAGTGCCAGTTGTTGTAATATTGAGAGTATCTGAAGCTGAGAGAGTATTTGTGCTGCCGTTTATTGTTGTTGTTCCTATTGTTAATGTTGTTGCATCATAAGTGAATGTTGAGGAATCTGCCAACGTAGCCCCATTTGAATAAGGAATTCTGTTTGTATTTGTATCAGATATCAATGATAAGGTTGGTAATCCACTCGCGAGCAAGTTACCGGCAGTCAATCCTGCGAATGTCACCAATGTTCCAGCACTTATTGAAGGGAATATTGATAAATTAGTTAACTCAAGGTAATTTGCTTTTGTTGGATGTGATTTTCCAAATATTCTCATATATCCACCCGTCACATCTAATCCACCGCTGATATTTAAAAATGAGGCATCATTAGATCTTCCCACTGTGCTGGCGGAATTAACCACGTTGCCAAAATTACTAGATAATCCCGCGACATCTCCCTGATCGGAAATTGTGAATTTCAAATTATTTCCAGAATCATTTAATTGAAATGATGTTCCAGTTCCGGGAGCTGTTATTAAAACCTTTCCTGATGGTGTTAATTTTACATCTTTTGATACTCCAGTTGTTTGAATTGTCAAGTCATTTGTAATATTTTTAATAATATCATCTTTGAATTCTGTATTTTCTACTTTTACATCATTTGTTCCAGTTGTATTTATAACCAATTGTCCATTTAATGTATATTCATTGATTGTATCTACAGATAAACCTGCTGAGTCAAATTTTCCATAATATGCGGTGGATGCGTTATTTTTAAAATAAATATGATCACATCCAAAATAAACATCTTTCGTTGATGTTCCCGTCGCTAAATTGATATACGCACCATTCAATAATGAGGATCCTCCACACAAATTCATCGAATGATTTCCATCATACATAAAAATTGATCCAGCATCTGTAAGCCCATCATAAAATAAATCAATAAATTTGTTATTATATGTTTTATCATAAATATGAACGTCTTCTTGTATATCTACATGATCACTTCCGGATTTTATATTAACGGAATTTGTACCAGTTGTCTGAATCGTCAGTTGACTATTTAAAGTATTTTCATTTATTGTGTCGACTTTTGTTGTACCGTTCAAATTTATATTGCCGGTTGGTGTGATATTTATATTTTTTGTTGTTCCAGACGTTGATATCGTCAAATCATTCACATTTGATAATAGATCATCTTTGAAAGTAAAATTTTCTATTCCCACATTATTTGTTCCAGTTGTTTGCAATAATAATTGGCCATTGAGAGTTTTTTCATTTATCGTATTAACTTGGATGTTATCTGGCATGACGATTGGATACGTTGCGACTAATCCGGTGATTGTGACACTAGATCCGCTGGCGGGAACTATATTATTAACTTTTAATGTGTCAGTTGGGTCTATTTTCGCAAACCCATTCCCATGTGCATCTAACAATATTTCATTGGTATCAGATTTCAATAATGATGAAGTTAATGTATTGGTAAAAATTATGTCTTGTCCATAAATTGTATTACTTAATAATGATTTGTTGCTAATACTCATTTTGTTATAAATTAGAAAAAAAAATATAATAAAAGATACATGTATCATCATGTCACATAAGATAATATTGAATATTTTATCTCGTCATTCGTTTCACCATCACCAGAATAATCCTCTGTCTCATGATACATTGTGTTCCTATCAACTATCAGCTCAGCTAAATTTTTTAACATTTTTTCTGTCACCATATTATTTTTTTTATAATCAGTGAATATGATCAGAACAAGAGTCAGACTAATTGGATCTGATCCTTTGAAGTAGCCAAATTTTTTGCAGCTAGTGGAAATTTTTTTGATGTATTTTTTGATTTCTGTCGATAAAATTTTTGATATTTCAGGGCATGCTCCAAAGAAATTTATAATTTTATCAGAAAATTCTGATGTGACACCAGGAAACTTGTCAAGATCGAACTCTCTGCAGACATCTAGCACCACATCTAACCATTTTTCGTCGAAATTTTTTCCTATTTTTTTCTTGTATTCCAAGACTATGTCAGCCGTGACGTGAGAGTTCTCATCATCAGTGATGTCTAATAAATTTTCCTTCAAATTTTTTTGCCAATTTTTTTCGCAAATTTTTTTTTGCGCGTGATTTTTTTTTGTTTTCATCATTATATAATAAAATTAAAAAATAAAAATTAAGATTTTTCAGATGAAGGTTTTTTGGAAAAATTATTGAAAATTCGAAAAAAAAAATAGGGGGAAAAAAAACTGAAAAAATTTTTCAGACTACCAAAAATTTCCGGATCATGAAAAATTAACAAATTCTGTCAAAAATTTCATGATTTTCATGGATAAAAAAAATCTCAGACCCAAAAATGGATGTTAAATTTTTCTCAAGACCTAAAATTTATCACAAAAATAATTTTTGCATCACACAAAATAGCAGACCAGACCTAATACTCTCTCAACTATACACTTTTTGACAAAAAGTTAACTAAACAGAGTGAAAAAAAGGGGGGAAAACGGGTGGGAAAACGGATGGCTTTTATAATCACTCTATGGACGAATTTCAATTTTGTGAAAGTTTTAGAGCTGCTGCCTCAATATTTTTCCCCCACCCGTTTTTGCACCATAGTTTTTGACGCTTTGTCACCAATATCATCATGAACTTAGCCATCCATGACAGAAAATGCAAGAATAAAAAATTTCAACACGCAAAAATCTTCGTTGAGCAGTAATTTTATCTGCACTGATACCACACACTTGGTCCCAGAAGTGACAAAATTCTTAAAAAATTGGTTCAAAAAATTTGAAAACACCCGACAGAAAAAACTTAAAAAAAATATTTTATTTTTACTGTATATTATAACGACCAACAATGAAAGAAACATTTGATAAAATAATTTTCAAGGAAGGACATGAAAAAAATCCAACACTCGATTTAGTCAAAGAGATGATATCACAATCAAAGGCATTTTGCGTAAAGATAGGATCAAAATGTAGTGAATTTAAGGAATTCATTCAATTACTTTGCAAATATGAGTCTGGAGCATTTACTAAGGACCAAATAAAAACATTCTCCGTATTTAAAGAAGTTATGCAGAGCACAGAATATTTCATAGTTCCTCACGACAAGGTATTATCATTCAAAAAGCCATCGATGTTTGAATTTATCAGAAATAATCCAAGATTTTACATGGACATTGATTGTTCAACATCATTGACAGACCTAGATAATGATAGCGCAGACAACATTTTATCCTCGATGGTTGACAGGGTACTCAAAGATATAAATGAAATTTTCAGGGAAAAAATAAAAATATCACAGAAGAAATTAGATACATTACATTTATGCGCTGCATCTTCGACAAGAATAAAAAAAACTGGAGACGTGAGAAAATTTAGCATCCATGTTCATTCAAATCTTGCTTTCAATGGAAAGGACAAATCTTATATCTTGAACATGTTGACCCACTTTGATATTATGGAAAAAGTTAAACAAATAGCCATATCAACACAAGTCGATGATGAACACACAATAGCAGATTTCATGACAGAAGAACAAAAAAAAGGTGTAAGTGATTGTAGCGTTTATAAAAATATGTTGTTCAGAGTTTATGACTCCGTAAAAAGAGAGAAATATAGCGATAAAATCGAAGATGTTGCTGACTCAAAAATGTTAAATGTTAAATGTTTGTCATGTGATAAACCAACAAGAGACCACTTCTTGATATCGTATGCACCAATTTTATCAGGGGATAAACAAATAAAGGACATCAATTTCGTTTGCAAAGATAAGAAAGATACTGAATCAATAGGCTCGATTATCAAAAAAAATAAACAAATAATAACTGTGGCAAAAAAATTAAATCAAAGCAAATTATCTGGAAAACAATTAAAAGAATTAGCTATCAGAGAACAAGAATCAAAACAAATTCTTGGTCAATACCTAGGAAAAGATTTATCAGTAATCGATAAGTTAGATGAGGAAAAAGACAAAGTAAACGTTGAACTAATCACATTTATCAGAAATGCATATGTGATAGATTATAATAATTTGAAATGCATGGACAATGATACAACATTTTTCATACTTCCATTACAATTAAAAAAAGACAATGAATCCGAATGCCCAATATGTAACGAAGTTCACAAATCAAATAATGCTTACATATCTGGAACATTCAAAAAATTAACATTCAACTGCCTTGGAGAAGATAACAGAGAGACAATCGATGATATTGAAAATAAGATAATATTATCAAAAAATGCAGAAAAGAATGAATCAAATATATTGATATCATCATTACAGATAAAGAAAGATTCATCAAAGAAAAGAGAAGAAAAAAGAAAGATAGAAGAAAAGATAAAGGTAGAAAAAGAAAAAATCAAATCGATAGACAAAAAAATGAAATCAGAGGTGAATGAAGCAAAGATCCAATTCATTGAAAAGCAAAAAAATAGAATAATCTTCTCAACAATGAAGATATTGAAACGATTCATTAGATCACGATTCTTTTATTCAACTGGAAAAAAATCAATGACGTTGGATGAAGCGCTAGAGATAATAATGGAGAAATCTCTCACATTAAGTGAGTTTAAGATTATGATGATGAAATGCATGGCTTATGATACCATAGGAGGAATATATTATAAAAAAATCAAATTGGATAGATCAGATGATATATGTTCAAACGATATACCACAATATCTGATGAAATTCTCTCCATTTAAAGAATTTCAAGGAAATAAGTTAAGACTTAGAACTCGCGATGGGACTGTTCGTGAGGAAAGTTTATTTAATAACTTGAAAAAAATACAACCATACATTTCATATGATTGCGTAGACTTTATATCTGGTGATAATGGAGATATTAATTACAATAAACTTGATTTCTTCCCACGATCCAAATGCGAAGAACTTCATGAAGATGATTATTCTGAAGATGATTACATGCCAATTAAGGAATTGATAATGAGATTATGCGGCCTTGGAAGAGATTCCATTAAGGATGTTACAACAAAATATGAGCAAATTTTAAAATTCATGCATTGTTGCATTGTTGGAAAGAAGATGGGAGTTGCATTGATCTGTCACGGACCGCAAGGCCAAGGAAAATCAACAATATTTGAACATTTATTGCGAGCATTGTGCCCCCCTGGAAAGATGGTCAAGAGTGAGGGAGCTGAGAAAGTATTGGGAAAATTCAACTCTTCGCTAGCTGGAAAATATGTTAGCATAATTGATGAGTTCTCTACAGTTAAAGGAAATTGGTGTCATATGAAAGAAGTATTAAAATCATACATTACTGGTGATTCAATAGAAATAGAAGGAAAAGGAAAAGATATAGAACAAAAAACAAATCGTCTCAATTTCATAGTATTATTAAATAAAAAACATTCTTTAGACATGCAAATAACAGATAGAAGATGGTTTTATATAAGTATCAATCCACCATTTGCTTCATTTGACGATGCAGGACATGATGAATATTTTCAGAAAATTTATGATATAATACAGAAGAAAAATGGCCCACATCAATTAAATGCTTTCTATTCAGAAGTAATGAAGACAGATATAACATCAATAAAAGAATCTTCAAGTATAATAACTTGTGATTTTAATAAATTATTAAAAGAAAAAGAACTCACACCATTACACACATTTTTAATGGAAATGGTATATAGAGTGAACATGGGCGATGGAGCTAAGGCAGCAAAATTACTTTCACATACCCATGAAAAATTTGTGATCAAGAGTGATGGAACAATAAAATTGCCAATATTATCAAGAGGTTCATTAATTCCACAATCAATCATGGATGATTATGGATTTTCAAAGAAACCAACATTAGCGGCAAAAAAAATAAAAGATGAAATGGAGGAGATTGGTTGTAAGATGACAACTATAAGTAAATTTCAGAGAGCAGAATTTAATTATGATATAATAGATAAATTTATAAAGAAAACATATGGAAAAACAATATCAAAAATAAAAGAGGAAGACGTATCAGAAGACGACAACTTACTATCATCGGCAACAAAATATGCGACACAAAAAAAATAAATGTCATAGAATAAAATCAATGAGCGACAAGATTGTTATTTAATGACCTTTATAATATATATTATTTTTTTTCTTCTCTTATTTTTTTTAGTTTTCTTTTATATCTAACATATTCTTCTATTTCATTAAATGGAATTTCCTCTAATGCATTATCTTCATTTTTGTTTATGATGTCATCTATCTTGGATATCAGATTTTCCTCTTCTTCTTTATCTTCTATCGATAATTCGTTCTCAATTTTTATATTTTTTTTCGCTATTTTTATCCACTTCACTAATTTACAAACCCTTTCATCATTTATGTTTAATGAATTATTTATATATTTCAGAGCTAAATTTAGGTACACTATCAGATGTGATGCTTCTTTTATTTTTTTGTCATCAACATTTCTGATGTCTTTTCTGACTTTATACCAATATCTTTGTTTGTATTCACGATCATTCATTTCTAATTTGTATTGTTTAACATCAAAATGCTCTTTAGACATGAGTTGTTCAGCTGCCAATACACAAACATCCGTAAATACATTATTTAATTTTTTGTATATATTTTCATCATCTTTATGTTTTTTATATATTTCATCAAATTTATCCATCGCTTATGGTTATATATATAATAAATAATATTTTATTTCTTTGCTAATGCTTGTTTCTTTTGTTCTTCTAAGTCATTTTTCTTTATATAAAATTCGAAGTTTGCCTTGCTATCGCGTCCACAGATGTAAGAACAATATACTCCCTCGTCTTCTTTATACCAGTCTTTTAATGATGTCATGAAAAGTCTTTTTATTGTTGGCAAGTCTATGGCCACTAATGTATAATGTTTTATGGAAAGTAAAACATGTGAGTGGAGTTTTTTTGTATCTGGTCCTATTTCAATACATTTCTGCACATTTATTGATTTTATGAATTCACTGTCGAACTTATCTCCTCTCTTGATTGCCTTATCACGTAAAATTATCATTTTTGATGATACAATCGTTTGCAACTCAAAAGCCAAATCAATTGCGTCTTTAAATTTTGATCGAATTCCTGGAAATGATTCTTCTTCTCCAGTGAATGATTTATTTGTATTTATTGTTATCATATAGTTGCTTGAATTGAGTTTCTTCTTCTGTTCTCTTGGTTTTTTCTCTTCCTTGGGCTCTTTCGATTTTTTCTTTATCTTTTTTGGCCTTTCCTCTTCTTCCTTTATCTCCTCATATTCGACGATTGTTGATCCGTCATTATTTTCAGTTTGCATTTTTTATTTGTATTATATAAATATATAATACAATTTTAAAATGGACATACCTTATTCAAAAAAATGGATAGATGATGGATTCAAAGACATAACATCACCAAAAGTGCAAGAAACTCCAAAGGTGCAAGAAGCTCCAAAAGTGCAAGAAACTCCAAAGGTGCAAGAAGCTCCAAAAGTGCAAGAAACTCCAAAGGTGCAAGAAGCTCATGATATCCCAATTATTAACGAAATAACAACCGCAAAATCACCACAACAGCAATATAGACAACAAATAAAACAAGATATGATTAAAAATTTGAAGATAGAAAGAAAAGAAGAACATGAGACCGAAGAAGAAGAAGAAGAAGTAGGAGAGAAACAAACTAAGAAATGGACAACCACAACAGCGAAGATGACAGCGGGATTATTCGTAGCTTTATTAGCATCTGCATTAATTAAAACATTCAATTAAAATAATTCGCTACATATATATAAGATGATAGAAGAAGTGATAAATACACTCTTATATAGCATATTATTGCCTATATTCATAAAATTATACTTTATTTTCATTTACATGACAAATGACAAAATAAACATGTCTAAAACGGTGAAGATTTCTACAATAGAAGAATTTCGTGATTTATAAAAATATATTTTACTATCATTATATATCAGTATATCATGAGTAAACAAATCAGTATAGAAGAATTCTTAAATGAAAAGAGAATAAACTGTTCAAAATTTATTGAACAAAAATTTGGAAAGGAAAAAGAATTTGAAAAATTTTCAAATATGTTTAAGATGATGAGGGACGCAAATATAAATGAATTTGCACTATATGTTAGAAGCAAACTATTACCATTTGAAGATAAATTAGATTCTATAATCAATACCTTTGCGGGGGCAGCTAATTTTGATCTAAAAAAATTAGACGATGAGACAAGAAATAAGATAAATGCCTACCTTAAATGTTTTATAGTAACGGTAAAACAAATAGCATAAAAAAATATCATCTAGAATTTTTTTTTCTAACTCTTTACTGCAATTATCAATATTGCAACTACTGAAACTCCGATGATAGGTATTATCAATGAAGTGTTTGTTGTATCTAGAAAACCTTTCACGACACCTCCAGCCTCTTTTCCAAGCTCTCCGACATCTTTTGTTCCCTTCTTTAGATATTTCATTAAATCATCATAAAATTTTGATGTTGGTGGATCATCATTTGGTTTTATTATTGGGTGATCGCTATCATATTCATTTCCTCCAGTTTTTTTTGGTTTAAAATATTCCCATGGATCTTGTGGTTTTTCAACATCTTTTGGAGGTATTAATATTTTATCACCTGGTGCCTTGATGGTGCTATCATATAACCATGCAAAATCAGTTTTGTAAATTATGTCGCCTTGCCTAAAATGAGCTAGTTTATTTAAGTACGATGTTCCAGCTGATTTCAATTCAGCCCCATCGCCATATTTCTTAAATAATTCCCTCATGTATTCATTTTGTCTCAATTGTAACTCATCTGATGTAACTATCAGACCTTTAAATTTTGATGGAAATCTATTATATATTGCGACCCTTTGTAAATTTCTCATATCATCTGTTTGATCTGTCATTTTTTATATCATACAGCGAGAAAAAAAATTAATTAATCCAATATGATTATTTTTTTAGTAACACCAACAGCAAGGCAAAACCTATTACCCATGCATAAGTTTGTGTTGATATCTGTTGTTTATCGTTGATATCTGTCAGCTCTCCCTTGCTGAGTTTGTTAGACATAGCTAAAATATCTTTGTATTCTTTGTCTAATTCCATAGCACGTCTCGTTTCATATAGTGTCGATGGTTCGCGCCCGCCCAATTCTTCTCTGAATTTTTCTATTTCTAATTTAAATTTATTTCCCATTCCGCTTATTTTGTCCCTCATTATATCAGCTTCTGTTGAATATAACACAGGATTATTTGGCATAACGTCTGGTCTATACATTGTTTTATATACAAATATGTAAAAAAAAATTACTGGTAGCAATCATATGATTTATTATTTTAACACAATAGATAATAAAGCGTATGCTACAGCAGCAATGGCTACTGGTTTCACCCATAAATTATTTTTCCCTTGTACTTCTGGTTTTATCTCGTCATATTTTATTGCTTTCATTTGGTCACTTCTCGAATTGACTAAAGCATTTACTCGCATTTGTTTTTCTTTATCTGTTAAATTTTTATCACGTGTTATAAATACAGGGTTAGTTTCATCTATTTTTTTTTGAATCTGGCTATCTATCTTTTGTCTTTCTACTTGTGATGATATATTTTTTCCAACATTATTATTTAATTTATCTTTCACAACATCAAGGAAATCGAATCCTGTGAAGTCTAATTGTTTAAAATCCATTATTATGTTATAATATAACGAAAAAAAAATATAGGGTGTACAAAATTTATTTTTTTAAAGTTTTAAATCTATGATTTGACCTCCACCAAATCTGTTGAGTTTATAACAATGTGCAGTTATCCTTATTTTATAATCGGCTGCCGTCCCGGTTATGTATGGGTATAATTCTGCACGTAATCCGCTGAAACTTTTCAAAATGGGTGGTACAGACCCCATTCTGTAATGCTCTTCTCCGATATCACCACAATATGCAATTGTATAAAGATTCTTTGATACCAATGAATCTATTCCTTCTGGATTTTGATCTTCTAATAAATAATATCTAAAATATTGATCTGTGGTGTCAAAATTAAGTCCATCGACGTAATTTCCATCTGGTGATTTTAATGCGTATGAATCCATAGCTACAAATGTTGTATAATCACATCCATCGTTAGTTGTCAAATTTGATGCGAGTTGTACTGTTATGTTAATATATGTTATGTTTTTATCCTCGAAATTTTCAAGTTTTGTCTTAAATTGTTTACTTGTACCCGTGCATGTGTAAGTGTCTTCTACAGTGATATATTCTACGCTTGGAAGCACAAATCCCCCATCTTTTTGCTTTTGCAATTGTTTACCTGTTATTGTGGATGATGTTGGCTTAATAAATGAGACCAACATTTGTGCTGATGTGATTGATGCTGCGCTAGGAGATCCTGTATAATCTGTTCTTCTTATTAATAAAGGACTTGATTTCCATGTAACTACTATCTCAAATTTGCCTTCATAAGAAAATAAGTCAAGTGGTGCTCTAAACATATGGAAGAATAATGATAAATCTACAAAAAATGTTTGTGCTCCTGCTGTTGCTAAAGTTGTTCGTTGTGCGTCTGACAAGTTGCCTCCCAATTGTGTAGAGACTCTTGCATAATCTCTTGTCTTGTCTAAATGTTGTAAAACTTGTTGATACGCTACCCAATAATCTATCTTATCAACAGATACACCACCGAAGAATATTTCTATCTTTTCCCACAAGAAGATACCAGCATAATCGCAATAACATCTGTGTGTCCCTGCTGTGCCACCCGAAAGGGCAGGTACGGCGATTTTTAGTACTGGAGTATCTAACCAATCGAGTCCTTTAGCTTGTATCAAGTATTTAGTTTCTACGTTTGGCGCCAGATATGTTGTTGGAATTGTGGTAGGATCTAATAATGTAATTTTTTTGTCTCCAGCTAATCTTTTTGTTTGGTCATATAATTTGTCGAGATTTTCGCTGTTGTATAAAATGTTATTCATATTTTTATATGACACGAAAAAAAAATAAATTCATAAAATCCCCCTCATAACTTTGCAACACCTTGTAGAGCTAACGTCATGGATATATTCAGTCCATTAAAGTCTACTTGTCTCCTTTTATGATTATATATTTTTATGCTTAAGTGACTAATATTTTTTTCTACTATGGTTCTCATCATATTGATATTCCTGTTTTCATATGTCACCATCGATCCAGGCGATGCGTTTATTGGGATCATATAATCTATGTCAAGTTCGTCTATATTTATTATGATATATGGGCAACTTATCAATTGATAACAAATATCACTAGTGTATGACGATGATCCTGTTTTATTTGAGCTAAAACCCAATAGGTCTCCTGTGTCATAATTAACTGTGTCAAATGTTAAATTGAAATTTGAGCCAGCAGCTATAGTAAATTTTGATGTTAGGGGCACATCAGAAACCGTGAAGGTAAGTAAAGATCCTGAAGCGTTTAATCGAGTTGCAATTTCTGTTGCCAACGTTGCTGGTGTGTAAAAACCATTTGTTAACGTTATAGAATAGTCAACAGATGACGCTGTCATCGTGAACTTATTGTTATTGGCATTAACAGTATAAATTGTATTGAACGAAATGAAATCAATTATTTTTGCTCCTAGAACTGTACTATAGGTATAATCTAATTTATATTTGAATGATGTTATTGATTCGTATGATGACCTATCTTTTGAATCTATCTTATATAATTTTATATATATTTCTTTTTTTGGTTTTATCATCTCTCATCTATACATGAGATAAAAAAAATATATGTTTTCTGTCATGATGTACGTTGTTATTGTGAAATTATAGGTAATCGAGCAAGAGATCCAAGAGCTGCGTCATTAATGTATCTTGCTGCCATGTGAGATGCGCCTGCTAATAATGATCCTTTAAAATTTTCCATATTGATCAGTCCGTATCCGTTCATGTAATCAATTGATCCAAATACTAACATCGAGCTTCCAATCGTGACTGCAGGAGCGATTGATCTAATGTAATCGCTATCATTTCCAGATTCGTATTTTTTGTTTATCAATGGGATTGCATAATTATCGATGACGCTTGTTACACCGACACTACCAGCTGTGAGACTGGCAGCAACCAAATTTGTTCCGACATTTAATCCTGCTATATTTATTGTACCCCCGCCCCCGGTAATATATCTAAAACCATACACCAAAAGGCCAGCAATACCAGCTTCACCGAACGTATCGAGTGCTTTAAAGACTTGTGATTTACTCATTTTATATTTATATCATCGCTACAAAAAAAATATATTTTTATAAACGTAACGAAATTACAAATTCTTGAATTCCTCAACTGTTTTTTCATTTACTTTAGATTTCATGTCTATCTTTATTGGATTTTTTTTATAATTTTCGGATTCACGCGCTGCTCTATCTAACTGTGACATTGCGAGAACTATAGAGAAACCAAGCCTCGTGATGGGATTAACATATGTCATGTCACCATATTCTATAGATATCTCTTTCATCGTATCTTGTACTTCTTCATCTAAAATCAAATAATTTGCGAGACCTTCTACTTTCAATGGCGTTATTGTTTTTGTTATCCCTTCAACGATATTAAATCCAACGGCTGACATTTTTAACAGCTGGCGTTGTGATCTCTCGCAAGATATAGATACTCTTATTGTTTTTAACAGATTCTCTACTTTATCCACAGGCAATTTTTCTAATCCATTTATATCTATTTTAAATTTTTCAAAAATCGAAGGAAAAGTTTGACTATATCTTATAACTTTCATTATATTTTTTTGTTTTTCATCGTCTGGTTCTTGAGTTACTTCTTCACCTGGTTCCTCCGCCACTACATTTTGATCTATCGTTGATTGCATTTGTACAGGAGTATTTTCGTTTGTGATACCGACATCGTTCTTTATCTGAACTGTCTGTTGAACGGGATTTTCAATAATTATATTCTTATCCATTATATCATTGTCAGGTTAATATTTTTTTTTGACAAGTTCTTTTCCTTTTAATGCTTTTTTCAAATCTCTCTCTATCTTTGACTGCTTATATATTTTTACTGCGGATGAAAATGGTAACACTTGTCCTTCCTTACCTATTTCTTCCAATATACCACCTATTTGTTTTTTAGGTAACTCTTTGATAACCTTTTCGGCCATTTTTTTATAAGCTGCCTCATTGAAAAATAAGCTTTTTTCACTTGTTGTGGGTGGTCGCGTTATATACATTCCTGTTTTTGCTTCCCCTCTTCCAGTAAATTTCTTTGGAAGTTTGATTGGACTTAATTTATGATATGATAGTGTTGTTTTCTTTATCTCTCTTCTAATGGCAGTATCAAAATCTTTTCCAGACGAATACGCCCCGTATTTTTCTCTTGCTTCTTTTTTTATTTCTTTTATGAGAGCTTCATCGCTGCTCATGACTTTTATACCTCCCTCCTTCGTATAGAAAATTCTTTTTCCTTGTAAATTCCTAGCCATATCCAACGCACCTTGAATGAAGCCTTCCTCTTTTGCAATTGTCTTTTCTTCTCTAGAGATCTGCTTTAATCTTTTAATCTTCTCTTTACCAATTTTTCCTTTTTCTATAAACTCTCTCAATGATTCTTCTTCTCTCCTTGCTTTTACCTTTGGTTGAAATACGGTATATATATCGTATATGTTGCTCGGTAATTTATACATATATGTCCTTATGATAAACCATAAAAAAAATATATGTTACTTTATGTCATTTTTTTATTTTTTTTCTTCTTTTCTCGATTTTGCCACCTTTTTCTTTGATACCTTTCCTTCCATTTTTGAGCTAAATACAGCATCCTTGGTTGCCATTTTTGTGAACTCATCTGGATATTGATAATTTATCAACATCAATCCCTCTTGTATAAAAGCTTTCATTTGACTATCTATCAATGCCATCATTTGTACTGGAGTTATATCATTTTGTTTAACAAGTTCTGTGAATGATGCATCTTTTGTCAATTCCCCATATTTTTTCTCGGCAGCGGTTTGCAAAGCTTCCATTGCTTTTTGCTTTTTATTTAAATATGCTTCGGGATCTTTTATGGCGTCTAATCTTTTTGTATTGATACTTATCATTTGATCCAAACCGTATTTTTTTAATGGATCAAATTGATCTGTGACAGCTCGAAATGCTAATGCTGCGGGTACGCCTTTTGTGAATCCTTCTTCTGATGATAATAATGATTTCATTATGTTTTATTTATATAAACTGATGACAAAAAAAATATCTTTTATGATTTGAAAGAGTTTATTTTTTAGCTATCATTTTTGCACCGTGTGATACTGCACTTTGCCATGTGACAGATGGATGTTCTTTATAATATTTTTTGGCAGCGACCATGATCTTATGACCTGTGGCCCCTATTGATTTTTTAGCTGCTGGTTTTTTTCTTGTCACTGTTTTCTTTCTTGCAACTGTTTTCTTCTTTGTTGCTGGTTTTCTCTTTACTGTTTTTGTCTTTGTGGTTTTCTTTCTTGGCATTATGTTTATAATAAAAAAATAATTATTTTTGTTTTGACTTTATGAAAGACATTATTGATCGTCTTGATATGCCATAATATTTATCATACACAATTTGGAATAATTTATCGCGACCTTTATGACCATCATCATCATATAATGATGATAAAATTTTTTCTGAATCTTCTGTCTTTATAATTTCTCTACCATTTAATAAAAGTTTTCCGTCGCTTGATATTTTTATATCTTGTGCCACTTTAATTTTTGTTTGTGTCAAAATTTTTTTATCGAATTGTGAATTTCTCTTGATACAGTCATATATATGCTTATATTCTATTGAATTAATTTTAATCTGTCTCATAACATATATAATGAGCATAAAATTAAATTGTCCATTTGTCGCGACCGTGACGGCGTCCCCGGGCTCTGGTAAAACGTATCTTATAAAATACCTAATGAATAAATTATTATTGAATGGAGATATAAATTACGCTTACGTGATCACTGGTACGATGTTTAATAAAGCGTATGATTTCATACCACAGAACTTTGTGTTGCCAGCATTGAGCAGGGTCCAGATAAAAGACGCAATTAAAAAAATCATGGATCATCAGCAAGAGTCAGTCACAAGGGGAAAATCTCTCAACCAATGCCTGATTTGTTTTGACGATGTTGTTGGTCTAATCAATTGGAATGATAGTCTTTATTCAACCTTGGTATCTAATCATAGACATTTTAAAATCTCACTGATATTTTCTCCCCAGTATATTGTCAAGATACCAACGATATTCAGAGCATGTTCAACATACGTATTTATATTTAGATTGAAGGGATCTAAAGAAATGTTGTCAGTGAGTGACGCATTCATGACTGATCTATCTGGCAAAAAAAACGTTAACCAGTTTTTTGAAAAAACATTCAAAAAGTTTCCTCCATATTACTGCATATTTATTATAAATAGTCCAGAAGGAAGAAAAAAATTTATGTTTAAGGCACCATTGTTTCAGAAAATTAATTTTAGTTATTGCTGATATAAAACAGAATGACAGAAGAAAAAGAGGTTGTAGAACAATCAAGTTCTAGTGAGGGAGAATCTGAAGAAGGAGAAAAAAAATTAAAGAGAACAAAAAAAGCGATAGCCTCATTGTCCATGACAAAGAAAAAAAGAAGTGTCAAGGTTAGCGCCGGCAAGAAGAAAAAACAAGTCACCGCTGGCAAGAAGAAAAAGAAAAAATATGTTCAAAAAATCACCACTTGTCCGTATCATGCAGCCAAAGCATACATAAAATCTTTGAAACTTGTCAAGGAATTAATAGATTTAACAAAAGAAGATGAGGAAGAAGTAAATTCATTGATAAAATACTACGAAAGATTAATACAAGCCATAGATGCTCTAGTTGATAAGAAAAGAGAGGCTGGAAAAGAGAAGAAGACAAAAAAAATAATAAAAGAAAAGGAAGAAGAAGAGGAAGAGGAGGAAGAAGAAGTTGATGTTGGAGCCACGGAAGAAGAAGACAAAGGCAGAATAGCTAAAATATTGGCATCAGTCAAAGAAACAGGACAACGAGAGCAACCAGAATTAATGATAGAAGATGCACCAACTGGTGAACAATAATTATGTCATATATATAATCAACACGACATGAATAAAAAAATCATACCTATATATGGTAAAGATACTATAAAAAAGATTGATAAAAATTTTAGAAATGTTAAATGGTTACGTGCTACATACGTAGATAAATCGCTAAATGTTATATTTGTAAGAGACTACGCTGTTGTAAATACAAATCTTATAGAACCGGATGGGCTATTATTACAAAAAATGACTGATTTATCTGAAAAATATGACATATCATATATAGATCGAAGTGAACTGATGAAGTAAAATAATATTTATAGGCCATTATTTTTTTCAACTAAAATATATTGAAATATGAAAGATTTAATTATCTCTTGGGACATTGGAATTAAAACGTTATCATTTGCAATTATTTATCCAAAAAAATTTATTGTGAAAAAAATAAAAATGATAGACATATCTGAAGGTTGTTCAAATTTATCGATAAGTGATATTATAATCAACTTGCATAAATCGTTACAAAGATATTCTAAATTGATATATCATGAAAGGATAAAATTATCTTTGATAGAAGGACAAATGACGCAGATGATGAAAACTATATCATATATAATAATGTACTCATACTTAACTAAAAACATAGATGTTAGGTTAGTCCATGCTGGAATTAAATTTATTTGTGCGCCGAAGGGAAAGAAAAATTATATCAAAAGGAAAATGATTTCCATATCGACATGTAAAGAATTATTGGAAAAAGAACAAAAAAATAAAGAAATTCTATCAGTTGTGTGTTCTCTCGGATGTAGGGCCCATAATATAACCGACGCGATAATGTTGACTGCAGGATATCTCGGTAAAATACCTCACTAATGTAGTTTCACGATATAAATTAGTAATTATGCGAATATGTTGATAAAGTCTGTAAATCATGTGCTCTAATATTAGAGCCTAGCTGTTTCAGATAAACTCGTCATACACAACATCTGAATCAAATTTGAACGATAAATCTGAAATTTTCTGATTACTATCAGTAAAATTCATTTTCCTTCTAGCATTATCATAATAATTTGTAAATTTTCTGAATATTTGATCTAAAATGAAGTATTTAAATTTTGTATAATCAGCTAACTCAAAGAATTCTTTGATGTATGCATGTCTATAGTACAACAGCATTTCAATTGCATCCATTAATGAATCATTTTTATGCGCGGATGTATATCCAATGACTATATCTACACCAAATATATTATATCTATCGTGTAACGCATCAATCTTTTCCACAAAATGAATTTTTTTTTCGTTCATTAATTTTGAGACAATCTGATTATATTCATAAATTCTTACACAGTTCGATATTTCTCCATCTTTGGATAACATTAAATCTCTCATCATTAAGTCACATGACGTGGCGAATTTTGAATTTACACATGCCATCCTGAAATCAGGTGACCTCAACATCCAGCTAAAAAAACCCATTATATATTTATTAGTTTCATCAACCACAATATATGAAGGAATGTATTTTATCTTGTGCAATATTTTTTTATCATATAGTATCTCTACACCGTCTCCAAGTGATAAAAATTCTATGCCAGATATTAATCGATCGACGAAATGATGCATTTTTAGCAAATTGCTAAATTGATCATTAAAATTATAATTAATCATTATATGAGGATGATAAAAATAAAATGGCCTAAACCTCATTTCTCATCCTAAACATTTTTGACAAAAATACTCTGTTATCCCTGTCAGATATCTTAATGCACCATGATTGTAGACCCGTCAAGAATATTAAAATTATTTGCATAAATAATATAACCAATACCACTAGTTGACTGCCGCTCAATTGTATTATTGCATTTATGTATGTGTCATAACATGAACAAGTAGAATTCATTTTTTTTATTTTTATAATAATTATAACATACTTTTAAAGAAATGGAAAAATTTGTAACAACTTCATTCATGATGGAATGGTACGATAGGCCTATAAAAAAAAATTCTATCGACTCAAATAATAATTTATATAGAAAATTAGTGACAGTGTTAAAAGATAGCAGCAATATTGTACCAAAATTTACGATACATACAATTAAGATAGTTCATAACGATTATTGCCAAGATATGAAAAGATTAGATCCTGAAATTTTCGTAACAACAGAAAATGAAAAGAAAGCACCACTCACACAAATTGATGTTCAAAATTTAGTGTCAGGAACAATAGAATCAATATTTGCGAAAGATACACTTTACCCAGAGACCGATAAAGTGAAATGCACAGTTTTCAATACTTCTACAAATGAATCAGTGACAAAAATATTTTACAAACATGGAAATTGGTTGCAAACAAGCCCTTGCCTTAGCGGAGACTTCTCCCCACTCAAAGAATCATCAGATGAATTCGGAAAATTTATCACTTCATTATTATCTGCTGACAATATCAAAAGCGTGATCAATGATTTCATGACATTGAAAGGGTTAGTAACTGATATTTTACAAACGATAAAAAAATAAACGCTGATCTTCCGACGATCATATTTTTTTTACCATTTCTATCACATCATTATTATATAGATAAATGGTATGAAAAAAATTATCCTAATGAAAAAATAATATAATTATATAATGAGACCAATAAAATTTTTGATAGTTAGAAGATTTCTCCACAATAACTGCGATAAATTATGTGCAGATGTTATCGACAACATATTATCTTTTATAGATAGGAGATTTCCGATATCAGATTATTTCATGCCAACCGGCCTTAACAAAAACATAATATTATGTTTGGATAGAAATATAACAACAAAAATAAATGTCAACGGTGAAATTAATACTCGTATTTTCGTGAATAGACCAGGTATATGCGAGAATAAGGTGGATATCATTACACATACCCACAGCGGCACACGCAGCCAAATCCACCCATCATACGCGTTGGTATGTAAAAAAAGGATGAATAAAATGATAAATAATAAGAGGAGTAAATACATATTAAATATAGGGTGTTTCCTAAAAATTACAAAGGAAGAATTAAAAATGATATCATTTTAAATGGTTTTTTTTGCTTTACGTGTTCTATGCATTTGTACGCGAAGCGATGATTTGTCGATTTCGCTTTTTATGTAAGCCATAGCCCTATCAGCACTACTTTCCACAAAATCATTATCCAATCGTTCATAATTATCATAAAATGGAAGATCAGTCACGTATTCAAATAAAATTATTTCATCATCCCGTAGATCCACACACATAATATAATCATTAGTGACATCTCCGCATGATTCATAAATTTTATATTCATTAATATTTTTATTTTTTAATATAAAAGAAAATGTTGTGCCGATTAAATGTATAAATTTTTTTGTCATTATATTTATTCCTAAAATATAAAATGAATTGTACACCAGAAATTATTTATATAAGGCAAAGTTGTGAAGGATTTCCGTTATCATATAGCGATTATATTGCGATCATCACTGTACCTTTTCAAGTATTGGCAATGTTACTGCTTGCCCCATTAACATTTTTTATTTGTTTCCATCAAATACGTAATTATTATATTGTTTTTCCAAGATTTGAACAAATGTACATAAATATTTATGAAAAATTAGAAGAAAAAGAAAAAGATAAAAAATCATCCAGCGTTATATTGCCAAAATAATAAAATTAATCAATAGAATATACGGCAAAAGACAATGATAATAATATCTATATTGAACAGAAAAGCATTAGATAGATTTATAAATAGAAAAGATGTTATTTTCTATAAACATACTTATGAAAGCTATGGTGAGATACTTGTCGAAGATTTAGACAAGGAAGAAATTCCATTTATAGAATATTTGGAAGTTGGTCGCATGGAAATGGACGATTATTTTAATAATTTAAGAAAGAAATATGATGGGGCCGGAATACGCTCATATGTATCCAGATGATTATTTAATCAAATAAATTTCTAAACATAAATATATACCGGGCAAAATGTATGACATGTACATACCATTATTTAGCGGCAAATCAAAAGCAATCATTGCAACATTTGATAACGTAAAATTATATAGGTATCGCTATCAGATAGATATAGAAATCTTTGATGAAGTTATGGCTTGCATCAAATCAGCAACTAAAGAACAAAGAAATATTTTGAAAAAAAATAAGATCATATCTTTCGGCATAAAACATCTTGACATCAGAAAATTAGAGAGTTTTTAAATTAGTTTTATTTTTTTTCATTTCCTTTATTTTTTTTACGATTGCAACTTGTCCTCCTTTGGGATTTTTCTTGCTCTCGGCGAAATCTAGCATTAAATTCATATTTGATTGTAATTCCAATATATCAGCTGTGTAATCTCTTTCAGTTCTGACTTTATTTATTTTTAACTGTACTATTTCTTTCTTAAGTTCTTCGATTTCTTTCTTTTGTTTCTGAACACAATCAATTAACGCGTACATTATTCCATCATGATGAATAGCTTCTGGTTGTCCATCTTTATATATCGTGCATTCGTCCCAATATTTTACTTCATCTATCTCTTCAGCAATGAGTCCTATTTTTGTTTCTTTTGATCCTTTGAATGTAAACTCAGTTAATTTAAGTTGATCTATGGTTGAATAGAAATCATGTTTCGATAATCCTATTATATTTTTATATTTTCTTGATGATGCATCCCTATGTATCTGATAACCATGAGACCCAGCAACAGTTTCTATATATAATAATACTCCTGAACCGACGGGAGCCGGATATGTCGAAAACGTGAATGCTTCACTTGATAATTCATTGTTACTGTAGAGATAATCACTAGCAAGTTCTAATTTTGTTGTATCCACCCCCCCTGCTCGTCTTGATATTGTCATATGTTCAAGTGTGTCAGTTGAATTATGTTCATATCCAAGTCTCACACAGTTATCAACATCCTTTCCAACTCTCACATATGAAATTGTACCGGACGCTATAGCTGATTGATAAAATGTTCCGAGAGTGGCTGTTGTGGTCGTTGATGAATCACTTATATTAAGTTGAGGGCCAGTGTTGACTTTATCTAAGTACATTTGAATTGCATTTGTGTTACTTCCATCAACCAACCCCACAAACAGTTGTGGAGTAGTCGCGTTATAAAGATAGCCCGAATAACCATAGTGGGTTCCATCTCTATCTAATTCCATACTTATCATTTTATTAGAGCCCAATGATCCGGCTGTTGCGAAGAATGGTTTATAATTATCTGTGCCTAAACCATTGCTAAGGACTAATGAATTTGATAGAAATGTAAGATTAGCCGATTCGATTAGGTTTGTGCCATTACTGTAAGGGATATAAGTATTATTGGCAGTTGTTATTGAACCTATCGGTAATGTTAGTGATGCAAGTGGATTATTTTTTACTACATTATTACTTGTATCTAGACCTAACCATCCTCCTGATATAACTGCGCCATTTGATACACCTGAGAATATTGGGGACTTTTTTAGTGTTATGTTTGAGGCATCGAATACTGCAATATCATTGCCGACACCTATTGTTCCAAAATTCATAATATCGGCTGCGTTTGTGATATAATTAAGTGCCCCCGAGTATCCCATTGAAAGGTTAGGGTCTGTTGAGAGTGTTGGGCCTCCTATTATAACGAGAGGTGCGGTTGTTTTGCTACTTGTGCTGATTGTGCTTTTTGAATTAACAGTATCATAGAGAAGAGATATGAATTTTGTCTTATCACTTGTTTCATAAACTTTGAGAGATTCTTCAACAAAAGTATCTCCAACTGGTGCAAGGTTGAGATCTCCACTCACTGTTCCAATATCATTAACTTGTAATGGTTTTTTGAGGACAACATTAGAAGAATTGAATATAGCATAATCATCGGCGACTCCTATGGATCCGATATTAAAAGTGTCAGTACCACAATTTGTGAAATGAACAGATGAACCATTATAACCCATCGTTATATTTGAATTACTTGCAGAGGTGTGTCCTCCGATGAGTTCGAGATAATGTGTATTTACATCGGTTCCTACACTGGGTCTTTCGAGGGCTGAATTATAAAATAACTTGAGATATTTTGTGTTATCTCCTGTTTTATAGACGTTGAGGATGTCTTCAATAAATGTATCCCCTGTTGGTTGAATGTTTATATTTTTTGTAGTGCCAGTTGTTGTAATATTGAGAGTATCTGAAGCTGAGAGAGTATTTGTGCTGCCGTTTATTGTTGTTGTTCCTATTGTTAATGTTGTTGCATCATAAGTGAATGTTGAGGAATCTGCCAACGTAGCCCCATTTGAATAAGGAATTCTGTTTGTATTTGTATCAGATATCAATGATAAGGTTGGTAATCCACTCGCGAGCAAGTTACCGGCAGTCAATCCTGCGAATGTCACCAATGTTCCAGCACTTATTGAAGGGAATATTGATAAATTAGTTAACTCAAGGTAATTTGCTTTTGTTGGATGTGATTTTCCAAATATTCTCATATATCCACCCGTCACATCTAATCCACCGCTGATATTTAAAAATGAGGCATCATTAGATCTTCCCACTGTGCTGGCGGAATTAACCACGTTGCCAAAATTACTAGATAATCCCGCGACATCTCCCTGATCGGAAATTGTGAATTTCAAATTATTTCCAGAATCATTTAATTGAAATGATGTTCCAGTTCCGGGAGCTGTTATTAAAACCTTTCCTGATGGTGTTAATTTTACATCTTTTGATACTCCAGTTGTTTGAATTGTCAAGTCATTTGTAATATTTTTAATAATATCATCTTTGAATTCTGTATTTTCTACTTTTACATCATTTGTTCCAGTTGTATTTATAACCAATTGTCCATTTAATGTATATTCATTGATTGTATCTACAGATAAACCTGCTGAGTCAAATTTTCCATAATATGCGGTGGATGCGTTATTTTTAAAATAAATATGATCACATCCAAAATAAACATCTTTCGTTGATGTTCCCGTCGCTAAATTGATATACGCACCATTCAATAATGAGGATCCTCCACACAAATTCATCGAATGATTTCCATCATACATAAAAATTGATCCAGCATCTGTAAGCCCATCATAAAATAAATCAATAAATTTGTTATTATATGTTTTATCATAAATATGAACGTCTTCTTGTATATCTACATGATCACTTCCGGATTTTATATTAACGGAATTTGTACCAGTTGTCTGAATCGTCAGTTGACTATTTAAAGTATTTTCATTTATTGTGTCGACTTTTGTTGTACCGTTCAAATTTATATTGCCGGTTGGTGTGATATTTATATTTTTTGTTGTTCCAGACGTTGATATCGTCAAATCATTCACATTTGATAATAGATCATCTTTGAAAGTAAAATTTTCTATTCCCACATTATTTGTTCCAGTTGTTTGCAATAATAATTGGCCATTGAGAGTTTTTTCATTTATTGTATTAACTTGGATGTTATCTGGCATAACGATCGGATATGTTGCGACCAATCCATTAATCGTCACCGTCGAGCCGCTGGCGGGAGATATATTATTGACTTTCAATGTATCCGTCGGATCTACCACAACATTTCCACTATTTGTTCTGTTTGGATTTAATAATATATCTGTGTTGTCATTTGTAATATTGTCACTAACTAAAGTTTCTGTGTAGGAAGAAAAAATTCCGCCAACTGTTGGTCGGGAATTTATTAAATTTTGATTTTGAAAATTCATATTTTTTTTTATTTTAGAAATTCTCTACACTTATTATACAAAATGGGAAAATATAAAAAAAATATAAATAATTTGAATTTAATTCTTTTGACTGAAAGAGAAAATATATGTGGTGGAGGCGATGATAAGTACAACATAGCTAATTGCTTGGAGAGGTTTGGTGGAGAGTTAGGCAAACAATATTATGACATGAATGAAAGATATGAATCTTGCAAGCATCACTGGGGAAAATTTGTAAAAAAAAATGCTTTGACTTTATCATTGGCAGCTATATTATTGTTGATGATATCGAGATCTGGTTGAAAGGATGTGATGGCCTAATTTTTTTTCTTATAAATTTCCCATGCTTTCTTGACAGCTTCCGTTTGTTTCAATCCGCTATCTTTTTCTCTTAATTTTTTCGCGATTCTCTGGATTTCTCTCAATCGTTCTGTGTTTGCTTTTTTATTTGGCATTATTATTATACATTAAAAAATAAATAAATAAAAAAAAATTATATATGATTAATGTATCGGATTTAATTATATATTTCTTCCATAATAAATACATTTTCCATTGACGTCGGCTAAACGTTTCATTGGAATTGTATTTTTTATTTTTTTATTTATCGTTTCTGTCCCACATCCTCCGGAAATGCTTCTTTTTATTCTTTTTTGTCCATAGCTGAATGATTCTTCACAATTTTCTAAATTTTCAACTATTTTCTTATCTGAACAAATTTTATTCAATATTTCTTTATTTACTGTAAATCCTTTGGATGATAATCTGACATATTTTCCATCTATCAATTCAAATCCATCTTTATTTTGTTTTTCGTCAGATATGCACATATTAAATTTTGCACCGAATGATTGATAATATCTTGCGTTTTTTATTTCTATTTTATAATTTCCTGGTGTTTTTTCATTACCATCACCATAAACGTTTAATCTTTTCAATGTATTTCCAAGTAATTCTTTGTCTTCTCCACATTTGAACGCAATAGAATCTGTCATGGTTGTTAGAACTTTATCGACTCCAATCGATTCCGCATCGTACATTAATTTTACTCTTTGCGAAGCAGTTATCAATGAAGAAATCCATCTGCACGATCTTTTTACCATAAATCTGGATTCATATCTTATCAAAGCTTTGGAATTATCTCCTTCACCGATGACATCATACGAAAATCCTTTATTTGATGAATATTTTCCAATTAATTCATTTTTCATGTCTACATCTTCGGTAATGGCTATTTTTTTGTTGATTCCCTTAGATCCTAATTTTCCAACAAATGAAGCGTACATAGATTTATACATTTCAGATCGTATTTTATCATTTTCTTTATATTCATTTCTTTTATCACAGATAAATTTCATAAATGATTTAAATGGTTTTTCTATTTTTTCTGTGAAAATCATTGATTGATAAATTTCTCTAAATGAATATCCAGTCTTTATCATTCTTCTATATTCTTCAGAATTTATGACTGATCTAAACCCTCTGCATAAATCGTTATGTGTACAAATTTCTTCATTCATATTTTCCGCACAAATTTTGCATCTTGTGTAAACTTGTACCTTCTCATTTTCTTTATTTTTTATTTTTACTGGTAAAGTTAACAAAAATCCGTTGTCATCCTTTGGTGGTATTATGAAACAATCCAAAAATCCGGAATTTTTCATTATTTTTTCATGGATATCTCCCATTTTTGGTTTATACGAATATTTAGGCGAAGTTGGCAAATCGAAATCCATCACGTGCGCGGCATATGCCATCGTTCCATCAATTTGCGCAACATTTTCATTGACAGCTTTCGTATTTATAATATCTTCATATCCTCCCCTGTAACTTCCATCGATATCAAACTTTCCAATTGGAGAAAATTCAGATGCGAATATATTTTTATTAAATTTTTCTACTATTTCACAATCTTTCATGATGGTTATTTTGCTTACCACGTGATATTTTCCATATATTTCCACATGATGACCGGACATTTTCTCAGAAATATATTCGAATAATTCATTTTTTTCTTTTCTTCCGGCCGCCAATCCGCAATCACATCCATATTTCGAACATGATTTTCTCATAAAAATTTCTACCTTATTTTTTTCTAATTTATACCCGATTATTTTAATTTTGAATTTATTAGAAAACGCAACATTCATTGTTGGATCAGTAACGAGGTCGCCGATCAATGAGATCATTTTCTCATCATTTTCCTCATATCCTTCGCCAAAATTATAATTTATGAAATTTATATTTTTATCGTTAAAGCAAGATTGAAATAATGGAAGTATCAATGATGGAAGCGTCGTGTACGTGAATGGATCTATCTTAAATTCTGATAGTATCATGAAATTTATTCTAAATTGTAATATTCCGTATAACATAACTATCACATCTCTTTCACAATATTCTCCTCTGACGGCCATAATGTCAAATTTTTCTTTATTTTTTTCTTTTTCATCAAACCATTTATCAAATATTTTCTTTTCTTCATTATTTTCAATATTTGGAAAATGTTCTTTCATCAATACTTTTCCGAATTCTAACTTTGTTCCGCGTATAACGTCAGCTAATGGAAATAAATGTGGAAAATATCCTTTTGTCATTTTTTCAACATCAGCATTCATAAGGACATCGCAAATTTCTTCTGATCTGATGATTTCTTTTGCTTCATTCACTTTCATCTTTCCTTTTAATGATAAAAGTTGTGCTTTGTTTCTCATAACATTATCTCTCATAGTTGATGCGAATAATTTGAAATCTGATAATTTTCTTTTTATAAATAAACATGAATCGATGAATGTAATCCTATATTTTTCATTTATTTCCAGATCCATTTTCTTAACTTCTGTTCTCGATCCGATAAATTTATTTTGAACTATTTTAATTTTCGATTCACTTCTATCACAAACTTCTCTTGTTATGAATAAATCATCATATTTTGATCCGTTGTGAAATACAAATACCGATCCGTCTAATTTTTTTCCATTTTCAATGAGAAAGTCAACGAATTTCATTATGCTATCTCCGTTACATACGATATTTAACTTTTCATCCGAAACATAAAATGTGTCAACGGTGTCATATTCATTTCCAGGTTCATTATGCGTCTCAAAATCTGCTCCAAATATTTTTCCACAAAATCCTTTACTTTCATTATAGAATGATAATGTGTCAGAATTATCTTCAAAATTACATATCTTTGGTATCTTATACAATTTTGTTCTACATCTACATTCTTTTTGTTTATATTTTCCGCATCTTTGACAGAAATTTGTACCGTCAGCAACTTGACAACATTCGTGTTCATCAATCTTTTCTATCATTTCCAAACAATGTACACATCTACTATTTTCGCCTCCAACAAATTCTGATAAATTAATTATAGGATGATAATGTCCAAATCCGTCTAATAAAATCCATTTTTCAATTTTTGTTCCATCAAACTTATCTCCGGCCAAAATTTCATTTCTTTCATTTACTATTTTCATGTTTGTGTTTGGACATATCAATTTTGAATATAGCAACAAGTCATTTGGCGATAATCCTTCTTCTCCTATTTTTATATTTAATTTTTCTATAATTTTTGATGATTCTTTATTTATTTTTCCATCCATTATGTCAACAATTTCATTTTTATCATATTTTATTTTTCCACAATGAACAAGGATAGAATATATTCCGCATAACATATCATTATTTTTTATAAGTGCGCATCCATAGATTTTCATAATTTCTTCAGTCCATTTATTTCCATATCTTGTGTAATCAGTCAATATTAATGTGAAAACAGATGGTGGTGGTATCTCATTCCCGTCATAGTTCGCCAGTTCATACATAAGATTTATAAGTGCCCTGTCTCTCGTATCAATTTTTTTTGTTTCCAATTTTCTTATATTTTCGCGAAATTGATATGATCCGTCATATAATTTTATTGAACGGATATTTTTTAACATTCTATTGTCTCTTATTTCCTTATCAGCGAATGATGTTATTGTTAATGAATCTTTTGATCTTCTGTCATGTAGATATTTTGTTCCATATCTAAAATAAATAGATAATCTTTCATCATAAAAATTGTCAAGTAACATCCTACTCCTGTCAATTCTCATTTGTGGTTTTCCCTGATCATCTATTTTTCCATGTGGGTATATATATTTTATCTTTTCTCCTATTTTCTCTACCGATATAACTTTTCCTTTTTTCTTCATCTTCTTCAATTTGTCTACCATCACATATGGATTTATCTTTTCTAATTCTCTCATTTGATAGGTGAGATATTCTTTCATTATATCCGAAAATATCCCTATATCTGACTTTATGTCTATCAATTGAGATGATATTTCGATAAATTTAGGTTCTTCTTTTGAAAATTTCATCATGATTGGATGGAAATCATTGACTAAATTTATGAATCCTCTTCTCTCATCGATAATTTTCTGGAGAGCTGATCTCCTCATTATTTTTTTTATATCTTCTTTCAATTTTTTGATGGATTCATTTATCTTTGAGATGGCTGGTTCGTCTTTTTCTTCTTTATATACTTTTAATACATTTCTAAATGATGATATTTTATTTTTTATTTTGTTTATTTCAGCTGTATATTCTTGTCGGGACATTCCCCTAAAATCAACAAACATATTGATTATTTCTTTTGATCTAACCGCACCATAGATTCCAGACAAAGACATAGAAATTTCTGGGCCATATTTTTTATCTTTCATCATACCCGATAAACGGTTGACGTACCCATCGATGAGCAATCCCTCATATAAATCTAAAACAAACGTGCTTGATCTTTCATATAATTTGTCGTTATCTGCAGAATAAATGCCTTTTCCCATTTCATAAATGATATTATCCAACATTTCTTCTGATTTAAGTATGATATTTCTCAATGTGGAAAATTTAACATCTCTTTTGTGTAACACGTAATTTTCCTTATACTCGCTAGATGCTCTTGGCTTATATTCTTCATCAGTGGAAAGAAATCTGTCATATAATGAATATTTTATTTCTTGTGAAATCGATCCTATCAATAAATTATCTCTGGCAACTGTCGATAATTCGTTCATAAATTTTTTTGATGACGAAAATACTCTTTCGATAGCAGCCTTGTACATTTCTGATAATAATTTTGGTTTATCAGATTCTATAACATTTTTCAAACTATCTGTGATCTCCGACCATTCATCATTGCTGAGACTCATTCCAAATTTTATTATTTGATGTCTCAATTTTTCGTCATATTTGATGATTGGCGACGATTCTAATATTCCTTTTCCGTCTAATTCTGGTAAAAACTTTTTTGAGATCTCTTCAGTTTTTAATGCCCATTTTGGTTTTTCTACATCATCATAGGATAATTTATCAAATTTTAATGTCATCGAAAGATCTTGATATGAATTTCTGGCGGCTTTTATTCTTTTTATAATTTGCGAAGCAATATATGCGATCACGCAATGTGGTCCATAAAATATTTCATTTTTTAATGAAATTGGTTCCCACATCATTTGTGTTTTGAAGGGATTTGTTATTTCGATTGATTTTTTATCTCTGTATGATGAGACTACGCTCACGAGATCTACTATATCTTCTGAATTTCTGATAAATTTTTCTGGATCCCCGATCATTATCTTTCCGATAAAATCATATGCTTCTGTCATAAATTTCTTTGAATTTTCATATGATTTCTTTATGATTCTTGTGTATTTTCCATATTGATTATTTTCCATCGCATATCCTATTGCTGTATTAGGATTTCTTAATTTTTCTTTGTCTTCGTAGCTTAAACTATTTATTTCTTTCTTGCTCATCGCTTCGAATACAAAATTTGATACGTCATTATTTTTCCATAATGCAATCATGTGATATCCTCTAAAATTTTTATTCATTTTGTCAACGAGAAATTTTGATAAGTATTCTTTCCATTCTTTTCTTATTTTTTTCTTAAATATATTATATCTAGATCCTGATAATGAAAATTTTCTAACAAAATTATCATATGCTTGATCAAATGAGTAACTGTATAATGTTCTCTCATAATTGCTGCCGAGAGATTTGAGGAAATTTCTGAATGTGATGAATCTTTCAGCGAATAATTCCTCGAATTCCTCGATGTCGACATTGGCATATAATTTTGGATGTAATTTTTTTTGCTCCTCATAGAGTTCTCTCGAGCTCTTATCTTGAAAATCGTACGCGCGAATTTTTTTGTAATCCATGTTTAGTATACTATAAGAAAAAAAAATTTTGTTTTTTTTTTGGTGTTTATCTTCTGGGGTTATACAAGAGTCCCACATATAAATCGCCATCATTCGCGACACAATTTGGATACAATTCAGCTAAAATTTCTTTGGACTCTCTTATCTTGCATTTTTTTATTATCGGGTCCTTCTCGCGTTCTCGGCGTGCATCATTCATCAGCGATGATAAGTATTTTAATGTGTGAATAGATTTTCCTTTCCCGTTCAATTTTTTTTCTGATGAAATTTTTATATCATTATAAATTTTTCTATCGTCATCACAATCGCAATCATCATCTTCATATCCTATTTTTTTTATTATCCCATTTTTGCGTGCTATGTTTTTACCAGAGACACGCGCGATATAGCGATCATATATTTTTTTATCTGATTCTTCCTCAAAATTTTCAAAGAAAAATTTGAAAGTGAAATCCTGTTTGCATCTTAATTCGTTTAAAAATCTTACCATTATATTTGGAATTTTTATCTGCCTAACTTTCGATTTTAATAATTTTCTATATCTGGTAATGATGAATGGCCATAATCCTTGAGCGATCTCACCATAATATATATCGTTACTCGAATCTAATCTATCATCTGCGGGGGCGACAGTTCCATCCTCAGATATTTCCGAAACATCCTTGCTAAATGTTCTTATAAGTTTGATGACCGATAATCTACGCGCTACTGCATTATTCCATTCCTTAAAATAAGGGACATAATTGTTAGCAAATATCATTTTCATCATCAAATTTATATTTTTTATATCATTCGAATATAATTGCCTAGCTGTCAAATCAGAATTTCCTCCCGTCAAAAATTTCCACGCCGCTGTGTTCATGATTGATCCTTGTTCACATTCGTCGAGATAAACCAATCTTTTATTATTTAATTTGAGTATGTCCGGCGATGGTTTGTCGGATGTTAAATTTATTTTATGTGTCAAGAATTCACCTGGTAATCCATAGCTATCGCTAAACATTTTTTTTAATATTTTTTCTAAAACTGTTTTTCCATTTCCGCCATCGCCATTTATCATTAATGTTCTGCCGTTGTCGATTTTAGGACTGATGAGAGACGCCATAAAATTTATGAAATATTCAAAAATGTCGTCGCAGTGTTTCTTATTTTTTTGCCATAATGATGATTTTATTATATCTAAATATTCACCGGCCAGCATTTTGATTTCATCATCGCTATAAAGCATAGATTTTTTGATGTTGAATGGATTTTTATTGAATAAATATAATTCTTTTGTAAATTTTCTATCATCGATTATTTCACCATCGGCGCAACTTAACACACAATCGTTAAAAGCGATATAATTTTCCACATTTGAATTTTTTATTTTATTTTTTATATTCTTAAACATATAAGAAGATAACTTGGCGAGGGGTTCTCTTATCTTTTTATCAGAATTTATTTTTTTTGATATCGAACTTATGGATCTGGTTGCGTCCCCTATTTTGGATATAGAATCGGATATATGTCTGTCAATCGATAAGAAAGATTTATCATTAAATATCAATGCTTTATATTCTTTTCCTCCAGTTGTTATACTTTGTCTTATGCGTTTTGAATATTTTTCGATAGATTTCAATTTTTTCAACAATGCTTCTATTTCCATATCAATAATATGACCGATATCTATATCATCGCATGGCTCCCATATGGGAAATATGAATTTATGAAATGAATCATTATAAAATATTATGTTTTTTTTATGTAACTTATGACTGATATATTCCCAGAAGCTAATACTAATATCATTTCCTATCTGTACATCATATATATTGTGATTTGTCAATAAAATATTAGAAATAATATCATTTTTTTCGATTTTTGGTTTTGGATCCATAGATAAATTATCGCCGATTATCACGTAAAGCATATAGAGATCATATAAATTGTCGTCGGAAATGTTTGATACAGATTTTGTGCATTCTTTTATATCAGAATTATCTAAATCTAAGCTAAATTTTAAATTTTTCATTATTTTCATGCATATGAAGCATAACATCTGCATACCGTCATCGTTAACGTATTTTCTTCCATCATCTAATTCTCTGCACGTGACGTCATATTTATCGGTTATCTGTGAGGTTAATTTTTTGAGTGTTGGAAATCTGTCGAGGTCGAGGGAATCGAGAAATTTTTCGTAGATTTTGTTTTTCATCTCTTATCTATACTATACCAAATAAAAAAAATTTTTGTTTTTTTTTCACTCCTCTCCGGGGTCCAATTCGGGATAAGCTTGGATGATTTTCGTCAGGTATGGGATGATTGTCCTTCGGTTGTGCCCTTTCCAGAGCTGCTTGGCGATGGTAGGATCTGTTGCGTCGAGCCGCGACACACTAGCGATAATGTGCACACATCTGGCAATTTTTGATGAGATTTCGAAAGATTTTATATCGTCTAAGATTTTTTTTCTATCATTTTTGAGATCCCGCTCTTTTTTTCTGTCAATTTTTCCGAATTTGATCAAATGGTCGATGGAAACAAGCTTATTGATGAGTTGACTGTCGAAAATTGAGTAATAGCGTCTGTAATAGATCGGTCGATTTTTTAGAAAACTCTCTTCGGTGGAATATCCGTAATTTTTTGACATTATATCAAAGGGGAAAAAAATAAAATTTTTGGGGTGGGCCCCCGGGGAATTTCCGGGGAATTTTGGGAGGAATTTTGGGTGTTTATACTAGGGTAAAATAAAAAAATTTTTGGTCTTTTTTTTGGTCGAGTTTGAGCTTGATCTGGGAGAGAGGGAGAGAGGGGGAAAGGGGGAGAATGGAGAGAAAGAGAGAGGGAAAAAGGGGGTGAAAGTATGGTATATATA
>Ga0209319_1000536_pt1 | contig 46602 bp, 34 predicted proteins | sample RifGroE2_FD_184000 | JGI IMG/M metagenome (GOLD analysis project Ga0209319, IMG submission 184000) | Groundwater microbial communities from Rifle, Colorado - Groundwater E2 (SPAdes) (version 2) | ecosystem: Environmental > Aquatic > Deep subsurface > Groundwater | place: Rifle, Colorado, United...
GTTCAATGCCAAGCTCAAAGGCTTCCGTGCACTTCTACGAGGAGTTTCAGACAAGAAGTTCTTCCTGTTTCGAGTAACGAAACTCTATGCTTAGAACATTCTGCTCCACAGGATTTACGTGTGATCCTCAGCCATGATAGTCCCCACAAAAGTGGTATTGTTGAGAGTCGCTGAGGTACCGACAATCCAAAAGACATTGCGAGCCTGAGCGCCGTTAATAAGAACAACTGAACTGGCTCCACCGGTAATGAGCGTGGTGTCTGCTTTGAAAATAAAAACCGCATCCGGGTCTCCGCCGCCATCGAGCGTCAGGACTCCCGCTCCTGATATCTCAAACGTACCAGCAGCAGAATGATATACCCCGGCAGATAGAGTTTGTGCAGCGAGCTCTGAAGGGATGTCAACGCCCGACTGTGGTTGAGCAGAAGCATCAGCATAGGCAATAGCTGAATCAACTTTGGCCGCAATTACAGCCGCATTAGCCGCTGTGTAATTTGTTCCGGTTACTTCCGCGCCCGTTAAACCGTTTGACACAGTTGGATTTGACCCGGCATCTCCAATAATAACTTGCGGGGGATTAGTGCTAGTAATACCTGAACCGGCCAGAACTGCAAAGCTGCTTGCGTTCCCAAGAGCCGGCGCTGTTGCAGCGAACGCGACATTTGGATTTAAACTAATTGATCCAAAAATAGTAAACACAAAAGCAACAACCAATGTGATTACTGAAAACTTATTGAATTTTTTCACAAATGTTTTCATAGTTAATTGTTAGATTTAAGAGCGTTGTTTACACTTTCTTACATTGAAATTGTTTTTGTTTAGTAGTAAAAAAACTATGATATTAATAAGCATGAATTTATAGCTATAATTAAACAAAAATTAAGTCTATTATGCAAACCGCCTTATTAACATTATTATTAACATAATAATGTTAATGGCATAAAGTGTAAAAAAACGCTACCATTTCTTACAAAGTTAATTATTTAATTTTTGTAAGAGTTTTAATCATCGACCATTGATTACATTATAGTATTATTTTTAATAATTTTAAAATAGTTTTCGGAGCGATAGCGTAGAAAACACCTTATATTCCCTCTATAATTAATGAAAAAGAAATTTGAAAATTTTTTAAAACAATTGGGCGTTAGCCCGGAAAAGAAAAGGAATATTTCAACTCGTTTTTATCTCAACTCCTGATGTAACAGTATCAGCGTCTTGTTGGTTATACAAACTCCCGATAGATTAAAATATGGATAATCTACTTGCCTCCACAAGTCGCTTGCTGCGCTTGCGTAATTATAGCCCCAAGACGTGCAAAGCCTATCAACACTATATTGGTGAGTATTTGAATTTCTGTACAAAATGGAACCTCATGCATAATAAGAAAAATAAGGACTCAAAAGCCCTTATAAAATTCTTAATAACATGATACTGAACCCGAGTACGCTACCAAGTTTCTTATTGTGCAGTCCATGTGGACGCACATCAATGAGGACATTGAGTAGACAAAAAATCACCCTTAAAGAGCATGTTCCATAACTCCAAAATATCGACTTTTTTGAAATTTTTATCACTAGCATGAGCGACGCAAATTTTGATAATTTGAGTTTTGGGACAGCCTCACAAGCCCCTGTTTTAAAGAACAATACCAATTTTTTCTCTCACTCGTTTCATGGTGGTTTCCGCCTTTAGCAGTGCGCGTTCTGCTCCTTTGTCCAATACACGTTTCAATTCTTCTTCATTTTTTAAATAGCCATTAACTTTTTCTTGGAATGGTTTGAGCCAGGAAACTAGAGCTTCTGCAAGATCTCCTTTAAAAGTGCCATACCCTTTTGTTTTATATTCCGTGGCAAGGTCTTGTATGGATTTTTTTGTGACCAAAGAAAAAATGGTCAAAAGGTTTGCAAGAGCAGGTCGGTGTTCAGGATCAAAACTGATGGTGGATTCGGAATCCGTGACTGCACTGCGAATTTTTTTTCGGACATCATCTTCATCATCAAGAAGAGAAATATAGTTTTTGGGAGACTCGGCGGATTTGGACATTTTTTTGGTTGGATCATCAAGCCCCATAATACGCGCACCACTTGTTCGAATACGAGGTTCTGGCACCACGAAAGTTTCCCCAAAACGATTATTAAAACGCTTGGCAATATCACGAGCGAGTTCAACATGTTGCACTTGATCTTCTCCAACAGGGACAAAATCCGTATTGTAAAGAAGAATATCTGCAGCCATAAGGACTGGGTAAGCAAAGAGTCCAACAGAAACCGTTTCTCCTTTATTGCGTGATTTGTCTTTGAATTGAGTCATACGTTCGAGTTCACCCATGTACGTAAGACAGTTCAGAATCCACGCAAGTTCTGTGTGTTGAGGAACGCGAGATTGTTGGAACAGTGTTGTTTTGTTGATATCAATCCCAGCTGCTAAATAAACTGCTGTGGCATAAATGATATTTTTGCGCAGTTGTGCGGGATCCTTTGGAATGGTTATTGCGTGATAGTCAACAATAAAAAGATAGTTTTCATTTCCTTGCTCTTGAAGTTCAAGCAGAGGATCAATAGCACCAAAATAATTTCCAATATGGAGATTGCCTGTTGGTTGCAGGGCTGTAAGCACTCGTGACATAGGTCTTTATCATAACAAGCTGTAGAAAAAAAGAAAACAGCCATTTCTGGCTGATTCCTTTAAACCTCGATTACGACAGGAAGAATCATAGGGCGTCGTTCTGTTCGTTTGAACAAGAATTTGCCAATTTCACTTCGTAATTGATTACGGATGAAATTATTATCTGCGGAAGATTTTGGATCTTTATCAACAATCGCTTTCTTAACTTTTGTTCTTGTCATTTCAATCAGTTCTCGATTTTCTTTCATAAAGATAAATCCTCGGCTAATAATATCTGGTGAGCCAACAAGTTTTCCGGTTTTTCGATCAATCTGCACAATCACGACCACCATGCCGTCTTCAGCTAATACTTGTCGGTCGCGCAGGACAATTTGAGAAATATCTCCGACTCCGAGTCCATCTACAAACACATAATTTGAAGGGACTTTTTCTTCTGTTTTTTCAACCTTGTCTTTGCTACAAAGAAGCACTTGGCCATTGTCGGGAATGGGGACAAATTCTTCTTTCCATCCCATTTCGTAAGCCACTTTGGCATTTTCACGAAGAAGAGAGTGGTTTCCTTCAATAGGAACATAGTATTTTGGTTGAACAAGAGCAAGCATTAACTTTACATCTTCTTTCATGGCATGACCTCCTGCATGCACATCCATCATTTGATAGTGCACAACATTTGCTCCTTTGCGATACAAAGTATCTTTAAGTCGTTGCACGGATTGTTCATTTCCTGGAACAATAGAGCTAGAAAAAATTACCGTATCCTCTTTGTGAATCCGCAAAGAGCGGTGTTCATTATTGGCAATGCGGTTCAAAGCAGCATTTTTTTCTCCTTGTGCACCTGTACAACAAATAACAACTTTATCTTCTGGGAAGGCATCAACTTGTTCTGGTTTAATGAGCGTGCTGTTATGGCATTTGATAAAGCCAAGCTGTTTTGCAATTTCTACGTTTGTTTTCATGGAGTAACCATCAAGAGCAACTTTTTTTCCAAGCTTTTCTGAGATTTCAATGATTTGTTTAACACGGGAAACAAGAGAAGCAAAAGTTCCGATGATCACACGTCCAGGAGCTTTTTCAATAATTCCCTCAAGTTCTTGTCCAATGACATACTCAGAGGTTTGATGTCCTGGCTTGTTTGCATTTGTGGAATCTCCCATCAAACATAACACTCCATTTTTTCCAAGTTCTGCCAGTTTATGAAAATCTGGCATTTTTTCTCCAGAAGGATGAAAATCAAATTTCCAGTCACCTGTATGCACAATTTTTCCCACAGGAGTATCAATCACTACAGCCACAGAATCAGGAATATTGTGATTGATGTGAACAAAAGAGACTTTGAACACCCCAAGCTGAAGAGTGTCATCTGTTTTGACAGTCTTAAGATTAATTTGTGAGGTTTGAAAATCCGTCTGACGTTTTTTAATAATCCCTGCAGCCATGGGGAGTGCATATACCGGAGGATTCCCAATTTCTGGAACCGTATGAGGGATTCCTCCAATATGGTCATAGTGTCCATGAGTGATTACAACTCCGCGGATATTTTTTTTCTTATTTTTGACATAGGTCATGTCTGGAATGATGTAATCAATTCCCGGCATATCTTCTTCAGGAAATTGAAGCCCCATATCCACGAAGATGATGTCATTTTTATATTCAAAAAGAGTACAATTACGTCCTACTTCTTCACAGCCACCAAGGACGATTATGCGCAGTTTATCTTGTTGGGAGGAAGGGGAATGAGAAAGTTTGTTGCTTTTCTTTTTTTCGGAACGAAAAATTCGTCCACGATTTTTTTCAAAGCCATGAGGGGCTTTGGGTTTGCGAGAGGGTCCCCGAGATTTTGGGTACTGCTTCTCGGTCTGTTTTTCTGTCATAAAACAAAAGAAGATTGTTTCTGGATAAATTTGTTCATCACAAAAACATCCAGAATAAAATAAATAAATGAGTTAACATGAATAGTTCTCTCTTCCTCTCGTAGAACAACAGTTCTACGCACGTGATCTTTGAACAGTGCGCGATCAAAATCGTGATCTGAACCAAAAATCAAGTGAATACAAGGATGAAGAATACTAGAAAAAAGCGAAAGAGTCAAGGGTTTTTGGGTAAAATAGTTGGTGCGGACGGTGGGACTCGAACCCACACACTTGTGAAAGCACTAGCACCTGAAGCTAGCGTGTCTACCAATTCCACCACGCCCGCATGCGTTTATTGCAAAACTTTTTTGGTCTTTATATACCAGTCTGAGATATTCGCAAAACGATATTCCGGGGCAGCAATATTCTCAATGACAACTCCTTGAATTTTCGTGGGGAGTGCATAAGAGTAAAGAGATTGGTATAAGAAGACCGCTGGATAGTCGGCCATTAAAGTTTCTTGGAATTTTTTATAGGAAGTAGCGCGTGCTTCTTCATCAATCATGACGCGTGCTTCTTCGAGTAAAGTATCAACCTCATTATTGGCATATCCAGCTAGGTTTAATCCACCTCCACGAATCTGTGAAGAATGCCAAAATGGATAAGGATCAGGATCAATTCCAAGAAGAACTCCAGCTAAAAGCAATTCATAATTTCTTGGATCAATCACAGAAGCATAAAGATTTTCTGAAGGCACAACCTCAATATCAATCACTACGCCAATTTGTGCGAATTGTTCGACAAGCATCTGAGCTACATTGATGTATTCAGAGCTTTGAACTGTGACAAGAGTAAAGTGCAACACGTCTTTGTATTCGCTCATTTTTTTTGGCTTTTCCTCGGTTGTTTCAACAATCATTTCTTCAGACTCTTCTTCTTGTGTATCTGCTCCTTCTTCTATTGTTACAATCTCTTCCTCTTCCTCTAACACAATATCAGGATCAATACGATAACTTCCTGTGTCATCATAATGATATCCTGCATCATCTAAGAGCTCTCCGGCTTGTTCTAGAGAAGAAGTTTCTCCAATAAAACTTTCATCATATCCAAGCATTCCGGGAAGAATAGGGGCTTGGATCACAACACCATTTCCTTTTGCGGCTTGTTCAAGGATTGCTTGTTTTTCAATCACTAAACTCAGTGCATGCCGAACCTCTGTCTTTTTTAAGGCACTGTGTGTTTCTTCATTGAAAAAGAGAACAATTTCTCGTGGAATCGTAGGTTGATAAAGTGTAATGGAACGATTTTTTTCTACTTCTTCCTTTTGATCAAAGGAAACATAATTCAATCCTTCCACATTTTTATTTTCTAAAGCTTGAAGGGCAGAATCTGCATCCGGATAAAACTTGAAGATTAAACAATCAATATAAGGTTGTTGTCCATAATAAGAATCGTTTCGTTCAAGTGTATAGGAACGGATGGAACCATTTTTATCTTTTGAAAACTCTGCAAATCGATAGGGTCCACTTCCAATCGGTTCAAGGTTTGAAGAAGCGAGTTGTGCATTGCGAGGAGAGATAGTGCCCCACACACTTGCAGGTAAGATTCCGACAGTGAGGGTTGAAAGAAAAGGAGCAAAAGGTTCTTCGAGTTGAAAAGAAACAGTCTTATCATCGATTTGAGAAACCGTGACTCCATAAAAACTCACTGCAAGCGGACTGCGGTAGTTCGTGTTTTGAATGGCGTTGATCGTGAACAAAACATCTCGAGCACGCACCTCTTCCCCATTTTGGAATTTGGCGTCATTTCGAATTTGTACGGTGTAGGTTAATCCATCTTCAGAAAGAAAGAGATTTGTGGCAAGATCATTCACAAGTCCTTCTTCAGGATCCCATCGAAATAAACCAGAATAAATAAGACTTGTCAGATCAGAATCAACATCACTTGCGGAAGCATAAAGAGGATTGATGAATTGCGGTTCTCCAATAAGGGCTTCAGTGTATTCTCCTCCTTGTGTAGGAATTTCAACTCGATGAGTGAAAACATACCAACCACTCAAGATGAGGATTCCAAGAAGAATAATTCCTAAAGAAGAAAACAAAATTGAGCGTTCACGAACGTTTAAAATAGTTGGAAGTTGTTTCCATTGCTTCCAAGAAGGGAAAAAACGTTTTGCAGAAACCGCTAAGACATGACGCTTGGTCAATTCTTTTGGCGTCTGAGTTGACGGTTGAGAGGCTAAACGAGGTGATGACGTTTTGGGATCATCAGGCACAAATGAAGATTAGAAGAGGGCGTTTGCCAAAGAGACACAGAAGAAGAGGATAGCCACAACAATGGTGGCTTGGAAGAGATGTTTTTCCATTCCGCGTTTGGTGCGGTAGACACTTCCACCACCACCAAAGGCAGCACCAAGTCCTGAACCGCGTGCTTGTAACAAAATAGCAACGATAAGCAGACAAGCAAGAATAATTTGAGCAATGTTGAGAATCGAATCAATCATATCGTTTCTGAAGAATAAGTGACGAAAACAATAGCAAAAGGAAGTGATTTTGTCAATCCAATTTCATGTGTTCGAGTTGTTCATCCTTTTTTATTTTCTTTTCTTTTTATACACACGAAACAAGCTGATTGTTCTTTCTTATGATATACTTTTTTTATTAAGGTGACCATTTTTTATGGATTCACAAACTGCTTCTCAAAAAAATAGTGCGTCAGATTCTTCGCAAGAGCATCGAAAACGCGGACGACTCGGAATCATTCTCACGATTCTTGTTTTGCTATTCTTGGGTTACTTCTCCTATCGCGTGGTCTATTATCTTTCTCTTATTTCTGATGGAGATATTCAAGCGATTCAAGAATCTTTTTCTGAATATCAAACTTTTTCTCGCAATCTTGAGAATGTGACGATTCCGCAAGGCTTGTTTGATGTAGCAACTTCTGATGATCCTTCTTTTGGTCCAGAAGATGCCTCGGTTGTTATTGTTGAGTTTGCTGATTTTGGGTGCGTGTATTCTCAAGGGGAGAGTTACATCGTGCGCGCGCTTATGCAAGAGTATCAAGATCGTATTCGCTTTGTGTATCGAGATTTTCCCATGACGGATCTTCATCCAATTGCACAAAAAGCTGCAGAAGCAGGGGAGTGCGCAAATGCACAAGGAAAGTTTTGGGAATATCATGATCAATTGTATCAAAATCAATCAGATCTTTCAGAAGAACAATTAGTGGCCTATGCTACCAAAGTGAATTTAGATACGGAGGCTTTTCGTACTTGTCTAGAAAGCGGGGAGTTCGCAGATGAAGTGCTTGAGGATTATCAAGATGGTGCACAAGCAGGTGTACGTGGTACTCCAACTTTTTTCATTAATGGAAATCGTATTGCTGGAGCAATCCCTCAGAGCGTGTTGCTTCTTTTGATCAAGAATGCTCTTGGGGAAGAAGAAGGAAATTAAGAAGATGTTTATCGCATCTTTTTAATGTATGAAATATTATTGCACATCAAATAAAAAATGGTCCCTTCTCGTGTTTATTCCTTTTGTCATAAGCACGTTTTTTGTTTTGGTGAGTCCTGCACGAGCAACAGAAAGTTGTACCTGTTTTTGTGCGACAACCAACGGGGCACAAACTCTTTCAAGTGCCACGAATGCGCAACAGTGCATGGAGAAATGTCCCACAGAGAAAAATGGACAAATGCTTGTGTGTGCTTCTGGTCCGGATGAATATCCTTCTCGGGATCCTTGGTGTTTTGCATCTGAAAATATCTGTCAAAAATATGATGGAAAATTAGATACAGCGTATCAACCGCCACAATGTCTTCAAGGAAGTTTTTTTTGTTATCCTGATCCAGATTCTCCAAATTGGAAAGATACAGAACTTTCTGTTTCCATTGGGGGGGTCAAAACAGTAAAAGATCTTGGAGAGTATATTCAACTTGTTTATACATGGCTTTTAGGGAGTATGGGATTTATTGTGATTATTTTGATCATGTTCAATGGAGCAAAATATGTTCTTTCTGCAGGAGTTGCAGAAGCAAAGAATTCTATAGAAGGAATAAAAAAAGCTGTGACAGGGTTGATTTTGTTGTCATGTGTTGCCTTTCTACTTCAAACAGTGAATCCTTATTTGATTCGTTTAGCCATGCCACGGCTCCCTCTCATTCAATCGGTTGATCTAGTGGGAGAGGGAAGTTGTGAATACTTAAAAGGAACACTTCATGATGGAAAAGACTATCTTAAAGTAAATGGAGCTTTTTCAGATTCTCCTTTTGTTGGAAAATCTTATACGCTTGGAAATCCTCCTGCAGGAGGATTAGTCTGTGGAGCGATTACAGAAGTTGTAAAAGATTCAGATGGACAACCCGCTTTGGAAGGAACGACGTGTCAGTTTGAATATTGTGAGGAAGAAGGAACAAGATGTTTTGGAAGAGGGGCTCAAGCAAAATGTCTTTCTTGTAAAGATATTATTCCAGAAAATATTGCTGACACAGGTGTTTCTCCATCCGCGGCTACATGTAGTAATTTAACCACTCCAGATGTTTTTGATGGAAACGGGGATCTTGTGACAAAAAATTACTGTTTTTATACGCAAGACCCTGGGCTTGTGTTAAGTAATTTGGAAGTGGCAGGAGGTACAGCTATTACTGCAGGGGCAGCACTTGCTGCTACGGTTTTTCCTCCTGTGGGAGCCGCAATGGTTGGAGGTGTTTTAGTTTCTAATGTTGCTGATATTTATAAAGGAACGTGTGCAGGACTCAGTTTAGATTGTACAAAAATAACTTCTTGCTCTGCCTACAATGGTGGAGATGTGGAAGTGTATACAGGTGAAACAGATAATGAGCTTAATGATGTTGGTTCAGGTTGGCTCGCTGGAACCGTCAACATGGAATATATTTGCTCGAATGATCCTTGTGGAGCAGCAGTAAAAGAAGGTGTTCCAAATTGTGTTTATTCTCAATCGTCAAACCGTTGTTATGAATCGCAAGCTGCCATTGATCTTTCAGAAGAAATAGATGCGGCTCAACCTCTTCCAGGTGCTTAAATGAAAACAAAAAATCAGGTGAGAAAACACCTGGTTTTTTTGATCGCGTCCTATGTCTCTTGCCAGAGAGGAAAACATCTGGTACCCTGTGGGACACTCTTGTCTCTGCTCTCTTTTATCCTTCTCTTTTCTTTATGGCAGAATTTATTCAAGTGCGTGGGGCACGTGTTCACAATTTGAAAAATATTAACGTGGACATTCCCAAGAACAAATTAGTCGTGATCACTGGTCTTTCAGGTTCAGGAAAATCTTCTTTGGCCTTTGATACGATTTATGCAGAAGGGCAGCGACGTTACATGGAATCACTTTCTAGTTATGCGCGCCAATTCCTTGAGTTGCAAGATAAACCAGATGTTGATGAGATTCTTGGTCTTTCTCCAACGATTGCGATTGATCAAAAATCTTCCTCTCACAATCCACGTTCCACAGTCGGAACCGTCACGGAGATTTATGATTTTCTCCGTATTTTATTTGCTCGTGCTGGACGCTCTCACTGTCCGAACTGTGGGGATCCTGTTCAAGAACAAACTCTTGAACAGATTGTCGTTGAAGTAGAGAAACTTATCGGAGGAGATGACACCATTCAATTATTTGCTCCGGTTATTCATCAACAAAAAGGAGAACACAAACAAGTGCTTGTAGCCGCCTTGAATACAGGTTTTACACGCGTACGATTTGATGGTTTTCTTATGGATGTGGAGGAAGGTATTGCCATGCGAAAAGATAAAAAGAAGTTGCATGATGTTGACGTGTTGATAGCTCAACTCGATCCCTCTGTTCACTATCAAACAGGACACATTAAGGAATTAGTTCGTAAAGCACTTGATTATGGAAATGGTCTTTTGCTTGTCGTGAATGATAACACTGGGGATGAATCCCTTTTTTCTCAAAGTTTCCGTTGTGGAAAGTGTGATTTGAATCTCCCTAAACCAGAGCCACGTTTATTTTCTTTTAATTCTCCTTATGGAGCTTGTAGAGAATGTACAGGGCTTGGAGTCAAGCTTGTTTTAGAACCAGAACTTGTGATTCCAAACAAACGGCTCACTCTTGCAGAAGGAGCCGTGCGTCCTTGGTCACGGATTGCAGGAAATCAAACAAGTTATTTGCGCCTCTTGGAAGTGGTTGGAAAGAAACAAAAATTTTCTCTTCACACTCCTGTTGAAAAAATTACCAAAGCAAAACTTCAACAGATTTTGTATGGAACTGGAGAAGAGGAATACACTTTTGAAGGAAAGAAAGTGACGTTCCCAGGAATTCTTGCACAACTTGAACAAAAATATCGTGAGACAGATTCTGAATATGTCCGTCATGAATTGGAAGTATACATGCGCAAAATGACATGCCCTTCTTGTGAATCAAAGCGATTGCGACCAGAAGTACTTGCGATTACCATTGCGAATCGATCCATTTCCGATTTAGTGAATATGCCGATTGAGGATGTGTTTGCGTTTTTTCAAGAGCTTATGCCAGAAGAAAAAGGAAAGAAGTCCGGAAAAGCAAAAACTTCTGTGGAGAAAAAAGGAATTTCTACATTAAAAGCAGGATTGAGCAAAGACGAACAATTAGTGGCGGAACGTGTGGCAAAAGAAGTGATTGCGCGACTTGGTCATCTTCTTGATGTGGGGCTTGGATATCTTACTCTTGATCGATCTGCTATGACTCTTTCTGGGGGAGAAGCTCAGCGTGTCCGTTTGGCCTCTCAGCTTGGATCAGGGCTTTCTGGAGTCATATATATTTTAGATGAACCTTCGATTGGATTACATCCACGCGATAATGATCGATTGATTGAAACCATTCGACTTTTACAATCTCATGGAAACTCTGTGATCGTAGTGGAGCACGATGAAGCTATGATGCAAGCCGCAGATTATGTGTTTGATATTGGTCCTGGAGCAGGGGAGTATGGAGGAGAAGTGGTGGCAGCAGGAACTGCAGAGGAAATCAAAAAAAATAAAGACTCTTTGACAGGACAATACCTTTCAGGAAGAAAGGAAATTCCTCTTCCAAGAGCTTACCGCAAAGGTACGGGAAAGAAGATTGTGATTGAAGGAGCAAATGAATTCAATTTGAAAAACATTGATGTAGAGATTCCTCTCGGGATGCTTGTTTGTGTGACCGGTGTTTCTGGGTCAGGAAAATCAACCTTGATTTTAGATATTCTTGGAAAATATCTCTCTCGAAAGTTTTATCGTGCCAAAGTCTATCCTGGGGAATGTAAAGCAATTAAAGGAATTGAACACATTGATAAAGTCGTTGCCGTGGATCAATCTCCTATTGGACGTACTCCACGATCTAACCCAGCAACCTACACAGGAGTTTTTACCGCGATTCGTGATTTGTTTGCAATAACCCCTGAAGCAAAGCTCCGTAATTTTGATGCAGGAAAGTTTAGTTTTAATGTGAAAGGCGGAGGACGTTGTGAAACCTGTTCTGGAGATGGAATGCGACGTATTGAAATGCAGTTCATGCCAGATGTCTATGTAGATTGTTCAGACTGTCATGGGACACGCTATAACCAAGAAGTATTAGAGATTCATTACAAGAATAAAAATATTTCCGATGTTCTTAATATGACTGTGGAAGAAGCAAGGCGTTTCTTTGCTGATCAACCCGCAATTTTTGATAAGTTAAACATCTTGCATGAAGTGGGATTGGGGTACATTCGTCTTGGACAATCAGCGACAACACTTTCTGGAGGAGAAGCCCAGAGGGTAAAACTTTCCACAGAACTTTCTCGTCGTGCCACAGGACGTACGCTCTATATTTTGGATGAGCCAACGAGCGGATTACACTTTGAGGATATCAAACGTCTGTTGGGCGTACTTCATCAATTAGTTGATAAAGGGAATACAGTGGTGATCATCGAGCATAATATGGATGTGATTAAAGGGGCGGATTGGGTTATTGATATGGGGCCAGAAGGAGGAATTAAAGGGGGAAAGATTATTGCAGAAGGAACACCAAAAGAAATTGTGAAGAACAAAGAGAGTGTGACAGGATTATATCTGAAACCTGTGTTGAAAAAAGGTGCTTAAAAGTTTGTTTCAAAATTTGCGATTTGGTTTTTTAAACCTCCCTTTTTGAGGGAGGTTTTCTTTTTTTTGACTAAGCTACGGCAACAAGGATCAGGATTTTGGGATTTAGAAAAAACCCGCAGGCGTTTCCTGCGGGCAGGGGAGTCACTTATATCCATCAGAATCAGAGAACGGAGAGGATGTTTTTCTTGGTTTTGGAAGATAATCTTCCAGTTCTTTCTCAGGCTTTGCTTGTTCTTGGACAAACCAAGGAATTTGTTCTCGTTCAATTGGGCATTCCTGCTTACATCGTTTTGTCGGGCAGACAACCCAAAAGTCATTTTTCCAATTGCACCAAAAATCTTTTTCATTGATCTCAAACACAGCTCCACAACGAGAACAGGTGATCTGAGGTCCTTTCCAAGAAAAGTCAGCCTCCTTAATGATTTTCATGAAAGCTTCTTTCGCAGTCGCTCAATAACTTGCCAGTGGTCAAAACCCATTTCCTCAGGAGCGAGAGAATCAATTTGACGTACATGAAGGTGTTTGGCATCTGTGGCAGGCTTACACAGGGCAATCGCGTTTCGATCAGGAAGATCAATCGTAAAGACAATGGAAAGTGTATGACCAGAACGAGGATCTCGACCAGTCTCATCCAAGAGAGTCAAAAGCTTCAGATCCGTTTCCTTCACTTCCAAATTAATCTCTTCAAGAAGTTCGCGTGCACAAGCTTGTGCGCAACGTTCTCCTTCATCCACATGTCCACCTGGCAAAACAAGGCATTGCTCAAATGGAGGCTTAGCTCGTTCGATTAAAAGGATTTCGCGACCTGCGATTGTGACGGCCCCATCAACCGTTGGGAAAACGTGAGCGTAAGGCTGATGCATAAGAGACTCCTTTGTGTTAGTGGGGATCATCTGGGATAGAGAAATTGCGCATGAGTTGACGCGCTTCACTGTCTGGAAGATCTGTCTTCTTTCCACAACAGAGGCAACGGAAGGTGACATAGGTTCCATAAACATCTCCCCTATAATCTATGTTGTAGGTCATGAAGAGATCTTCAACTGAGACAGAAAGCACAGCTCCGCATCCCATTCCACCATTACCCTTTCCTGTACAAGCAAATTTCTTTTCCCAAACAGGCTTCTTACCTTCCTTGATGATGCGCATGGGTGACTCCTTTGTAAGGAACGGATGTCAAGGAGAATTATTCCCTCCCTGACACTGCCATCATGCCAGTTTGGTTGTTATAGCGACAGAAAAAATTGTGATCATATTGACAAATGAGATATAATCTGCTAATTTAAGCTAAGAAATCTGAAATATTTACAACGAAAAAGGTCGTAGTTATGGAATATTCAAAATTGACTAAATTACAAAGGCTGGAAATTCAAGAGGTATTGACGCGATTGGGGTTTAATCAAAAAGACCAAATGGTTTATTTGGCTTTATTGCAATTGGGGAAGGTTACCATGACTCCGCTCGCACGCATGGTTGAACTTCCGGCAACAACAGTCCAATCGATCATGAATCGTTTAGGGGAAAGGGGGGTTGTGGAAATGACAAAGCAAAAATCGCGAAGCGTGTATGAGGCCCATGATCCAACCGTGCTCAAAAAAATGATAGAGCGTCAGATACAGGAAGTGACAACCATTATTCCTTTTCTTACAGCTCTGAAAACAGAAACAGCGATCAGTCCAAAGATCCGAATTTATTATCGTGATCGCATGACAGATATTTTTCATGAAGCTCTTGCCTGCAAAAGTAAACATGTTTTTGAGATCGTTTCTGCAAAAGATTTTCAAGAGATTATCGGAGAGCGATTTCATTTTTCCCGTCAGCGCATAAAAGCTGGTGTACACTTGAAGAGCTTACGCGTGCAAGCAACAGAAATAAAAAAATATTCAAAGAAAACACATGAGAGGGAACTTCGTGAGGCAAAGTTTCTTTCTCCCGAACTCACTTTTCGTTGTTCATTGATGTTTTGGGATGAAACCGTAGCTTTTTTCACCACAAAAGATGAGGGACTTGCTTGGACAGTTCAAAGCAAAACACTTGTCGAAACATATAAACAAATTTTTGATTTACTTTGGAGTATTGGAAGAAAAATGGAAACAGAAATAGATAAGAAATAAACAATCTCTAGGAGGTCTTTCTTTTTCTTGTTATACTATAAATAAGAATACATAAGGAGGATATGAAAAAAACAATACAACAAGCTTCCATAGAAAAATGGTTTTTTCTTCTCGTTGCAGCCGTGGTGCTGTATTTATTTTGGTCCATTATTCAACCCTTCGCGATTTTGATCATAACAGCAGGGATTGCGGCAGTGGCACTTGTTCCTTTGGATCAATTTTTTTTCAAAATTGTAAAACAACGTAAACTTTCTGCAATCATGACATCCTTAGGAATGTTTTTGGTAATTATTATTCCCCTTATCCTTATTCTTTTGCTTATTGCAAAGCAAGCAACAGAACTCATTCAACTTTCTTTAGGAGAACAAGGATGGTTAACAACTTTTAATCTGACAGACCACAAGATCTATCAACTTCTTCCGGTTTACGTGCAAGAACAAATTCTCTCCATTGATCTTCAAACAGTAGGGCTCAATGTTGCACAATGGATTATCGATAATATTGGTGGATTGTTTTCAAGTACTTCTCGCTTTCTCCTAAATATTTTCTTGTTTTTTATTGCACTGTACTATCTTTTAGTAGATCGAAAAAAGTTGCATATAGAGATTCTTGCCTTAAGTCCTTTTGATAATGAAGTGGATGCGAAGATCATCCATCGTATTGCATCAACCATCCGTCATGTCGTGTTTGGAATTCTTGTTCTTGCTATTATTCAAGGTCTTTTTGCAGGAATTGGAATGACCATTTTTGGTGTTCCTGGTTCGGTTATTTGGGGTGCATTTACGATTATTGCGGCTCTCGTGCCTTTAGTAGGATCAGCTCTTGTGCTCGTGCCAGCAGTCATTTATCTATTTATGATCGGAAATGTTGGATCTGCTATTGGTCTTGCTCTCTGGGCAGCTTTGGTAGTGGGTTTATCTGATAACATCGTTGCCCCTTACCTCATAAAAGGAACAACACACATGCACATGTTTCTCGTGTTGATTTCTATATTAGGAGGTATTCAAATTTTCGGTTCCATTGGTTTTATTATTGGTCCTACTATTCTTGCTGCCTTTCTTGTTGTTATTGATTTATACAAAAGTGGTATTTTAAAAGACGGACAGTGGTCATAAAAAGAAAATAAAAACTCTCCCATTCTAGAAGGAGAGTTTTTTGTTACACAGTTTATGCAGGTCGCGTTTCTTTCAACTTTCTCTTGAATCGATGTTTGAGGTCTTTGAGGTATCCTAGTTTGGCACGACAAACACGAGCTTTTTTTACCAGTTCAATTTTTGCGATCACAGGGGAATTGATTGGATAGATTTTTTCCACTCCGAATCCTTTACTCATTTTTCTCACCGTCATGGTGCGAGAAATTCCCGAACCTTTGAGCCAAAGAATGATTCCTTCAAAGATCTGAATACGTTCTCGCTCTTCTCCTTTTGGAGAAATATCTTTGATGCGTTCATGGACACGCACGGTCATTCCTGGTTTGAGTTGTTTGAAATCAATGAGCTTTGCCTGGTAAGCAGCTTCTGGAGCTTCTTCTTCGGCTGGCTCTTCCATCTCTTTCTCTGCAATCGCTTCAGAATCAGATGATTCTGTCTCGATTTCTGTGGAAGTATCTTTTTGTTCTTGTTCTGCTTCTTTAGCAGTAGGGGAATCAGTTTGTGGTTTTTCACTCACCTCTTCCTGAACGTCCTTTTTTTCTTCATCAGACATATGAATTCTCTTAGTCACATTCTAGAGGACCGCATTCTTTGCGAATCAGCGTTCATAAATATGTGTTTAAATGTGCCAAAAGAATAGCGGAAAGAGAGAAAAAGGTCAAGTATTTGGGAGCGCTTGTAAGATGAGTTCTACAATTTCTTCAGGGGTTTTATCTGAGGTGTCGATCACCAAATCATAGTGGGCATGATCAAGATAATCGATTTTGTAAAAATCAAGATAGCGCTTTTGATCTGCTTTTAAGCGGTTTTCAACAGCCTGTTTAGCTTCTTCAAGTGATTGATAAAGAGGCTCGTTTTTTCTTTCTCCATGAGTGGTTGCTTTCAAGACGCGTTTTGCCGCTTCTTCCAAAGAGACATCAAGAAAAATTTTGAATGATTTGGGAATAAAGTACCAAGAGAGCCTGCCATCGATAATGAAGTCGTCTTTGGTTTCACCAAGGTTTTTTTGATAATGATCAATTTTTTTGTCTTCCGAAAAATCATTATAAAATGCGGTATTGTAAGTTTGCAGATCCATTCCTTGTTTGCTTGCGCATTGCCTTCGAAAAAAACCAAGATTGTGATATGGAAGTTTAAGTCGGTCGGAGAGCAGGTGTGCAATTGTTGTTTTTCCAGAACCAGGAACTCCTGTGAGTGCAATAATCATAGAGGTTTATGATTAGTTTTTTGAAAGTGTTTGAAGAAGGTTTTGTAAAGATAAAGGAAGAGGGGATTCAAAGGTTCTTTGTGTTCCATCCATGAGGGTAATAGTGAGTTTATGGGCATGAAGGAAGAGGCGATCCATTTTGATGGGATGGATATTTTTCATCATTTTCTTTTTGTATAAAGGATCTCCCACAATCGGATGATCAACAGCTTTGAAATGGGCACGAATTTGATGGGTGCGCCCTGTATGGATGTTGATTTTTACAAACGTGGCAATTTTATAGCGTTCCAAAACCGTATATTCGGTAATCGCTTCTTTTCCTTCTTGATCTTCGGGTCTTGCTACCATGCGCCCAAGCGTTTTTGAGCGAGCAATTTTTAAGGTGATGACATCATGATCTTTTGGAAGTTCTCCATATACAAGTGCCAAATATTCTTTTTTGATTGTTCGATCTTTGAATTGTTGTTTGAGATGAGAAAAAGATGCCGATGTTTTTGCAATAACCATGACCCCAGATACTTGTCGATCAAGGCGATGAACAATACCAGGGCGCGAAGGATCATCTCCGACTTCTTTTATTTCAGGACAATAGGCAACAAGCGCATCTGCGAGAGATTGTTCTTGATCAAGGATATGTACTTCATGCACAATCACTCCTGCTTGTTTTTCTATAACAAGAATCGCATCATCTTCATAAAGAATTGTGAGAGAGGGAAGAGGCCCTTTTTTTTCAAGTGGTTGCATGCGAAGAGTGGTTGGAAAAAAAACAAGATCTCCTTCTTGTACAAGAGTGTGAGGTTTTATTGTGTGATCATTGATCGTGACTTCTCCCTGTTTAATACTTTTTTGAACTTGTGAGCGAGAAGTGTCAGTAAAACGATTGATAAAAACATCAACTCTTTCTCCTGCGTGTTCTGTTTTGACTTTTTGTGTAGGCATATTAGTTTAGCTTCATGACTCCTTGATAAAAAAGACCAAAAACAACTGTAAGGATCAATCCAGCCAAGAGAATAAAAAAAAGCCCAACGATTTCTTCGCGACTATTTGATTTCACAGCAATTTTGAGTTTAAGAAGAAAGATAAAGAGAATGATCAGTCCAAGAAAAAGAAAAGGCATAAAATAAGAAAAAGTCTGTCATTTAGATGATCGTGATTTTATAGTAGCGTGTTTTGTTCAAAATCGCAATAAAATAAAGAGAATCATCAGAAATATCTGATGATTGACAAGAAGGATGATATAATAGAGACTGTTATTTCTTGAAGTGATTATTGGGCCTGTAGCTCAGTTGGTTAGAGCGCGGAGCTTATACCTCCGTGGTCGTTGGTTCGAGTCCAACCAGGCCCACCAGCCTTTCTTGTTCTGTAAAGATGGAATTGTTTAGATGATTAAACTTTGCTTATGTTGCCATCAATGCTTATTCCTTTTGCAAGTTTTCTTGGGTTCCTTTGGTTTTTAGTCTATTGGATCTTTGGAGGAGTTTTTTTTGCTCTTGTTGCGATTCTTCGTTTAGGACGTGTAAGAAAAGTTCGTTTTAGTTGTCTTTTTAGTGTTTGGACTCTGTTTTGTGGAGTTGGGGCTGCTTTGTTTGGAATTAAACTTGGAGAAGAATCTATTCAAACGTGTTATCTCCTTGCGCAAACACGAGCAGAAACCATTACGGCTTTTTTTGGATGCGGATTTGCAGGAGTGTTTAGTTTATTCATGCTGGGTGCTGTTGCTGTGATTTTGGGAGGGTTTGCGATTTTGTCTCTTTCAAAAAATAAATCAAAAGCATGGATTGTTTTTGATAAGGAAGATGATGAGGAAAAAGAAGAAGGTTTTCAAGTGGAAGGGGAAGGGTTTTTTCGTTGACTTTCTTTCCAATGTCCATTATTATTTTTCGCAGAATAAGGGCGGTTAGCTCAGCTGGTTAGAGCGCCACATTGACATTGTGGAGGTCAGAGGTTCGAGTCCTCTACCGCCCACCACGTAAAAACAGCAGATCATCTGCTGTTTTTACGTTGGGAAATTTATTTTTTTGTTAGGACAATTTTTTTAAAATTTCTTCTTTTGTTTTTCCTTGACCTGTGAGTTGAAGATCAAAGGCTTGTTGCAACAGAGCCCCAACCTTTGGACCAGGGGAGAGATGGAGAGCTTCCATTACTTCCTTTCCTGTGACAAGACTTCTCATTTGGGAAACATTTTCCACCCCACAATTTTTGCAAAAGTCTTGTTGTCTTTGATCGAGCTGATTTGCAATGACATGCTGACCTAATGCATGGAGTGCGTTGATAAAATTTGCTCCATACGTTGCCATGAAGGTTCTGTAAAAAAGATGGGGTGGAAGTGAGAGAGTTGTTTGAGGAGAAGTTTTATCAAAGAGAAATTTTTGAATAGCAAGGACCTGTCGTGTTTCTGCACGAAGAGGGGATCCAGGTGGAGCATTTTCAAACTGATGGGAACGGAGACGTTTTGCTGCCAAATTTGGATCAACTTCTCTCAGAAGGAGAGCAAGGATTGTTTCACTATTTTTGTTTTTTAATTGACCAAGAGGAGAAAAGTACTCTGGTTGAGCTGTACGGAGATCATGAATTTCTGGAAAGAGTTCACGGAAAGCCCCAGAAGCATAAAAGAGTTCAGAAGCCTTTTGAGGATCATGGATTAAAGCTTTGGCCATTTCTTTAGCAATAACTTCTCGCGCAGCCACATATTTTTTTTCTTGACCTCCTTTTTCTTTGTTTTCACCTTTCATGAGATTAATGTCTGCCATTTTTGTTTGGATGGCTTGAAAGGTTTCTGGTTCAATTTCAAATCCAAGTTGCGTGGCTTGTCGAATGGCACGGAGCATACGAGTCATGTCCTCAGAAAATCGTTCTAAAGGTACGCCAACAGCTCGAATCATTTTTTGTTGAAGATCTTTTTGACCATGAAAAGGGTCAAGAAGTTTTGAAGATCGGATATCAAATGCCATGGCATTGATAGTGAAATCTCTACGACTAAGATCTGTTTCGACTGGGAGAGAAGGATCTGATTGCATTTCAAAATCTTTATATCCTCCCAAGCTTCCTTCAGTTGCATGTTCTGTTCTCGGAAGAGCAAGATCAATCGCTTCAAATTGGTTCGCAGGGAATCCATTTGGAGAAAATTTGAATACACCAAAATGACTTCCGACAAGGTTAATATCTCCTCGTTCCTTAAACCATTTTTCGATGGATGTTGCTTCAACCCCTCGAATAATAAAATCAAAATCTTTATTTTTTCTTTGAAGAAAAAAATCACGCACAGAACCACCAACTAAAAATAATTCTGCTTGTGGATAATCACGTAAAAAATCTTGACAAAAAGCGAGTGTAGGTTCGTGTTCGAGAACATCTTTTATTTTTTCTAAAAATGTTTCTAAAAGATTTTCGTATCGGGGAGGAGTGTCATGCTGCATAAGAGATTAAGTTATGAGTCTTCTCTATTGTTTCAGGACTAGTGGATCGTGACAAGTTTGTTGTGTAGAAAGTTGTAAGAAAAAAGAAAAATTAGTGGGAAAAGTACTTGTGGATATTTTAAGTAATTATTTTTTGTCTAAACCAAGCTAGACAAACAGATAAAAAATCTGTGGAAAAATATTTACGATTATTTTGTTTTTTTCTTTTATATTTTTTTCTTTTTTTTGGAAAAAACAAGACTGGGAACTTCAAAAATAAATTTAAAAAAATATATTTATACATCTTTGATATTTTTGCAAAAGCTAGAGAAAATTTATACACAGTTTTCCTTCGTCACATTGATGTAAAAATGTTATAATTTTAATCGAAATTACTTTTAAAAATAAATCTTCAAATCTTAATTTTTTACCTATGCGAAGAACTGCTGTTTTCTTCCTGGTGCTTGCGATATCCATCGTGAGTTTTGGTTTTGTTCCGTATGCACATGCAAGCGGGACCGCAACCATGACACTGTCGCCTGAAACGATCAGTGTAGAAACCGGGGACACGTTCACGATTTCCGTTTTGGTTAATCCAAATGGGGAGTCGCTCGACACCGCACGTGTCAACATGTCGTATTCATCTTCATTGCTTGAAGCGACATGGTTCGAGATTGGGTCTCAATTCCCATTCATTTCACCAGGATACGAGATCGATAATTCAACCGGAGAACTTTCTTATGGGGCTTTCAAGTTTGGCTCACAAGTAACAAGCTCTGGAACTTTTGCCACGGTTACGTTCCATGCCTTATCTGCTGGAACAGCAACAATCAATTTAACAAGTGATTGTAAACTGATTAACAATGGCACAGAAAAAATTTCCACAAGCGCTTTAAACTCTGTCACCGTAACAGTTGTAGGGGAAACCGTAGAAGCAATTGACGGAAGTACAACGGAAGAGACAACAGGAACAACAACCGGAGCAGCCGGAGTTTCTGCAAGCGCTTCTGCTGAACAAAATGCTCTTGTTTACTTTGGAGCGTTTTATGCACGTATGCCATCAAGTGGTGATGATTGGAGTGCTTTGCACTGTATTGCTTATGGTGGATGTGTAGAGGATGTTCAAAATGTTGAAGCAGAACAAGCTGCTTTGGTTATCTTCGGTGCTAAGTATGCAAAAATGCCTTCCACAGAAATGGAATGGAATGTCATTCATACTCTTGCTTACACAGATTTTCTTGGAACAAGCACAGCTACAGAAACCGTGACCGAGGAGCCTGTTGTTGAGGAAGAGGCAAGTCTTGAAGAACAAGCCCTTGTTTACTTTGGAGCGTTTTATGCACGTATGCCATCAAGTGGTGATGATTGGAGTGCTTTGCACTGTATTGCTTATGGTGGATGTGTAGAGGATGTTCAAAATGTTGAAGCAGAACAAGCTGCTTTGGTTATCTTCGGTGCTAAGTATGCAAAAATGCCTTCCACAGAAATGGAATGGAATGTCATCCACACTCTTGCTTACACAGATTTTCTTGGAACAAGCACAGCTACAGAAACCGTGACCGAGGAGCCTGTTGTTGAGGAAGAGGCGGTAACAGAACTTTCTGCTGAACAAATCGCCATCGGATACTATGGGACACTTACAGGTGCATTGCCATCAGATACTGCCGGATGGCTTTTCGTTGATTACGTTGTGAATGGATATACCGGAGTAGTAGATGCCACTCTTGAAGCAGAAGCACTTGGAGTCTTTACAAGCACATTCGGTTATCTCCCATCAACAAGTTCTGACTGGAACCTCTTGAAAGCCATTGCTTATTCAGGAGCTATTCTTTAATCGTTTACAGGGTATGAAGATAAAAAATTTATTCATCCTTACCCTGGCTCTATTGTTTGCCACACTTCCTTTAAGTGTCGGAGCGATTTCTTCCACGACTTACGAAATTGATCAAGGAATAAATACACAATCGGTTCACCATCTCATTAAAGGATCTGCGACCTATGAGATCGAAGGCTCTCTTGACCCTATTGCAGGGAATCTTGAAGGAGCAAGTCGATACGAGATCCAGTCAGGAGATGCATTTGGAGCTTATTGTGGAGATAACTTTATCGATTCTGGGGAAACGTGTGACGGATCAGCTCTAAACGGACAAACATGTGCCAGTCAAGGATACGATGGAGGAACACTTGCCTGTACATCAGCCTGTGCGTACAGCGTTAGTGGTTGTACTTCTGGCGGAGGCGGTGGCGGAGGCGGTGGAGGTGGAACAGCGCGAGTTGCTCCAAATCCTCCAACCGTTGATGAAGAGGTAGAAGAAACAACATTTTCTTATGGGTCAAGTTTCGTCCTTTATGGAGATCGACCTGATGGAACAACGGTTCTCGTGGATGGAAGTTCTACTGGAGTGACTTATCCTACTACAACAACATGGCAAGTTACTCTTTCTCTCGCTTATGGATCACAGAGTTATGCTGTCACCACAGAAAGTGTTTATGGAGAATCAAGTGAAACCATTTTTAGTCTCTATCGTCGTCTTATCGGAGATCTGACAGAAGACGACACAGTGAATGATTATGACTTAAGTATATTCGTTCATTTGTGGAGTTCAGACGATACAGAAGGAGACTTTAATCAAGATGGAGATGTTGATGATTACGATTTCTCTATGATGGTCTCTCGATGGGGGATGAGTGTCTAATATATATAAGGAGGAGATTAACGATAAGTTGTCATCCCGTTTATGAAAATGTTTCTGAAACAAACTTGTTACCTTCTCTTTGCTGTTTTCCTTGTTTTGCAAGGAACACCTGCAGTACAGGCGGCCGGGGCAGCAACCATGATCCTTTCACCACAATCACAGACGGTTGAAGTTGGAAATACTTTCAAGGTCACGATTGATGTAAATGCAAGCAATGAAGAGATCGATACGGTTCGGGCGTATGTCAGTTTCTCAAAAGATCTTTTACAAGCAACAGATGTGAGTCTTGGCAACCTTTTTTCTCGAGTTTCTCCGGGAAGTAGTATTGATAACACATCAGGAGAAATTTCCATGGGAGGGTTTACCTTAGATGGTCCAGTGAATGGATCTGGGGTATTTGCCACGATCACCTTTGAAGCCATTGCAGAAGGACAAGCAACGATTGCTGTTTCTCCAAGTTCTAAAATGATTTCTGCTGGAGTTGAGAAGATAAATCCTTCTTCAGTAGGATCTTCTACTGTAACTATTGGAGCAATAACCTTCGAAGATATTGAAGAAGGTGCTGCGTACCTCACGGTTGAGAGTCCTTCACATCCAAATCAATCAGCATGGTCTTCTGAAAAGAATGCAAATTTTTCTTGGAGTATTGATGGAGGAAGTTCTGACATCACCTCTTATCTTGTTGCCTTTGATGATCAGCTTTCCACAGATCCTGCCATTATCCTTTCCGCGGAAATAGATTCCTATGAAGTGACAGATATTGCTGATGGGCTTTGGTACTTTCATATTAAAGGGGTCCATGCCTCAGGTGTTGTGACCAATACGGTTCACTATACCGTTCGTGTTGATGCCACGGTTCCAAATCCTCTTGAGCCAAGTGTTTCTCAAACACAGCTATTAGAAGGGGAGAGTGTTGAACTGTATTTCGGCACAACAGATGAGACTTCGGGCATCCTTTATTACCAAGTTGCCATTAATGGGGGAGAGTATGTGCCAAAAGCAAGTCCTGTCATTTTTGAAGATCTTGTTGCTGGAACATATCTTTTACAAGTTGGAGCGGTTGATTACGCAGGGAATGAAACTTATGGAAGTGTGAGTGTGCGGGTATACCCAGAAGGATATGATCTTGAAAGACCTGTGGGGTATGGAGAAGAAAAAACAGAAAAGGAAGGAGCTTTCTGGAATACCACAACCATGGCAGTAACCGTTATCGTTCTTCTACTCGTGATTGGAGGGGGGATAGTCATAGGGCTTCGAAAAAAGAAATAAAATAATAAAAAAATTTAACAATTATTAACTCAGTTAACTTACGTATGCGTATAGCAAAAATCCTACTGCATTCGCTCGTTGGTCTTTCGATGATCATCTACATGGTGTCACCGATCGTTCCACTTTTGAATGCGAGGACAGCTTCCGCCGCAACGCTAGGAATCCCTGAAACGATTAATTATCAGGGACGCCTAAAAGCGTTGAACGGAGCTGTCGTAAGTGACGGCAGTTTCATCTTTGAGTTCAATCTCTACGATGCTTCCACAGGAGGTACACTCGTAGTTGATGGATCTGAAGCGACACTTGCCGTTGAAGATGGGTACTTTAGTACAACCATCAACCTTGCAGGAACAACGTCAGACGCGCTCAATAACCTCTGGTTAGAGGTGATGGTCGGAACCGTTTCCGGCTCTCTTGAGACAATGTCTACACGTGTCAAACTTGGCACTGCTGCTTATTCTTTAGTCACACGAGCCATTGAGAATGCGGCCTCTGCGCCAGCAACAGATCTCTATAATGGACGCGTTTACTTTAATACAGCAACAGGAAAACTTAATGTTTACAACGGCTCAGCATGGGTCGCGGTAGCAAATACCCTTGATGATGCGTACAACAACTTCGGTTCAGATGCGCAAGTCATCACGGTTGATGATGCAGTCACAGGAATTTCTTTTGATGTTGCAGCTGCAGGAAATTTCGATATTGATTTGCAAAGCACCGGTGACTTTGTCATTCAGGATGCTGGAACTGCTTGGGCAACCTTTACAGATGCACAAGCATTGACCGTTAATGGCACAGGCGCGATTGGGCTTGATTCTGATCTTGCTTCTCACTTTAAGACTTCTGTTGGTGATCTTACTCTTGAAGCAGAAACAGGATCCCTTGTTTTGAAAGGGGATGAGGCCGCTGCCGATGCCATTTATCTTGATGCCAATGATGCTGCTGGAACTGGAATTACCATGGTGACAGGAGCAACCGCTGGATATTCTTTGAGTGGAGGTCCTTTTGATGTTTCTTCTACAGGAATTCTTAACCTTTATGGAGGAGGTGCAGCAACATTTGGAACAACAGCAGGGGATGTGACTTTATCTGCCGATGCAGGCTCGCTTATTCTTCATGGTGATGAGAATGTTGCTGATGCTATTCAGGTAGTTGCAGCTGCTGGAGGTATTGATATTTCTGCTTCAGGATCTGCAGGAGAAGATATTGATATTACTGCTACAGGATCAAGCATTAATCTTGTTTCAACAGAAGCACAGCTTGATGCGATTCGTTTGGATGCCGATGCCACAACAGGATCCGGTATCCAAATCGATGCCTATGATAGCGTGACCAATACTACAGGAAAAATTCAACTTGATGCTGGTTCAGGTGGTATTGATATGAACTCTTCAGGAAATATCACTCTTGATACCACTGATGGAGATGTCACTCTTACTGCTGGGGGATCTGGAAAGAATGTGGAAATTGCTTCTTCACTTTCCAATGTAAATATTCAAACTAGCTCCTCAAGTAAATTTATCAATATTGGAACAACTGCTTATGCTCGCACCATAAACATTGGTACAAGTACACAAGCAGATACTATTAATATTGGTTCTGATATTTCAACCACAGATATTCTTCAAATTGGAAATATTGGAAATGCCACACAAGTCGATCTTCATGCAGGAACTGGTGGACTCGATATTGTGACAACTGGAACCACTTCTGATGCCTTGGACATTGATGTCACAGGTGTCGGAGGAGGAATGGATGTGGATGTTGTTGGGGCAATTGCTATCGACTCTTCATCCGCAGGAATCTCTCTTGATGGAGTCACTGCTTCTAACTTTACGGTTACCGGAGCTTCACAAGATCTCACATTGAGCTCGGTTGGTGGTTCTGTTGGTATTGCTGCTTCTGAAGCTGCCGCTGATGCGATCACCATTAATGCTTCCGCAGGTGGAATGGACTTGACTGCTGCAACCTTTGATCTTGATCTCGTGGCTTCAACCACAGATGTCAACATCACAGGAAATGTCAATGTTGATCTTGCTGCTACAACAGAAGATGTCACAATCGGTTCTGGTGATGATGTTATTTTGACCGTTGGTGATGATTATGTTGCTGGTGTTACAGGAATTTGGGATATTAACGTAACTGAAGCAGTAACAATCGACTCTTCATCCGCAGGAATCTCTCTTGATGGAGTCACTGCTTCTAACTTCACGGTTACAGGAGCTTCACAAGATCTCACTTTGAGTTCTGTTGGTGGTTCTGTTGGTATTGCTGCTTCTGAAGCTGCCGCTGATGCGATCACCATTAATGCTTCCACAGGTGGAGTGGATATTACTGCTGCCACCAATGATCTTGATCTCCTAGCTTCAACACTGGATGTAAACATCACAGGAAATGTCAATGTTGATCTTCTTGCTACAACAGAAGATGTCACAATCGGTTCTGGTGATGATGTTATTTTGACCGTTGGTGATGATTATGTTGCTGGTGTTACAGGAATTTGGGATATTAACGCAACTGAAGCAGCAACAATCGACTCTTCATCCGCAGGAATCTCTCTTGACGGAGTCACTGCTTCTAACTTCACGGTTACAGGAGCTTCACAAGATCTCACTTTGAGTTCTGCTGGTGGTTCTGTTGGTATTGCCGCTTCTGAAGCAGCCGCTGATTCCATTACCATCTTTGCTAATGCAGAAGGTGGAGCCGTTGTCATCCGAGGTGGTGATAATGCTGATGCTTCAAGTGCAGATGGAAACGATGTTTATATTGGAGCTGAAGATGATGTGATTATTGATGCAAATGACGATTTCAGCCTTACTGCAAACGACCTCGTTTTAACAGGAACTGAAACAACAGCTTTAAATGCTACAAACGAAGGTTTAACAATTTCTGCCACAGATACAGATGCTGATGGTGGTGGAACCATTACAATTACAGGAAATGATGGTGTGACTGCTACAGCTACAACTGGAACATTGGCTCTTGCTGCTACTGCTGCAGGTGTCACGATTGGTAGTGGAACTTCAACCACAATCACCACAGGCACAACCTTTGATGTAGATGCCACAGGTGCTGTGGGTATTGATTCAGATGCTGGTCTCACTCTTGGTGGAGCAACCGTTGCTATTGCTGCTGATGGTGGAGCTGTAGATATCGATTCCTCCACAAATGCAATCACGACAAACGCGACAACCCTTACAGCAGATGCTGCTCTTGAAATCGTTACAACAGGTGATTTCGTTATAGACTCATCTGCCGATGTGGTTATCGATGGAACTACTCAAAAACTTGAGTTTGGTTCAGCTGGATCTGGTGAGCATATCGTTGGAGATGGAACAGATCTCACCATTGCTTCGGGTGCCCTTATAAACTTAACCGCTACCACAGATGTCGTTCTTCCAGTAAGCGTTGGAATGATCTTTGGTGATGGTGGTGAAAAGATTGAATCAGATAATACTGATCTTACAATCAACTCAGGAGTAGATATCAACTTGACGGCAACAGCAGATGTCAATCTTCCATCAAATGTTGGTATGACATTCGGAGATGATGGAGAAAAGATTGAAGGAAATGGAACAGATCTCACCATTGCTTCAAGCAATCTCTTAAACCTTACCGCTACCACAGATGTCGTTCTTCCAGTAAGCGTTGGAATGATCTTTGGTGATGGTGGTGAAAAGATTGAATCAGATAATACTGATCTTACAATCACTTCTGGTGGAGATTTGCTTGTCACATTGACAGGTGGAAACTTCATGCCTTCTGCAGATGATGGGGCTGCTCTTGGTGCTTCTGGTACTGAGTGGTCAGACCTCTTCCTTAATACAGGTGCAGTGGTTAACTTCGAGGCAGGTGATGTAACACTTACACACAGTGCAAACACACTCACACTTGATGGAGGAACTTTCGCATTCGGTGCAAACGCTCTTGATGGTACCTACTTCGATGTTGCTGCAACCACCGGTGCAGTCACTCTTACACAACAAGCTGTCGGTACTTCACCAATGACCATTACGGCCATTGATAATGCTACAGCTGCAGGTATTGATCTTAATGCACACAGTGTTTCAGGAAATCTTATCGATGTTGACTATGTAGCAGAAACACAAACAGGAGCTATCTCAGCTGTTGATATTGATTTGACAAACTTGACTAACGATAATGCCAATAACTTGTACGGAATCATGTTGAATGATTTCACTTCTGCTGGAGCTGGAGGAAACCTCTACGGTATTTACCAGCAAGGAACCAACTGGGATTATGGTATTTATGCTGATGATGATGTGTACTTTGCTCTTGATGCCACTGTCTTAGGTGGAGACATTACTGGTGCAAACGGAAACGCTATTGATATTGGTGAAGCTGTAGATGGAACCATGACATTTAGTCGAGATGATGCAGGTGCAATCACATTGACAGCCGTTGATAATGATGCCACAGCTGCTATTACTCTTGATGCAGGTGGAGCCGCAGATGTCACAATTGGTTCTGCAGATGTCACACAAATCAACCTTATTACAGACGCCGCTTCTGCTACAGATGTAAACGTCACAGGAAGCATGACATTATCAGGAGATCTAACTGTCTCAGGTGGAGATATTACCTCAGCTGCAACAACAAACCTTCTAAACGTTACTTCAACCACAATTAACTTTGCTAGTGCTGCAACTGCATTGAATATTGCAGACACAACAACAGATGGAACAATTGATATTGGTGGTGTTACATCAAACAATGTTTCCACGATTAATATTGCAACTGAAGGAACACAAGCAGATGCAATTACTATTGGTAATACAACCGCGGGAACAACCACATTGTTAAATGGTGGTGATGCTTCAGCGATCAATTTTACTGATTTCGATGTTGCTGCAACAGGTGCAACAACTATTACTCCAGATTCAAACGTGACAGCATTAACGGTTACTGGAACAAATATCACCACAAGTCCTGTGATTGACATGAATCTTTCCGCGTTAACAACTGGATCAGTATTTGATGTTGATGTTGACACCACAGATATAACAGGTTTCACAAATATTTTAGACATCTCAGATTCACGTAACCACGACGACCTTGCTCCAGATAGTTATTTTGGAATTATGTATGATCGATCCGGTAATATTCCGGGAAATAGTTCATCAACAACAACCCTTGTTCAATTAGAATATAATGGAACTATCGGTGGTTCTGGTGCAAACGGAACCACAAATGGAGTGGTCATTGATTACAGTGGTGCTACAAAGACTGCTGGTACCATTAACGGTTTATATATTCCAAATATTACAGGCGAAGCGGCAACTGAGACTGCTATTAACATCGGATCTGGATGGGATACTGGTATTAATCTTATTGCAGGGGCAGCTAATACAGCATTAAATATTGATGGAGGAACAAATGATCAAACAACTGACCTTGTTACTATAGATTTGGATGTAAACTCTGCAGTGGTTGATGGTATTTATCTTGATGCCGATGTCGGAACAGCCTTGTCAGGTGGTGAAAGAATGAACGCCATTAATATTGAGGTAACGGGTCTTGCTGGGGATGATGCGAGCTCAAATCTTACAGGAATTCAGCTTACAGGAGACACCACTTCTGCAGGTACAGTAACAGGTATAGTATTGGGAGGATCCTGGGATATTGGTTTAAATGTTCTGAGCGATAATTTAAAAAGTATTACTTTTAGTGACCCCGGAGATTTTGCCATGGGACATGCGGATAATATTTATGTAAGCCATACTCCAGGCCTTTTTCATGGTGTGAAGTTTGACATTGATACTGATGACGAGATCTTTAATTTCGAAACAGATGACACTGCAGGAACTTACAACATGTTGTTTGGACCAGGAAATATTGATGATGTTGAAGCTGGTGAGGCCGATTTGTCTGGCTTAGTCTTCTTGATTGCAGAAACAGCTGGAACACCTGATGATCTTTTTGCGGTTTCTGAAACAGGAGCCACTTTCTCGGATGCAGCACATACAGCTACCGCTGACTTTGCCGAATATATGCTTGATAGCGCTCAGGATTTGCAGGCCGGAGAATTGGTCTCAGTGGATGTTAACAATGCGCATGCAGTTATTCGTACCACAGTAGCAACAGATAGTAATCTCATGGGTATTGTTTCTACTGACCCTGGATTTATTGCCAATGCTCCTTATGGACGACAAGCGGATGAAGCATATGCGCCGATTGCCTTTATGGGACAAGTTCCTGTGAAGGTCAATACAGATAATGGTGCAATTGCCATTGGTGATTACATTACATCTTCTTCAATCCCAGGTGTGGGTATGAAGGCAGATGCAGGCGATCCAACCGTCGCTATCGCCCTTGAAACAGACGCGGATGGAGACGGAATCATCCTTTCTCTTGTCTCACGCAATAACGGTTACAGTTTGCAAGGAAGCAGTTCAGCATTAACCGCTGTTTCCTCTGATAGCCTCGAAGTTACTGGTGACGCTTCCTTTGGTGGATCGGTCACGGTGGCCGAACATCTCTATGGAAGTCGCGATATGGCTGGACGTGCACGTATGGCCGCAGGTCATGATTACGTCCATGTCGATTTCGAAGAACCATATGAGAGCATTCCAGTCATTACCTTTAGCAACCGTTCTGATGCTGAAGCAACTGCCGGATACCAATACTGGGTAGGGGATGAGTCTGAAACAGGATTCACCATTTACGCCAGTGGATGGAACAGCTTTGAACGCGAGTTCAGCTGGATTGCTATGGGTGTGACTGAAGGTGTTGTCACGATCTCTGATGGAACCACAGAAGAATTCGATGGTTCTGTCACAGTCGCTTCAACTCCTGAAGAGTCTGCCCCAGCCGCTGAAGAAGTGGTTGAGGAAGTAGCTGAAGAGGTTACTGAACCAGCCGCTGAAGAAGTGGTTGAGGAAGTAGCTGAAGAGGTTACTGAACCAGCCGCTGAAGAAGTGGTTGAATAAGAAAGTAGTGAAAAAACAGGGTCCGCATGGGCCCTGTTTTGATATAATGGAAAATGACGGGACTAAAGTCCCTAGGAAATAAAGTTTTCTCAGCCACTTTAGTGGCGGGGTTAAACTCAGCGGGACTAAAGTCCCTGAGAAATAAACGGGACTAAAGTCCCTGGGAAATAGAAAAAATTCAATTTATTCCATCCACAGCCTTGGTTGTGGATACCTGTTGTATTCGGTACAATAATGGCGAGTTTTCGTTGTTTTTATTACATTTTTTCATAACATATGGCCATTGAATCAAAAATGAGCCGTCCCATGTTTGGGGCCACAGAAGAGAAGAAAGGAACAAAGGGGTATCTCATTCTTAGTTCTGTCATTGTCCTTTTTCTTATTCTTGTAAGTGTTTGGTCCTTTTTCTTTGCTGGCAAAATCTCTTTTTCTAGTGATTATCAAGCGGTTTTTCTCGATAATGGGCAGGTTTACTTTGGCGCTATTTTTAACGAAAATACAGATTATTATCGGCTTACTGATGTCTATTATCTGCAATCTGGTTACAACATGCAGGCAGATTCAGATGTTGCCCTCGTAAAATTGGGGAAAGAAATGCATGGTCCAGAAGATGAAATGTTCATTTCAAAGCAACACATCCTTTTTATAGAAGACCTCACAGAAGAATCAAAGGTTGTGCAAGCTATTCAAACTTATAAAAAACAATAAGAATAGGCTGACAAGTTGAAGCCAGCCTTTTAATCCCTATTTTTCTATGAATATGACTTCTTCAGAAGTTGTACAACGCATTGTGAAAAATACAGATGTTTTTCATTCTGTAGCGCGTTGGGCAATTTATGCACTGTTTTTCCTTATTCCGCTTTTCTTTCTTCCTTGGACTTCAAGCCTTTTGGAGATTAATAAACAGATCCTTTTCGTGATTCTCACGGTTGTCGCTCTTGTTGCCTGGCTTGGGACCATGGTTCTTGGAAAACGATTAACCTTTCGTTCTGGATGGTTAAACCTTGTTCCAGCTTTATTTCTTGTGGGAATCTTGGTTTCTTCCCTCTTTTCTGTAGCAGGATACCAAACATGGGTTGGTCAAAATACTCAGGAATATACAAGTTTCCTTTCTGTTGCCATGTTTGTTTTTTTGTTCTATCTCTTGAAGAACACTGTTTCTGGAACAAAAGTACAGCAAAATATTCTCTTTATTTTTCTTTTGTCTGCAGCTCTTTCCGGACTCGTGACTTTACTTGGAATGTTTAATCTTGTTCATCTTCCATTTTCTTTTGCTGAATCTGTGGGGTTTAACACCATTGGAACAATCAATGGTTTTGTAGAATTTTTAATGATAGCCATGTTTGTCGGAATTGCGATGTGGCTTGTGTCACAAAAGGGAACAGACCGTTTGATCCCAAGCAGTGGTTATGGAAAGTTTCTTCGTGTTTTGATCGTTTTCATTTCCCTTGTTACCTTAGTGACCTTGATTGCAATTGATTTTTGGGTTTTCTGGGTTATTTGTCTTGTGGGTGTTCTTCTTCTTGCTGTGTTTGCCTTTTTACAAACCCATGAGTTTCCAAAACCAAAACGTTTTGCATTCCCACTTGTCGTGCTACTCATCAGTATTGTGTTTCTTTTTTTCTCCACCCCATTACGATTGAATCTCCCTGTTATTGTTTCACCAAGTTATGGAACAAGTTGGAACATCACTCTTGATACCCTTTCAACAGGAGTGGATCAATTGCTTCTTGGATCAGGTCCTGGAACATTCATGCACGATTATCTTTTGCATAAACCAGTGGAAGTGAACGGATCAACATTTTGGTCTCTTCGATTTGATCGTGCAAAAAGCTATGCACTCACTTTGCTTGCAACAACCGGAATTATTGGTGGGCTCCTTTGGGTTGTTTTGATGGGATGGGTTGCGGCAAAAACACTTGGTCGATTATTGTTTGAACGAAACCATGCCGAGTGGAAGATGACGTATGTCTTTTTTGTGGGATGGTTTATCCTCTTGCTCTCTCATTTGCTTTATTCCTCCAACTTTACCTTGCAATTCTTGCTTTGGGGATTTGCTGGATTACTCGCAAGTCAATTTGCTGTCAAAACATGGGAAACAGATTTTGGTCGCTCTCCACGTTTAGGTCTTATTTTGACTTCCTCCTTTGTTATTATAGGAATTGGTTTGCTTGCAACATTATTTATCAGTGTTCAACGTTATTCTGCAGATGTCGCTTTTGCACAGGCTGTCATTGCTGATCAAGAAGGGGGAGATATTAGTTTGGTTATTGAAAAGATGAATAAAGCAGTCAGCTACAATGGACTCAGCGATGTTTATCAACGAAACTTAAGCTCTGCTCTTCTGATTAAAGCACAAAGAACAATTGCAACAGTTGAAGGAGAAATGACCACTGAACAGACGCAAGAAATTCTTGGTTATGTAAAGGCAAGCATTGAGGCTGCACAAAAAGCCACACAACTCGAGTCTTACAATGTTTCAAACTGGAGCATGCTTGGATCTGTGTATCGTGATGTCATGTCTTTTGCTTCTGGCGCAGAAGATCTTGCAGCAAACTCTTTCCTTAATGCAATTCGACTTGAGCCAAACAATCCTGTTCATTACACCAATTTAGGACGCGTTTATTTAACTGTTTCAGAAAGAGCAAAATCCTTAAAGACTGCAGAAAATGCTGAATTAGCAGCTACTGCCACAGAACAAGAAGTGACTTTGCTTGCTTCTGCAGAAGAAGCCTTTAACAAAGCGATTGAACTTAAAGGTGATTATGCAGTCGCTCATTATTATTTGGCAGCAACCTATGAGCGCCAAGGAAAGATGAATGATGCAGCAACACGCATGATCGCTTTGTATAATTATCGACCAACGGATATTGGGGTAGGATTTCAACTTGGTCTTTTGCTCTTGCGTATGGAAGAATATGATGCCGCACAACAAGTCCTTGAAAATATTGTTGGTCTCTCTCCAAATTACAGTAATGCTCTTTGGTATCTTTCTGCGTTGTATGAACTTCAAGGGGATCGGGATGCCGCTATTGCCACGATTGAACGTGTGAGTGAGCTTAATCCTGGAAACAGTCTTGTTGAAGCGCGTTTGAATACCTTGAATACAGGAGGAGCCGTTGAAGAAATTCCACAACCAGTTGAGGAAGGGGAAGAAGGGGCAACAGATGTTTCTCAAGGAGAGATTGTTGAAGAAGTAGAATAAAAGAATCAAAAAACCGACTGTTTACACGGTCGGTTTTTGTTATCTTTGTATTTTTTGATTGTTTCGAATGGTGTCTAAGATCAGTTTTTCTGCATCAACAATATGTTTATCCTTGAGAAAAAGTCTTGCTTCCCGACTATTCCCCGTGGGATTGAGTGGAGAAAGAAGTTGCAGAGCATGGTACTCATGATCTGTTTGGATAATAGCACATGCATTTTTTTGAGCGTCTTCGTAAAGGACAATGATGATTTTTGCTTGGGGAGACGTTGAGAGAAGTTCATCAATGACATCTGGGAGATCTTGTTCTTTTGCCCCTGCATGGAGAAAGTCCTGTTGTGAAAGAAGTGTCCAAACCGCATTTATTGATTCATCAGATTTTAGCCGAGCAAGGGCACGACCCCACAAACGAAGGGTTTCCACAGAACGCGTGCGATATAAATGATGGACAATCATATCGCGTCTTGCTCCTTTTGCAATGAGTTTGCTCGCCGTCTGTAAAGTGCGAGCTGTCACATTTTTATGTTTGAAGCTTTTTGTTTTGGCTATCATTCCTGTCAGAAAAGCCGTTGCCACTTCTTCATCAATAAACTCTGCTTCAAATGAATCAATTAAATCGTGACAGACTTCTCCACAGGCACAAGCCGTAAGATCAACGGCGTTGATTTGTCCAAAATGTTCATTAGAAGGGGAGTGATCAATATTGATAATAGGGGTGCGTAGGAAGAATTCCGTATTTTCTAAATAAAGATGTCCACACGCTTCAAGATCATTTGCCCCGATCACGATAATCAGATCATAACGGAATGCAGAAGCAGTTAATTGAATATCCTCTTTACTCCACTGACCTTTCTTTGGGGAAAGATAAACATAAAGCCGATCTTCTTTAAGTTCATAAGAAAGTTCTTCCACAGGGGTTTCTTTTGCATTGAGTTCAATGACAAATTGCTGAAGATTCTCAAGACGATTTTTTATAAGTCCATGGTCTGTCAAAAAAGAAATTTGTTTTGTGGGCGTTTCCTCAACTGCAACAATCTGTGGTTGTTTTTCTAGTTTTTGGAGCACGCGTGCAATTCCTAAGGCACTTCCATATCCATCAGGTCCGGCTCCTTGTGCTACACAAATAAGCGGGGTTTTACTCCGCTTTATAGTTTCAAGAAATTGTTGATGGGTTTGAAGCGCCATGCCAGTGATCATTTATTTTTTCCTCCTCAACAAGCATGGATGTTGATGGGCTACTCTACCGTAGGCAGAAAAAGGCGTCAAGGGATTAAAAAGGGGATAACGAAAAAAGCCCCCGTTTTGGGGCTTTCGTTACATACCAAGACCAAAGATGAGGTAGAGAGATCCAGACCCAATGCCTCCGGCATCTTGATCTGGAACACCGATGGCAAAATCCTCGTAGCCGTCGGTATTTTGATCACCAGCAGGACAAAGCACATATCCGGCCCCATCATTTTGTGCTTCTCCCCACCAGGTGGCATCCGCATCTGTGAGATCCAGAGATCCTTCCAATGAACCATAGAAAAGAGAAACGCTTCCTTGATCCGAGAAAGTGTTATCACGAAGAGGCGTGCCAACAAGGAGATCTTCCTTTTCATCCATATTGATATCAACCATTGTGGCGCTTGTTCCTACGCGATCTGTATCAGAGTTACCGATGATCACGAATGCGGCATCGGTTACAGACGTTTTTTCCAAGAGAGGACTTTCCATGAGATAGAGAGCGCCTTGTTCAGACAAAGTGCCTGTCAAACGTGGGGCTCCAATCAAAAGATCATCATATCCGTCTTCATTGGTATCGTTTGCCGATGCAAGAAAACTGCCCGCCCATTCTCCGGCCGTGGTTCCGTAGATGAAACCATCAGCGTCAGAAAGGGAAACATCACTTTCCACAGGACCCAGGAGGCAATACACCGTTCCAACATTTGTAAAACTCGTATCATGATAGGGGCTGCCAATCAGCAAATCAGTCACCCCATCACCATTAAGATCGGTGGCGATCATTGTGGAACCGGCTCGATCTCCGCTTTGTTCTCCTGTGATTGTGGAATCCGCATCTGCCAAGGACCATGTTCCAAAGACAGGGGGGCCGCGGAACAGATAGATCGCACCTTCGTCTTCGTTATAAACATTCACACGAGGAGCACCGATGAGAATGTCAGGGTTTGTATCTCCATCCAAGGAAGAAGTGAACAATACCGTAGTGCCCGCATAATCGGCCTCTGCAATTCCGGAAAAAATTACTTCCGATGTCTCAAGGGAGGTGGATGTGCTGATGGGCCCGAGCATCAAATATGCACAACCGGCATTTGTCATCACACGGCTGTCACCATAGGAGCCAATCAGGAAGTCGTTGACGCCGTCTCCATTCATATCATTTTGAGTGGCTAGCGCATTTCCGGCATAGCCATAGGTTTGCTCCCCATACAGTTTGATGGGATCAATCAATGTTTCACTTTCCGCGTGAGGTCCATAAAGGATAGAAACGGCTCCCGCATTGGTACCACCAAAATCATCTGAGGTTGATCCGATAAGCAAATCATTCGTACCATTTTCATCAAGATCTCCGGCAAGATATAGAGAGGATCCGAAATTGACAGATGCAGTATTCACCGTAATTTTAACACTATCTGACAGAGAGTTTTCTATCTCATAGATACATTCAAGAGCTTCCTCGTCACAATTGTTATCGATCCAATCATTGCAGATTTCTTCTTCTCCAGGATTGATGTCTGGATCAGCATCATCACAATCCGTGGCATCACGCACATACCCACTTGGCGGTTGGCAGTCATTCACAGAGGTTGAAACATCTCCATATCCATCTTCATCCTCATCTCGATAATAATCATAGTAGTCGCCATCAGTATCCGTTTCTCCATCACAGTCGTTGTCGATCAAATCTCCACAAACTTCAGAGGCATCTGGATTGGTTGTGGTTTGTGCATCATCACAATCCGTGTTGTCTGCTACATATCCTTCTGGTTGATCACAATCATACTGGATGCGATCCGGATTCCCAAAAGTGTCTTGATCCGCATCTCGGTACCAGGTTGTACGATCGATTGCGTCATCATCAATCACTTCATCACAATTATTATCAATCCCATCACATACTTCATCAGCATCAGGATAAATGCTTGGGTTTCCATCATCACAATCACCAGTTTGAGAAGCATAGTTGTCAATAGGATCACATTGTGTGATTCCGCCTGTATTTCCAAATCCATCATGATCATTATCAAGGTACCATGTAAGGATTCCCACAGAAGGATTTGTATCATCACAATCTCTTTCAAAAGAGATTCCATCCCCATCACGATCAATTTCCCCAATCAAAAAGGGGTTCAGAGCGCAGGAAGAAAGAAACAGGAAAGACACAGTGAGAAAATAACACATGGATTCTCCTTTGTTTTTTTGGTCTAGGTTGTAAAGAGCTTGACGCCGTATTCTTGTTGAAAACGGGTGTTTTGTCAAGAAAAGGGCTGAGGATGTTATACCATGCTTATCAGGTTGCAAAAAGGCGATATTTTGCGTAAACTGGCTTTGTTATGAGTAAAAACGAGATGCCAAAGGCTTATGAACCTCAGAATTATGAGGATGCCATTTATTCCGCTTGGGAAGAAAGCGGTTTTTTTAATCCAGATCATTTAGAGGGAGAGCCATTTTCTGTCATGATGCCACCTCCAAATGTGACTGGGGTGCTTCATTTAGGTCATGCACTTGAAAATTCTTTGATGGATATCATGATTCGATATCAACGCATGTGTGGAAAGAAAACACTGTTAGTGCCAGGAACAGATCATGCGGCTGTAGCCACACAAGCACGAGTGGAGAAGAATTTGGTTAAAGAGGGACATCCACATCCACGTGAAGAGTTCGGAAGAGAAAAATTGCTTGAGATGATTCGTGCCTATGCAGAGCAATCAAAAGGAACGATTCTTACGCAGATTCGAAAAATGGGAACAAGTGCAGATTGGTCGCGACTCGCATATACATTTGATGAAGCACGGAGTAAAGCAGTGACAGAAGTGTTTGTAAAAATGTATCAAGACGGATTGATTTATCGAGGACATCGCGTCGTGAATTGGTCTGTTAAAGGTCAATCGACTTGTAGTGATGATGAGCTTGTATATGTTGATCGACCTGCGAAGCTCTATACATTCAAGTATAGTTCAGATTTTCCTTTCACTATTGCCACAACACGTCCTGAAACAAAGTTGGGAGATACTGCTGTGGCGGTTCATCCATCCGATGAAAGGTATCAAAAGTATCTTGGGCAAACATTTGAAGTGAATTTTTGTGGAGTCTCTTTGAAATTGAGAGTGATTGCTGATGAAGGAGTGGATCCACTGTTTGGAACAGGAGCGCTTGGGGTGACTCCTGCACATAGTGGTGTTGACTTTGAAATGTATGAGAAACAAAAAGCTTTGGGGGAGGAGATTGCCTTGATCGAAGTGATTGGAACAGATGGTCATATGACCACACAAACAGGGGAGAGGTATGAAGGATTGTCTGTTGAGGAAGCACGTGAAAAAGTGGTTGCTTGTCTAAAAGAACAGGGATTACTTGTTTCTGAGGAAGAGATTGAACAAAGTGTTGGATCTTCAGATCGTTTTGGAGATGTTGTGGAAGCAATTCCACTAACTCAGTGGTTTGTAGCAGTAAATAAAGAAATTCCTGGGCGTGGAAAAACACTGAAGGAACTCATGAAAGAAGCTGTGACTGTTGGACATCAAGGAGACCCAGAAAAAAAAGTCAGAATTACTCCAGAGCGTTTTGAAAAAAGTTATTATTCCTGGATTGATCATTTGCGTGATTGGTGTATTTCTCGTCAAATTTGGTGGGGACACCGCATTCCAGTTTGGTATCGAGGAGAGGAAGTTTTTTGTGGTAAAGAAAATCCAGAAGGTGATGGTTGGACACAAGATCCAGACACTCTTGATACTTGGTTTAGTTCAGGGCTTTGGACGTTTTCAACTCTTGGGTGGCCGGAACAAACAAATGATTTCCGAACATTTTATCCAACCACTTGGATGCAAATGGGATATGAGATTTTGTTTTTTTGGATGGCACGCATGATTCTCATGTCTACATATGTTCTCGATGAAATTCCTTTTAAGGATGTCTATATTCATGGAATGTTACGTGATAAAGATGGACAGAAATTTTCAAAATCTCTTGGTAATGGAATTGATCCTATTGAAGTTGTGAATAAATATGGAGCAGATGCCTTGCGTTTTAGCCTTATTGCTGGAGTATCCCCTGGAAATGACGCCAAGTTTTATGAAGAAAAAGTGGAAGCAGGACAACATCTTGTGAACAAACTTTGGAATATTTCGCGATTTGTTTTGACTTCTGTAGAGAACGTTCAAGCCGTTGCTTCCGTGAAACCTCAAACCGCTGCAGATCAATGGATTTTGAGTCGATTTTCTGAGGTTGTAGAAAAGATGACTCTAAACATGAAGAATTATGAATTTTCTGCAGCTGGAGAACTTTTACGTGATTTTACGTGGAATGATTTTGCAGATTGGTATTTGGAAATAGCAAAAGGTCAACGTCAAACAGATAAAGAAAAAACTGATGCCATCCTTCTTTTTATCCTTGAACGACTTCTTGTCCTCTGGCATCCATTCATGCCTTTTGTGACTGAAGAAATTTGGAAACAGTTTGAGACAGATACTATGATGATCATTCATCCTTGGGTGACAGATCTTCCATCTGTGGAAGAAGGGGAGAATAAGTTTACGTTCGTGCAGGATTGTATTGTGGCGATTCGCAATCTTCGTGCACAATACAAAGTAGAACCTGCGAAGTTTATCGAAGCAGTTATCGTTCATAAAGACAAAGCGCTATTTTTACGAGAACAAGAGGCATTGATCAAACAACTCGCTCGTATAAACATATTGAAGATAGAAGAAAGTGCAGAGCAACCAGAGGGGTCTGTTTCCACTATTGTAGGTGATGTGAAGATTTTTGTTCCTCTTGCTGGGTTGGTTGATGGAGAAAAAGAAAAAGCAAAATTGGAAAAAGAAAGGCAAGAGGTTGAGCAATACCTTGCTTCCTTAGAACAAAAACTTTCCAATCGTGATTTCCTTTCCAAAGCTCCAGAGCAGGTTGTGGAATCTTTGAAAGAGAAAAAAAAAGAAGCGGAGAAAAAGTTAAACACCATTATTGAACAAATAAATTTTTTGTAAGTCCTTAAATATTTACACGGTATCGTTGATGTATGTTATCTGTCTTACAAGAAGCAAAACAGCAATTTATTAAAGAGCTCAAACAAATACTCGGAAAAGAAGTGAGTGTTTCTATTGAGGATCTTGAAGCTCCTCCAGATCCAAAACTTGGTGATCTTGCATTCCCTTGTTTTTCTCTTGCAAAAGCGCTGAAACGTTCTCCAAATGAGATTGCCATTGAAATTGCTACAAACATTGCCCCACAAGGTTTTATTAAAAAAGCAAAAGCAGATGGACCTTATGTGAACATTTTGTTTAATGATGAGGTTTTCGGACGCTCTTTATTAGAATCTATTCACGAACAAGGAGACGCTTATGGATCTTCTGATATTGGGAAGGGGAATAGTGTGATGGTGGAGTATGCCCAACCAAATACTCATAAAGAAATCCATGTTGGTCATTTGCGTAATTTTCTTGCCGGACAATTGCTCGTGAATGTGCTGCGCGCAAATCATTATGAAGTGATCCCAACCGCTTATATTGGGGATATGGGAATGCATGTGGCAAAGTGTCTTTGGGGAATAAAAACATTTTTTGCAGAGGAAGAGCCAGAGAAAGATGAGCGAGTTGCATTTCTTGGGAAAGTGTATGTGAAAGCCGCCACAGCCGCAGAAGAAAATGAAGAAGTCAAAAAAGAAATGGCAGATCTTTTTCGAGAACTCGACGAATTAAAAGGACCTTATGTTTCTCTTTGGAAAAAAACACGAGGATGGTCACTTGATGTGATAAAGGCGATTTATAAAGAGCTAGGATTGACTATTGATGTTTGGTATTTTGAAAGTGATTTTATTGATGAAGCCAGAAAGATTATTGCAGATCTACAGAAAAAAGGGATTGTTGTGAAGAGTGAAGGAGCTTTAATCGTAGATCTCGAGCAAGAACATTTAGGAGTCAATCTTTTAGTGAAAACCGACGGAGCTCTTCTTTACAATGCCAAAGATATCGCTCTTGCTTTGAGAAAAGAAGAAGACTTTCACCCTATGCGTAGCATAAATGTGATTGATGCACGTCAAACACTTGCACAAAAACAATTGGTTGCGACATTACGAAAAATGGGATTTGAAAAACCTCTTGAGCATCTTTCTTATGAATTTGTCACCACCAAAGAGGGAACGATGGCATCACGAAAAGGGAATGTTATTTTGTACGAAGACCTTCGTGATCAGATGATAGCTCTTGCAAAAGAAGAAACAATGAAGCGACACGAAGAGTGGGGAGAAAAAAAAGTAGAAAAGATCGCGAGAGCTATTGCCTTTTCTGCTATGCGATTTGGAATGCTTAAACAAGATCTTGATAAAAAAATCATTTTCGATTTAGAAGAAGCTCTTTCTTTTGAAGGATTCACGGGCCCCTATTTGCTTTATACTTTTGCACGTATTCAAAGTATCTTGCGTAAAGCAAAGAAAACAACTCCCTTGCGAACAACAATTCATGTTCAGGCACCTGTAGAACATCAACTTCTTGTTGCTATGGCACATTATCCAGAAATTCTCTACTTAGTTGGACAATCTATGAATCTTGCAAGCCTTACACAATATCTTTTTGGGCTTTGTCAGGTTTTTTCTGAGTATTATCATGAGATCCCTGTGCTTACAGAAGAAGGGGAAGTGCTTCAAGAGAGACTTGCCATGGTGGAAGCGGTTTCACAAGTTTTAAAAAATGGTTTTGTTCTTTTGGGGATGGAACCAATTGAGGAAATGTAAAAGGGCTGTTACTATTTAAGATCACTAATATGTTTAATCGAACACAGGAGGAAAAGACAAAAACATCTATGGCATCATTACATCAAGAGACCGTTATTGCTCAAGGCGTCAAAGTCGAGGGTGATTTCGTGAGTCAGGGAAACGTTATTATTGATGGAGAAGTGACCGGTTCAGTAAAAACAAATCAATCACTTCATATTGGGGAAACCGCTATTATTCATGCAAATATTGAGGCTGAAAATGCTGTGATTGCTGGGGAGGTTAAGGGGAATTTACGTGTGGGTGATACCCTTGAGCTTCAATCAAGCTCACAGGTGCTTGGAGACATTGAAACGCAAGTGCTTTCCATTTCTCCTGGAGCAAAGGTAAATGGTCATCTTTCTATGGGAGGAAAAACAACATCCATCTCATCTCAAGAAGAAGAAATTGAAGAATAAAATCGCAAATTGGGTTGCTTGTGTATTACTATATTTACGATAATTTCATTCAAGATAAACGATTTGAGAAAGAAGTGCAGTTGATTGAGAATCGTCTTACAGACCTTGGGATCGCGGGGAAAGTCGCGCGGTTGGCGCTTTTTCGAAATGCTGAAGAAATGATTCGTGATGAAGTACAACGTGGAGTTTCAACTGTTGTTGTGGTTGGGAATGATGAGACAATTCGAAAAGTGTTGGATGTGATTGCAGAAAGCGGACTTGTTTTCGGTCTTATTCCACTTGGTCCTCATAATGACCTTGCACAATTACTCGGGATTCCTTTAGGGGTAGCAGCTTGTGATATTCTTTCTTCTCGTATTATTGAAACAATTGATGTTGGAACAATCAATGGACGAAGATTTATTACTGGTATTTCTATTCCAAATTTTTCTGCAGAAATTTGTTGTGAAGATCGATATCGTGTTTTTCCTGAAGGGGTTGGATCACTTGAAGTGTGGAATCTTTCTTGTGGAATGACCAATGATGTGAATGCCGTTTCCAATCCTTGTGATGGGAAGTTAGAGACAATCATTCGCACGCGCGTGCGAAAAGGGTGGAATGTTTTGCATCGTCGTCGTATTCATGAGAGTGTTTTACCTCTTGAATCGTTTGCCATTCGTAGTGAAACTCCCATCTCTGTTTTTGCAGATGGGGAAGAAATGACAGGAACGCGATTTGATATCGGAGTAGAATCAATGATCCTTCGAGTGATTACAGGGAGAAATCGATTATTTAGTTCTTGATTTTTGAAATAGGGTAGGGTATGATCGGTTTTGTCCTTTTTGAAGAGATAAAAAGGGAGTGAATACAATGATAATGACAGTATCTCTGCGGACGTGGTGGAATTGGTATACACGCTAGCTTGAGGGGCTAGTGCTCGCAAGGGCTTGGAGGTTCGAGTCCTCTCGTCCGCACCAGACAAAAAACTCAGACAACGTCTGGGTTTTTTGTTTGAGAGTTTCAGACGAGAGGCGAGAACCTCCAAATGGTTCGGTGTTATCAAAAATCTCCGAGCTTTTGACTCGGAGATTTTTGGTGGGTGCTAAGGGATTCGAACCCCTGGCCTTCTCGGTGTAAACGAGACGCTCTAACCAACTGAGCTAAGCACCCATACACTTGGCGATATCCTAGCGTATTTTTTAAATTGAAGCAAGATCTTGATTTCTCAATGACCATCATTTGTGAGAAAATATGTTCATTACCACTTTTCTATGAACATTGAACGTTCCAATGAACCACTCAGTAGTTTAACACATGGTTTGGGTTTTTTTCTCTCTGTTGCTGCTCTCGTTTTACTAACAGTTTTTGCGTCTTTACATGGAACGGCTTGGCATATTGTGAGTTATGCACTTTTTGGAACTAGTCTTATATTTCTTTATTTTGCCAGCACGTTATTTCATGCGTCTTCTCATCCCCGCAAAAAAGCCATTCTTCAACGAATCGATCATGCCATGATTTATGTTCTTATTGCCGGAACATATACACCCATCTGTTTGGTTGTTCTTCGAGGAGGATGGGGATGGAGTCTCTTTGGAGTAATTTGGGGATGCGCTTTGCTTGGAATAATTATGAAGTTCTTGAATGTATTGCAACACCTATTATTTTCTACACTTTTATATCTGGTGATGGGATGGTTAGTTCTTGTTGCGATCATTCCACTTCTTCACCATATGGAATGGTTTGCTTTTCTTTGGTTATTAATGGGTGGAATTTTTTATTCGGTTGGGGCGATGTTTTATTTATTTGATCGTTCAAAAATAAAACGACTATTTGGTTTCCATGAAGTGTTTCACCTTTTTGTGATGGCTGGAAGTTTTTGTCATTTTTGGCTTCTTCTTTTTTATATTCTTCCATCTGTTTGAACAAAATCATGTTATAATAAGAACGCTATGAATCCTTTTTTCCGTGTTCTTCTTGGTTTTTTTGTCATGTTTGTTGGTTTTTTGTTTGTTTGGAAAAATGAGAAAACTTTTCGTCTTATTGGTCGCATAGATTTTGCAGAGCGAAAGTTCGGTTATGGTGGCACAAGACTTTTCCTGAAATTAGTTGGAGTTATGATTGTTTTTATCGGAATGTTCATTATGACAAACATTATCTCGGATATTTTAACAAGTTTCGCGAGCATATTTGTTCGCACTTAAGTATGCCTTTATTTCCAACAGGTCGCGCTCTCTTAGATCCAAAGTTTATCTTAGCTCAAGCAGGTCTTACTCTTGATGAAAAGTATGCGGATTTTGGAGCCGGAACTCTTGGGCATTTTGTATTTCCTGCCACGAATATTGTTGGTCCTGGGGGGTATGTTTATGCCGTTGATATTTTGAAAAGCGCCTTGCAAGGAATTGAGAGTCGTGCCAGACTTGAGTTGGTTTCAAATCTCACAACTGTTTGGGGAAATGTTGAAAGGCTTAAGGGGGTGAATATTCCTGAGCATTCACTTGATCTTGTGAGTATGATCAATGTGTCTTCTTTGATAAAATCAGAATCTCTTGTGCTTCAAGAAGCGAAAAGATTGTTAAAACCAAATGGACGATTTCTTGTTGTTGATTGGACACCAGGAAATGAATCAATAGGTCCTGCCTCTCAGAAGCGTTCTGAAAGTGAGGTGGTTCAACCTTTGATTGTACGAGCTGGATTTCGTTTTTTTAAAACTTTCAAAGCCGGACCTTATCATTGGGGAATGGTTTTTCAAAATACTTCTGCCTAGAGTAGATGTTCTTGATAATTTATTTTTTTAATTTTCATATGATGTTATTTTCGATCCCATTGTATCAACCTGGATATTGGCTTACTCTTCAGCCACCTGAAGTAGGAGGAGGATTAGGACATCTCCTTTTCGTTTTTTTTCTTCTTGTTTTTCTGGTTGGAATGACAGCTCGCATTATTGGTCCACAACGCGTGACAGATAAGTACGCAAAAAAAATAGTAAAGAAGATAGGGGCCATGTTAGTGACCATGGGATTATTAGGAGTTTTTCTTTTTTTCTTGAGTTATGAAGATGTTCAGTTGTTTGGAGCTCGCTTCTTGTATCCTATTTGGTTACTCGGTTTTCTTGGTTGGGGCGGGCATCTTTACTGGTTTTTCAAAAAGAAATTACCTCAAACACGTCAGCAACAACAACAGTTACAAACACAACGTAGTTATCTTCCAAGAAAAAAGAAAAAGTAATAGGGTATGGTTGAGGATGCACGAAAACAGTTTGGGAATAAAGGAGAATCTCTTGCTGCTTCGTTTTTGAAAGAGAAAGGAATGAGGATTCTCACACATCAATATCGTTCACCAGTCGGAGAAATAGATCTCATTTGTCTTGATGGAGAGGAACTTGTTTTTGTAGAAGTAAAAACACGAAGTTCTCAGGTGTATGGATTCCCTGAAGAATCCATTACTCCGAAGAAGATTCAACATCTTCTTCATGTTGCACAACACTATCTTCAACAAACTTCCGTAAAACAGTTATCTTGGCGTATTGATGTCATTGCTATTTCCTATTCTAAAGAGTTGTCACCAGAGATTATGCATTTCCCTGCGAGGCTCTATGTCAAACAAGGTGATGCTTCATGAACGATACAAGCTGAACAAAGGGAATAAAAGCGAGCATCATCTTTGTAATGTAGTTATCTTTGTTACGGAATCCGTAAGAGATCCTCTTGAGGAGT
>Ga0209319_1000538_pt1 | contig 46406 bp, 47 predicted proteins | sample RifGroE2_FD_184000 | JGI IMG/M metagenome (GOLD analysis project Ga0209319, IMG submission 184000) | Groundwater microbial communities from Rifle, Colorado - Groundwater E2 (SPAdes) (version 2) | ecosystem: Environmental > Aquatic > Deep subsurface > Groundwater | place: Rifle, Colorado, United...
TAACACAAAGCCAAGCAGGGTTAAAATTGGAACTATTGTATAAACAATTAAGGTAATCGAAAATACCTTGTTGAATTTTAAGAATTTTTCTTGCTCGGAAATACTCATAAAGTTGTATTTTTAAAAATTAATTTCGTCGAATGGGCCCGGGCATATGCGAAGTGGCTGGATGAGCCGGAGCGTAGCGGAGGTTCGGCCGGGCATTTCGTATATGCCTGAGTTCGGCGAAGTCTCGCCGTATGGACGTAGGCCAGGCGAGGCTTTGACGGACTCAGGTTCCCCGGGCCCATTCGGTAAAATTCGAGCACCGAGCGTTAGCGAGGGCGGAGATATTTTGCCGAACGTTACGAGTATCTGAAGTTGCGTAGCAATTTGGGTGGAGACTTTGTAAAAAGTCGTAACCAGATACTGGGTTGTTAGCTGATGTATTAAAAAATTCTTTTTCGGCTTTTGCCTTTAGGCAAAAGATTTAATCGGGGCAAATTTTCTTTTTTTACTTTTCCTTCTTTTTTATTGTTAGCATTTTGTAGCCCAGAAAACATAACAAAAGAACAAATAATGCCAATATTGAAAATTGTATAAAATCTGCGGACGTTGAATTTTTGTCCGTTGCTATGCCGACAATTATTGGTGCGAAAAATACAAGAAAAACAACAAAAAACAGCCACTTTTTGTCTTGTCTGTGTTTTTCTGTTCCTGGCACCAAAAAATTTTTTTCTTGTTGCTCTGAAATCGTTTTTAGTCTATCAATTTGCTCGTCAATCTTAAAATAATTGAATTTTTTTAATTCAGAAAACAGGATGTTAATTTTATCGGGTCCATGAACTACCGTTGCCGACGATTGTATTATCTTCGAAGATGGTATTAGGGAATATACATTTAGCGAATCCATGACGACTGACAAGAAATACAACACGCTACCAAGTGCTCCGTATTTCGATATAACCTTTTTATTCATTGAATCAATTTCAAGCGCAAGTGGTGTGCCGATTGTTTCGTTAGCTAACGAATTTATATTGTATTCAATATTTACGTTGTTTGGAATAATCACGTCGTAAGCCCAGTGTTGGAAGCTAATTTCAGTTTGAGTTGTTGAAATATTCATTTTATTTAAGCTGAAACAAAAAATGATTGAATTATCATTACATAAACAAGTTGTAAAATAATTGATACAATAAAAATACCGAAGCCACTCCATCCAGAAAAAGTTTTTCCACCATTTTTAATATGCAAATCAATTTCACTCACTTGTGTTTTTGTCATGTAGTAATGTATTACTGCAAAAGGGATGAGTGGAATTACATAAACAAGTTTTTTGGCAATATCATAAGGGACAAATGAGTATACTCCATAAAAAACAGCCGTGATAATCAAACCATTGGTTAATAATTTTTTCGCTGCTGCCCTGTTCCCGAAATTTATATAATTTTTATACATCATATAAATTCCTCCTAGTGGACCACCGAAAAAAGTGGTAATGTCGATTGTGTTTTTTGAATAAATTTTTGTGCTCATGTTTTCCATGTTGTTTTAATTATGAGTGTCGAAAAGTAAAAAAAGAAAATTTGCCCCGATTAAATGCCCCGGAGGGGACGAAAAGAATTTTTTAATATTTCAGATAACGTTTGCTCATCATCTGAAGTTTTCATCCCGTTTCATTAGGATTTACTTTTTATTATAGGCAGATATTTTTTTAATTGCACTCCGCCTAAAACATTCATCAAAACTAAGGGATGAAAATTTGGGCGGAGGGAAATTGACACTCATTAATGTATATATTAGTGTCAATTTCCTGTAGCCAGATATGGGCTGTTATACGCTGTCGCAAAAAGCCTCATTCCTTATTTGTTTTTCTGCATTTAATAATTTTGGCGATTTTTCAGAAATTAAAAATCTCGCCTTATTTCAATTCCTTCACGTACCGCGAATTCTTCCACTGCACTGGCAAGACGCAAATAATCTTCCGATGTAAAATCCCACAATTCATGATGATTGCAATGGGTATAATCAGGCTTGTCGCTTCCCTCATTTTTTAAATCACGGACATAACAATATAATTTTCCTCCTTTACTAAAAGTTGTTTCGGTGCCCACATCGGAAAGTTTATTTACATCCTCAATTATATAATTAAGTTGTCTGTTAATTTCTTCTTGAGTTACATTATGCTCAGGTTTTTGGTTGATTGTTTCTTGTGGATTTTTCATGGGTGGTTTAAGAACCTCCGATGGTATTTGATCTAATTTTCCCATACATTTGTAATGTTAAAATTATTAATATATTTGAGTTATTTTCGACCCCGCACACGCATTTCGCCAAAATTATTAAATGCATTTAAATAAGAGAGGCTTTTTGCGATTGCGTATAACGTTTTCGAGTATGAGAAGTTCTGTTGAAGTGAAACGAAACAGATTTGGGTCAAAAATATTTTTTGTTCATTTATTTAATCATTAAAAGGTAAAATATTTTTGCCTCATACTCGATGTTCTGCGATGTATTTTGCAACACTACCACCTTGTTTTATTTACTGCTAATTCATTACGTATTATAATATCCGCACATTCTAACTCTGTTTCATGAAATGGTTTATCTGGTCTATATACAAAAACTCTTACAACATCAGAGAGAGGCAAGCCGAATTTAATTAAATTCTCATTTTGAATTTGTTTATCTTCCTCGTCAAGAACTATACCTTCAGCCGTAAATAGCAATACTTTTCCTTTTTCAGGTTCACCATATCCAAATGCTGGAATGAAAGGTGATTCCGTCTCACTTAAGCTTGCTACTGATATGCGACGACTTTTTAATTCTTGCCCAATACGACCTGACACAAATGTTTTTCCGACATCTGCGCTTGAACCTGTTACGGTAACCGCACAATATTTTTTATGTTTTAAAATATTTTCTACCGTTTCCACTGCTTTTACGATCCCTTCATTCACATCAAACTCTTTTTTTTCAACTGTATTTTCGGCTTGCCTCTCTATTTTTATTCTTTCCATAATATTAATTTAATTAAGGTAGTGTTGCAAAATATTTCGTTGAACTCGTTATTATGCGAAGTAACTTCGTATAATATACCAATTTTTGTATGTTATACGAACAATTCTTTAATTCTTAAATCCAGTCAACGGCGCTGGTATATTACCCTTCCTCCAAACAAACTTATCTGATTTCTCTTTGTGGGTTGGAATAATATAGGCGCCGCCAAGTAGACCGCCCCAGGAGACGAACTGGCCGGCTTTTTTTCCGGGCACGGGGATGAGTCGGACGGCGGTGGTTTTGTGGTTGATCATGCCGATGGCCATTTCGTCGGCGATGATGGCGGAGATGGTGGTGGTGCGGATGTTTCCTGCTACAGCGACCATGTCGAGGCCGACGGAGCATATTGCGGTTAAGGCTTCTAGCTTATCAATGGTTAAGCAATTATTCTTTACCGAGTTGGAAAGGAATTCGTCTTCGCTTACCGGGATAAATGCTCCTGAAAGACCGCCAATGTTGGCCGAGGCCATGATGCCGCCCTTTTTGACTGCGTCGGTTAATAAGGCTAGGGCGGCGGTTGTTCCATGTGTACCAACCATTTCCAGACCCATCAGTTCTAAAATCTCGCCGACGCTATCACCTACCTGAGTAGTCGGTGCTAGACTTAAATCTACACTGCCGAATTTGATTTTTAATTCTTTGGCCATTTTCTTGCCGATTAGTTCGCCGGCACGAGTAATTTTGAAAGCAGTTTTTTTGATTTCGTTGGCTAGTTCCTCTAAAGGCAAATCAGTTGGCAGTTCTTTGATTACGCGGCGGATAACGCCCGGGCCGCTGATGCCGACATTCACTACACTGTCTTTGCCGGTAATACCATGAAAGCCGCCAGCCATAAAAGGATTGTCGTTGACTGCATTGCAGAAGATGACCAATTTGGCGCAGCCGATTGCATTTTTTGATTGATGAGCAGTCTCATGAATAATTTGTCCCAGTCGGGCGACAATGGTCATATTGATACCCGCTTTGGTCGAAGCCACATTCACAAAAGCACAAACACGGTTGGTTTTAGACAAGACTAATGGCAAAGAATCCATCACTACTTTATCGGAATAAGTGGCACCGTTTTCCACTAGACAACCGAAGCCGCCGATAAAATCAATTTTTAATTGCTCGGCAATTCGATCCAAGTTTTTAGCATATTCCAAACAGATATTCAAATCTTTTTCTTTGTCATTGACGAATAAGTTGGCAAGGATCAGGGCTGCGGGTGTTAAGGTAATGCGTTTGTTGGTGATCGGAATACCATATTCAGCTTCAATCATTTTGGCTTTGAGATTTAATTCTTTGGCAATGGAAAAAATTTTTTTCTCAATATTTTTGTTGGTTTTTTCAAGTGTATTTGAAATGCAAGAAAAAAGATCGATGCCGACGGTTACCGTGCGGATATCGAACTTGTCCTGAGCGGTCATGTTGATGGTATTGTAGATGTCGGCTAAAGAAAGATTTTCCATGTTTAAATATTATTGATGGTTGTAAAGACTTCTTTGTTATATAGGCTGATGTCGAGATTGATTTTTTTACCCAGCAATTTTAATTCTTTGGCCAAGCCCTGAAAATCAATATTCGCCTGAGTAAGATTAACCGCCATGACCATAAAAAAGCGCCCCTTGATTACACCCTGCTTAATCTCTTCGATGTTTACATTCTTTTTCCAAAGCAAATTGCTGATTTGTGCTACGATTCCCTTGGAGTCTTCGCCAATTACAGTAATGATGGGGAAATTTTTTTCTGCTGATATATTTTTATTTATTGTTTTCATGTTTTAAATAATTATAAGTAGTTTCTTTCTATTTTGTTATTCCTGCCCTCTGCTTCGTGTCATCCCAGCGAAGGCTGGGATCCATTTATAATCACTCGATAGTTAACCATAACGAAATTTGGCATCATGGATCCCGGCTCCGCTGCTGCTGTTGCGGCCTGGATGATACAAGAAGAGAAAGAAAAGTAAAAGTAATATTATTCTTTTTCTACGATTTCTTGCGGCAACTTTTTGTTTAATGCACAATTTGTTTATTTAGTGAACGAAAAAGCATTAAGAATGTTTTTAGCAATTTCATCATCAGCGGGAAACCAAAGCATAAAATTTAAGCCATTACCATTATTTATGAAAGTGTAAATATATTTTTCATCAATAGTGTAGCCGTATTTCCCATCTGGGTCATCTGTATAACTTTCAGTTAAAGTAAATTGATATGCAATACTGCCATTAATGTTAGCTAACATAATTGGCCCCACTTCTTTGTTTTTTACATTGGGATTTTTGTCTTGTTTATTTAGATTCCATATTTTATTTGTAAATTCATTTAAACCTAAACTCGATTTTTTATACGGTGGGTTTGGGTCTTCAACACTAACATTAAAAATTGTATTTTTATCATTTATTGCAACGTGGTATGCAATATCTTCATTTACACCATAATCTTGGCTAACAACATCGCTAGTTGTTGGATGTTTAAAACTGTAACCATATTTTTTATTCGTAAATGTTTCCCAGTCAATAATTTTTCTTTCTGTGTTATTTAAGGTTGAAGTTGCTACTAGTGAAGTATTTTCTGATGTGGTTGATATCGTAATTTTATCCTTTTTGTTGCTTTCAATTTTTGATGTCGGCTTTAATATTAAATCATTAACATTGTTTGAAGCAGCCGAATAAATAAAATAAGCTGAAGCGCCAAAAACTCCAAGTATTAGTATGGATAAAATAATGTACATTATTTTGTTTTGATTCATTTTTGTTATTATTAATTAATAAAGATTTATTCCTTCACTCCACAATCTATAAAGAGAATTTAATTATTGATTTCAAAGATGTGCCCGCTGATAAGAAAAGAAATCCAGTGTTTTTATTCGTACCCCCTGGTTTCCCGCCTGCACGGGAATGACGGTACAGGCAAGAAAATTAAAAAGTCCTATTCTTTCCGACGATTACGTTCAAGCATTGGGGGCAAGCTTTAATTTTAATCGGCGTTTTGATGTCAATCGAATTGTCGACTCGTAATAGATAGCTTTTGTTATCCAGTGTTAACTCTTCCGTGGTAAAAACGCTTTGTCCAACTGATTTTTTTAAAAAATTTGTAGTCTCTTTAGTTTTAATAAAAACTTCCAACAACCCATCATCCGGTTTAAACTTCCCGGTGGAAGGCAAGTCTACGCTAGATAGAGGTAAATTAATAATACTGACTTCCCCGCTCTCCAGAATTTCAATCGAATAACCCTGATTAATTTCAATCACCGATTCCTTGGTAGTTATTTTCCCTTCAGTTAAAAAAAGAGTTTCATTGGCTAGCACTAAGTCTAGTTTTTCTATTCTGCGAGCAGACAAAATGTCGCAAGCTAGCAGTTCCCTGCCCACGCCCAGGCTGGTAGCTATCAAAGATTCAGTTTTGCCGACCGGAATAATGCCTAATGGAATATCGCTGCCGTTCATAGCATTAATAACCTGATTGATTGTCTCATCATTACCAACCGCAATAATTGTTTTTGCTCCTCGCTTGATTTCATCCTGGATAGTTGCAGAATAATTTTTGGATGCGCCAAGACGACAGATCTTGCCGTTAAGTCCAAGGTCGGTAATTCGTGTCTCTATTCTTGCTAATAGATTATGATATTTATTGTGATTCAAAAAAGAATCATAGATGTAGACGTGCATGTTGGTTGGAGTTATTCATTAGTCTCATCAGCCTTACCGTTCTTTGTTGCTGGTTGTTTCTCATGCACCATTTTGATGTTGCCATTAATGACTGCGCCTTGCGCCACTGATAGACTGGCGACTTCGATATCGCCAAAAATTTTTGCCACTGGCCCCACTTCCAAAAAGCCACGCAATTTTAAATTACCAACTATTTCTCCACCGACACGGGCGTCTTTGGCCTCGATGTCAGCTTTGACCTTGGCCTTGTCACCGACATAAAGCGCGTTGGCAGTTTTTAATGTTCCCTCAAAGATACCTTCGATAATGATATCACCCTGGCCATTGAACTCACCTTTAACTTTTACCGAAGGACCGATGATAGTTTCAGCGTCCTTGATTTTGATTTTTTCATCTTTGTTGAACATATTTTGCTTATTTTATTTATTTAATCTATACTAATTTTAAGTTAGGATGCATTGTTTGTCAAAACTAAGGTTTTGGTATAAGATATTATCAAGAGCGCCTGCGGGTGTTTTTTCTTTAGTTTAAATCTCCTAACCGCCACTAAAGTTCGCTCCCGTAGTTTAATGGATAAAACAAGACACTCCTAACGTCTAGATAGAGGTTCGATTCCTCTCAGGAGCACAGAATCAATTTACAATCGTCAATTACGAATTATCAATTATTAAAGCTAATTATATTACTAATATTAGCCAAATATTGTTAATTGTTAATTGTTAATTGTTAATTGTTAATTGTTAATTGTTAATTGTTAATTGTTAATTGATTCGGGCCCGTAGCTCAGTTGGTTAGAGCGCTTGCATGGCATGCAAGAGGTCGCTGGTTCGACTCCAGTCGGGTCCACAAATAAAAAAAACATGTTGCAAAATAAAACAATCACAACTTGGTCAAGCTTTACCTCCTCTTCTATTTAGTTTTTTCCTGAATAGAGCGTTTTATATTATTTAAATTAAGACACCCTATTCGGGTGTTTTTTGTATTTAATAATTAAAATTGTAAAATGATCTCAAAAATTCATAAGTATGACCTGGTTATTGCCATCTACATCTTTATTATCGTTGCCTCCGAATTAATGGGTAGCAAAACCTTTCCTTTGATTGATTTCGCAGGGGTAAAAATAAATTCGAGCGTGGCCATTCTCCTAATGCCCTTTTTGCTTACAATAAATGACGTGGTTATAGAGGTTTACGGCAAAAAAAGAGCGAAAAGTCTAGTATATTCTGGACTTATAGTAATTATCTTATTAATTTTATACACCCTTCTAGTAGTTAAATTACCTGCTTCATCGAGATTTGCGATGTCGCAAAGCTATAATGATGTGTTTTCTCTTTCCATCAGGATTTCAATCGCTAGTATTATCGCGTTTATTATTTCTGAATTAATAGACATAACTGTATTTGCCAAATTAAGAAGTAAAATAAAAGGAGCTTTGTGGCTCAGAAACAACTTATCAAACTTTATCGCGCAGTTGTTCGACACCACCATATTTTATCTGTTAGCTTTTTATGACCTGAACCAACCGTTCCTGTTTAATCTATCGTTCCTAGCCGGCTTGATCTTTTCCTATTGGCTGGTCAAATGCCTGTTTTCAATAATTGAAACTCCATTTGTCTATTGGGGTGTTGCCTGGCTAAAAAACGATAAAGAATAATCATATGAATGTTCAATCGATCAAAACACATAAAATTCAACCCTCCTCTGATTTATTGAAAATAATAGAGAAATACCTACCAGAATTAAAGGAGAGGTCGATAATTGTAATTACTTCCAAAATTGTTTCAATTTGCGAGGGCAGGGTAGTTAAAAAGACAGAAGTGAATAAGGACGAGCTAATTATCCAAGAAGCTCAGTATTATTTACCTAGGGCGAGTAATTTATATAATATCATGTTAACCATCACCAATAACATGTTAATTCCGACTGCTGGAGTAGATGAGTCCAATGGCCTGGATCAATATATTCTTTGGCCGAGCAATGCCCAGCAGACTGCCAATAGAATAAGAAGCTGGCTGGTTAAGCGTTATGGGCTAAAAGAAGTTGGCGTATTAATTACAGACAGCAAAACCACGCCGCTTCGACTAGGAACTACCGGGATCGCTTTGGCTCATAGTGGCTTCAAGTCAATTAATAACTATATTGGCAAAAAAGATATTTATGGAGTTAAGCTAAAGATGACCCAAGCTAATATAGCAGACGGATTGGCAGCTGCTGCAGTGTTGGTAATGGGGGAGGGGGATGAGCAAACACCCATGACAATTATTGAGAAATTGCCTTTTATCCGTTTTCAAGATCGAAACCCAACCAGTAAAGAGCTAAAAAATATCTTAATAAACAAAGATAGTGACATCTACTCTAAGATTATTAACGGAGTTAAATGGAAAAAAGGCGGTAATTGTTCCACGTGGAACAATAAAGCTAGCTAAGTTTATTGCCTGTCTCCCCTGCGAACTTGAAAAAATTCAGTCAGTCCGCACGGATTTTCCTGCTTCGCGTCTCTAGATTGCAGGTAGGCTGGTTTTTTGAAAAATGTTGATATTGTAGCTTTATCCCCCTGATAAGGGGGAATAAAGGGGGTTTGGGCCCTGGGATTAAATCCCCCTAGCCCCCTTTATTAAAGGGGGAATAAACGCAGCTGCTTTTCATGGATTGTCTCATCTTTCCGGTAGGCAAGAATCTTTAATAGGCAATGTTTAATTGCCCCCCTCATCCGCTCCAATTCTGACTGAATTTTTTCAGGTTCGCAGGGGGGAGCTGGTGGACATTGTTCCACGAGGAACAATCTGACTAAAGTCTAAATATTTGTGGACATAAACAAATCAACACCCCTTGGGGAAAAGTCTAGGTAACTGTGGACTTTCATCAAACTCATTACTAATGTTAGCTATAATTATACAGTTAATAAGATGTGGATATCTGGGGATAAAAGAGGCGCGACTGTTAAAGTCTAAACAGCAGACACCCCCCAGACTTGTATTAAAAATGATTTAAATATAGAATTAATGTATTAAATATAACTATTAGACTATGATTTACGACACAATTATCATTGGCGCCGGACCGGCTGGTGTGGCCGCAGGTATTTATACAAGTCGCAGAGAAATGAAGACACTGATTATCTCTAGAGATGTTGGAGGCCAATTAACCATTGCCGGAGAAATTGAGAATTATCCCGGATTTGATTCTATCGGTAATATTGACCTGATCAAGCGCTTTGAAGACAATATTAAGGCCGCCGGCATCGAGCTGGTGCTTTCTGAGGTAAAGCAAGTTGCCAAAGCTGACGGACTTTTTCAGGTCTACACCGAAAAAGATATGTACACTGCCAAAACTATTATTATTGCCATGGGCCTGATTCCTAAGCGTTTAGCGATTCCCGGAGAAGAAAAATTCATGGGTAAGGGTGTTTCTTATTGTGCCAACTGCGATGGGCCCTTCTTTAAAGGTAAAATCGTGACTGTGATCGGTGGAGGGAACTCCGCCCTGGATGCAGCCGAGGTGCTTTCCAAGATTGCTGCCAAGGTTTATCTGGTGCACCGCAATCAAGATTTTAGAGGATTTGAGGCTTTGGTTGAACAGATAAAAGATCGACCAAATATTGAGATATTATTAAACAGTGAGGTTAAAGAGATAATCGGTGAAAACAGAGTCGAGAAAATAATGGTAAATAACCGAGCAACCAATGAAACAAGAGAATTGGAAGTCAACGGCCTGTTTATCGAAATCGGCAGGATTGCCAGCACCGACATTTTTAGCGAATTGGTAAAACGCGATGAGTGGGCGCAAATCGTGGTGGATGAAAAATGTAATACCAGTGAACCCGGTATCTTTGGCGCTGGCGACGTCACTCAGGTGGAATTCAAGCAGATCACGATTGCTACCGGGCAGGGGACTATCGCGGCCCTTACAGCTTATCAATATTTACAGCAGCAAGAAGGAAAAAATGTTAAGGTTTTCGACCGAAGCATTAAAAAGAACTAATATTAGCAAATATGTTAATTTCAGAACTGGAGAATGGTTTGCTTAGGCAGGGCTTGATAGTAGCTGGGGTAGATGAAGTTGGCAGAGGGCCTTTGGCTGGCCCAGTGTTAGCAGCGTGTGTTTCCTTGCCATTTGGGATGAAACTGAATAAAAAACTGAAAGAAATTAACGATTCAAAAAAGCTGACCGCTAAAAAAAGGGAAGAACTTTTTTATGTTATTAGTAATGAGATAAATGACATCGGTATCGGTATTTGTGAACCGACAGAGATTGATCGATTAAATATTTTTCACGCCAGTCTTTTGGCGATGAAAAAGGCGATTGAACAGCTGAAAAAAACACCCGATATAGTTTTGGTGGATGGCAAGTTTTTAATTCCTCGTTTGAATATAAAACAACAGTGTATAGTAAAAGGCGACAGCTTGGTTTTTTCCATTGCTGCTGCCTCCATTATCGCAAAAGTTACTCGCGACCGCATTATGCAAGAAAATCATGAGAAGTATCCTCGCTATGGCTTTGACCGGCACAAGGGTTATGGCACGAAATTGCATTTTGAGAATATAAGCAAGTTCGGCATTACAGAAATTCATCGAAAAAGCTTTGCTGCTGCAAGATAGGATTTGCTTGTTAAAAAAAAATAATTATCATATAATTAAATTACAAAAATAAAATAATATTCAATATATGATGGGAGAAACAGGAGGAAATGTTTTGCTTGATGTTAATTTGATATTGGGCAAAGCGCAAATTGGAGAAAATATGAAAGTTGCAACTCTTGGTTGCGGTTCATCTGGTCATTTTGTTTTTCCGGCGGCCCAGTTGGTTGGCAAGAAAAAAGGCATTGTTTACGCAGTCGATATTTTAAAAACAGTTTTGGAGCGGGTCACACGCTTGGCTAAGCAAGATAATTATTCTAATGTGGTGCCGATCTGGAGTGATTTAGAAATTTTTAATGCAACCAAGATTGAGGCTGGCAGTCTGGATGTCGTATTATTGATCAATATTTTGTATCAGTCACACAAAAGAGTAGAAATTCTGCGTGAAGCGATCAGGATGTTAAAAAAAGATGGACGGGTACTGATTGTGGAATGGAAAAATATCGCTTCGCCACTTGGCCCCCCAGTGGAAGAAAGGGTTAATATAAATTTATTGCACACGGCGGCGCCTAAGCTAGGCCTTAAATTGGAGGAGGAATTTCAGGCTGGACAGTTTCATTACGGAGTAGTGTTTAACAAACTTTAAAATTACCTATGAAGAATTTTTTTACCTTAGATTTTTGGTTCAATATCCGTCCAGGAGAACTATTGGGCTCCAGCCTGAAAGCGTTGGTGTTATTTATCGTGTTGTTGGTGATTGCAACGGTAGCAACAAATAATTTAAAAAAGAAAAAAGGTCTATATCGAAAAACCTGGAGCAGCTTATTTAATTTCAGTCTTACTAACGCGGTTGTCGGTCTGTTCTTGTTGTTTTTTTCTTATGAAACAGTTTTATTTTTATCAGCTCGTTTCTGGCTTTTGCTCTGGGCGATAGAAATTATAGTTTGGCTGGCAGTTATATATAGACAGGCAAAAGAATTGCCAAAACTTAAAGAACAGCGCGAGGCAGAAAACAAGTATAAGCAGTATTTGCCTAAATAAAGTTGACTCATGAAATTTTTTTAACAACCCAAGCTTACTTGGGTTGTTTTTTTTAAGCCTTATGAATCACAACAAAGCGATCGGTGCTTTTGGTGAAAAAATTGCAAAAGATTTTTTACTGAAGCGAGGTTATGAAATTATTTCCAATAATATCAAAGCAAGCTTCAAGGAAATCGATTTGATAGTTAAGAAAGAGAATATTCTGGTTTTTGTTGAAGTAAAAACTAGGGCTAGCGTTTTTTTGGGCACTGCCGCTGAGATGATGAGTACAAGAAAGCTTAATAATATTAAAATTGGCGCCAGCTTATACTTAAATAATCAAAAAAATAATTATCAGGATTTACGTTTTGACTTTATCGCTGTGGATATCGATAAGGGACAAAAAACCGCTAAGATAAAACATTTTAAAGATATTATTTAATTTATTAATTATTCTTATCCCCTTGTTTGTGCACAGGTTAGCCACTATTTTCCACAAGCTATCAACTGTCTGTCAACTTGACGCCCATATTCATTAGCGTTAAGTTGTAGATGTCATTATTCATTACTTGAGGTATGACATATCAAAAAACTGTCATAGGGTTGGAGGGATAGGTTGGGTTTTCCTGAAATATTCCCTTTGACCCTACTGATGGGATAGCAAAAAAATTGGGCGGAAAGATTATTAAAGCGCTTGCTTTATTCATCTTTTCGCCCTATTTTGTTAGTTGTTAAGTAGAGCAGTTGATGATATTATTAGAGTTATAAAAATTAAAAAAAATATGAAAAAATTTCTAAAATACTTATTGCTTTCCGTTATATTATTTGCAGTGGCTCCAACAGTTTCAGCCGCAGAAAATGTTAATGTTTATTTCTTTTATGGCGAAGGTTGTCCTCATTGCGCCAAAGAAGAAATACTTTTAGATAAATTGGAAGAAGAGGATGTAAACATTAAGACTCATCGCTATGAGGTTTGGGGTAGTAAAACAAACGCCGCGTTGTTACAAAAAGCAGCCGAAGCCCTAGACATCGAATCAAGCGGGGTGCCTGTAACGATTATCGGTAATCAATATATAATCGGTTACGACGAAGAAGATACGACTGGGGTTGAAATCAGGAATTTGATTGCTGACTATCGACCTAGTGTAAACAGGGACGTGGTCAAAGAAATATTAAACCAAGAAACTCAGGAGAAAGAAAAGAAAAAAAGCTTGAGCGCAGACGCGAAAAATAAAAATGTCAGCGTGCCTTTTTGGGGCAGGGTTAATCTTAAAGATTTTTCTTTGCCTGTTTTAACTATTCTAATCGGCACCTTGGATAGCTTTAATCCTTGCGCAATGTGGGTCTTGTTGTTATTAATCAGTATGATGATCGGCATGAAGGACCGCGGGCGCATGTGGCTGTTGGGTCTGACTTTTATCATCTCTTCCGCCGTGGCTTACTTTATCTTCTTGTCCGCTTGGTTGAATATTTATTTATTCATCGGATATATAACGTGGATCCGTACGGCCATTGCCTTGGCCGCAATATTCAGTGGTATTTTGGCTTTGCGTCAGTTTTGGAAAAATAGAAATGGCGGTTGTGAAATTGAAACCTCCGGCAATCAGAGAAAATATATTATTAGAAAAATGCGTGAGGCAGTCGAAAGTAAAAAATTTCTTTTTGCTTTGGCGGGCGTGGCTGTATTAGCAGTCGCTGTCAATTTATTGGAATTATTATGCAGCGCCGGTTTGCCTGCGGTTTATGTGCCAATCTTAACTTTGGCAGATTTGGCAAGTTGGCAGTACTATTCATATTTGGCGGTTTACGCTTTTTTCTATGTGTTGATTCAATTGATTGTTTTCTTAGCCACAATGTTCACCTTCAGAATGCAGGCAATCAGTTCAAGAATCACAAAATGGGCTGGGTTGGTCGGCGGAATAGTGATGTTGCTGATCGGCTTACTATTAATCTTTGCACCAAGCTGGTTGACTTTAGGCTAGGCTTGTCCTAATCTATCCATATGAAAAAAATATTACTATCTATCTTCGGTTTAGTATTGCTTTTGCCTATGGGAGCCAGCGCCCAGGGGCAAACTGCTGCAGATAAAATTTTTAAAGCTGAGGTAATAGAAGTTGTAAGAGAAATTGACAATGTTTTACCGGATGGGTCAGTCAGTCGTCAACAAGACCTGAGGTTAAAGGGCTTGGAAGATGAATTTAAAGACAAGACTATAGATTTTAAGGGTGTGGCCAATGTAGATGTGATTAAGAAAAATATCTACAAGGTCGGCGAAAAAGTTTTGGTCTTAGCTTCACTGGATGAGGAAGGAAATTATACTTTTTATGTGACTGATTATGTCAGAACCAACACTTTGTTATTATTGGTTGGCATATTCGTAGCAATTTTATTCATAGTTGGTGGTTGGAAAGGTTTACGTTCAATTATTTCTTTGGCTTTGACTTTTGTGGTGATCATGAAATATATTGTTCCACAAATTTTACAAGGTTCGGATCCGGTAATCGTGACCATTATCGGCTCCCTCTTGATTCTCTTGTGTGTAATTTATTTAACTGAAGGGTTTAATGTCCGCTCTCATTTGGGTATTACTAGTATTTTTATCAGTTTGATTATTACTATCACCTTATCTTGGCTGTTCGTGGCAGCAGCCAAACTTTCCGGCATTTCTAGTGAGGAAACCAGTTTTTTAGTGGGGGTAAGCAAGTATGCAATTAATTTTAAGGGATTATTGTTGGCAGGTATTATTATCGGTGCCTTGGGTGTGTTAGATGATGTGGTGGTATCACAAATTGCTACGGTAGAAGAAATAAATAAGGCAGATCCATATTTGGATCGTTGGGAACTATATAAACGCGGTTTTAAAGTCGGTGTTTCACATATCAGTTCCATGACCAATACTTTATTTCTTGCCTATGCCGGCGCTTCGCTCTCCTTGTTGATTCTTTTCAGTAGCGGCCAAAGCGGCACCACCGGTTGGGGTCAGGCGGTTAACAATGAAATGATGGCGACGGAAATCGTCCGCACCCTTGCCGGCAGTATCGGCCTAATCCTCGCCGTACCGATTTCCACATTCATTGCGACGTGGTGGTGGAAGAGAAGGAGGAAGTCTTGACTTATTTGATGTTTTTAGGTAATTTTTAGCTAAAATGCACATATGTAAGTACCCTGGAGGTGGGTATGTCAAAAGGATTTAAAAAAGAAGTTATGGAAAAAAGAGCACGTGGAATGGCTGCTTGGGGTATGTATGCTGTTTATGTCCAGCAACAGAACCTTGATCGAGAGTGCTCTGAATTGAGAAGGCAATTAAAGTCTGATGGTCGCAGCAGCAGAGAAATCGACGAAAAAGTCGACGAGCTTCAACGTAAAAGAGTAGGAGGAGCACACCATTTAATAATTGGCGGATAGCCACCATAGCTCATCTCAAATTTGAGAGTGAGCTTTTTTATTGGGCGGCAGTGAGAAACAGCTTGTCAGAATTTCTGGATTCCTGTCTACACAGGAATGACACATAAGTTTATGCTCGACAGCAGTCGACTGCGGTAGTGACGTGCGGAATGTATACAGAACTTCAGGCCGGCATCTCCAAAAAGAAGTTTAAATTTATTCGGGTTCCGCTGTCGCTGCACCCGGGTTTCCAACTCGGCACAAGAATCCAAAGTGTGAAAAACAGAGACTGGTGATTAACTCCTGCTTTACGTAGTCTTTTAACCACTTCCTTCTTTGTTTCGTGCCCCAGACAACATGATATTGATGCTGGTAGGTGCTATGATTTAGACTTTGGATTCTCATGGCACTAGCCTACCATAAATTTCAGAACAATGAAATTTGGTAGGGTACCATTCATCCCCGGACAGCGGCTTCAATGTAGCAGATAATTGCTTTCTGCCACGGCCGCAGCCCGGGGTTTCCTGGTATATAAATAAAACCGTTGACTTGTATCAACGGTTTTATATTTGTCTATTTTTTGAAGTGACTCAGGATTTCTTTGATGTCGGCCAAATCTTTTTCTGAGAGTTTGAGCTTGAGTCTATTCTCGTAAAGTCGATAATTTTCGTTCCGAAATTCTATGGAAGAAATGCCTCGGCCGGCGATGATTGCCGGTTTGTATTTGGCGATCAGATCTAAAATTAATTTTTTATTTTCAGCCCCCAGGTTACCATAATGATAATTTTGACGGATAAGTGAATTCAACTTTTGCTCAAGTTGGTAGGCAGTTAAATTCTTGGTGTTATTGAGAAAGCTTAAATCCATACGATTAATTTATATTAATGCCGATTTTAGTTTTTACTTTGTTTAACACTTCTTCTGCTATCGGTTTGATTCTTTTGGCGCCTTGCTTGAGAATGGTTTTGATTTCCTCGTCGCTGTAACTATTGTATTTTTCTTGGTATTTTACCAAAAATTTTTTTACAACTTCTGCTAAGTCTTTTTTGAAATCGCCATAGCCTTTTCCTGTATATTGTTTTTCCAGTTCTTTGATTGTTATATTATCTAACAAGGAATAGATTGTAAGCAAGTTGGCAATGGCCGGCTTATTTTCTTTGTCATATTTTATTTCTGAGCCCGAATCAGTTGTAGCCCGCATAATTTTTTTTGCTGCCACTTCTGGTGTGTCATTCAAGGCGATGTAGTTGGCCGGGCTAGAAGCGCTTTTACTCATCTTCTTCGTTGGGTCATCCAAGCCCATGATGCGTGCGCCTTCTTTGCGCATGATAACCTCGGGAATTTTGAAAGTTTCTCCGAATTGATGATTGAATCTCTTGGCTAAATCCCGACAAAGTTCCACGTGCTGTTTTTGATCCTCGCCAACCGGTACAGCATCAGTATTATAAAGAAGAATGTCTGCAGCCATCAGCACCGGATAGTCGAAAAGGCCGACGCTGACATTTTCTTGATCTTTGCCTGCTTTGTCTTTAAACTGGGTCATTTTTTTAAGGTCTGAAATTCTTGCAACCGTATTTAATATCCATGCAAGTTCAGTATGGGCAGTAATAGCAGACTGCTGGAAAATCACAGATTTTTTTGGATTAATACCGCTGGCTAGATAGTGTTTTACAATTTCAATAATTCGTTTTCTTAAATCTTCCGGGTCTTGTTTGACGGTAATGGCGTGATAGTCCACTACGCAAAATATAGACTTGTATTGATCTTGCATGTTTACCCATTGAGATATCGCTCCTAGATAATTGCCAAGATGTAGATTGCCGGTTGGTTGGACACCGGAAAAAATTGTTGGTTTGGTTGTATTGGTCATAAAGTTATTAGTTTCCTTTATTGTAGCGTAAATCTTTCCGAAAGTGTAGAGACGAGGCATGCCTCGTCTCTACGAATTGGTCTACTCCATCTTCCCGTCCATATAATTCTCATAGGCAGTCATGTCGAAATGGCCGTGACCGCTTAGGTTGAAGAGGATGACTTTTTCTTTTCCGCTGATTCGGCATTTTTCTGCTTCGTCAAAAGCAGCTTTGATGGCATGGGCGGATTCTGGTGCAGGAATAATGCCTTGGTTCTTGGCAAACTGGACGGCAGCGGCAAAAATCTCTTTTTGGTCATAAGCTACAGCTTCGATTACCTTTTCTTCATGCAAAAGACTGACAATAGCTGAGGCGCCATGATAACGCAAGCCGCCGGCATGGATTGAAGGCGGCATGAAGTCATAGCCCAAAGTTTTCATTTTAACCAAAGGTGTCAGTCCTACAGAATCTCCGTAATCATATCTGTATTCCCCTTCAGTCAGTGTTGGACAAGACTTTGGTTCTGCAGCGATGGCTCGTAAATTCTTTTTGTCGCCTTTCAATTTATCTTTCAAGAATGGAAAGGCAAGGCCGGCAAAATTACTGCCACCGCCATGGCAGCCGATTATTATATCAGGATAATCGCCCGCCAACTCCATCTGCTTTTTCGCTTCTTGACCAATGATAGTTTGGTGTAAAAGCACATGATTTAAAACCGAGCCAAGCGCGTATTTGGTATCAGGACTTTTAACCGCGTCCTCAACCGCCTCGGCGATAGCAATTCCTAGGCTGCCTGGGGTATTGGGATCGGTAGCTAAGATTTTCTTGCCCACCTCGGTCTGGTTTGACGGACTGGCTACGCAGTTTGCGCCATAAACCTTCATCATTGCCTTGCGATAAGGTTTTTGTTCGTAGCTGATTTTTACCATGTAAACATCGCAGGTCAGGCCGAAGTAATTGCAGGCGAAGGCAAGCGATGAACCCCACTGCCCCGCTCCTGTTTCGGTAGTTAATCTTTTTACCCCTTCCATTTTATTGTAATAAGCCTGAGGCAAGGCAGTGTTTAGTTTGTGACTGCCAACAGGACTGACGCCTTCATATTTATAATAAATTTTGGCAGGCGTATTCAATTCTTTTTCCAGACTAACGGCACGAATGAGCGGTGAAGGACGATAGAGAAAATAGGCTTTGCGCACCTCCTCCGGAATCTCAATCATGCTTTCTTGGCTCATTTCTTGCTTGATTATTTCCATTGGGAAGATCGCTGACAAGTCATCAGCCGTCACCGGCTCTTTTGTCTGCGGGTGAAGCGGCGGGTCAAGCGGTCGAGGCAGATCGGGCATGATATTGTAATAATGAGTCGGAATGTCTTTTTGTTCTAAGTTATAAATTGGCATAGTTTTTATATCTCTCTGTCATCCCGGACCCGATCCGGGATCCAGGGTTGATAGATAAAAATTAATTAATGAATAAAATTTTTTTGGTTGTGATTTGTTCCTATTGTTTAAATTTTAAAGGATGAAGATTTTTACCATGGATCCCGGATCTTCGTTACACTTCGTCCGGGATGACACAGTAAAAAGTATGTGCAGTCGCCACAACTCGCTGGCGCGATTTTTGAAAATATATTTTTTCATAAAGTAAAATTGATTAATTTTAGAAACAAAAAACCTCTTGTCTTTTAGTCCATGACAAAGCTGTTTGATAGCAAATGTAATAGACTAAAGGACGAGAGGTTATTCCCGTGGTACCACCTTTATTTCCTCGCTAATTAGTAATTGGCGAAGCTCACTGACTCTACGATAATGTGACATCAGTTATCCTATGGTTACGGAGGAAGCCGAGTCTTCACTAGCGCAAAGACCACCCTTCTGCACAAGGCAGAAAAACTAGACCCAGCCCCTCGGAATTCCAAGGGATCTAGTTGTGAGTTTTGTGATTGTTTAAGATCTGTAAGTATTTTAGCAACTGTAGAAAATTAAGTCAATTCATTCATTGTAATGTGTCATCCCAGCGTAGGCTGTGATCCACCCAGTACCAGAATTAAATCTGGAAAATTTATTTTAATTCCAAGTTAGAATCAACTTTTAATTTTTGCCAAGGCGTGAATTTTTTTCTTTGTGCCTTGAAAAAGCCGGCCGTTGCAACCATGGCGGCATTGTCGGTGGTATATTTTAATTCCGGCATAAAGAATTCTACATCATTTAATTTTTCTTTCACTGTCTTTTCTAATTGCGCCCTTAAAGTTTTATTTGCAGAAACTCCGCCCGAAAGCATGACAGTTTTAACTTTGTATTGTTCGGCCGCTTTGATGGTTTTATAAATCAAAACATCAACGACAGCTTGTTGAAATTCATGACAGTATTCTGGAATATGTTTTTTCCAACTCTTGTCTTTTTGCAGTTCATAGAGCAGAGCAGTCTTTAATCCAGAAAAAGAAAAATTAAAACCCGGTTTATTCATCATCGGACGAGGCAGCTTGACAGCCCCCCTGACAAGGGGGGTAAAGGGGGTTAAGTTTTTTGGGTTAGAATATTTTTCTGCCCAGGCAGACACCACCGGCCCGCCAGGATACCCCAACTTCATCAGTTGAGCTGCTTTATCAAAAGCCTCTCCAGCGGCATCATCTACGGTTTCACCAATGATCTGCAATTTGCCATGCCCTTTCATAAGCACAAGATTCGTATGGCCGCCGGACACTGTAAGAACTAAAGCAGGAAATTGTATTTTTTCCCGATCAATAAAATTGGCATAAATATGCCCTTCGATATGATTCACGGCAATACTAGGAATCTGCCAAGCATAGGCCAGTGTTTTGGCTGATTCTACTCCGACGAGTAATGAAGTAACCAACCCTGGCCCAGTAGCAACCGCAATCCCATCAATAAAGCCCCCTTTAACAAAGGGGGTTGGGGGGGGTTTTATTCCAGCCTTTTTCAAAGCCTCATTAATCACCGGCAAGATATTCAAAACATGCTCGCGCGCCGCGATTTCCGGCACTACCCCGCCGTATTTTTTATGGATTTCAATTTGTGAGGAAACAATATTGGATAAAACTTTTACTTTATCGCCAGTCCCTTCAACAACCGAGACCGCAGTTTCATCGCAACTTGATTCTATGCCTAGGATTATCATAAATATTTTGTCCCCATCCTTTAGAAGGCGAGGTGGTAAGGTTGGTGTTAATTAATATTAATGTGAATATAAAACTATCTTATATTGCATTCCAAATAATATCAAACATTGATTTATACGTAGCAACTACATCACTTGATTCTATTACCACTACCTTCGGCCCATCTTTGTAAGAAAAAAACGCAATTTTATTTCCATAAATCATGTTGTCAGTTGGGAAACTATATTTTTTAGGGGCAATCTTGATTTCATGAATTCCAGGAGTATAAAATTCTTTTTTATATTTTTGGGAAACAGAATCATTTTGTAAAAATTCTTTTATTACCGATTTATTCTTTCTAGAATTTTCTATATTTTTTTTAGCTATGCCGGGTATCTCGCCTTCAATTGTGGCAATTGATCCATACATAAAAATTTCTTTTTCCTTCATTATTTCAGCGTAAACTTCCTCAACGCCCCTTGTTCCTTCATAAAATCTAACCTTTGGTTTTTCTTTTTTAGTATTATAGATTGCTAATAAATCAGGCAAACTTGCTTCGATTATTTTTTTCTTTTCATTCTCTGATTCTAATATTTTTTCTGGCGATTCGGCAGTAAAAATAGTGGTAATCCCTCTCGGCATCGGCGTTACCAGTCCCCTTTTACGTAAGTCTTCTAAAATCAAATAGGTAGTCGGTCGTTTAGTGCCAGCACGTTTTGATATGCTAGGTACAGTTGCCGTACCCAATTGCATCAAGGCTAAGTAAACCTTAGCTTCTTTTTCGTTTAGGCCTAATAATTGTAGGATTTTTTCTAGTTCCATTTTTTTCACTGTCATTCCCTCCCAGCGGGAATCCAGAAAATTAGTTATTTTTTAAATCAAAAAATTTATTTAGACAGATATTTCTATTGTATTCCTTCTGTAAATATATGTCAATAATACTGACAACATAATTTTCTTTTAGCTATAATTAAAGAAAAAAATAGTAAATTTGAAGACATAATCATTGACAATATTTCTGTTTCATGTTATATTTCTTTATTAAACAATGATCTTTACAAGACAGCACAAAACAACCAGCACCCTAAAAGGTGACTTACCCAAAAAAGGAGATACACAATGAAAAAGTCCATCTTCGCCATAATCGCAGCAAACGCAGGAGCAGCAATCGTTCTGGTTCAGCGGCACTTCAGTTACTTGTCTGGTCATACTGCAAGCCGTGCAATCGATGGCGATGACGTCTTCGCCCGCAACTACAGCGAGTTGGAGCCCTCCGTTCTTTTCCTTTGCGATAAAGCAGGTATCGAACGCGGCTGGCAACACGGTAAGGCCTGGGCAGACTCGGGGTTTCAGAATGTCAACGTGGTTGCCTCCCACCAGGGACGCGGCCCCGACTCAGGCATTCGGATCTCCGAAGGTTTTCATGCGGAAACCGGCTTATGGCTTCCCGTAAGCTGCCATCGAGCAGTCGACTACCCGGCCTACAACCACGCACCGGCTCTCAAAGCCCTTAAAGAAGACGGCGACCCCATGACCGCTAAGTGGCTCAACGGTAAGAGGAACGACTTGATCAAGTCTGACACCCCTCGCAGCTTCAAGGGCAGGGTAACCGGCTTCGTGGAAGACCTGCTCGAAAGGAGCGAAGGAATCACGTTGATCAGTACGCACTTTGAATTGTGCGTTTTGATCCACAGCCTCTACGTCGAAGGCAAGGACCTGGGCGAAGTGTCAGAAGCCTACTCGCCACAAAAGGGCGGTGGCATCCTAATTGTCCGTCACGAGGACGGAACAACCGTGTCGTACGATTATGACGCCGAGCTGAATGTTATGTAAAAACTGTTCATTGCAATATTCTTCGGGAGAGAGAATTCAAACACTCTCCCACTTTTTCTTCAGTTCATAATAATTAAATTATGAGCTGAAAGAAGAGTTAAACAAAAACATGAAAAACAACAATCCAATATTAAAAGGCATCGGTGCCAGCATTGGCATTGCCGAGGGGGTAGTAAAAATTATCAAATCAGCAAAAGATTTTAAAAACTTTAACAAAGGCGATGTTTTGGTGACAGAAATTACCGATCCAACAATGGTAATTTTAATGGCCAAAGCTAACGCAATTATTTGTAATATCGGTGGAATAACTTCTCACCCAGCAATCGTAAGTAGAGAGATGGGCATTCCTTGTGTGGTTAACACAAAAAATGCAACTAAAATTTTAGAAAACGGAATGATTATTATTGTTGACGGCAGTAAAGGAGAAATTTATTTAAAATAGAATATGAAAAACAATAAACATTTACAATGGATAGAAAATTATTCGAAAAGTTCCTATCAATTATTTGAGGGTAATATATTAAAAGCATTTGCGCCTATTGATTTTTATCATTTTTTCCCACTTTGGTATGATCTTTGGGTCGAAAGGATATATCAAGCAATTAGAAAAATACAATTGAAAAAAAAAGAAAATAGCTATTTAATATATTTACCTGTACCTTCGGCAATCAGGGCGGTACTGCAGAAATTAGTTATTATTTATCCTAAATGTCCTAAAATAGATAAAGAAAAAATTAAAACTATAATTGATTTTTTTGTACATGCCTTGGAGGAAATTACCCAAGAAGACACCTTTAGTTTAAAAAAGAATATTATTCATAAGCCTGATGAGATAGATGATTTAATAAATAAAACAAAACTACATATTGCAAACCCTGAAGTAGCTAGAGAAATAGGAAGGTTGGTGATGGGTCTAGGTGCTCTGGTTAATGGTCTATATAATGATGTGGTAACGGATATGGGGTGGGATTCTTATGGACCATATAACTTATATAAAAAGGCAGATGAAAATTTAATTTTACTAATTAGACACTTTCCTAACTTAAGACCTGCTGAAATTTGGGAAGAAGAAGGTGAAGTGCAAATACTTAAGCACAAAGAAATAAAAATCTACACAATCTACAAAGGCATTGACTGTAGAATTAATTGGCTAGGATGTCATCCAACTTTTGATAAATCATTAACTGATTCTTTAGTTACATATGCGGTTGAAGTGGATGGAAGATTTATCGAAAGAGTTGAAGACTTAACAAGCCTTAAAGAATACTATCTAAACAATGCTGCTAGTCATTATAAAAAAGTTAAAAGAATGAAATTTGAAGAATTAAAAACAAAAGCTTTATGGCAAGAATGTTATCAGTTGAACGAACTTTTTAATTCAATCAACATGGATTGGCGCCCAGATAAACAAATGATTGAAAGAGTAAAAAATAAAAGGTTATTAAAAAATTTGTATCCATTGGGTGAAATGATAGATTATAAAACTTATTGTGATAAATTCGGTATCAGAGAGCTAAAAGAACTTTATAAAAATAAATAATTAATAATTATTTATGTACACAAAAACATTTATCCAGCTTAATAAAAATGATTCAACCATTGCCGGTGGTAAGGGTGCTTCATTGGGCGAAATGATAAAGGCAAAGATGCCTGTGCCTCCAGGCTTTGTAGTTTTGGCCGATGCTTTTAATCGTTTTTTAGTTGAATCTGATTTGTTGGTAGACATCGAATCAATTATAAAAAAAGTAAACCATAACGAACTGCACTCTGTAACCAAGGCGTCGGAAACTATCAGACAATTAATTGACAATGCGGAAATGTCTAGAGAATTGGCTGAAAAGATTATAACAGAATACAAAAAATTAAATACAAAATTTGTGGCAGTACGTTCATCTGCTACTGCAGAGGATTCTTCATCAGCTTCTTGGGCAGGAGAACTAGAAACATATTTACATGTAACAGAAAATAACTTACTAAAGACGGTTAAATTATGTTGGTCGTCACTTTTTACACCACGAGCAATTTATTATCGCTTCGAAAAGAAAATGCATAAACAATATATTGCAGTAGCAGTGGTAGTCCAAAAAATGATAGATTCGGAAGTCTCCGGTATTGTGTTCACTGTCCACCCGATTACGAAAAATAAAAATCAGATGATTATTGAAGCGGGTTTTGGACTAGGTGAGGCAATAGTGTCTGGACAGATCACTCCCGATGCATATGTTGTAGATAAGCGAAACTTCTCTATTTTAGATATTAATATCGCTCAACAAAAAACAATGATTATAAAGGCTGGCACTGGAGGCACTAAAAAAATAAAAATCACTAAAAATGACCAAGAAAAACAAAAACTAAGTAAAAAACAAATTATTAATTTAACAAAGCTTTGTCTTAATATAGAAAAACATTATAATTTTCCTTGTGATATTGAGTGGGCATTTGAAAAAGGAAAATTTTATATTACCCAATCGAGGCCAATTACTGCTTTATAAAACATAAAGGCCGATTCATTATGAATCGGCCTTTATGTTTTATTTGTAGCGCTACGGAGAATCGAACTCCGGTTACCAGGATGAAAACCTGGTGTCCTGACCACTAGACGATAGCGCCAAATCAATTATCAATTTACAATTATCAATTATGAATTGATAAAGGGAAATTGCTTTGCAATTTCATGACTAAGTTAAAAATAAATAGTCCTGCGGAGGACTAAAAGTATAGTAAACTATTTATCTGTTATTGTCAATAATTTGGGTCGACCTCACCCCTGCCCCTCTCCTTCTAAAGGAGAGGGGAAAATGCAAGAGGGGGAATACAGAGAATTATTCGTCTAATTTCTTTTTGAACCAGTCTACCCATTTGATTTGGACTGGGTCTACTTGGTTGAGGATGCCTAGGTAGAAGCTGATCCAGGTGCCGAGCTGTAGGAGTTCGAAAACTTGTTCGACTTTGGTTTCGCCTTTCAGTTCGTGCATTACAGTATCAATCTTATTCTTTTTTACTACTTGGTCGGTCAACTCTACTCTTTTCTTTAATCTGTCTTGATAGAAGGCTGATTCGAAGAATAGGAAGATCAAATCTTTTTTATTGCTGGCCGGATTAGCTAAGCCTTCCATAGCGAAATGATTCAAGTCGGGCAGAATTAAGTAAGTTGCAAAATTTTTACTATTTTCGCAAATCTGATTTCTGAAAGCATGTAAATTACCAATTAAAAATTCACCGGCTACTAAGATTGGCAATCTGCCAAATAGTCTTTGGGCAATTTTTTTGGCTGGGTTAATTTTTTCTTCCTCTTGAGGTCTCAAACTTTTTCCTCTTAATTCGAGATTGGTAATAACCCTTTCAAAATCCGCTACATCGATTTTGAATAAGCCGGTTTTGGCGAATAGGACCAACATGCCGAAAATTGAATAACCTAGGCCTAGACGTGGTTGGTTTGAGGGATTGAACTGAGGCTTGAAAATGTAACCTGGAATATTATCTTTGATCATCAATTTTTCCAATTTGCTATTGCCCTTGGAAACAATGGCGATAATCTTGGCTTTTCGTTTTTTTACCTCCTGATAAACGCTTAAAACCTCTTCGGTTGTGCCGGAATATGAGGACAACACATACAAAGTGTTCTTATTTACATTCGCCGGCACCTCATAGCCGGGTGTCAAGCTGATCGGTACTTTGATTTGATCTGCAAAGGCCGCTTTAATGATGTGGGTTCCCAATCCTGAACCGCCCATGCCGTTTATTACCACATGATCAATCTTGCTATAGCTGGCTGGGATTTTTATCAAACGAGCCTCATCTAGCACCTGCTTCATTTGCAGCGGCAACATTTCAATCGATTCGGCAACCCTTCCAGTATCAAATTTTTTAATTCTCGCAATATTGTCTAGCATAAATATATATTAATTATTATCCGAATTATTATATCATTGTTTCTTGATTTTAGCATCTGGATGTAGAAAAGAGAAAATATTGTCCTATTGTCATATTGCTATATTGTTAAATTGTTTTTTAATCTTTCACAATATAACAATAGGATAATATAGCAATTATTTAGTTAAAATTTATTTATGTTTTGATGATTATGAACAAGTTTATTGAATTTTTAACCTTGATTTTTATTGCTATTTATGTTAAACTAACAAATATAATCAGGCTAAGCCTGCTTTCTTTGTAAATGCGAATTAAATCGAATTATTTCTAATTTATTCAAAATATAAATTATTGAATTCGTGTAAATTCGTAATTAATTCGTAATAATTAGCATTATATATGTCTGGACATAGCAAGTGGGCCACAACTAAAAGAGCAAAAGCGGTTACCGATGCCAAGCGCAGTGCAGTCTTCACTAAGCTGGCAAACTTGATCACGATTGCTGCTAAGGAAAAAGGTGGAGATGTTAATACTAATTTTTCTTTAAGGTTGGCAGTGGAAAGGGCAAGGGCCGCCAACATGCCCAAAGATAATATCGAAAGATCCATTAAACGAGGCACCGGCGAGCTAGCTGGCGCTGTCATTGAAGAATTGTATTATGAAGGTTTCGGTCCAGCCAATTCTCAATTCGTAATAAAATGTTTAACTGATAGTAAAAATCGCACCGCCTCTTCTATCCGCCACCACTTTTCAAAATTCGGCGGGTCGATGGGTACTGTCTGTTGGAATTTTGAACAGAGGGGTGTTATTCGAGTGAGTAAAGAAAATTTAGGGGAAGTCAATTTTGACGAACTGGAACTAGAATTAATTGAAGCTGGAGCAGATGACATTTTGAACGAAGCCGAAGGCGTGACCGTTTACACAAAAGTTGCCGATCTGCAGACAGTAAAAAATTATTTTGATAATAAAAATATTATAGTTGAATCAGCACAAATCGAATACGTAGCAAAAGAAGAGCAGGTTTTAAGCGAAGAAGAAGTTAAGAAAGTTGAAGACTTTATCGAAGCCTTGGAGGAAGATGAGGATGTTAATGATTACTATCACAATATTTCGAATGTCTAGTATTAAAATAATTTTTAATTTCTAATTTTAAATTTTGATTGAATTTTTAATGTCTAAATTTTTATATTTCAATTCGTCTAAATTTAAGAATTATATCATTTGAAATTGTTTTAAAATTAGAAATTAGAAATTGAAAATTTAACTTTATTTTTGTGAATAATCATTTAATATTTAAAAAGCCTTTGATTAAAAAAGATAACGTTAAAATCATTTTAGGCATCGATCCCGGCATTGCCGATACCGGCTTTGGGGTTATCAGTGAAGAGGGTGGTAAGCTTAAGTGTTTGGCTTATGGCTCTATAAAAACATTAGCCAGTGATGGCTTATCTGAGCGATTAGTAGTTTTAAATAAAAAATTAGAAGAAGTAATTAAGAAATACAAACCTGACCAGGCGGCAATTGAACAGTTATTTTTTTGCAATAATGCAAAAACTGCATTGGTGGTAGGTCAGGCTAGGGGTGTTGCCTTGTTAACTCTCAAACAAAATAGTTTATCAATTTCTGAATTTACTCCGCTTCAGGTAAAGCAAGCTGTCTCTGCTTACGGCAAAGCAGACAAGCAACAAGTTCAAAGAATGGTAAAAATCATTTTAAATTTAAAAGAATTACCAAAGCCAGACGATGCAGCAGATGCGCTGGCTATCGCTATCTGTGCGCTTAATGCACGAGTCTAAAAAGTAAAAATAATGACCAAAAAGCTTAAAATTGTCAGCGTTGCCAGCGAAGTGGCTCCATTCTCCAAAACTGGCGGACTTGCTGATGTTGCCAGAAGCTTGCCTAAAGCGATTAAGCGCCTAGGTCATGAAGTCTTGGTGGTCACCCCCCTTTATGGCAAGATAATTGACAAAGAGGAATATGATTTGAAATTGATCCATAAAGATATAAAAATCTCCCTTAATTCTCAGGAAGAAATTACTGTAAGCTTTTGGCAAGGATACTTAATGAAAGATTTGCCAATTTATTTTGTAGAAAATAAAAAATATTTTTCCCAGAAAAAATCCATTTACGGCTCAACTCATGAGAATACTCGCTTTATGATTTTTGATGTTGCGGTTTTAAAGTTATTGTCCATTTTAAAATTTGAGGCAGATATTATTCACTGTCATGATTGGCAGACCGGTCTAATCCCTTTTTATTTAAAAAATGATTTTAAATATTCTAAAAGTCTTGGTAAGACCAAGACAGTTTATACGATTCATAATTTAGTTTTTCAGTTCGGCAGGAACTGGTGGGAAGTGCCTGGTGATAAAAAAGATTTTGGAAAAAAGTCTCTTCCCCGTCTTATGGACCCCAATATTGAATTTGTAAATTTTGCCAAAAGGGGAATTTTATCTGCTGATGTCATCAATACCGTCAGCGAGCAATATCGCGAAGAAATAATGACCAAAAGCTTCGGGCAAGATTTGGATCGTATCTTGCGTAATCGCAAAGACAGACTTTTCGGTATTATTAATGGCATTGATTATAAAGCCTTCAACCCTTTGGTTGATATCGGCTTGCACAAGAACTATGACTACAAAAAGATTCACCGAAAAAAATTGAATAAAGAGTATTTGCAGGAAACTTTTAAATTACCGATTGATCGCGATGTGCCAATTGTCAGTCTGACTTCCAGAGTTACTTTTCAAAAAGGCTTTGAACTTATTATTCCGCTACTTGAACATCTTCTGAGTTTGGATTTGCAAATAATTATTTTGGGGGATGGAGACAAGAAGTATATAAATGAATTAAAGAAATTTCAAAAAAAATACGGCAAAAAGATCGTTTGGCTACCCTTCACTGGATATGAGCATTTAGAAACGATGGTCTATGCGGGCGCCGATTTTATTTTACTGCCCTCTCATCACGAACCATGCGGCATTAATCAGCTCAAAGCGATGCGCTATGGTTGTATACCGATCGTGCGCAGAGTTGGTGGTCTTTATGACACAGTCAAAAATTTTAACCCAGCTACTAATCAAGGAACTGGCTTCACCTTTAATCATTTTGACGTTTTTTCTTTGCATGAAGCGATTGTAAGAGCGCTGGAAACTTTCAAATACAAAAAAACATTTAGGGAGATGATGGTTCGCGCCATGCAACAGTCCAACAGTTGGGAAATTCCAGCCAAAAAATATGTTACGCTTTATAGGAAGGCAGTCAAATTGCCAAAACATAAAATAGGCAATGGCAATAATAAGGGGAATAACTCCAAAGAATAGAAGAAAATATGCAATGGATAAACTTTTTACATTTATATCAACCAGCCAATATTGAAAGCGAAAAAATAGTAGCAGCTACTAAGCATAGCTACGAGAGAATTGTTCGCGCACTAGAAGACCACCCCGAGATTAAATTTACCTTGAATATTGCAGGGTGTTTATTGTTGCGCTGGGATGAAGAGTTTCATTATAATGAATTGATTTTAAGAATAAAAAAATTAATTGAACGCGGGCAAATAGAGTTGGTTGGCAGCGCCGCCTATCACGCACTGCTTCCTTTGGTAAAGCTGGCTGAAGCTAGAGAACAAATAGTTGAGAACGAAAAGATTTTAAAAAAATATTTTGGTGATAACTTGAAGCTTCGCGGCTTCTTTTTTCCCGAGATGGCTTATGGGCATAAAGTAGGCAAGCTGGTAAAAAAACTGGGTTATCAATGGGCGATAGTGGACGAAATTTCATTAAATGGTAAATTGGGCAATCTTGACCCTGAAAAAAGATATGTCGATACAAATAGCGGTCTAGAATTAGTTTTCCGACAACGGGATATATCTGAAACTTATGTACCAGAAACACTTGCTAAAGCACTTAAAGAAAATAAATTAGCTACAGCGATAACAGCCTCAGACGCTGAGCTCTATGGCCTTCACTATATTGACCATACCGCAGAATTTGAAAAATTATTGAAGACCAGCGGCTTAATAGCTTTGACTGTTTCAGAATTCTTAGAAATTAAGAAAGAAATTTTGAAAATTAATGCAGTCGAGGCTTCCTGGCAATCCAGCGAGCAAGAACTGATTGATAAACAGCCCTATATTTTGTGGCATGATCAAAAAAATGATGTTCATAACAAGCTTTGGAAACTGGTTGCTTTGGCAGAAAAAATAAATAAAGAAAATTCTGACAATTCTAATATTGTTTGGGCGCACTGGCACTTGGTGCGAGGGATGGCGAGTTGTATGTTTTGGTGGGCATCGGGCAGGGACTTTAGTCCGGTTTTCGGACCGATTGCTTGGAACCCCGATGAGATTGAAAAAGGCATCAATGAGCTGATCAGATCAATCCGCACCTTAGAAAGTTCCACTGATTTGGTGATCAAAATCAAAGCAGAAAAGTTGGCAATGGATATAAGAAAAATGATTTGGCATAGGCATTGGAGTGATTACAGAAAACAATAATATTTTAGATTGTTTTATTTAATAATCTTTATGAATGTTAATATAATATATAAGTTGCTTGAGGCAGATTTTGTAAAGGAGTTGCTTAATCAGGAAATTTTATCAAAGTATCCAAACTTTAAAAGAATCAAAAAAATCTTGATTACAAAAATTAAAAATAATATCTGGCATACTACCTATCATGTAGTTTTTAAATATGAAACAATTTTTGAAGACAATGAGGGCAAGTTGATTAAGATTCCGATTTATTGTTCTGCGCATAGCTCAGAACCGAGAAAAAACGTCTATGAAGTGCTGGATTTTTTGTGGAAGCATGATTTCGGCAAAGGCAATCTTTCAATCCCCCACCCGTTATTTTATTCCAAAGAATTTAATGCCACATTTTATCGAGGAGTAAAAGGAGAAACTTTGTATCATTTTATTAAAGAAAAAGATTGTCTGGAAATTGAAGCTATTTTACCTAAAGCAGCGGCTTGGTTTGCAAAATTGCACAAGCTATCAACCGAAAATGCCAAGAATTTTAATCATGAGAACAGTAGAATTTTGACAGTCTTTCCTGGGAAAGAAAGCGTTTTAACAGATATAAGAAACAACTATCCGAAATACACAGAGGTTTATCAAAAGTTTTATAAAATTTTTATTGAAAATGAAGAAGCATTTTTGAATTCAACCGAAAAACGCTGGTTGGTTCATGGTGACGCTCATCCGGAAAATATAATTAAAATGAGCAAGCGAAAATTGGCAGTAATTGACTTTACTGATTTGTCGCTATCGGATTTTGCTAGGGACATAGGTACATTTTTGCAACAGTTGGAGTACATGGCCAATAGAAAAATTGGCGATCAGGAATATACAGAGAAACTGAAACAATTATTTTTGGAAAGTTATTTCAAGTTAAGCAAGATAAAGCCGGATGAGTCTTTGAATAAACGAATAGATAATTATTACAACTGGACTGCAATTCGGACTGCAAATTATTTTTTAATGAAACATGATCCGCAGCCGGAAAGAGCCGTCCCTCTGATTAAACAGGTTTGCATGAATTTAGGACTAAGAGTTGATTTTTAAAATTTAATTTTGAATTTTAAAATTTTGAATTTCGATTCAATTTTGAACTACATAAAAAATATTTAATTTTTAAAATTAAAACATTAAAAATTATTTTAAAATTATAAAATTCAAAATTCAAAATTATGCTAGATTCGATATAATTTCTAAGTATTAAAAACATATGTTAATAGACCTACAAGTACACTCCACTTATTCCGATGGCTACCTGACTCCCACGCAGATGGCGGCCTTTTTAGCGCGACAAGGCGTAGAAGTAGCGGCTTTAACCGATCATAATACGGTGGGCGGCGTTGATGAATTTCATACCGCTTGCTTGAAACACAATATCAAGCCGATTGTCGGTATAGAGCTATATACAAAATTACGACACACTAATATCAATGTATTATGGTTCAATTTTGATCATAACAATCCTGAATTGCACAAAATGTTAAGAGACAGTCAAACCCGCCGCAGAAGCAAGGTAAGAAAAATCTTAGAAAGAATGTCTTTGGAAGGCTTTAAGATAGACATTAATAAATTATTGGATAAGTATAATCATTATATTTCTATCAATCACTTGATTGATGATATTTTACGCGTACCGGCAAATAGAAAAAAAATTATGTCTGAACTAGGGACAGACAAACTAAGAGAAGAAGAAATAATATATAGATATTTTAACAATCCTCAATTGCCAAAACTGGAAAACAGCTCAATAAACATACTGAGAATCTTGAAACTGAAAAAAAAGATCGGCGGCCAAGTTATATTTAATCATCCAGGTAAATACAACCAATTAAGAAGAAGTATTTTAACCGAATTAAAAAGTTTGGGAGTAGACGGTTTGGAAGTCTTGTCACCGCATCACTCAATCGGCGCAGTAATGTACGCTCAATTTATGGCCAGAGAGCTGGGCTTTATTATGACAGGCGGTTCAGACTTTCACCGTTTTGAAGGTAATAAATCCCCGCTCAATGCTTCTTGGGATTATTTTCAGATCGATTCTAAATTTCTAAAAGGCATAAATAAGATAATAAATTAATATGTCCCAACATCTGATTTTTGAAGGCGCAGAGTTAACTGGTAAAAGCTGGCTCATGTCTCAGGTCTATGATTTCTTGGAAGCTAAATACAACCAAAACAAGGTAATCCTTGATGGCTGCCATTGGTTTAACTGCGATATTGGAATTTATGGCACAGAAAAAAGCCAGCCAGTCATCGGCTACTTCAATGATATTTTCAAAGAGCTTGCGGATAGAAATATCATAGTTGAAAAATTTTTTCTTTCGGACATCGTTTACAGCCGTATGCATCGCAAGATTGAGCTCAGTTATCAAGAACTAGAGTCAAAATTATCAGCAGAAAATTTCAAGACTATTCTTTGTACTTTTCCGGAGGATGTTGAGTTATTAAAAAAGCGCATTGCTGACCGTCTGAGTTTATACCCACACTACGCAAGAATTCTGCAAACGCCTGAGTGGTACATTAAGCAGCAACGCGAATATATAAAAGAAATTAAAAAGAGCAAACTCCCCTATTTAATTATTGAAACAGCTCAATTGCCTGATCAGGCAGCGGTTAAAAAAATATTAAATTGGATCGGTGAAAAATAATATTATGAAAAATGGGTTATTGCAAGAAGCTAATGAAAAGGCCATTGAATTACTTTTAAATAATTCGACTAAATATGGTATTCTTGCAAGTTCCAAGTCCAAGCTTGCGGATAGCCGAAACTATTTAAACGTTTTCGGCAGAGACGCTTCTATCTGCTCATTTGGAATGGTCGTAAGCGGAAATCAGCAACTTAAAGAAACGGCCAAAAAAAGTTTATTGCTATTAGCTGATTATCAAGCTGGCAATGGTCAAATACCGAACTTTATAAGAGCAGAAAAAAAGGTTGCAGATTTTTGGTATCTCGGATGTATTGATGCCACTCTTTGGTGGCTTTTAGCAATTAAATTTTATGACAGGTATGTTGATGAAAAAATAAAACTTTCAACAGTATTAAAAAATGAAATTGCAAAAGCGTTGAATTGGTTGAATTGCCAAGAGCACCCCAAATTTTATTTACTACCACAAAATGAGGCTAGCGATTGGGCAGACATAATGCCTCGCTCAGGCTTTGTTCTATATACTAATTCACTTTGGTATTGGGTTAAAAAAGAATATCATCTGCCGAAGATTAAAGAGACTAAAGAAAGTTTTAATTTTCTTTTCTATCCTTGGCAGAAAGTCTCGCCAAAATATTTTGATAAAAACCATCGAGCTAAGCGGCTTGTAAACACGGCAAAGGAAAACGTAGCTGCTCAAGAAAATTTTTTAAGCTTTGTAAATTACTCATTTTACGGGGAAGAAATAGATGTTTACGGCAATTTGTTGGCAATCCTTTCTGGAGTCTCCGACAAGGAAATAGAAAAATTAATAATCAACTCGTTTTTGAAGAGTAAGGCAAACATGCCCTGGCCGATTAAGACGGTCCTTAATCCGATTAAGAAAAACTCAAAAAGTTGGCGCAAGTACATGGAAATAAATAGGCAAAATTATCCAGCTCATTATCATAACGGCGGCATTTGGCCTTTTATCGGTTTTTTCTGGATTATGGCATTACACAAAAATGGTAAAAAGACATTGGCAAAAAAGGACTTTGGGCGTTTGATAGAAATGAATAATATGAATAATTGGCAGTTTAACGAATGGCTTCATGGCAAGAAAGGGATCCCGATGGGCATGGAAGGACAGTCATGGAATGCGGCTATGCAAATTCTAGCCTTCCATTATATTAACAATAAAAATATTAAATTATGAGAAAAATTAAAGTTTTGATGGTCTCAGCTGAAATGACCCCGATTGCAAAAGTCGGTGGTCTTGCGGATGTCGTAGGCGCATTGCCGAAAGCTTTGTTGAATTTAAATTGTGAAGTCAAAATTGCAATCCCCTTTTACGGTTCAATTGACACGAGAAAGAATAAAGTAAAAAAAATCGTTGACACGAAAGTTGAAATAAACGGCAAAAGAGAAAAAATCCAAACATGGTCAATGTTTTTAGAAAAAGTCGAAGTATTATTGATAAAACATAAATATTTTTCTGTAAATACAATTTACACTGATAACAAAAACGGCCAAGATGACTTTAAGCGTTTTGCTTTTTTTTCTAAAGCAGCTCTTGAGTCGATCAAGACAATGGATTGGCAAGTAGATATTGTTCATTGTCATGACTGGCATGCTGCGCTGATTCCGGTCTTCTTGAAAACGGCGTACAAGAACGACAAGTTTTTTGAAAAAACGAAAACATTATTTACTATTCACAATCTTGCCATGCAAGGCAAGGCCAATGCTTTAATCGTGAGATTTTGTCAGCTTACTCCATCTTTCCCAAGTATCACAGCTGATCTATCGGATAATGAATTTAATTTTATGTATCAGGGTTTAGTTAATACAGCTCAAATCAACACAGTTAGTCCGACCTATGCTAAGGAAATTTTAACCAAAGAATATGGTGCTGGATTAGACAAAGTCTTGAAAATCCGGAAAGGTGATTTGTCTGGAATCATAAATGGGATTGATGTGGATTTTTTTAATCCAGAAAATGATAAATTAATTAAATATCGTTATACGTCGAAAGAGTTAGATAAGAAAGCCTTGAATAAGCTTTATCTGCAAAAGGAGCTTGGCCTGCCACAAGACAGGAATAAGCCAGTGGTTGGGATAGTTTCTCGTTTGGTTTGGCAGAAAGGCATTGAATTAGTTACGGAAAAATTCGCTGGGCTGGATTGCCAGTTCGTGTTTTTGGGTACCGGTCAAAAGGAAACCGAAGAGCATCTGTTAAAGCTAGCGAAGAAATTCCCCGATAAATTCAGTGTACAGATAAAGTTTGATGTTGGCTTGGCTCAGCGTATTTATGCAGGTTCGGACATTTTCTTGATGCCTTCGCTTTTTGAGCCATGTGGCTTAGGACAGTTGATCGCTATGCGCTACGGCACCGTTCCGGTTGTACGCGCTACGGGTGGATTAGCAGACACCGTTGATGAGAATGTTGGTTTTAGTTTTTCTAAGTTTGATTCAAATGTTCTACATAAAACATTGGCCCAAGCTATAAAAGTGTATTCTTCCCAGCCAAAAGCTTGGAAAAAGCTGATTCAAAATGGGATGAAAAAAGACTTTTCTTGGCAAAAATCTGCTAAAGAATATCTTAAATTATATACAAAATTAGCTAAAGTTAAATAAAAAGTTAAGTTATACACATTGACAAAATATCAATGTTTTGCTATACTGTATTTATAGGTATTCATTAAGTAAAAAGCAGAATGAATATCCAAAAATAAAAACAAAAAAAATGAAAAAGCATAGCTATGGCCTGAACCAATTAGGCCACCTGACTTGGAAGTCTTACAATTCTATAAAAAAGAAAGCAATGGAGCAGGAGTTCAGCATGTCTGGACTCGTACTAAGCTTGTCCATTGCTTTTTTTATTTCCCTGGCTAGCGCTCAATTACTGAGCATCGCTTATCAGACTACTGTAAGCAACCAAGTTAGCGCAAAATTCCAAGATAGCCAAAAGATATATCATTTGGAAAGCCTTAGTCAGGAAACGAGTGTTAAACTAGTTTAAAAATTTTAAAAACATGAATTTTTCCCCAGAATTAATTTTATCAAGTCGTAATTTGACCAAGCAAGACTCAAAAGCAAGAACTGACGAGGATTTTTTGCTTGAGGCTGAATTACGCGGTACTAGGGAGCCAAGCATGAACGGTAGAATGAAGCCAAGTTTCGTTAACCACGACTTATTACCCCACGATGTGGCTGAGGAATGGGGCATAGACAAGGACGAAGACCCAGAAGGGGTAGTTTATAAGGAAATGGATTTTACAAATACTAGGTTTGTGCCAGGCAATGAACAAAACGATATTGGGGAGTATGTAGAAGAAGAAGGTGATTTTCCAGAAGAAGAACAGGATGATTTACCACTAGAAGTCCTAAAAGAAATTTCTGTTCAAACGCATAAAATTAAAAGTACTCCGACCAATCAACTAGACGGTAAATTTAGTGGAAAAAAATATATTAATAATAACCATAGACCTTTTTGGAATGGATAATAATAAAATAGTAGCCAAGATAAAAAGCGCTACAATTTATATAAAAAGCTTTTTTAAAAAGCTAAAAAATGTTCATTGAGTACAATATAGAAAGGGAAAACTCAAAGCGAAAGCTTGAGAAAAACAAAAACAAAAAGAAAGCTATACTAATTTAACAGCTACAAAAGACTGGCAAATTAATACAGCTCCCTTTCTTACTTTATCACTCATTGTGATAGGGTGAGCATGGGGAATCAAGAAGGCGTCGTTATCGGCGTCTTTTTGTATTGGAAGAATTGTTGCCATTGTTATATTGCTATATTGTTAAGGAAGGGGATAAATCGCAAAAGTTAAAAGCAATTTAGCAATATAACAATTTAACATTTTTGGTTTATTTTTTAAAATATTGTATAATGTTGGTAGTTTAAGAAACACCTTTGGGTGTAATTATTTTTTTATGTTTTTAGAAAAATTAGAAATACAAGGCTTTAAATCATTTGCGAATAAGAATACTTTAGTTTTCCCAGGCATGATAGGGGAAGAAAAGCGCGGCATTACTGCGATTGTCGGGCCGAACGGCTCTGGCAAATCTAATGCTGCAGATGCAGTGCGCTGGGTATTGGGCGAACAGAGCATGAAAACTTTGCGTGGCAAGAAATCCGAAGACGTAATTTTTTCCGGTTCAGACAAGAAAAGCAAGCTAAGCATGGCCGAGGTTTCTTTGTTTTTAAATAATGAAGATGGCCGGGCGCCGATTGATTATGGACAAGTAGTTTTGACCAGGAGACTGTTCCGCGACGGTAATAGTGAATATTTGATTAATAATAGCCGGGTGAGATTGGGTGATATCCAGATGATGTTGGCAAAAGCTAGTTTTGGCCAAAAAACCTACAGCGTAATCGGCCAAGGCATGGTTGAAGGGTTTTTGAACACTTCTTTGTCGGAAAGAAAGGAATTTTTTGATGAGGCGACCGGGGTGAAACAGTTTCAAATTAAGCGGGATGACTCATTAAATAAACTCTTGGCAAGTTATGAAAATTTGAACCAGGCGCAAATGATATTGGTGGAAATTGAACCAAGGTTGAGAGGCTTAACTAAACAGGTTAACAAATTGCAACGCCGTGGTGAACTGGAAAGCGAATTAAAAGAACTGCAAGTTGTTTATTATCGCAACATCTGGCATGACATCAATGATAAGTTCAATAAGTTTAATCAGGACTTTTTGCAATTGGAAAAGGTCAAGCTTGAAAAAGATAAAAAATTAGAAAACTTCAATCAAAAATTGGGGCAGATCCAACGACAGCAAGGCGTAGCACAAGAGTTTAATGAACTGCAGTCACAGCTGGTGCGTTTGCAAAATCAAAAAGATCAGATTACCAGGCGATTGGCCAGGATTGATGCTCAGCTGGAAATAAAATTGGAAGCAGGCGGACAGTTTGATTTGTCTTGGTTAAAGAATAAGAATGAAGAACTGAACAAAGAAGCAAAAATTTTGGACAATGAAATAAATAATCTGAAAGAAATTACCAACAGCCACAAGGCAGGAGAGCAAGTGTTGATAAATCAGAAGGCTCAGCTAAATGATCAGATTCGGGAGCTGAACAACAGCATGATTAAAAATAATGTTGCTATCGGTGATGAGGAAATAAATAAGATTAATCAAGACTTGAAAAAATTATTCGTTAAATTAGAACAGGCAGAAATTGAAGCAGATCTTGCGCAGGTAAAAATAATCTTAGCAGAAATTAAAAATGATTTGAAAGTTATTTTAGAGTTGTCGGGCAAGTATAACCAAGGTGAAAAGCTTGAAACGGTTCATGTTGAGTTGATAAAGCTGACAGAATTGCGAGAAGAAATAAGCATAGAACTGAATCAAAAAATATCTGCCTCCATGGCGCAAAGTGAAAGACAAAAAATGCTTTTAGAAAAGAGACAGCAGATCAGGCAAGAAATCTTTAGCATTGAAAATAAATTAAAACAACACCAGAATAAGTTGGATCTTGGTGATGTAAGCGATGAGCAAAGCAAGTTAAAAGCAGAACTGATTAGCCTGGAGATGGAGATTGAAAAGATAAAAGAAAAAATTTCCTCTATCTCTCAGAAAGAAGCTACAGAACGAGCACAAATTTTTGAAGTTCAATCCAATATTCATGATTTTCAGATAGAGATCAATCGACTCTCTGGCGAGTTAAATAATTTAAAAATCAATTCAACTCGCTTTGAAACCAGACTTGAAGATTTGGAAAATGAAATACGTAATGAATTCGGCAGTTTGAAGGAAATCAAGCAGACAAGAAGCGAAGGCCATGTAGAAATTGATCTCTTGCACGATAAGATTGCCAGTCTGAAAAAACAATTGGATTTGATTGGCGGGATAGACCCAGAGATTGAAAAAGAATACATCGAAACCAAGGAACGTTTCGATTTCTTAACTAACCAAATCAATGATTTGGAGTCCGCTATCGGTTCTTTGGAGAAAGTAATCAAGGAATTAGATGTAGTGATCAAAGAAAAGTTCGACAAGGAATTTAAGATTATTTCTGTGAAGTTTGAAGAATATTTCAAAATATTATTTAATGGCGGCACAGCAAAAATTATTAAAGTAATTGATACCGAGGAGGATCCCGCTGATGTTACAAACGCTTCACCAGTTGAGGGTGAGTTAGTCAAAGAGAAAAAGAATGATTTACCGGTTAATGATAATTACAAAAAAATAAAATATTTACAAAAATATAATGCGACTGGCTTGGCCGGCATCGAAATCCAGGCCACGCCTCCTGGTAAAAAAATAAAATCCGTGGCCATGCTTTCCGGAGGAGAACGCGCTTTGACTGCTATCGCTTTGATCTGTGCGATCATCAATGTAAACCCTTCTCCTTTCGTAGTGTTGGACGAGGTGGATGCGGCCTTGGATGAGGCTAATTCAGAACGCTTGGCAAAAATTCTCGATGACCTGTCTTACAAAACTCAGTTTATCGTAATTACTCATAATCGCGCCAGCATGCGCAAGGCAAACGTGCTTTATGGCGTTACCATGGGCGATGACGGCGTTTCCAGGCTCTTAAGTATCAAATTGGAAGAGGTAAAATTGGATAAATAATGCTTCTTGTGTCATTCCGGACTTTCCCCCGGGTCATGCCCGGGGGAAAGTCCGGAATCCAGAAAAATTTACAAATCTTTTTACTAGAAAATAGATTAATGATTTTATAACCATTTGTCCCACTGGATTCCCGCAGGAGGTTTATCCTCAGCTTGACTGGGGACGAGGATGACAGCGGAGGGCTTAATATTTTGAATATCGTACATTGTTAAAAACTTTGCTTTGTTCAAAATTAAAGGAGATGCCTTCAAAAATACTATCAGCGGCCTGCTTGGGCTTAGATGCTGAATTAGTTGAGGCTGAAGCTGATACCGGCGGGGGTCAGCTTGGTTCGTTTGCAATTGTTGGCTTGCCGGATGCTGCAGTCCAGGAATCAAGAGAGAGGGTTAGAAGTGCAATCAAGAACTCCGGTTTTAATTTTCCAAAAATAAAAGTGACGGTAAATTTAGCTCCGGCAGATTTAAGAAAACAAGGACCAAGTTATGACTTGCCAATTGCCATCAGCGTATTGAAGGCGACGGAGAAAATTAAACCTTTAGTGGATTTAGAAAAATGTTTATTTGTGGGCGAGCTGGCCTTGAATGGAGATTTGCGATCGATTAACGGTGTTCTATCAATCGCCCTAACAGCACAGAAAAAAGGAATTAAAACTATTTTTGTGCCAAAAGAAAATGCAGCTGAGGCAAAATTGGCCGATGGACTGGAGGTGGTTCCGGTAGAAAATTTAAAAGAGCTGGCAGACCATCTGGAAAATATAAAATTGATAAAAGCTAAAGAATCAGGTAGCTTAAATTTTTCCAACGCAGAAATTATTAATGACATGTCTCATATTAGGGGACAGGAACACGTGAAGCGTGCGATGGAGATTGCCGCCGCAGGGGCTCACAACATTTTAATGAGCGGACCTCCAGGCTCCGGCAAGACTTTGATTGCCAGAACTTTGCCATCAATTTTACCAGATTTGATTTTGGAAGAAGCGCTTGAATTAACTAAGATATATAGTGTTGCGGGCATGTTGGCAAATAGCGATTCATTGATTACCAGCAGGCCATTTCGTGCTCCTCATCATACCACCTCCGGCGTGGCTCTAGTTGGCGGTGGCACTTGGCCAAGACCTGGAGAAATTTCGTTGGCTCATCGTGGCGTGTTATTTTTGGATGAATTTGCAGAATTTTCCAGGCAAACTTTAGAAAATTTACGACAACCTTTGGAGGATGGGATTATAAATGTTAGCCGAGCGGCCGGCAATTTGACTTTCCCCGCTAAGTTTGTGCTGATCGCTGCCATGAACCCATGCCCCTGCGGTTACGCCAATGATCAAGAGAAGGATTGTCTCTGCTCGCAGTCCCAAGTTATAAATTACAAGAAAAAAATTTCCGGTCCGATTTTGGACAGAATTGATATGCACATTGAAGTACCCCGTTTGCGCTTTGAAAAACTTACAGAGCAGAATAAAACCGAAGACTCAAGAACCATAAAATCAAGAGTAGAAAAAGCCAGGGAGATCCAACAAAAAAGATTTGTTGGTACAGCCTGTATTACTAATTCTGACATGTCTTCTGAAATGGTAAAAAGATTCTGTAATACAGATGACAATTCTGCAGTTCTTTTGCGCAATGCAGTGGATCGATTGCATTTGTCAGCCCGAGCTTATTTCAGAATTCTTAAACTAGCTCGAACGATTGCTGATTTATCAGGTGAGGAGCAAATACTAACGTCACACGTGGCAGAAGCGATCCAGTATCGGCCCAAAGTCGAATAAATATGTTGTTTTTTTTGTTGTTGTTTTGTGCTATTATATGAGTGAATAAAATATTAAATGCAAAATTAAAAATTATAATAATAAATTTTAAATTTTGCATTGTAATTTAGCATTTTAATTTTAATTTGATTTAAGATTAGGTAAATATCAATATGAAAAGTAAAATAACCGCAATCTTTTTGTTGTCCATCTTTGTTTTAACCTCCGGGTTCGGTTGTAAACTACAAAGCAAGGAAGTGAAAGAGGCAATGAAGCCCATCACCCTGTCTTATTGGCGAGTTTGGGATGGTGAAGATGCTTTCACTGAAATGATTGCTAACTACCAAAAGATTCATCCAAATATCAATATCGATTACCGCAAATTCAGATATGATGAGTATGAGCAAGAGCTGATAAATGCTTTATCGGAAGATAGAGGTCCGGATATTTTTTCCATTCCCAATACTTGGATAAAAAATTATGAAAACAAGATAGAGCCAATGCCTGATTCCATCACTATGGCCTATCCAGTTATTAAAGGTACGATAAAAAAAGAGACAATAATAGAAATGAGGACCAACAAGAGTTTGAGTTTGAAGGAACTAAAGAATAATTTCGTTGACGTAGTTACCAGCGATGTGGTTATAAAGGTGAATGATGAAAAGACAGGTATCAGCAAGGATAAAGTTTTTGGTCTGCCGCTTTTCGTTGATACTTTAGCGATGTTCTATAATAAGGACTTGTTTAATAATGGGGGCATAGCTGAGCCTCCGGCCTATTGGAATAGGATTTTTCAGCAGTATGTAAAAAAACTGACTAAGCAAAATACCAAGGGTGAAATTATCCAGTCAGGAGTCGCTTTAGGTGGCAGCACCAATGTTGAAAGAGCTAATGACATCCTTTCGGTGCTGATGATGCAGAATGGAGCAGTAATGATGAGTGAAAACGGACAGGTAATGTTCAATACTATTCCACCAGGGCATTCGGATCAATACAACCCAGGTCTTGAAGCATTGCGTTTTTATACTGACTTTGCCAATCCGGCCAAAGAAGTTTATAGTTGGAATAAAGAATTAGATAATTCATTGAAAATGTTCACTCAAAATAACCTGGCTATAATGTTCGGTTATGCCTATCATTTGCCGATTATCAGAGCAGACGCACCTAAGCTAAATTTTGCAGTGGCCAAATTACCGCAGATAGAGAATAGCGGAAAAACTTTGAACTTTGCGAACTACTGGGTTGAGTCAGTTTCGAAGAAAAGCAAGTATATCGATGAGTCCTGGGATTTTATCCAATTCATCACCAAGGCCGAGCAAGTTAAAAGCTATTTGGACAAAACCAAGAAACCGACTGCTTTGCGCGCTTTAGTTGATAAGCAAATTGAAGATCAGGATATAGGAGTTTTTGCAGAACAAGTTTTAACCGCTCAAAGCTGGTATCACGGCAAGGGTGCAAGCGCTGAAGAAAAAATTATGCAGGAGATGGTAGATAGCGTAAACGCTGGTGCTTCAATAGAAGAAGCGATAAACTTGTCCTCTCGAAGAATACAGCAGACGATAAAGTGATACTTAGTAGTTTTTAGTTTTAATTAATATTGTTTAAATTTTAAAGATTGATTATTTTGCCTACTTGGGAAATTTTTAATTTTTAATTTTCCCGCCCGAACGTACCGTTCGGTACAGGCGGGTAATTTTTTACAAATGACTAAATTTTTTAAATTTTCAATTTTTGTTATATTTGGAGTTATTATCATTTTTTCTTCAGGCAATTTCGTAAATGCAGGAACCGACTGTTGTGCAGACCCGACTGGTTGTACGGAGACTTGTGACCAACAAGGTAATTTATGGGAATGTACTGATTTTAGTAATGGCGGTGATTTAAGCGCTTATGAGATAGTCGCTTGTAAATGTCAAGGAAACAGCAATATAAGATGTGCCAAGGAAAAAGTAGCTTCTGAAAATACAGACGGGGGTGCTGCAGGAATCCTTCCGCCTCAAAGTGGCACATGTCCCAACGGAGGAAATTGTGGATCTTACACATTAAATGATTTTCTTGAGCTGGGCGTAAACGTTACAAAATGGATTCTTGGCATCGTAGGTTCATTGGCTTTGTTGGCTTTTCTTTTTGGTGGCTTTATGATGTTGATTTCTGAAGGCAGTTCCGATAAAGTAACTAAAGCAAAAAGTATCATTACTGGTGCCGTAATTGGATTGATAATCGTTTTTAGCAGTTATTTGATTGTTGATTTTATTTTGAAATCCCTCGGCTATGTCAATCCTAACACTAATAATTCAACTTGGGATATAGTCAAACCATAATTCATGAACATATTTACGGAAAAAAAAATCTTTCTTGATTCTGAAACTGTCGCGGAGCAATTGCGGAGCAGAAGGCAAGAGTTGGGGTTGAAGCTGGAAAAAATTGCCAAAGAAATATCTATTAACTTCAAATATCTGGAGGCGTTGGAGAAAGGAAACTTTAATCTTTTGCCGGCAGGAGTGTACGGTAAGAATTTCTTGCGGGAATACGCTGTCTATTTAAAAATTGATTACCGCCCCCTGGTGGAAATGTTTGAACGAGAAACTGCAGGCAGCAATCAAAGGCAGCAACAAGAGCTTTTTTCCAAGCAGGTGGTGAAAGCTCATTATTTTTTAGCGATGCCTAAAATTATTAAAGGTATAGTTTTGGTTGTTATAGTTGCAGTGTGCTTGTTTTATTTAAGCTATCGTGTGAAACAAATTGCAGCCGTCCCATCATTAAACATTCAAAGCCCGATTGATAATTTAATTACCAAAGAAAAATCAGTTTCTGTTGCTGGGGTTGCCGAGGCAGAGAGTCAGCTGATAATAAATGGAGAGTCAATTATTAGCGATACTAACGGAAGTTTTTTGAAGGAAGTTGATTTAAAAAAAGGCATCAATATTATCAGTATTACCGCACAAAAAAAATACGGCAGAAGTATCACCATAAAAAAGCAGATATTGGTGGAGTAAAGCCCAAAAACTACAGTTATTGGCAGAATAAGGCGAAAATGCTATTATTTTAGAGGAGGAGAAATCCTCCTTTTTATAACTTAAATATTGTTAACAATAGTTCCCTCCTTTAAAAGAGGGGTGGTCTGAAAGGTCGGAGGGGTGATTCCCGCGAATTACCCTCCGGATCTTCGAGCCACATCCCCTTAGTAAGGGGAGGGAAACGTAAATTATATGTCCGAAGAAAAAAAGGCTAAAAATAGCAAAGAAGATGACGAAAAGTCAAAGATGGTGAACGCCGCGATGGAGCAAATTAAGGGTAAGTTCGGTGAGGGCTCAATCATGAAATTTGGTGATGCACGCTCTGCGCAGGTTGATGCAATTCCCACCGGCTGTCTGTCCTTGGATATCGCCTTGGGCGTAGGCGGCGTGCCAAGAGGCAGGATTATTGAAATATTCGGACCTGAGGCTAGCGGTAAGACAACTCTAGCTCAGCATATTATTGCAGAAACTCAAAAATTAGGCGGAATCGCTGCTTTTGTAGATGCAGAACACGCGCTTGACCCTGACTATGCAGTAAAAATTGGCGTTAATATCAAGGATTTGATTATCTCTCAACCAGATACCGGTGAACAGGCTTTGGAAATCGTTGAAACATTAGTGCGTTCCAATGCAGTTGATGTAATCGTGGTCGACAGTGTGGCTGCCCTGGTACCACAAAAGGAAATTGAAGGCGACATGGGCGATTCACACATGGGATTACAGGCCAGATTGATGAGTCAGGCCTTACGTAAGCTGACTGGCGTAATTTCAAAAAGCAAAACTCTAGTTATTTTTATCAACCAAATCCGTATGAAGATCGGTGTATTTTTTGGTAATCCAGAGACTACTACCGGTGGCAATGCTTTAAAATTTTATAGTTCGGTGAGAATTGAGGTTAGAAGGGCCGCGCAAATTAAACAGGCAGAAAAAACAATCGGCAATCGTGTCAAAGTTAATATTGTAAAAAATAAAGTTGCAGCACCGTTTAGAACATGCGAATTTGATATTATGTACAATGAAGGGATTTCAATATCCGGAGATTTGTTGGACATCGGAGTTGAACATGAGGTAATAAAAAAATCTGGCAACAGTTATTCCTATGAAGAAATAAAATTCGGCGTGGGCAGAGAGACCGCCAAGCGCTTTTTAAAAGCTGATAAGAAATTACAGCAACAGATCAGGAAAAAAGTTTTGTCTGCGATTGAGATGAAGTCGAAGGAGATGGAGTAAAAATAGATTTAATTTTGCAAGCTATAAAGGTGCGATTTATCGCACCTTTTGTCATTGCGAGCGTAGCGTGGCAATCTCAGGTTTTCAGTTATTAAGATTGCTTTTCGGTTAAATTAAGTTGATACTTACCAACCTGAGATTGCCACGTCGCGGCTGCTCCTCGCAATGACAAATATTATTGATAATTTACTATCTTCTGGACAGTTAGCTTCTCAATAAACAAAAAAACAGCTCAACACTTTGAACTGTACCCCGTTTAGTAGACACGGGTAAAAACAACTAGGCGGTTTCTAAAAGATGATTTCGGTACTGTACCGGGGTCATCTTTTTTAGATTCCATTGATAACGTTCGTAGT
>Ga0209319_1000539_pt1 | contig 46328 bp, 40 predicted proteins | sample RifGroE2_FD_184000 | JGI IMG/M metagenome (GOLD analysis project Ga0209319, IMG submission 184000) | Groundwater microbial communities from Rifle, Colorado - Groundwater E2 (SPAdes) (version 2) | ecosystem: Environmental > Aquatic > Deep subsurface > Groundwater | place: Rifle, Colorado, United...
ACTCCTCAAGAGGATCTCTTACGGATTCCGTAACAAAGATAACTACATTACAAAGATGATGCTCGCTTTTATTCCCTTTGTTCAGCTTGTATCGTTCATGAAGCATCACCTTGTTTGACATAGAGCCTAAAAAAACCTCGCAAGAAGGCGAGATTATTTTCGAAAAGTCTTAAGGTAATGAGATCACTGAAAAGGTTTAGTGATGAGTGGAAAGATCTCCTTGCAAGAAAGAAGAGTGAAAGAGCGAATTTTCTTTACAGGCAACAGCAAAAGGAGCGTTTATTCTATTGTGACTATGATAATGACCTCAGGGAGTTTGATTGTACCAATTTCCTGGGTCACAGATGCCGTTCTCAACAAATGAAGCTTGTCATGAGACTGGACAGAGGATGGGGGTTCCTTTTGTCTGCTCACGTGCAAGCAAAAAAGAACGGTCTTTGTTTTGCTACGTTGTGGCGGGAGTGGGCTTGTGTCCGTCCGCCATCTATCAACCTTGCGAAGTTGTCTTCACAAGGATAGGGGTATTTAAGCTTTTGAGAAAAGAAATGTCAATGGTTCGTTCCAAAATTTCGAATATGTGGACAAGTCAGAATAGAACGTACACGGGGAAAGATGTTCAAGAGTCTTTGTGGATAAATATTTCATTTTCTTTCTTTTACAGGGGAAATGAAATGGGATCATGTGTTGACGGTAGGGAAAGGGTGGCATAAAATGGTTGTAGGTGGAACAAAGTGGGGACTGGACGAAATGTCTGGTGCTCACATTTTATTTCTTAATTTTTCCACCCACCACGCCTCCTATGTTCATTGGCGAGTACAAACATACGATCGACGACAAAGGACGACTGGCAATCCCTATGAAATTTCGGGGAGACCTTGCAAAAGGAGCCGTGGTTACGCGAGGTCTTGATGCATCTCTTTTCTTGTACCCCAAGGAGGAGTGGGACAAGCTAGCTCAAAAGTTAGCAAGTTTGCCCCTGGGGCAATCTAATAGCCGCGCATTCGCCCGACTCATGCTTGCGGGTGCAATGGATGCCGTATTAGATAAACAAGGAAGGCTCGTGCTACCCGAATATCTGCGGGATTACGCCGGTCTTCAAAAACAAGTGGTTGTGGCCGGCTTATATAATCGTCTTGAACTTTGGGATGAAAGCCATTGGCAATCCTATAAGTCTGCGATGGAACTCGAAGTGGGTGACATTGCAGAAAAATTGGGGGAACTAGGTGTTTAATTCTTATCCAATTGGTGCTTGAGGGCGCCAGGTTGGAAATCGTCTGTGGGTTCATGAACCTTTCCTGCAGACGCTTTCCAGCCCGGCATCCTGAGGCAAGATTTGTATGGATCAACAGATCATACATGTACCCGTCTTGCTTCAAGAGGTACTTGTGTACCTAAAACCGGAGCCGAAAAAAGTCTTCATTGATGGCACTGTGGGGCAGGGAGGACACGCCTTTGAGATTCTCAAGCGTGTTCTTCCTGAGGGCCGTCTGCTCGCGATCGATCGTGATCCGCATAATCTTGAAATAGCACGAGATCGTTTAGCAGATTACACAGATGCCGTTATTTTTGTCTGCGGAAGTTTCGCAGAATGTAAGAAGTACGCTTATGCTTCCAAATATCCTCAAGTTGACGGTATCTTATTGGACCTTGGTTTCAGTTCTTATCATATCCAAGACCCCGCCAGGGGATTTTCTTTCTTGGCTGAAGGCGTTTTGGACATGAGGTATAACCCAGAAGAACAAATTGAGACCGCTGCGGATATAGTGAATACCTGGTCAGAAGAAGAACTTGCCGAGATTTTCCGTAAGTATGGAGAAGAACGACAAGCTCGATCCATTGCTCAAGCAATCATCAAGAACCGTAAACAAAAAAAGATCATCACCACAAAAGATTTATCAGAAGTTGTTCAACAGGTGGTGAAGCGCCACGGAAAAGTTCATCCTGCCACAAAAGTTTTTCAAGCCTTACGTATTGCAGTAAATGATGAGTTGGGAGAAATAGAACGTGCGTTGCCAGATCTTGTTGAACTTCTTAAACCAGGTGGCCGACTAGTAATCATTTCTTTTCATTCTTTAGAAGACCGATTAATCAAGCAATTTATTAAGGAACATTCAGAGTTGGATGTTTTGACAAAAAAACCCGTTTGTCCGACAGAAGAAGAAATACGGGCAAATCCACGAGCCAGAAGTGCAAAACTGCGCGTTGCTCAAAAACGATTTCTATGAGTCATTCTTTCAGTCTTTTTTCTCAAATCAAACGATCGCGAACACTATTGCATTGGGTAAATAACCATTTTGCAACGGTGAATCTTGTCGGACTTTTTGTTGTCATCTGTCTTTGTAGTATTTACATTGTGCAAGTGAATAAAGCCGTGGCTCAAGGGTATGAGATGCGTGAGTATGAAAATGTGATCAGTGAACTTACATTGCAGAATCAAAAGTTGGAAGTTGATGTTCGCCAAGCGCAATCTTTGGAAAATGTGACACGCGCGGTAAAAATGTTAGGCTTTACCTCATCCACACAACCTTTCTATTTAGAGACAACCATTCCAAGCTACGCATTAGCTGAATAAGAGAAAATGAGAAGAAACGAGCCAAAAAGCTCGCTTTTTGTATTGACAAAAGCAAGCATTTGTTCTAAGTTTTTCTCTTTTTCTTTTAAAAAGATGAAAGGTACTTGTTATGCTATAATAAGCTTATCTAAATTTGTCTAATCATTATTTATGAAATGTAAAAATCTTCCTTGCCTTGGCTTGCTTCAAGCCTTTAGTGTCAGTTTTTACATCGGCCTCATCAGTGTCTTTTTTACCTATGTTGCTCCAAATCTGCCATCACACCCATTTGTGATTGGTATGATTATGCTCACGCTTTTAGTTTTTTCCGCAGCCGTGACAGGATCTTTGGTGTTTGGTTATCCTGTGTATCTTATTTTGAACAAACAAACAAAAGAAGGAGTTAGTATCTTTGCTTACACGTTGTTGTTTCTTGTTGTTATTCTCGCCATTTTAATTAGTCTTTTTTCTTTGTTTAGTTAATTACTATTCCATATGACGCTTTTGTCGATTCTTCTTGCAACGTTTATCGTGAGTTTTATTTCTTTTGTTGGAGCTTTTGCTCTCATTTTTTCCAAGAACATGTTGGATAAAATTCTTTCCATCCTCGTTGCTTTAGCAGGGGGAGGACTCATGGGAGGGGCGTTTCTTCATCTTATTCCGGAATCTCTTTTTGAAATCGGGAGTGATGAATTGTCTATTTTGTGGATTTTTATTCTTGTTATTTTCGGATTTTGTTTCTTTTTAGTGATTGAACAGTTTCTTCATTGGCATCACCATCATCATGTTCATGCTTCTTCTTGCCATGATTGTGAAGAAAACAAAAAAGCTCCGATGTCTTATCTCATTCTTGTTGGAGATGGAGTACACAATTTGATTGATGGACTCGTGATAGCTGCTTCTTTTTTGGTGAGTCCGATGGCAGGAATTATCACAACAATTGCTGTTGCTTTGCACGAGATTCCACAAGAAATTGGAGATTTCGGTGTTCTTGTGTACAGTGGTTTTAAACGATGGAAAGCTCTTCTTGCGAATTTTCTTTCAGGACTTACTGCAGTTATTGGTGGTGTTATTGGGTTTCTTTTTGCTGCACAAGTTGAAGGATCTATTGTGTATTTGTTACCAATTGCTGCCGGTGGTTTTATTTATATTGCGGCTTCAGATCTTGTTCCAGAGATTAAACATGAAAAGCATGCAGGAAGGCTTGCGTTGAATTTTTTTGTTTTTCTTTTGGGAATTAGTTTGATGTTGCTTATGAAGTTTCTCCCCTTTGCAGAATAATTTATATGAAACCACTTAAATTTTTTAATACACTCACGCGGAAAAAGGAACCATTTCAATCAATTCATGAAGGGAAGGTTGGAATGTATTGTTGTGGACCAACCGTGTATTGGTATGCCCACATTGGAAATATGCGTGCATTTATTTTTGATGATTTGTTGAAACGAACATTGAAATATCAAGAATATAAGGTGAGATCTGTGGTGAATATTACAGATGTTGGGCATTTAACAAGTGATGAAGATGAAGGGGAAGATAAAATGGTGGTGGCGATGCGTCGGGAAGGAAAGAGTGCTTACGACATTGCACGATTTTATGAAGAAGCCTTTTTGAAGAATCTCGTTCAGTTAAACATAGAGCCCTTTGATGTTTATCCTCGCGCAACCGAGCATATTCCTGAACAAATTGCTTTGATCAAAAAAATCGAAGCTAACGGGTTTACCTATAAAACCTCTGATGGTCTTTACTTTGACACATCAAAACTTTCTGCATACGGAAAACTTTCTGGTCAAAGAGCAGAAGAAAAACAAGCAGGGATCCGAGTGGAAGTTGGAGAAAAGAAACATCCAACAGATTTCGCACTTTGGAAATTTTCTCCAAAAGAGGTGCAACGTGAAATGGAATGGGAATCACCTTGGGGAATAGGATTTCCAGGATGGCACATAGAATGTTCTGCCATGAGCGCAAAGTATTTAGGAGTTCCTTTTGACATTCATACAGGGGGAGAAGATCACATTGCGGTCCATCATGAAAATGAAATCGCACAAACACAAGCAGCAGATGGAGTACTTCAGGCAAATTACTGGATGCATAATAGTTATTTGCAAGTTGATGGAGGAAAGATGAGCAAATCTCTTGGAAATCTTTTTACGGTTGAGGAATTAGAAGCAAAAGGTTTTGATCCGCTTTCCCTACGCTATTTCTTTTTAGGAGCACACTATCGATCAAAACAGAATTTTACTTTAGAAGCACTTGAGGCTTCACAAAAAGCCTTACATCGATTAATTGATCTTGTGCGAGGGTGGGATCAGCCCGCTTTAGAAGGGATTCCATATTATGAGGAATTGTTTGAGCAAGCTGTGAGTGATGATTTGAACATTCCACAAGCTTTAGCTGTTGTGTGGGAAATGGTAGATTCTGATTTTTCTTCTTCTGCAAAAGCCGTCAGTTTGTTGAAGTTTGATGAAGTACTTGGATTGAAACTTGTTGATTACATTGCAAAACCTCTCGAGATTACCAAAGAGGTTCAAGAATTACTTAATCAACGTCAAAAAGCACGAGAAGAAAAAGATTGGGAAGCCTCTGATCGGGTTCGTGATCAAATTGCCGAACTTGGGTATTTGGTAGAAGATAGTGCTGACGGACAGCGGATAAGGGGTCAAGGCTTCAGTCTTCACTTTTTCAAAAAACAAGACAAATAACAACAAAAATTAAACATCCGTATTATCGGGTGTTTTTTTGGGTATCACAACGATTGACGAAACTGTGAAAGATTGCTATTCTTTCTTGCCATTTGGATGAAGAAAAGAGTTGTTAACAAACAGTTCTTTCCTTCATCCAAACAGTCACGGGGCATGGGCACAAGATTCGGCCATGAAGGGTCGACTTGTGGCATCCGCTTTACCCATGCGATCGGGCTGTTTGCACACACCGCACCCAGGCGCTCTTGTGAGAGACTTGGGTCAAAGGAGGTTGCATGAAGGACTACATGACAGGCGTCAAACGTCTTCCACATTTCATTCGTTGGTTGATTGCATTAATGGTAGTATTTATCAGTCTGTTTTTCTTGCGTGGTGTTGCTGTTTCATTTTACTATGGGGAAAATTTTCAGGCTTGTTTTCAAGGAATTTCTGTTCTTTTTATTTATGGATTACTGATTTGGTTCTGGTATGCAAATGGGATTCTCAAGCACCTGTGGTATGAATCTAAACAAGACTTTGAATCAATTCGTGAACAGATAAAAGTTGATCGTAGTGAAGTTACAGTGAAGAATACACAAGTGAGAGCACTTGAAGACCTTCTGCAGAGGCTGTGTGGGTTGCCAACTTTAGGTGCGGGGTCTTTTAATGCTCGATTCGATCACTACAGCCAGGAGGTCGGCAGGTACATTGCTGTATATGTCGAATCACTGCCTTTTTATGATGTTCAGCCTGATGCGCGTATTCGAGACGCTCAGGCAAACGTCTGGGCATTCGAACGTTGTCTCAATTTGCTTTTTGTACAGCACCAGATGATCCGTGAGATCGGGACGACTCTCGATCTTTCCTTTGTAGATGCTTGCAATGTAACAGATGAGCAGATTGAAGAAAGTAGACAAGCTGTTTTGGTAGCTCTCCAACAGATGAAGGCACAGGCAGATCAAGTCCACAAGCTCGAGACTAAAAAGGAAGAACTCTCCATTGCACTGCTGGGACTCACTGTTAGCGTTGCTTGTGTACTTTATAAACTTCGTCCTGAAAAACGTGTGGAAGAGATGACTGAAGAAGAAATGCGAAAGACTCTTCTGGAAGCCATTCGTGGTTATCGGCAAGGAAGAGAGGAAATGGTTGAAAGTTTCATTCTCGGTCTTGAGACAATGAAGATTGATTTTGAAAAGATTCGTTTGAACGCAGAATGGAGTCCTGAGGATCTCGAGATTGTGAGAGCAAGTCTTAAGGATACTGTGCAGAAGTGGCTTCGGGAGCGTAAACTTTTGGGTCGCAAGGATGGCACAGATCATCCTCAGGCTAGGGCATTGATCGAATTTTGCCTGGTTCAGCCTCTTGTTGAAAGCAAAAAGCAGTAACTGGTAAGTAGTCGCGTTACGGAGCATTCCCTTTGTTGGATGCTTTTTTGTTTGGGGATAGTCATCTCGTAGTATTCTCTTTTTTTTGATACAATAAAGGCACTATGAATTCCTCACAGATGCAAAAAACAGAAAAAGAACATTCAGAAGAACATGGTTCTCTTGCTCCTGAACAAATCACAAAGCCTCGTGAAGAAGAATCTGTCAAAGAAACGAAGGAAATTTATCTTGAAACAAAAGAGGATAGAGAAGAACAAGAAGAGCAGGAAGAACAAGAAGAACAGGTCCTTGCGGAAGAAATTTCCACTGCACCTTCTCCTGTTTCAGTTGTGCCTGTCAAAGATCAACTTGATAAACAGCTTGAGTCATTACTTTCACAAGATCTTACAGATATTTTTCTTCAAATGACTCCTGAGCAACAGGTTGCTTTTAAGGCTAAAGGAGAAGAAACAGCTTCAAAGATTCGGGAAATGATCAATCAAACAAAAGTGAGTGCAAGGAAGATTTTTCATCTTATTCGTGAATGGCTCAAAATGATTCCAGGAGTGAATAAATTCTTCCTTGAAAAGGAGGCAAAAATAAAAACAGACAAAATTGTGTTGGTGGCAAAAGAGGAGGAAGGCCGTCAACAAGACACACTTACATGATGACGATTTTTCAATTTGGCCTTGAGGCAACTGCACAAACTCCACCAATAACAACGATGGCTGGAGGAAATTTTAGTACGCTTGTGATACCGATCCTTTTGATCGTTTTCATTGGCGTATTTCTTTTTTTCTGCGCGCTTGGATTACGTTCAGTTTTGCGGAAACGTCATATGATCCGAACTGCTACATTCGAGAATATTCTTCTTCTCGTGACTCTTCCAAAGTTTCGTCGTGAAGAAGAAAGTGAGAGAGGACCAACAAAAGAACAAGTACAAGATGCGGTTGCAGCTGCAGAAACCTTGTTTTCTTCCGTGGGAGGCTTGAGTGCTCCAAAAAAATTGAAAGTATTAAAATCTTGGCTTTTTGGTCGTTCTGATGAGTTTACGTTTGAAATAGTGATTCATAAAGGATTGATTAAATTTTACATTTCGATTCCTCGTACTCTTCAAAGCTATTTTGAACAACAACTCTCTGCGGCATACCCAGATGCTCATTTGGAACAAGTAGAAGATTACAATTTATTTGGGCCAAAAACGAAAGTCGTGGGGAGTTACATGATTTTTAAGCGTGAAAGTGCTTTTCCTATTAAAACCTATCAAGATCTTGATCGTGATCCTCTGAACGCGATTACAAATGCCTTTTCAAAAGTACCAACAGGTGATGGAGCTGCTTTTCAGTTTGTCCTGCGATCCTCTCATCCTCGATGGCGTCGTCGAGCAGTTGATATTGCACGCAATATGCAACAAGGAATGAAAGTAGGGGATGCGATGCGCAGGCGTGGAATCAAAAAGTTTAATCTATTTGAAATAGCTGGATTGAAAGAGAAAACAGAAGAGAAGAAGGATTATCGACTTTCTCCACAAGAAGAAGAACTCGTTAAAGGATTAGAAAGCAAAGCAAGTAAATCTGGAATGGATGTCTGTATTCGTCTTGTGGCTTCTTCAGAATCTGCAACCAATGCACAGAGCATTTTGGCAAACATGATCAATGCGTTTTCTCAATTCAATATTTATGAATATGGGAATTCTTTTAAGAAAAAAGTTCCACGTAGAAATCGAAAGTTAGTGAGAGGATTTATCTATCGTTCTTTGGATGAACGAAGAAAAATTGTTTTGAATTCAGAAGAAATGGCAAGCCTCTGGCATCTTCCTCTTCCTTGGACGGAAACCCCAAATATTAAATGGCTTGGCGCACGACGTGGGGCTGTTCCTTCAAATGTGCCAAAAGGGCCACAAGATGGAGGAACCATTGAACTCGGGTTTAACATGTATCGTGGGGTGAAAACGCCTGTGTGGATGAAAGAAGTGGATCGTTCTCGCCACATGTACATTATTGGAAAGTCTGGTACAGGAAAATCTCAACTTATTGCGCGTCTTGCGACACAGGATATTTGTGCTGGGCATGGCGTTGCAGTGGTGGATCCTCACGGAGATCTAACAGAACAGATTTTGGGAAATATTCCAAAAGAGCGCATTGATGATGTGATATATTTTTGTCCAGCAGATCTTGATAGACCGATGGGTCTGAACATGCTTGAAACCAAAGATCCCTCCATGAAAGATTTTGCGGTTCAAGAAATGATTTCTATTTTTTACAAGCTTTTTCCACCAGAAATGATTGGTCCGATGTTTGAGCACCACATGCGTAATGTGATGTTGACGCTGATGTCAGATCCAAAAAATCCGGGTTCTTTGATTGAGATCCCTCGTATTTTTTCTGATGAGTCTTTTCAAAAAACTTGGCGCGCGCGGGTGAAAGATCCTGTGGTACAATCGTATTGGGTGAATGAAGTTGATAAAACTTCAGATTTTCACAAATCTGAAATGCTCGGTTATCTCATTTCAAAAGTAGGACGCTTTGTAGAAAATGAAATGATGCGAAACATTATCGGACAGGCTCATTCTTCTTTTGATTTCCGTGAAGTCATGGATAAAAAGAAAATCTTGCTTGTGAATCTTTCAAAAGGAAAAACAGGAGATGTAAACGCAGAGCTTTTGGGAATGATTATTGTGACAAAATTACAAATGGCTGCTCTTGGACGTGCTGATATGCCAGAATCAGAACGTCATGATTTTTTCTTGTACATCGACGAGTTCCAGAACTTTGTTACTGATTCCATTGCCACAATTTTGTCAGAGGCGCGTAAATATCGTTTAAACTTGATCATTGCTCACCAGTATATTGGTCAGCTTGTGAAAGATGGAAAAACAGAGATTCGCGATGCTGTGTTTGGAAACGTGGGAACGAACTTTGTTGCACGTATTGGTCCAGAGGATGTAGAAACCTTGGAAAAAATCTATTCTCCTGAGTTTTCTGGGTATGATCTTATTAACTCAGACAAGTTTACGTGGTATGTAAAGATGATCGTGGACAACTCTCAAATAAAACCATTTACCCTCAACTTTGAAATGTTTCCAAAAGGGGATGCTGAGCTTGCAAAAGCAATTAAAGAATTGTCACGACTTAAGTACGCGCGCGCGCGAGATATTGTGGAAGAAGAAATTATGGAACGCGCACAACTTGGTGTGATGGATCAAGGTTCAAAACCACCAGAGCTTGGTCTTTCTTCAAGATAATATTTTGTTTTATGAATTTGTTTGAAGATACACAAGAAGAATGCAAAGAGGTTTATTTAGATGAAACAGAATCGTTTACTCCTGAACCTCTCATGGACATCATGACTGAAAAAGAAGATGCAGATATGCGTCAGGTTTTAGCATTACAGATGTTAAAACACGTTCAAGAAAATTTAGGACATGCTATTGAACTGTTAGAAAACGGACAACTTGTAGATGCTCAAACAATGCTTGCACAGCTCGTGACAGAAAAGACCCAACTTCAAAGGAAAAAAGAAGCCCTTTCTGGGGACAAGGTATTGGAAGGAGTTTTTGATGGACGTGGTATGGTTGGTTCTGATGGGAGTATTTATGAAGTGCCACAGAATTATGCATCAAAATCTCGTTTAGTTGAGGGGGATGTGTTGAAGCTCATTGTTCGTGCAAATGGGGAGCATATTTATAAGCAAATCAAGCCTATTGAACGTCGACGTGTTATTGGATCTTTACTTTTTGATGAAGTGGATAATCGTCATGTTGTCGTGGTGGGAGACATCACGTATCATGTGCTCGATGCCAGTGTAAGTTATCATCGCGGAGGACCCGGAGATGAAGTTGTCTTAGTGATTCCAAAATCTGGTAAATGTCGGTTTGGCGCCGTGGATGCGATCAATAAGAAACGATAAGCCTTTTGGTGATCTTGTTATATAAAGGATTGAACAATACAAAAAAAAGGGGGGTGGAAGCCGTCCTCTTTCTATTCAAAAAATATGAATCAAGCCCTCTATCGAACGTATCGACCACAAACTTTTGCTTCTATTTCTGGGCAAGAGCATGTGGTGACAACTCTGAAAAATCAAATACTTTCAGGGAAGGTTGCGCATGCGTATTTGTTTACCGGACCAAGAGGAGTAGGGAAGACAACGATTGCGCGACTGATTGCAAAAGTTGTGAATTGTGAACATCCAGAAGGAGGTGAGCCATGTAATCAGTGTGATGTTTGTACAGAAGTTGCAAAAGGTTCGGCTTTAGACATTTTTGAGATAGATGCAGCTTCTCATACTGATGTTGAAAATGTCCGTGAAAATATTATCAAAAGCGTTCGTTTTGCTCCGAATCGATTCAAGTTCAAGGTGTACATTATTGATGAAGTTCACATGCTTTCCACTTCTGCTTTTAATGCGCTTTTGAAAACACTTGAGGAACCTCCTTCGCATGCCATTTTTATTTTGGCTACCACAGAAATTCACAAAGTTCCACAAACGATTATTAGTCGTTGTCAGAGATTTGATTTTAGACGCATTCCAATCAAGGCCATGATAGATCGACTTGCAGGAATTGTAGAAAAAGAAGGGATTGAAGTTAATGAGGAGGTTTTGAGTGAAATTGCTCGCCACTCAGATGGATGTGCTAGAGATGCAGAGAGTTTGCTTGGACAAGTGCTTGCCATTGGAGAGAAAAAGATCACCATGAAAGAAGCTTCTTTAGTGCTTCCTGCAACAACGCATATTTTGGTTTTAGATTTTCTTGAAGCCTTGCTTAAAAGAGATACTAGGCAAGGTGTTCATTTAATCAATACCTATCTTGAACAAGGGATTGATTTACGTCATTTTATTGAAGATACTATTGATCTTTCCCGCATTCTTCTTCTTGGAATGATTGGAGAAATGAAGCAGGCATCAGAAGCTTTTGATGAAACAACGCAAGCGCGACTTCAATTTTTTTCTTCTTTTACAACGATCTCTTTTATTTCTTTAATGATTGAATCTTTTTTGGAAGCAAAAAAGTTGATGAAAATTAGTCATATTCCTCAACTCCCGATTGAACTTTCAATTTTAACGTGTTGTCAAAATAAAGAGGTCGTGCAGACATCAAAAGTAAATGCTCTTCCAATGAGAGGAGATTCTGTTTCATCTGAAAGAACAGAAGTACTTAAACAAGTTCAAAACAAAAAAATACCTTCAGAAGAGATTCCTTTAGAGCAAGAGGTTGTTAAAGAAGAGGAGATTAAAGAAGAAACAAGAGAACAAAAAGAACCTGCACAAATTCCTGTATTTTCTCTTGAAGAAGTGCGACGTCGTTGGCCAGAAGTGTTTAAACAAGTGAAAGAATGCCATGCTTCTTTGCCTTTTGTCATGGAGTCTGCTTCGGTGTCCTCTATAAATGGAAATGAGCTTGAGCTTGATTTTAAGTATTCTTTGTATGCGGATACGATCAATCAGGAAAAGAATCGGAGTTTGATTGAGAAGATTGTGGAAAAGGTATACGGAGTCCATATGCGTATTCGAGCACGTTATGTTTTGGCTGAGGCTGATGAAGTTGCTGCTGATTTGATTGAAGAGTTTGGAGGAATTATGGTGTAAAAGAAGGGTGATGGAATCATTATTCCATTGACGCTTCACACTATTTTTGTTATCTTTTCGTGGTTCATATTTTAGTTCGCTCGGAAATGCCATGAAGCAAGCTTCAGTCATTTCGCTCACTCAGTAAACAAAAGCTCCCGGATATCGTCTTCGACGATATTCCGGTCGTTCGCTCGGAAATGCCATGAAGCAAGCTTCAGTCATTTCGCTCACTCACTCCCGGATCGTCTAACGGCAGGACACCAGTTTCTGGCACTGGTAATCGGGGTTCGAGTCCCTGTCCGGGAACCAACAAAACCGTCTGTCTCACACAGGCGGTTTTGTAATAGGATAAACGAAAAAACAGTCTGAGGTTTTATTTACCCCCAAGCAGAACGAACGGCTTTTTGTTATACTATTCTCAGGCCAAGTAGTTAGTTTATCAATCAAAATTATTATACCCTTTAAATCTCTTTATTTATGTCGCGATATATTTATGCCCTTGGAGGTGGAATAGTGACCATTGCTATCCTTTTGCCACTTTTGTACTTATTTCAAACAGGAGCTTTCTCCTTTTTGTCTTTTGATAAGGATGTTTACACAGATCTTTCAACAAACGGTTTCGGGGAACTTTTATCTGATGAGGAATCGTTTGCAGAGGCAAGTCGCAGTATTTTAGAAGAAGAAGCCACAGGATTCGGTGGAGGAGGTGTGATGAGTGATGCAAAAGAAATTGCTCCCTATCCTTATATTTCAAAAGCTTACGCTTATCATTATGAAGGCAGTTATCCACTTAGTGATCTTTCAAATAAAGTTTACCGACAAGTCACAGAAGATCTTTCACTTTATTCTTTAGAGGCACAAATCAAAAAAACGACAATCGGAAACTTTTCGTTTTCTTATTTAGATCAGCCAAAGATTCAAAACATCATGGTGAGTGAAGACAAAGAAAATGGGTATAGCCTTCAGGTTGATGCTTTGTATGGCACGGTTTATCTCACAAGAAATTGGCAATCTTGGGATGAATCAGATGTGCATGAAGCGATGACACTTGATCAAATACCTGCGAATGAGGAAATTATTATGGTCGCTCAGACGTTTTTACAAGAGTATGGCATCGACATTTCCTCTTATGGAAACCCTGTCGTGCAAGATGAGTGGTTTAATTTTGCTTCCGGAGTTGATGGATATATTCCAGAAATTATTGGGGTTGTTTATCCGAGAGTTATTGAAGGAGTTGAAGTATGGGATCTTTATGGTTCTCCCACGGGATTATTAGTGTATGTGAATGTTCGTACAGGAACGATTGATTCAGCAAATTGGAGTATTGGTCATTCTTTCGAACGATCTTCTTACGATCTTGTTTCTGAATTGGATGAAGTTAGTTCCCTCATTGAACAAGGGGGTCTTTATCAATATCAATATGAATTTGCAGATGTGACGTACGATATTACTTTAAGTGAACCTACTTTTGTTCTTGCACAATACACACAGTACAAAGGAAATGAGTTTTCTACTCTTTATCTACCTGCTCTTGCTTTTCCTATAAGTGAAAAACCAGAAGGGGCAGAAATCTTTTCTGATCATGTTGTTGTCCCATTAGTAAAAGAGTTTCTTTCAGAGTCCGGAAATGATCGTTATCCAATTTTGTTAGAGGAGGGAGTAAGAGAAGTAGATGTTCCAGTTATTTCACCTTAAGAGAAATCATATTTCAAAACCTAATCTTGAATAAAAAAACACCTTCGTTTGGCGAGGGTGTTTCCTTTTTTTTATTTCGTTGCAACTTTGATTGCGTAATCTACAATCGCACCAGCAATACTGACATTTGTGGTTTTTTGTAATTCTTCAAAGCCTGGATTAGCATTTACTTCCACGACAACAGGTCCTTCTTTTGTATACATGAGATCAATCCCACCAATTTCTAACTGATATTCTTTTGCTGCTTTTAGAGCGAGGTCTCGCTCTCTATCGGAAAGTTGATAAGTAGCTCCGGATCCACCATTTGAAGTATTTGTTCGAATGTCTCCAGGAGGAGCCGTGCGCTCCATGGAGGCAATCACTTTGCCATCAACCACGAATACACGAATATCTTTTCTATCCGCATCTGCAAGAAATTCTTCGACAATAATAGGCATGGCATTACGAGAAGTAAGATAATCTGCCACAGGTCGAAGGACTTCTTTACTATCTGCATAGAACACTCCGCGACCAAAAGATCCAAAGGAAACTTTGAGAACAACCGGAAATCCAATTTTGTCAGCAGCTAACATGATTTCACTGGTCCGCTTGGCAATAGCCCAACGTGCCATAGGCAATCCATTGGTGAGTGAAGTCACATGTTGTTCTAGCTTATTTTTTGCGTACCAGTAACTAGGCCAAGAATTGATGATGCGATATCCTGCCTGTTCAAGGAGTTGGGCTGGGTAGGCATGAGAACTGGGATCTTCCAAAAAGTTGGGTCGAGCAATAATGACATCGATTTTTTCAAGAGGTTCACCATTATGGGTGATCACTAGTTTGCCGTCTGTTCGAATAAAAGCAAGTTGAGGGGTGTAGAGACGAACAGGGACATGTCCTTTTGCTTCAATCGTCGCAGCGATTTCTTCCACAAACGCATATTTTGCAAATTGTGGATCGGAAAAGGCAAGGATTCCAATCTTCATAGATACAATTCATTAATTAGCCAGTGTATTTAGCATTTCTTTCAGTAAATCGTCAAGGTTTGTAAGGCTTGTGATGGTGTGCAAACGCTCACGAAATTGTTTTGCTCCAGGTATTCCTTTGAAATACCACGTAAGATGTTTACGAAAGGTTATTATTCCGTGTTCCCCTTGATTTTCGATTTGGAGACGAACGTGTTTTTGAACAAGGTGTACACGTTGCTCAAGAGTTACTGGTGTCAGAGGCTTCCCTGAAAGTAATTCATCAATTTGTAAAAAAATCCAAGGATTTCCTAAAGCACCACGAGCAATAGTAATGCCATCACATTCTGTTTCTTGTAAAGCCTGAAGGGCTAGCTCGGCAGAAGTAATGTCTCCATTGGCAATGATCGGGAGAGAAACATTTTTTTTGGCTTGCCGAATAATATCCCAATTTGCTTTACCTGAATACCCTTGTGTTTTTGTACGACCATGGATAGTGATCAGGTCTGCTCCAGCCTCTTCAAGAACACGAACAAATTCAAGACACTCTGTTTCTTGAGACCAACCTGTTCGAATTTTTACAGAGACGGGAAGAGAGATTACTTGTTTGATGGCTTTTACGATTTTTGATGCTTTTTCTGGTTCTTTCATGAGTGCTGCTCCATTGAAGTTCTGGGTCAGTTTATGCACTGGGCAACCCATATTTATGTCAATTCCTTCTGGATGATTATTTTCTTCAATCAATGTAGCTGCGCGAGCCATGACCATAGGATCACCTCCAAATATTTGTTGAATCACTGGACGTTCCTGAGAATGAATTTTTGTCATTTTCCAAGTCTTTTCATTTTCTCGAACAATTGCTTCTGAAGAAACCATTTCTCGAAAAATAATCGGAGTTGTTGACAGAGATTTAACCACGCGACAAAACGAAGAATCTGTCATATCTGCCATTGGGGCCAAAGCAATCAGAGGTTTTGAATGTGTATTCCAAGAAAACATAACCCAAAGAGCATACATGGTTTAGGAACTTTTTTCCAGAGTCTAATCTTGATATACTGAACATCTATGAAGCTTTCATTTCATGGCGCAGCTCGTGGCGTGACAGGATCTTGTTTCCTTCTCAAGACAAAAGATCAAAACGGCAAAGATTATCAGATCCTTATTGATTGTGGGATGTTTCAAGGTGCACGGTATGCGGATGAAGCAAATTTTGAACCGTTTCATTTTAAGGTAAAAGAAATCGATGCGGTTTTTATCACGCATGCACATGCAGATCACACAGGCCGTTTACCAAAATTGATTGCCGCAGGGTATAAGGGTCCAATTTATTGTACACATCCCACGCGGCCACTCACACGACTTGTGTTAGAAGATTCTTTTCACATCATGTCAGAAAACAGTCGAAGAAATGGAGATCCTCTGCTGTATGAACAAGAAGATGTCGCTGGCGTGTTTGAACAGTGTGAGTGTGTGAACTATCACGAACAGATTACCATGGGTCCTGGGTTTACCCTTATGTATCACGAGGCTGGACACATTCTTGGGTCTGCGTATATCAGCATTGAGACAGAAGGGAAACGTCTTGTTTTCTCAGGGGATCTTGGAAATAATGATGTGCCCATTCTTCCTGATACTGAACCTCTTTCGCAAGCAGATTATGTGGTGTGCGAATCAACCTATGGGCATGTATTGCACGAAGATCCAAAAGGCCGAACAGAAATTTTGCATCAGGTCATTAAAGAAACCGTTGAACATAAAGGAGTTTTATTGATTCCTTCTTTCTCTATTGAGCGTACACAAGAGGTATTGTATGAAATGGATCAGATTTTTGAGCATACCTATCATGTCAAAATGCCGATTTTTCTTGATAGTCCTATGGCGATTCGTGCCACAGAGCTCTATCGTCACTATCAGCAATATCTCCAATTTGAAGCGAATATTTTGGAAGAGACAGATAAAGATTTTTTTTCTTTTCCCAATTTGCATGAAACTCTGCAAACAGAAGAGTCTAAGGCCATCAATGATTTTCCAAAACCAAAAGTCATCATTGCTGGTTCTGGTATGATGCATGGTGGGCGGATTATGCATCATTTGATTCGATATCTTCCAGACACAGATTGTTGCCTTTTTATTGTGGGGTATCAGGCAGAAGGGACACTAGGACGACAAATTTTTGAAGGGGCAAAGAACGTAAGGATTTTTGGACAGGAGGTAAAGGTTCAAGCACAAGTAAAAGCGATTGGAGCGTTTTCTGCTCATGCAGACCAAGCAAAGTTGACGACTTGGTTGCAACCCATTGATGGTCGTTTACCAAAGAAAATTATTCTTGTGCATGGTGATCCAGAACCGCAACAAGTATTTGCCGCACATTTGCGTCATGAATTGCGTGTAGAAGTAGTTGCCCCAGAGTTTTTAGAAGAAATTGATTTATAACACATCTGCTGATAACCTCGACGAAAACGCCATTATTCGATAGACTGACCATATTATGAATCAGTCGTCTATTCGGAATTTTTGCATTATTGCTCACATCGATCATGGAAAATCAACTCTTTCAGATCGAATGCTTGAAGTCACAGGTACTGTGGAAAAGCGCAAAATGAAAGAGCAAATTCTCGACTCTATGGAGCTTGAGCGGGAAAAAGGGATCACCATCAAATTGGCTCCCGCACGCATGCATTACAAAAATCATGTCTTAAACTTGATTGATACTCCTGGACATGTCGATTTCAATTATGAAGTTTCTCGTTCTCTTGCAGCCGTAGAAGGAGCTGTTTTATTAGTAGACGCCACACAAGGAGTACAGGCACAAACCATTGGAAATTTGTATCTTGCTCTTGAAGAAGACCTCACCATCATCCCAGTCCTTAATAAAATCGATCTCCCTGCAGCAGATGTTCCAAAACGAACAGAAGAAATCGTGAAGTTGATCGGTTGTGATCCTTCAGAGGTTTTAAGCGTCAGTGGAAAAACAGGGGAAGGAGTAGAAGCTCTTCTTGAAGCGATTATCGAACGCATTCCACATCCAAAAGGTCAGGTAGAGACTGCACTTCGCGCACTTATTTTTGATTCTGCTTATGATGATTATAAAGGAGTGGTTTCGTATGTTCGTGTTGTTGATGGACAAATCAAAAAAGGTGATCGAGTAAAAATGATGGCAACTAGAGCAGATGGGGAGGTGCTTGAAGTGGGCGCTCTCACTCCTCAAGGATTCATACCGGCTCCCATTTTAGAAAATGGACAGATCGGGTATTTGGTTACAGGGCTTAAAGATATTACTTCTTGTCGTGTTGGAGATACAGTCACAAACCTTTCTCATTCTTCAAAGGAACCACTTCCAGGATATCGTGTGGTTAAACCCATGGTGTTTGCCGGAATTTTTCCAGAAGAAGGAGATGATTTTCAACGTCTTCGTGAAGCCATGGATCGTCTTAAACTCAGTGATTCTTCTCTTACCTTTGAACCAGAACATTCTCCTGCTCTTGGGTATGGATTCCGTTGTGGACTGCTTGGTATGTTGCATTTAGAGATTCTAAAAGAACGACTTGAGAGAGAATTTGATTTTCATCTTGTGGTAACTGTACCTTCGGTCGGGTATCACGTATTTAAAAAAGGGGACGTGCAACTATTGATAAAAAGTCCTTTGGAACTTCCTGATCCCTCTTTTGTGGAACGTATTGAAGAACCATGGGTCAAAGCAGATATTGTGACACCGAATGCGTATATTGGTGCGGTGATGCAATTAGTTCAAGATCGACGAGGTCTTTACAAAAATACAGAATATCTTTCTGAAAATCGTGTTATTTTGCATTATGAAATTCCTCTTGCCATGGTGATTGTGGATTTTTACGATAAGTTAAAGAGCGTGACAGCTGGCTATGCTTCATTGAACTATGAAGTCAAAGATTATCGAGAGGCTGATGTAGTACGCATGGATATTTTAGTTGCAGAAGAACCTGTCGAGGCCTTCGCTCTTCTGGTCTATCGTGATGAAGCCGATCGAATTGGTCGACGTATTGTCAGTACCTTGAAAGATTCCATTCCACGTCAATGGTTTGTGATAAAATTACAAGCAGCTGTGGGAGGAAAGATTGTGGCTTCAGAACGATTGTCTGCGCTTCGAAAAGATGTGACAGCAAAACTGTATGGAGGAGATGTCACACGAAAACGAAAATTGTTGCAAAAACAGAAAAAAGGAAAGGCACGTATGGCAGAGATGGGAAAGGGGAAAGTCCAGATTCCAACAAGTACTTATTTAAAAGTTTTAAAACGATAGTCATGAAGAAAAAACAATTCATTCGTCTCTTATGGACAGGTATTTGTGTTTTAGTGATTTTGAGTATGCTTTCCTTCACCGTTGCGTTTGCCTTTTGATCAGAGAATTATGAAGCCAAAGCACTGGGAAATTGCCTTCGCAATCTCACAAGAACAACAAGATCTTTTTGCCCACTATCACCCCGCGATTCTTCAATTATTGTGGAATCGGGGTTTTTATACACAGGAAGCGATTGACATTTTTCTTGCTCCAGACTGGAAGCGCGATGCTCATCATCCACAGCATTTTTCTCAGATGGTAGAGGCAGTGAATTTGATTTTTGAAGCTCTTGAACACCGACAAGTAATTAGTATTCATGGAGATTATGATGCAGATGGGGTATGTGGAACAGCCGTCATGATTATTACCTTGCGCGATATTTGTCGACAACTTGGATATGATGAATCTCGTATAACCCATTACATTCCTCATCGTGAAAAAGAGGGGTATGGCATTTCAAAAAAAACAGTTGAACATTTATTTCGCGATGTGGGGACAAAATTGATTGTTACGGTTGATTGTGGAATCAGTAATATTGAAGCCATTGCTCATGCAAAAACGTGTGGTATCAATGTCATTGTCTGTGATCATCACGATGTTCCTGAAGCTCTTCCTAATGCAGTGCTCATCCATCCACAAGTAAAAACAGAATCTTATCCTTATAAATATTTAAGTGGCACAGGGGTAGCTTACAAAGTTGCACATGCGCTTATTGAAAAAGCAAATGAAAAAGGGGCGGGGTTCCATGAAGGATATGAAAAATGGTTGTTAGATCTTGTGGCTATTTCTACTATTACAGACATCATGCCTCTCACTGGAGAGAATCGAGTATTAGAAAAATATGGGTTATTAGTTCTGAACAAAACGCGTCGTCTTGGTTTACACAAGCTCGTGGAAGTTTCTGGTGGAATATTTGGAAAATTAGATTCTGTTTCGATTGGTTATCAAATCGGTCCACGTTTGAATGCTGCTGGGCGTATGCAACATGCCAATGTGGCTTTAGAATTACTGATTGCTGAAGATGAACAAGAAGCAGAACAATTAGCACAAGAATTGCAAGAGTTGAATGCAGAACGTCAAAAACAATCAGAAGCTATTTTTCAAGAAGCAAAACGACAAGTCGAGAATGCAAATGAACAAGCGCTTATTATTGCTGTAGGGGAAGGATGGCCTGCAGGACTTGTGGGACTTGTCGCTGGAAAACTTGTGGCAGAGTATGGTCGACCAGTATTCGTGGTTGGAAAAGAAAATGAATTTTACGTTGGATCAGGAAGAAGTGTGGGGCGTTTCCATATGACAGAAGCTTTACAAAAAGTTTCTGAACATCTTGATGCGTTTGGAGGGCATCCTCAAGCCTGTGGTTTTTCCACCACAGGAAAGGAACGGCTTGAAAAAGTGATTGAAGGGTTACAACAGTATTCACGAAATATTTTTAATAATGAAATGCCATTTTCCATAATTCAGATTGATGGGGTTCTAGATCTAAACCAGATTAATTGGGAGTTTCTTCAGAAACTTGAGCGATTTTCTCCACATGGAGAAAAAAATCCACGCCCAATTTTTTTATCTGAGCGTGTAGAAGTCAAAGGAATTGATGTTGTAGGAATCAATGGGAAACATCTGCGTTTAACCATTCAATCTTCCGGAGGTGCTTTAGTAAAAATGATTGGATTCAAATTTGGAGATTGGATTCACAAATTGCGATTAGGTTCTTTGATTGATGTGGTATATGAAATTGGAGTGAATGAGTGGAATGGAACTCGGGAAATTCAACTTATTTTGAAAGATCTCATGGTTTCTGAATAAAGAAGGCATTTAACCTTCTTTTTTCTTTCGTTATTTTGAATGTGATAGAATAGAACTATTATGATTGAACAAAGTATGACAAAAAAGATTCGTTTGTATGCAGATGGTGGATCTCGTGGAAACCCCGGACCTGCTGCTTCTGGAGCTGTGTTAAAAGAATGTACTGAGGGAAAAGAAGGAATCATCCTTGCACAGGTGAAAAAATTTTTGGGAGAAACAACAAATAATCAAGCAGAGTACACAGCAATCATTATTGGACTTGAAAAAGCAAAAGAGCTTGGGGTAGAAGAAGTTGAAGTCGTGCTTGATTCTGAATTAGCTGTAAAACAACTTAATCGTGAATACAAAGTGAAGCATCCAGAGCTTGCTAAACGGTTTTTAGAAGTTTGGAATCTTCAGCAAGGATTTAAAAAAGTGACTTTCCGTCATGTAAAACGAGTATTTAACAAAGAAGCAGATGCGCTAGTGAATGAATGTCTTGATGAGCAAAAGAGCTAGGTGTGGTATAATTTTCTTGTATGAAATTTTTTGGAGGGAAAAAATCTAATAGTTTTCTTGGAGTGGATATTGGTGCAAGTAGCATTAAAGTTGTTGAGCTTGGAATAGAAAAAGGAAGACCAAAGCTTTTGACATATGGATATTCTGAATATCGAGGATCAGAGCAACACTTGTCTCCTTTTGAAGACGTTAAAGGGACAGGGACTCTACTCGCAGAAATTTGTAAAAAAGCTGGAAGTAAAAGTGTTGTAGCCATGGCTGCTCTTCCAACCTCTGGAGTTTTTTCTACAATCATTTCCATTCCTGCTGTAAAAGATCAAAAAGAGCAACAACGATTGGTTGATGCAGAGGTTTCTAAACTAACACCTCTTCCTATTGAACAGATGATTACCTATTCAACATTTTTTGATGGGGAAAAGGGGAATGAAAAAAAAGATCAGAAAAAAGAAAAACAACCTTCTGTAGAAAAAACACAACAAAAGGAAGAAAAAAATGTTCGTGTTTTAGTGACAGGAGCAGCAAAAACATTGGTGCAAAAATATGTAGAGATTTTTAAGGTGGCAAAGCTCAGTCTTCAAGCCATAGACACTGAAGCGTTTGCTCTCACGCGTGCTTTAATCGGAAAGGATAAGAGTGCTACACTGATTATTGATCTTGGTTCACAAAGAACAAATTTAACGATTGTGGAAAAAGGGATTCCGTTTATTTCACGGAGCATGAATATTGGAGGAGACACCATTACACGTCGTTTGCAAGAACAAATGCAATTTTCTTTTACAGAAGCAGAGAGGATGAAGCGTGATCTAGGAGTTACGAGCCAAACACAAGCTCGCGAAGAAACTCTTCCTCCTCTTTTAGAAACTTTTATACAATCTCTTTTAAATGAGATTAGATATGCGTTTCAACTGTATGCCAATATGGAAATGGCACAGCAAAAGAATGTGGAAAAAGTGATTTTGACGGGAGGATCAGCTCATCTTCCGGGGATTCCTCACTATCTTTCCAAATCTCTGAATCTCAATGTTTATCGTGGAGATCCTTGGGCACGTATTTCCTATCCAGAAGAATTACGTCCTGTCTTAGATGAAGTAGGCCCACGAATGAGTGTTGCTATTGGTCTTGCGATGCGCGAAATGGAGTAGAAGATTCTTTGATGGTATGAAAAAGAAAAACCTTTTATTGATTGATCAAGATGCGTTCCTTGCAGGAATTTACGGGAGCCGTCTTTCTGCTAGTGGATGGAATGTTTTTGCAACAGAATCTATTGAACAAGCAAACCAACTTATTAAGAAACGAAAAATTGATGTTGTACTCATAGATCCTGAAACCATTGAAGGAGCATTGACTTTTTTTCAAGAACTTCGGGCAAATCCAAAAACACAAGATACTCTTCTTGTTGTTTTAACAGAACTTGGAAATCAAAAAGAAATCACTGAAGCTTACCAAGCTGGAGCCGATGCTTATCTTTTAAAAGGGCATTTTGTTCCTTCTGAAGTGAGTAAAAAATTATCTATTCTTTTAGAACAACAATCGCTTTGAACTATACTTCCTATGAAAACATCAAAAGGATTTACTTTAATAGAGATATTAGTGGTTATTGCCATTGTTTTGATCGTTTCAACACTTGCTGTGATTGCGGTCAATACAGCTCGATCAAAACAACGAGATGCCACGCGACTTAGTAATTTGCGTCAAGTACAATCAGCACTGGAAGATTATTTTAATGAAAATAACATTTATCCTTCTGGACAAGATTTGCCACTTGGTGATGTAGCACAAAGTATTTGTTTAGACATGGATGGATTTCAAGCAAATTGTGTAGCCTCATCAAGCATTTTTCTTCAGCATGTGACAGGGACCTATCAAAGTGGATTAGATGGTCTGGTTCTTTGTGGAGAACCTACACGAAATGCCTTTTGTTATACACAAACCAATGAGGGGCTTGGATACAACATCAATTTTGAATTAGAGAATGCACTTTCTTTGGTCGGACTCACAAAAGGTGTCAATTGCGCATTGCCAAGTGGCATGATTTCTGGACAATGCGAATAAAGGATTTTCAAAAAGATCCCCGGGTGAACATTGGATTTCACTCGGTTTTTCGTTACAATAGACCCATATGATTGCCTTATTTGTTTTTCTTTTCGGTATTTCCATTGGGAGTTTTTTGAATGTGATTGTTTTTCGGACCGCTCTTTCGGAAACCATTGTAAAAGGGCGATCAAAATGCCTTTCTTGCAAGCATTCTCTTTGTACAAAAGATCTTATTCCTGTTTTTGGTTATTTATTTCTCAAAGGAAAGTGTCGTTATTGTCAAAGTAAAATTTCTTGGCAATATCCTCTTGTAGAGTTTTTGACAGGATTGGTATTTCTCGCTTTTTATTTCAAATATCATTTTGGGATTGCTATAGGTTTTCCTGTAGAAGGTTTTGATATTTTATTACTCCTTGCAAGAGATTGGATTGCCGTATCAGTTCTTCTTCTTATTTTCATATATGATCTCCGTTATTCCTATATTCTTGATCGGTTTACGATTCCCACCATCATTCTTGTCCTTCTTTTGAATCTCTGGCTTGGGCTTTCTGTAAGCTCTCTTATTTTGGGTGCTGTGGTGATTGGTGGTTTTTTTCTAGTGCAATATTTTGTTTCAAAAGGAAAATGGGTGGGAGGCGGAGATATTCGCATGGGAGTCTTGATGGGATGTTTGCTTGGATTTCGAGACGGTGTAGCAGCATTGTTTCTTGCCTATGTTCTTGGGGCACTTGTGGGTCTTGGACTTCTTGCTACCAAACGCGCTAATCGTGAAACGGAAATTCCTTTTGGAACATTTCTTTCTTTTACCACGCTCCTTATGCTTTTTTTAGGCAAATGGGTGATTGAATGGTATCTCGCTTTATTTGTATGAATAAAACACACACAGAACAACGGATTCAGAAACTTCGTAAACTGATTAACGAACATCGTTACGCCTATCATGTGCTTGATCAGCAAACTTTGTCTGATGCAGCTTTGGATTCGTTAAAACATGAGTTATATATGCTTGAACAACAACACCCCGAGCTTATTACTCCAGATTCTCCCACACAGCGTATTGGAGGAGAACCCCTCAAGCAGTTTGAAAAAGTGACTCATCGTAAACACATGCTTTCCATGGAAGATGTTTTTACGTATGAGGAATTTTCTGTGTGGTTTGAACGGGTACAAAAATTATCAAAGACCCATTTTTCTCTTTTTTGTATGCCAAAGCTTGATGGATTGGCTATCACACTGCAGTATCAAAATGGGCTTTTTTCTGTGGCTGCTACACGCGGGAATGGACAAATAGGGGAAAATGTCACACAGAACATAAAGACCATTGAGTCGATCCCTTTACAACTTCGTCCAGTCAAAGAGGTGGATCTTTCCGGTATGATTGAGATTCGTGGAGAAGTTTATTTTCCCTTGAAGGCATTTTCTACATTCAATAAAGCTCAAGAAAAAAAAGGAGAAAAGATTTTTGTGAATCCACGCAATGCAGCTGCTGGCTCTATCCGTCAACTTGACTCCCACATGACCGCTGGACGTGGGCTTGCGTTTGTGGCTTGGGATTTAGTGACAGATTTAGGACAAAAAGACATGTCACAAAAATGGAAGCTTTTGGAGGAGTTTGGTTTTAAGCCAGCTCCTGGAGCAAAACTTTGTCATTCTCTTCAAGCTGTGCAAGATCACTGGAAGGATTTACAAGAAAAACGAAATAGTTTGGATTATTGGATTGATGGAATGGTAGCGCGTGTTTCTGAAACAGAAGTTTTCGATCGCTTAGGTGTTGTAGGAAAAACTCCTCGTGGATTGATTGCTTGGAAGTTTCCTGCAGAAGAAGCAACCACGGTCGTGAAACAGATTGATTGGCAAGTTGGGCGTACAGGAGCACTCACTCCTGTGGCAACTTTTGAACCTACTTGGGTTGGTGGCACAACAGTGCAACACGCTTCTTTACATAATTATGATGAAATTCAACGTCTTGATGTTCGTGAAGGGGATACGGTCATTTTGTATAAAGCTGGGGATATTATTCCAAAAGTCAAAGAAGTTCTTTTTACACTAAGGTCAAAAAAATCTCTTCCTGTGGTTTTGCCAAAGAATTGTCCTGTGTGTGGTTCTTTGATCAAAAAACAAGAAAGGGAGGTTGCTCTCTATTGTACGAATACGCGTTGTTTTGCTCAGGATAAAGAAGCCATTTTACATGCAGCTCGGGCATTTGAAATTGATGGTCTTGGCCCACAGATTATTTCCACGCTTCTGGAAGCACATCTTATTTCTCGGCCTTCAGATCTTTTCCTTCTTAGGCCAGAAGAATTGTTAGAGCTTGAAGGATTTGCTGATCGATCAGCTCACAAACTCGTGGGAGAGATCCAATCAAAAAAACAAATTTCCTTGGCAAAGTTCATTGTCTCTCTTGGCATACGCAATGTTGGAGAACAAACAGCTGTTGATCTTGCGAATCATTTTGGCGATCTTTCTGCTTTGAGAAAAACAGGCATGGAAGAATTGATCAAGATCGAACAAGTGGGAGAAGTTGTAGCAGAAAGCATTTGCCAATATTTTGAAGCAGAACATCATCAACACCTCATTGATTCTTATCTCGAGCACGGAGTGGTTGTTCAAACACAGAAAAAATCAGAAGAAAAAACTTTTTTCACGGGGAAAACCATTGTTCTTACAGGAACGCTTGAACAGTTTAGTCGAGAGGAAGCAAAAGCACTTATTCGTTCAAAAGGAGGACATCCTGCGTCTTCTGTAAGTGCAAAAACAGATTTTGTTCTTGCTGGATCTGATCCCGGATCAAAATATGAGGAAGCCAGGAAGCTTGGGGTGAAGATATTGTCGGAAGCGGAGTTCTCCGCTATGCTTTCAAAGAAGTAAATTTTGAAGAAACATTTATCAAAGATTTTTATGGAAATACAAGATCATGATATTCAACACATCACGCAACTGGCACGGCTTTCTTTTGGAGAAGATGTTGAACAAATAAAAAAACAATTAACCTCCATTCTCGATTATGTCGATGTTTTGCAAGAGGTTAACACAAAAGATGTTCCTGTGTTTATGCATGCCGTGGGTCAAGAAAATCATTGGCGAGAAGATGAAGTCGAAGCCTGTTCAGAAGATACTCGTACTCATCTGGTTGATGCTTTTCCTCTTAAGCAAGGTGATCTGTTGGAGGTACAAGCCGTTTTTGAAAATCGTGAATCAGCCTAAATATGGATATTACACACGCAACCCTTAAAGAACTTTCCACACAGCTTCAATCCGGCGCACTGACAAGCGAACAAATTGTTACTGTTTTTTTGAAACAGATTGAAACACACAATACAGAACTCAAGGCTTTACTTGGTGTGGCTGAAGATGCCTTAGACCAAGCAAAGACTATTGATGCGCGAAGAAAAGCAGGAGAATCCTTACACCCTCTTGCAGGAATTCCAATTGTGCTGAAAGACAATATTCTCGTGAAAGGATGGAAAGCCACGGCAGGATCAAAAATGCTTGAAAACTATCACGCCTCTTATGATGCCACGGTTGTCACACGATTGCGTCAGGCTGGCATGATCTTGCTTGGTCGCGCCAATATGGATGAATTTGCTATGGGATCTTCCACAGAAAATTCTTTTTTCGGGCCAACAAAAAATCCTTGGGATACACGCAAAGTTTCTGGAGGATCAAGTGGAGGATCGATTGTTTCTGTGGCCGCAGGCTTTGCTCCTGTGGCACTTGGATCAGATACAGGTGGTTCTGTACGTCAACCCGCTTCACTTTGTGGCATTGTTGGACTCAAGCCAACCTATGGTCGTGTTTCGCGGTTTGGTTTGATGGCTCTTGGATCAAGTCTTGATCAAATTAGTGTTGCTACCAAAACTGTGGAAGATGCTGCCATGCTTCTACAGGTGATTGAGGGAGAAGATAAAAAAGATGCAACAACAAGTGTTTTAGAAGAAACAACCATTCCTGCTTTGCTTGAGCCTTCTGTGAAAGGGTTGCGATTAGGCGTTCCAAAAGAATATTTTGTGGAAGGAATGGATTCAGAAGTGAAGTCTTGTGTAGAGGAAGCTATTGAGCAGTTGAAAATTGCAGGTGCAGAGATTGTAGAAGTGTCTTTACCTCATACCCCTTATGCAATCGCCACGTACTATCTTATTCAGATGTCTGAGGCAAGTTCGAATTTAGGAAGATATGATGGGGTACGTTATGGGTACTCTTCTCAGGCTGGCACACTTAAACAAAGTTATGAGCAGACACGCGAAACTGGATTTGGAGCAGAAGTGAAACGTCGCATTCTTCTTGGAACATTTGCGCTTTCTGCAGGATATTACGATGCCTATTATAAAAAAGCTTCACAAGTAAGAACCCTTATCAAACAGGATTTTGATCAAGCTTTTACTCAAGTTGATGCACTTTTGACTCCAACCTCTCCTTCTGTGGCGTGGAATCTTGGAGAAAAATTTGAAGATCCTTTAGCAATGTATCTTTCCGATATTTATACAGTTTCAGTGAACCTTGCAACAGTTCCAGCTCTTTCACTTCCTTGTGGATTTGCACACGACCTTCCCGTTGGTTTGCAAGTAATTGCACGCCCATTTGATGAGCAAATGTTGTATCGTGTGGGAATGACTTATCAAACCATGACAGATTGGCATACCAAAACGTCCTTTGTATGATTCCGTATATAGCGACAACTGGATGGGCTTTGGGTCCTTTGTGGATTCAAAGTTGGGGATTCATGGTTGCTTTGGGAATTCTTACTGCCACTTTTGCAGCTTCTCGACTTGCAAAAACTCGCGGACTTCAATCAGACAGCATTTGGAATCTCACAACTTGGGTGATTTTGGGAGCTTTTGTTTTTGGACGACTGTTCCATATCCTTTTTTATGATCTTTCTTTTTTTATGCAAAATCCTTGGGAGGTTTTTGCTATTTGGCACGGAGGGCTTTCAATTACAGGGGGATTTTTAGGGGCTGCACTTGTCGGAATTATTTATTTGAAACGAAAAAGATTAGATGTTTGGTCTTTTACTGACACAGCAATATTTGGATTACCTTTAGGGTTATGGATTGGAAGGATTGGATGTTTTTTGATTCATGACCACCCAGGAAAGCCTACAAATTTTTTCTTGGGCGTACGCTATCCAGATGGGATTGTCCGGCACGATCATGGACTTTATCTTTCTTTGAATGGTTTGCTGATGTTTCTTGTTTTCTTGATGCTTGCGAAGCGAAAAGTGCAAACAGGAACTTATATGATTGTTTTTTTAATATGGTACGGTATGGTTCGCTTTGTTCTTGATTTTTATCGAGCCACAGAAGGAGCGATTGTGGACGAACGGTATGGACATCTCACTCCTGCGCAATATGGAAGTGTTATCATGATCGCCTTGGGGATATTCCTGGCTGTTCGTATGAAAAAATACGCCTGATAATTATTTCTATGCCAAAAATTCCAAAGTTTTCTCCTGAAATTGCAAACCTGCTTGGTCTCAAAGAAAAGGATTTTGTGGTTTACACTACTTTATTAAAGCTTGGCACAGCTCCTTTAAGATCTGTGGCACAAGAAGCAGGATTAAGCCGAGGAACAACGTACGATGCATTAAAATCTTTACTTCAAGCAGGACTCATCAGTTACGTAAACGCAAAATCACATCGTTATTTTACCTGTGAAGATCCACAAAAGTTACGTGGTCTTGTGGTACGACGTGAAGTTGCGATTCAAGAAGCCCGAGAGAAAGTGGAAGAGTTTATTCCTTCTTTGCAAGAATTGCTTGGGTGGAGCAAACATCGACCTGTTGTTCGGTACCTTGAAGGAGAATCTGGTGTGCGTGATATTCTGGAAGATGTTTTGAAAGAAACGAAAAAAACAAAAACAAAAACGTATCGCGTTTATTCCTCTGCAGCAATTCGTGATTTGATTGCAAGCGCTTGGACTGGATTTTTGCAAACACGCATTCGTCGAGGAATTCATGTACGTGCCATTTCCATTGGAAGTGGCGGGAAAACTGCAGGGCTTGATGAACGACGATGGCTTAGCAGAGAATCTGCATCGCCTACATACATCTTTATCTATGCTGACAAGACGGCTTATGTTTCTGTGGATGAAAAGAAACGACTTTTTGGAGTAATGATTGAGGATGAAGGGATCGCAGAAACGCAAAAGAGAATCTTTGATGCCATGTGGGGATTTCTTGGATCATAAAAACCACTGACAGGAATCAGTGGTTTTTGAAAACTTTTTAAGACCAAAAGCCTTTTGTTTTTTTATCAGAAGGTGGGGTTGAAGCAGGGGGGCTTACTGGTTTTCCAAACGATTGAATAAGAGTCACAATGCGTTCCATTTCTTGTTCAACAAGCGGTCCTTCATATTCTCCAGAGTGAGCAGTGGTTCCTTCATAGCTCGCTTTTTTTTGATCCACATGCAAATTGATTTGTATGCCTCCATCACGATCCTCAATATAGGCGTGAAAGCGGGGATAGTGATCTTGAGAAAAACGACGCGCATAACTGAGTTGCTCTCCACCATGACCGCGGATTTCTCCATAGCCAGCACGTCGTATTAAATCTCGTGCAGTGCCAGATAAGGGGCCAGAAAGAAAGGTTTTCATATGCAGACAGTGTAGCATCATCTTATCTTGACAAAAAGGGTTTGTATCAGCTAATCTTGTGTGTCTTTGCAAAAGGAGGAAACCATGCGAAGACTCACAGGTGTTCTTTTCATCATCGCTATCATCTCTACTTTTCTGTCTACCAGTCTAGCTCTTGCTGACGGGGATTCTTCATCCACGGTCGGTCAAGCTGTGAGCCAGGAGGATGCGCAGGCCATGCGCGAGCAGATGGCGATTATGGCCAAGAGTCTCGGACTCAAGGTCACAGACCCTGACGGCAATGAGGTAACTGCTTCGGCTACAGATATGGCTCAGGTCGCAGATAAAGCCCTCGACATGGCCAACCAGCGAATTGATCAGCTCATCGACGGCACATCGACCTTGGTCGGTCAGCTCTCGGTGGTCATGAAGAATGTGGCTCCTGAGATTTGGCGCATCATGATCACCCAGCAGTACGTGAAGGCTGTGGCTGATCTAGCTCTGCCTTTGGCATTACTGGGAGTTTCTGCGCTTTTCTGCTATCTCGTGACACAGAAGTTTATTAAGAAGGAAGATCATGAGGATAATAATGCAGAGACGGCGAGGCTTCTTATCGGTTGGTGGATTCCCGTGTTTGTTGGATTGGTTTTTGCCATGTGGTCTGCTATCGCATTCAGTAATTCGGTAAAGTATGTGATCAATCCAGAATACTATGCAGTTCGAGATATCATGGTGTTGATCAGCAATCCTGAAAGTTTGATTGAAGGTGATGGTGGTACTGCTCAGCAGTCACGCAAGTAGTTTAACGTCAAGACGACACACAAGTCGTCTTTTTTTTGTTGTAAAGGAGTAAAAAAATATTTTTTGTGTTTTTTGAAGATACAGGAAAAGATAGATTGTTTGTTTGTACAAGTAACAAGGTATTGGTACTATTCATTCATACAGATTGGAAAAAAACATTTGCTGAAATATCAATGAATTTTCATCGGCTTTTCGGTCATTTAATCGAGGAAAAAGCATTATTAAAAATTTGTAATTCGGAAAATAATGAAATACATAACAGTAACAAATATATCGAAGAATAATCTGAAAGGATTTTCAGTTAAAATACCGTTGCAAAAATTGGTTGTTATTGTTGGTCCAAGTGGAAGTGGTAAATCCACCTTGGTTCATGAAGTATTATATAATAATTCAATCAAGAACGAGTGGGATATAAAAAATCTACCGAAAGTTATTGAGATTCTTAAACAAAAAGTTATTCCCCCAAGGGATTCAAAATTGAGTTTGGGTGAATTTAATTTTGATCAATTAAAAATGAAATTAGCTGCAATTCATAAGGGAGATCTGTTGATAGTTGATGAGCCTTGTGCTGGATTTTGCGAAAAAGAACGAAAGGTAATTTTAAAAATGTTAAAAGATAAGGTTAAGCAAGGATATTCAATAATCGCAGTTGAACATAACAAGGAAATCATTGCTAATGCTGATTATATTATTGAACTTGGTCCAGGCGCTGGACGATATGGAGGAAAATTGATTTTTGAGGGAAACTTAACTGAATTCAAAAAGTCTGGAACCATTACCGCCAACTATGTTTTTAATGCAAGCAAGGACATATTTAAGCAAGGAATAATTGAAAAAGGAAAAGAGGTGACAATTTCAAAAATATCCGCTGGAAACTTTAACAATGACAGTTTTACATTTCCGCTCATAAATTTAGTTTGCTTAACGGGCTGTTCTGGTAGCGGAAAATCAACCTTACTAAATGTTGTGTATCGTGCATTATACAAAGGTAAAAATGCTTGGAAAATCAGGCTAAAAACAGTCAATGTTAATGGAAAATCAAATGTGCGTAGGTCGTTTATTGTTCCGCAATCTCCGATTGGGGATCATCCATCAAGTACACTCGCGACCTATGTAAAGGTTTGGGATAATATAAGAGAGATTTTTGCAAATGAAAAATTATCAAAGCAATCAGGATTAACGAAATCTAATTTCATTATTTCTAAGAGTATTTTAGAGGCCAAAAGCGATTTTCCAAAAGATGTTTTGAAAGTTCTCTATCAAGGAAGAAATATCAAAGAAGTTGCAAATTTAACTATTGACGAGGCATTGGAAATATTCAAAAGCGATACTTTGATCGTAAGAAAATTGGAATTTTTGCAAGAGGTAGGTTTAGGTTATCTAGTGCTTGGACAAAAATCAGGCTCTTTGAGTGGTGGAGAATCTCAGAGAGTAAGAGTTGCAAAAATTCTTTCAAAAAAATTAGGTGACAGATCAGTTTACCTTTTTGATACTCCAACCAGAGGTTTACATCTTAAAGATATTCCAGTCCTTGTAGATGTTTTTAGAAAAATCATAAATAAAAACAACACAATTTTGATAGCAGACAACAGAGAGGAGATATTTCATTATTGCGACTATCGGATAAATCTTTAAAGATGTTTTTGTTCTAATTTAATATATTGTTCAAAAGCAAAAGCATTAGCAATATCTATATTCATTAATGAACAAAGTCTATGTGTAGTGTACAACAAGGTTATCCTGAAAGGCCTTCACCAGAAATTTTGGAAACAAACAGGGAACAAGAAACAGCCAAGAGAGAATTACGCGAACTAGGAATCGAGGGTTTTCCTGAAAATATTAAAGCTTTAATAGAACAACGCAGAACACAGCAACATCCAGAAGGATTTGAAGAAATTATTAGTCACCTAGACGACACGGATGAACTTAAACGATTAATGACCGACAGAGGTGTTATATCTATTGTGCACTCGGAAGGAGCAAACGTTTGGGATCATTCGAAAATGGCAATTCAAGAAATTGAATCAATGCCAGTTTCGGAAGAAACAAAAAGAGACCTTAAATTGATTATGCTTTTTCACGATTTGGGCAAAACTCTTTCAGGTCAAAATGAAAAAAATATTGAACAAACAAAAAAGAAATTGGAAAAAGGAGCATTACAACAAGCAATGGTTGGTCATCATAAAGAAAGACTAGTTGATGTTGAGGCTGGATTTAAGGCAAATGGAGTAGATGGTCAAAAACTTAAAATGTTTATGATGGTCGTTGAAAATCACATGAACACTTCACTTCTCGAACAAGATCCTAAAAAAACGGTTAAATTATTTGAGGGGTTTGGGGAGAATGATGATGAGAGGAAAATAGTTGTTGAATTATTAACTCTTGTACTGCAAGCTGATGGAAACGCTACTCAGCGCGTAGATTTGGTTGATGGTGAATTAAAGTATTCAAGAAACGAAAAAAAATTAGAACTTGATTTTGACAGCGTGTGGAAAAAATACGAAGAAGGTAAAAAAATAGTGCAACAAGAGGAAGAAAAGAAAAAAAAGCAAGAAGCGGAAGTGGCCTTTGAAGTTTCTGTCTTCGGTAAAAAGTTATCTGATTATCTTGTTCAAGATCGAGGAATTAAGCCAGGACCAGAGATGGGTAAAGCAGTGGGCAAAATCAAGGGGCTCATTGCAGTAAATAAAGACAAAGCACCAGATGAAATAAAGAATATTATTGATGGTTTAGAAATATAAAAATATAAACAAATAACCACCAGACTTCAGTCCGGTGGTTATTTACTTAGATTCGTTTTTATTCGTAATGCCACATGGGTTGCACGATACTGAATGTAAAACTTGGCGGAGAGGACAGGATTCGAACCTGCGTAAGATTTCTCTTAACACGCTTTCCAAGCGTGCGCCATCAACCACTCGGCCACCTCTCCATTTTTTCATTCTTTTGTTGCGCCATGATAACGCACTTGTGTGTAAATGACAAGAATTTTTCCAAACGTTTTGTTATACTATCAGCATATGATTATCAATAGTGTCATGGTTCTTGCTGGTTTTTTTCTTTTAATTCGTGGGGCGGATTATTTTGTTACAGGCACAGCTTCAATAGCTCGTAAGCTCGGCATTCCTGCTCTCATCGTTGGACTCACAATCGTGGCGATTGGAACCTCTGCTCCAGAGCTTTGTGTGAATGTGATTGCTGTTGTTCGAGGGGCTTTTGATCTTTCTATTGGAAACATCATGGGAAGCAATCTTGTGAACATCATGGTTGCTCTTGGACTTGCTACGGCAATTGTTCCTTTGAAGTTAAAACAAGGAACCGTGTGGAAGGAAATCCCTTTTGCTTTACTTGTCACTTTTATTGTTCTTGTTTTTGGAAGTGACTTTCTTTTTGACGGAACTTTACCAAATGTGTTGAGTCGTACAGACGGCATGGCTCTTATTGCTTTATTTCTTATCTTCATTGCCTATACATTTGGCATGACTAAATCAGGAGAGCAACCAGAAGAACATATTGAAGTCACACCGTGGTTACGATCTCTTACATTTACTCTTGGAGGAATGACCGCACTTATTTTAGGAGGATATATTACCGTGGAAGGTGCTGTTCAAATTGCGACCACTCTTGGAATTTCTCAAAATTTGATTGGACTCACAATCGTGGCTATAGGAACTTCTTTACCAGAAATTGTCACAACCGTTATTGCAGCAAAAAAAGGGCATATAGATCTTGCAGTCGGAGGAATCGTAGGATCGAACATCTTCAATATTCTTTTGATTCTTGGGGTCAGTGCCACTATTCATCCACTTACATTTTCTCTGGATTCTACAACAGATACATTGGTTGTAGCCTGTATGACGTTATTATTGTTTTTCTTTATGTTTATTGGAAAACGTCACACACTTGATCGCAAGCAAGGCATTCTGTTCATTATTCTCTATGGATTGTATGTGACATTTGCTATTTTTCGTGGGTAAACGAATAAAACAAAGAAACAGGGAAAGGCCTGTTTTTTTGATAGAAATTTACAGATAAGCCAAATTTCGATAGGATGAAGAGTAGTATGGATCCAAAAGAGGAAATTAAACAAAAATGCGATGTAGTCGAGCTTGTTGGAGAATATCTCGATCTCAAACCTGCTGGTTCAGGGAGTTTTCGTGCTCCTTGTCCATTTCATGCAGAAACAGCTCCTTCCTTTTATGTTTCCGCAGAAAAGCAGATTTGGCATTGTTTTGGATGTGGAGAAGGAGGAGATATTTTTAGTTTTGTCATGAAAATGGAAGGAATGGATTTTCCTGAAGCCCTGCGTCATTTGGGTAAAAAAGTGGGTGTGGAAGTGCGAAGATTTTCTTCTGTCCAAAGCCAAGAAAAGCAACGGTTTGCGGATATGAACCAACTAGCATGTGCGTACTATCAAAAAGTTCTTCAAACTTCTTCTCAAGCAGAACAGGCGCGTGTTTATGTGAAGGCACGAGGTATCCCTCAAGAACTTATAGAACGTTTTAGAATTGGATATGCACCAGAGGCTTGGGATGCGTTAGCGCACTTTTTTGCAAAGCGCGGGTATGCAGATCATGAAGGGGAAAAATCTGGTCTTCTTTTGAAGAGCCGAAAAGGACAGGGGATGATAGATCGTTTTCGTCATCGTCTGATGATCCCACTTTGTGATCATCACGGATCTGTTCTTGGGTTTACCGGGCGTCTCTTGCCAGGATCAGAGGAAAAGAGTGCAAAGTACATGAACTCTCCAGAAACACCACTTTATCACAAAAGCGATGTGCTTTTTGGTCTAGATTTGGCAAAAAGAGCTATTAAGGAAAATGGGTATGTGATTATTGTTGAAGGAAACCTAGATGTTGTTGCCTCTCATAAAGCTGGGGTTGAACAAGTTGTGGCAAGTTCTGGAACGGCTTTAACAGAGGCGCAGTTGAATTTACTCAAACGTTTTACACACACTCTTGTTTTTGCTTTTGATGCAGATGCCGCTGGTCTTGCTGCTGCAAAAAAAGGAATACGTCTTGCGTGTTCACTTGAGTTTGATGTTCGTGTTATTTCACTTCCAGAAGGGAGTAAAGATCCTGATGAACTTGTGCAAAAAGATCCGTCACAGTGGGTAAAGCTGACACGAGCAACCATTCCGGTTATGCAATATTTCATTGAAAAAACGGTTCAAGGGCGTGATCTTTCCAATATTGATGAAAAACGTTTTGTGGAAGCACAGTTGCGACCAGAGCTTGAGAGTATGCAATCTGTGGTAGAGAGAGAACATTGGTTTCAAATTATTGCAGATTTACTTCACACAGACCTATCAGAATTTCGAAAATCTTTTTCTTCAATTACTCCAAACACTTCTCAAGGAAAAGTGATCAACAAACAAAATTTTGAAAAAGTCTTTCTGAGTTCTTCTGGAGAAGATCAAACTGCTATGCTTCTTTTAGGACTTTTTATTGAAAAGAAAGAGTATTTTGAAGAAGTACAAAATAGACTTTCTGAGCCACTTCTTTTTTCCGAGGATCTCGGTCGTCTTTACACATGGATCAAAGAGGAGTATCATCAAACACAAGATCTTGCACAAAAACCTTTATTTTTGCGGTTGCGCCAACGAGCAGAGCAGGCCAATGAGACAGAAAATTTTATTCTGCTTCTCGACAAATCATCCCTCCTCGCTCAACAGTTCGTTGAAGACCTTCCGCCCCAAAAGGTGCAAGCACAACTGACCCAACTTGCAGAGAGTCTCTGTAATGCGTTAAAGCGAAAACGCAAAAAAGCCTTAGAGGCAGATATTCGCAATGCAGAACAGCACGGTGATCATCAATCAGTTGAAAGACTTATTGAAGAATACCGAAAGCTGTCCTAATCCAAATCCAACAGAACGCCATCTTGAAGCTCATGCGCTCGATGGGGTGATGTTGTTCTATTTGTTTATGCCGAAAAAAAAGACAACACCAAAGAAACCAGTGGCAAAGAAGAAGGTTAATGCAAAAGGGAAACAAGCCACAAAAAAAACTGTTCCAAAAAAGAAAGACTTGCAAGAAGAACCAAAGGAACGGTATACACGTGCAAAAGCTCCTGATGAGGAGCAATTAGATCGTTTATTGCAAAAAGGAATGAATCGAGGATTCATCACAGAAAATGAAGTTCTTTTTACCTTTGTTGAAGTCGAAGATTATCTTCAACTCTTTGAAGATTTTCTTGATCTCATGGAAGCAAAGGGGATTCATTTTGTAGAAATGAAGGAAGGTATTCTTGGAAGAGAAAAAGATCGTGAAGGAGTGTATGAGAAGATTCGTGTTACACATGAAAAGAAAAATGATATTCCAGAGATCACACAAGATTCCATTCAAATGTATTTGCGTGAGATCGGAAAAATCCCTCTTTTGAATGGAGAACAAGAAGTTGCGCTTGCAAAACGCAAAGAGCGTGGTGATCGAGAAGCTGTTCGAAGGCTCATTGAAGCCAACCTTCGTTTAGTGGTTTCCATCGCAAAGAAATTTGTTGGAAAGCAAATGTCTTTACTTGATTTGATTCAAGAAGGAAATGTGGGTTTGTTCCGGGCAGTAAAAAAGTTTGAATATCGAAAAGGATATAAGTTCTCTACCTATGCCACGTGGTGGATTCGTCAAGCCATCACACGAGCACTCGCAGATCAGTCACGTACCATTCGCATTCCTGTGCACATGGTCGAGACGATCAATAAGTTCAAGCAAATTGAGCGTCAACTCATTCAAGATCTTGGTCGTGAACCACTCCCAGAAGAGATTGCCGCTGAAATGGGTCAATCCGTAGAAAAAGCGCGGCACATTAAAAAGATTTCTCAAGATACGGTTTCTTTAGAAACTTCTGTGGGTGATGATGATGAAGATTCAAAGCTTGAGGATTTCATCGAGGATATCAAGACTATTTCTCCAGATCGCAATGCTGCACGTGAGCTTTTGAAAGATTATGTTCATGAAGCCATGGAAGATTTGACTCCTCGTGAGCAAAAGATTTTAGAAATGCGTTTTGGTCTTACGGATGGCGTGAGTCACACACTTGAAGAAGTAGGAAGAGACTTTGATGTCACGCGTGAGCGTATTCGTCAAATTGAAGCAAAAGCTCTTGAAAAAATCCAGATGAACCCACTGATTGAAAAATTACGAGATTATTAAATGAGAACACCCCTGAAAAAGGGGTGTTTTTGTTTTACGCGGTACGTAACCGGGTTAGGCGGTACGTAACCGGGTTAGGCGGTACGTAACCGGGTTACGTACTGTAGGATAGAACTTTTACAGTACAGAACGGATCCTTGACGAAAGTGGCTATTTCGGCTAAGATTTTTTGCTTGTTCTTTTTATCATTCACAAACTTCCAACAGGAGGCAATATGAGCAGCCATCAAGTTGAACTCTTTCCTACGGGTAAAGTTGTAGACAGAGGTCCTCACTATAGTGGTCATTTCGTTCCTGACCTTGTTGGTCGGGCAGCAGATTTGTACCAAAAAGGAGAAAAGGGTGGTAGCCATCTAAAAGAGATTGAGAATGCAGAAAGAGAAGTCCATCATCGAAGGTTTGATTGGTGGCAGGATATTGTGTGGTCTTTGCTAGGATTGTGTCATTGGATGTTATATGGTTTTATGACTATTTGTTGGGTGTTTCTATGCGTGTTGACTCTAGTTGAAGGTAAGTTTACTTTTGCTGAATGGTTTACTCCCTTTCTTTTGGTACAAGCGATTCACTGGTTGCTAACATTTATTATTTATCCGCTTGTTATCCTTTGGTGTCAGAGAAAGCTGAAAAAGGCAGAAGAGAGGGTGAAGACTCTGAAAGAAATGGGGCTTGTAAGAACGAAGGAAGAATGCAAGATTCTAGAAAATCCTTGGTACCAATTCGCGTCCCATGCGGCAAAGCTTCGTGATCTTTTCAATGAGAAAGCCAAGGCATGGAACATTATGGCCGAGGCTATTGATAAGGGAGTCATTGAACTCACGGATGAGTTGCAGCGCTATTACGACCATCTTGTCACAGTTCGCCAGCAAGTGGAACGTACGGTCAATACAGCGGATTTTTTGGTGAAGTACTATGAGGAAAGTGAGCGAAGCGGTCAGAGAATGAGTCATCATGAAATTAAGGAACTGCTCGCTCAGGTGGATGAAGCTCGTGCAAGAATGGATGCCTTTTTTGAGATTGAAGAGATGCCGTTTGACCCCGCAACAGTCACTGCCAGAGCGAAGACGATTTTGCCAGAGGATGTTCCTGAAGTTGATCGAAAGCTGCTTATTGAGCGAGCTCTGGCCAGTCAGCATAGAGCCACTCGCTAGAAGACCCCCAAAAGGGTCTTTTTTCTTACGAACATTTCTCTTTCCCGTTGACAAGGATGAGTTTTTGATTGACAATTTGGCCATTTTTTGTTATCCTTCAACGTTCTTTCAGTGCTTTGCACTGGTGATTTTTCCTGTTCTTTTCATCTCACCCAACACCCTCCCAAGGAGCACCTATGCGTATTCACGCACTCGCCCTGTTTTCTCTTTCCTGCTTGATGATTGCCTGCGGAGAAGAACCTGTTGCCGAGCCTGCCTCTATTGTTCCGGTCACTGACCCTAAGCCAAACCCCGTCGAATACCCGGTTGATAATTCTTTTTCGACAGATGAGGCTACAGCGGCTTGGCTGGATTCTGTAGAAGCGACAGCAACACAGATTTCCAACCTTTCGGTCGATTACGGAAACCTGAACACTTTTGTTCAGTCGTTGACTTTTGATGAGGCTTCTCTGCGAGAGTTTTCCAGAACTATGCCAAACTATCCTTATCTTCCTTCAGATGGTCTGTGTCAGATTGAGTACTACGGTGAGGCAGAAATTTTTCATATGACCGTGGATGAGGCTCATCGTCTTGCCAAGCAGACCGAAGATCCTAACTTGGACAAGGAATGGCAAGCGAGTCGGTATTTCATTTCTCACAACATGACTGTGGAAGCACACGAGTGTCTTGTTGCCCTTCGTCAAGAAGATGAATGGAAGGCAGTTGGACGTTTGGCTATTGAGCTTGGCAATTTTGATCTTATTGACCAGACTCTTGATTCCTACCGTGAGCTGGATCGGGTCAGTGATATTCATCAGCTCATGAATTATGCGGTGCAGATTGGTCATCTCAAGACGGCTCAGCATATTGCCGGTAAGATGGAATGGAACTATCTGGCGGAAATTCCGCTCGAGCAGCTTCAGCGTCGTGTTGCCTGTGGAGATGTTGATCTTCTTGCCGAGTTGATTCCCTATCAGTTGAAGGAAGAAAAGGAAGCGGCACAGCAGGGAACCGAATTCGGTTTTGAGCAAAAGCATTCTGAATATCTGCTTGGCAACATTGCTCTGTTTGGCCAAAAGGATCGGCAGCAAGCCCTGGCTTATGCGCGAGAAGCGCTGGCGTGGGATGGTCTCAATGTTGTTGTTCTGTACAGCAATCCAGATTATGGCGATTATGATGTGGTTCAAGGTTCGCTTGCCTTCTGGCAGTTGATCAAGAGCGATCCTGCATTGGCTGATTCCTATCTTCGACATGTGGATGCTTGGTTCCAGCAGGTCGTGACTCATGATGATGGTTGGAAGCCACTTCCTCCCGTCGTCTGCGCTCCCAATGAGATTTATGAGATTTTTGAGCCATTTTATTTCAACAATCCTTTCCCAGATTTGTTGGTTTCTGTGGGTCAGGGGGATGTGATCCTGCGTGATCGCTATCTCTGGCATTTGGATCATCTCAATGAGGATGTCAGATCTGATGGATTGGCTATCGCGGTCATGAGACATTTCCTCGGAAGACCATGGGATATTGAAAATCCCCGTTTGACCCAGGCAGCTCGTTATCAGATTGCTTTCCTGTCTGGGCACAAGGAAAAGGCACCACCGCCAACTTCACGACCGTACTACCTGTCCCAGTCTTCCGAGTACGTGATCTTTCAGGATGGATCCATTCTCGATTCGACTGATCTGGGAATACTCCTGAGGTCTGGCCATCTTTCCAAGGCTGCAGCCGTTCAGTTGTTTACACTTCTGCAGATTCATGTTGATCCTTATACTGGAAGCTCCTACAGTAAGCCAGAAGATGTTCAGCTTGCCATGGGCTTGGTCTCTGAAAATGTGAGTCGAGGTGAATGGGATCGAGCTCTGCCAATTTGCCATGGTCTTCTTGTGGGGACGCGCACAGATAAGTGCGAGTCACTCTTGGATGAGCAAGGTTTCTTGAGTACAAAGAGTCCTCAGGTCAACGGCTACATCCATGATCTGTTGACTGTGACTGGTAATACAGATCTGGCAAAGGAGCTACTCGTCCAGCAGCTTCTGAAGGAACTTTCCGATCAAACTACTCCTCGATTTGAGTGGCAAACGGCAATGGGGGAGGAGCTCAGTAGGCCACTGAAGGCGATGCAGACCAATGCAACTGCCTTTGCTCATGCCTCTGATGAACTGCAAAAGAGGGATGTTCCTTCCCCCCATGATCTGAGTGAAGTGAATCTTCTTCTTCAACCTGCGATTCCTGTTGTTTGCAAGTACAACCCCGGTTATTGCGGTTACTGGATGGTCGATCGTGGAAGAGGTGAGTGGTGTGTAGATCAGGCGACAGTGTTGCTGACCGCCGGAGATCCGGATGGGGCAGCCATGCTCAAGAGCGCTTGTAGCCCCTAGTAGGTGAGACAGCGGGTATTCTCTCTGAATGCCCGTTTTTTTGTTTGCAAAAATAGAGGTCATTTTAAGATAAACCTATCGCAGAAAAAGAATTTTTTTGCTATACTATAAACACTATGTTTTTGAAAAAACTTTTGAAGCGTTGGTGGTTTTGGACCATCATTGTCATTGTTTTCGCGATTGTCTCAGGAATTATTTATGCCTCTGGGAAGAACGCTCATGTGGAAATGAGTACACAGAATGTTGAACGAGGAACATTCACACAAACCGTGGAAGTGACAGGAGAACTTGAATCTATTGATGAAGTTGAACTTTCTTTTGATATCTCTGGAACTATTGGTTATCTTTTTGTCTCTGAAGGCGAGGAAGTTGAAGAAGGACAGTTGCTTGCTAATCTACAAACAACAGAATTAAGTGCTGATGTTCAGAATACTTATCAAGCCATGCAAATTGCTCAGGCAAATTTAGATCAAAAAAATGCCGGTTCAACAAATGAGGCTCTTGCCGTTTCTCTTGCTTCAGTGAGTTCAGCTGAAGTCGGAATAAGTGCAGCAGAAGTTAGTCTTCTCAATGCCCAAACAAATCTTTCTTACACAGAACTTCTTGCCTTTGCTACAAATGCAAGTGCGGAAGCTTCTTTAATCTCCGCAGAAGATGCTTACGAAAAAGCTGTTTCTTATTATGCAGATCAGGTCGATCAAGCCTATGAAGATCTTTTGAGTTCACTTTGGTCTGCAATGATTGAAGTGCGTAATGCTATTTCTGATGCAGATGAGATTTTAGGAATACGCGATGGAACCGCAAATGATGAGTATGAATTGATCTTAAGCAATAAAGAACAATCAGCATTAAATGATGCCACATCTGCTTTTTATCGTTCTGAAGAAAAGAGAGATGCTATTGAGGAAGAAGTTTTTGCCCTTAGTTATGATTCAGATCAAGAAACGCTTCTTGAATATGCAAGTCTTGTGGAAGAGGCTCTTGATGATGTAACAGATCTCCTGCTTTATACGAGAAAAGTAGTTTCTGCAACTCCGCCATCAGGATCATTCACCCCAACAGATCTTTCCACCCTTAAAGACATAGTTGATGCTTCTCGTAATGCACTACAAACGGATTTAACTGGAGTATTAACTGCGCGTCAAACAGTTGAAACTACTGAACTCGCAAAAGAAACAGAAGTGATTTCTGCTCAAAATGCAGTAGAAGAAGCTCAAGAAACCATGGCAAAAGTAGAAGCAACACAAGCAAGCGCTGTGGCATCTGCAGAATCTTCAGTAAAAACAGCAGAGGTTACTCTTGCTCTTCGACAAATGGATTTAGTGATGGCTCAAGCTTCTTATGCACAAACAAGTGCAACTCCTCGGCAAGTTGATCTTAGCGCGCTTGAAGCAGAGGTTGAACGAACATACGCCGTTTATCTTGCTGCAAATGCACGACTTACCAAAGCAGAAATTCGATCACCTATTAAAGGCAGGGTGACAGATATTAGATTTGATGTGGGTGAACAGATGACTGCCACAAAACCTCTTCTTACTGTTCAGACCACAGAAGATCAATTCCGTATTGTTGCCAATGTGACAGAGTCAGATATTGCGAAAATCAGTTTAGGAGATGCAGCCATTGTGACATTTGATGCTTTTGGAGATGATAAAAAAGTTTACGCGTATGTTCAAGAAATTGACTTAGCAGAAACATTGATTGAAGGAGTAGTGTATTACAAAGTAACTATTTATCTTGATGACACACAATCACTTTCTTTGAAGCCGGGAATGTCTGCAGATGTTGAAATTCAGACCGTTCTCGAAGAAAATGTTTTGATTATTCCACAACGTGCTGTTCTTACACACAATGGGAATAAATATGTTCGTGTACTAAAAAAGAATGGAGAGATTGAGGAACGTACTGTAACAGTAGGCACTCGTGGTGATTTAGGTTTAATTCTTGTGGAATCAGGATTAGAAGAAGGGGAAGAAATAATCATCAAGATGACAGAATAATGTGCCTGAGCCACTCATTCAATTAAAAAAACTCGTGAAGAATTTTGTGAATGGAGATGTGGTGACACCTGCAGTTTGCGGTGTCACTCTTGATATTCAATCCGGAGAATTTTTGGCCATCATGGGTCCATCAGGATCAGGAAAATCAACCATTATGCACATTATGGGTTTTCTCGATACGTTAACAGAAGGGCAATATCTTTTTCGTGGAAAAGATGTAAGTAGTTTAAGTGAAGATGAACTTGCTTTTATGCGGAGAAATGAAGTTGGATTTATTTTTCAAACATTCAATCTTCTTTCCAAGTCAAATGTGATTGATAATGTCATGCTTCCTATGGTGTATACACAGATTCCTCCTGCAGAACGCGTGAAGCGAGCAAAAAAAGCTCTTGAAGAAATTGGGCTTGGACACCGTCTATACCATAAATCTAATCAGCTTTCTGGAGGAGAGCGTCAGCGTGTTGCTGTTGCCCGAGCGTTTATTAATGAACCATCTGTGGTTTTTGCAGATGAACCTACCGGGAATCTTGATACAAAATCTGGCACAGCCATCCTTGAGAAACTTCAAGACCTTAATGAAGAAGGACACACCATTGTGATGGTCACACATGAGCAAGAAGCTGCAGAATATGCAAAACGGATTGTTCGTGTACGAGATGGGCAGATTGTCTCTGATGTCAAAAACGGGCATCAACGCAAAGGAGGAGAATATTGGAAATAACTATGCGCTATCGAGATCTTCTCAAAACTTCCAGTGAATCCTTAACACGAAATAAATCTCGATCGCTTTTAACGATTCTAGGAATTGTTATTGGAATTGCAGCTGTCATTTTAATGCTTTCTATTGGGCAAGGAGCAGAAGGAATTATTTTGAGTGAAGTTGCAGATTTAGGGTCAGATCTTGCTTTTGTTGAATCAAGTTCAGGTGACCCTATGTCAGGACCTCCGAGTCCATATATTGAGCAGACAATCACTCTTGATGATGTTGACGCTATTTTGGGCACAGGTTTTTTCTCTCTTGCAAGTCCTGTCTTAATGACAACATACTCGGTCACTTTTGGAGAGATGAGTAAGTATGTACAGGTGGAAGGAGTGGATGAACACTATTTAGATGTTTTCCCTGCAGATATGGAATCTGGCAGATTTTTCAGCGAATCAGAGGTAGATAGTTATTCAAAATCTATTGTACTAGGAATCGATTTAGCAGATGATTTATTTGGAGATCAAGATCCTATTGGACAAAAAGTCAAAATTAATAAAGTGCCGTTTCGCGTGATTGGTGTTTTTGAGAGGCAGGGAACACGATTTTTTCAAAATTTGGATCAACGATTGACCATGCCTGTCACAACACTTCAACGTGATCTCATGGGAGTTGATTACGTTTCTTATATTACCATGATTGCTTTGGGAGATATTGAACTCGCGAAGGATGAAGTGCGATTTGCTCTCCGTGATTCCCATGGAATCGATAATCCAGAGCAAGACCCTAACAAGGATGATTTTTATGTTTCTTCGCAGGATGATGCTGTTGAGATTATCAGTATTGTTGGAGATGTTCTCACTATTCTTCTCTCTTCAGTTGCTGCTATTTCTTTAGTGGTTGGAGGGATTGGAATCATGAATATTATGCTTGTTTCCGTTACAGAGCGAACCAAAGAGATTGGACTAAGAAAGGCTATTGGAGCAACTTATAGAGAAATTTTGCAACAATTTTTGGTAGAAGCCGTGATGATTACCATGCTTGGAGGAATTATCGGGGTTATGATGGGGGTTCTTCTTTCTATTGTTACAGCACTTGGGGTCTCTGCTTTTGTTGATGGATGGAATACAGTTATTCCTCTTGAGGCGATTTTTTGGGGAATTGTGGTTGCTACTAGTGTCGGACTTGTCTTTGGTATTTATCCGGCAAGACGGGCGGCAAAATTAAATCCGATCGATGCACTTCGATACGAATAAGTGATAGGATTTATCAATAAAACAGCATGAATGATGCTGTTTTTGTGTTGACAAAAAAGGGGTTTTTCTCTAAGCTCATCTTAGTTCTTTCCAAGGGAGGCTGCATGAACTGTTCTTTCAAACATATCTATTTCTTTTTGCCAGATCGCCTTGAAGCTATTGCAAAGCAGTTTTCTCAAGATCGTGAAGGAACTGCTGACTTTGATTGTAAGATTGCTTCAATTGTTCTTTCTATTGCTTTAGGACTTTTTGCCTTTTTCTTTCTTGCTGGCTCAGCGGTGTTTTGGTTCGCTGGTACAGAGTATCATCAAGTGAGTTATTTTTTTCTGTTCTTTTTTTTCTTTTCGTGCCTTCTTTTTTATATGGTCCCTTTTCAATCATGGCTTCGTACAAGAAAAGCCGTGATCGTACGAGGGGTGAAGCGAGAGCAAGAAGAGTTGAAGCGGCTTAAAAATCCTTCGCGTTTTGCGATCTGGATTGTGTGGATGGATACACAGATCATGAATACCTTCGTTCGCCTTTGTGCCACAATTCCTGTTTCTGATCCAGATCAACTTGAACTTGAACTTCGCTTGACAGGTCTTTTGCATGAAGTAGATGATCACATTCAGGAAACCATGATTGTTCATGCAGGCATGGATTTTGACACAGGAGAACCTGTTGATCTTGGTGAGGAAGCTTGGAAAGAATCGCTTGATAAAATGGAAGCCTGGGAGGATTTGCTGGAGAAAGTGAAATCTATGCAAAAAGCTGACGAACCCTTGTTGGGGGTCAGTCGTAAATCCTGTGGAGTGACCAAACAAAAAGAGATATCCTATTAGAGATATCTCTTTTTGTTTGACCTATGTCCCAACCAATCACTACACAGCAAGATGTCTTGTCCCTTTTCCTTCCT